>Ga0208297_1001715_pt1 | contig 17219 bp, 15 predicted proteins | sample LMS_cellobiose_e_FD_187367 | JGI IMG/M metagenome (GOLD analysis project Ga0208297, IMG submission 187367) | Rumen-fistulated moose microbial communities from Alaska, USA - LMS_cellobiose_enrichment (SPAdes) (version 2) | ecosystem: Host-associated > Mammals > Digestive system > Stomach > Rumen... | reverse complement strand
CAGAAGGCTGGCATCACCGTTTTGACACTCCGGAAGAAATGATTCATGCCTTTGTTGAATATTACAATAATGAGCGGCCTGCCTTTGCTTTGCAATATAAAACCCCAATCCAATACAAGACTGAATTGGGGTTCTTGTGAACACTCTTTTTTAGAACTGTCTACTTTTAGTTGACAAGTTCACCCGGAAGGAGCAGCTTTTTTAATATAGAAACCCCGCGTTGGACGCGGGGTTGGCTGTTTATTCACGTTTATTACTGGTTCCCGGCCTTTTGCTCGGCGATGGTCTTTATTCCGCAGCGGATCATATAAAGAGCGACCAGAACGGAACCTGCACGGTCGACCCAGAAGGAGGTTCCGGTACCGGGGAAGGCCAGCACTACGGCCAGAGCAGCGGTCACGCAGATATCGACCGCGGATTTGGCCCCGTACAGCCTTGCCTGCACCCCGAGGATGGCGTTCCCCTGGCGGCGATAGAGCACGGTATAGCGCCTCCAGAAGATGCTGTTCGCTATCACGCCCAGGACGGCGATAACAAGGGCAGGGATCACGTTGCCCTTGTCGTCATCCGCGGACAGGAAGCTTAAGGCCAGCATGCTCAGGCCGCTGACGCACATGATGAAGCCGGTGAAAAGGTTGCCTCTTTTCTCCCAGACCTGCTTTTGACCGGCCTGCATGTCCTTACGGCTGTTCGTCACTGCGTAGACGATGAAGGCCACGATAAGCGCCAGCAGCTCCGCGGTGCGTCTGGTGAAGTCGGCTATCTGCGTGGAGCTGTGGCCGACGCGAAGACCCAGGCCGAGTATCACCGGGCCGTAGGCGCTCATCAGGACAGACAGCAAAAGCGTCCTGTATCCGCTTTTCTTTTCTTTATCCATGGTTCCTCAGACCTCTATCCGAGCAGCAACAGCACTGCCGCGATGACCGCGGGCACCGTCACCGTATCATATTCGCTTGGGGAAAACAGTTCTGTCGCGGTGCCGAGCAGGGCTCCTGCCGATGCTGACAGCACAGCGCGGGGCAAAGGCATGTTGCGGACTGCTGCGAGCACGATCATCCCGCTTATGAATGAGACCGCAAGCATGGCCAGACTTCCTTCCCAGGACTTCTTGCCGTCGGTGAAGCGCGAGCGGACCTTGTGTTTGCCGTGCGGGATACCGACCAGCGCTGCAGCCGCGTCAATAAAATACCCTGATCCTTTAAAGATCAGGGTACTTGATTGGTAGTGCCCAGGGGAGTCGAACCCCTGATTCCAGCGTGAGAGGCTAGCGTCTTGACCACTTGACCAGGGCACCACGGAACGGAACAGTCGAAGTATAACAGATACATCCGGCTTTGGCAAGCGATTTTTTCAGAATCGTGAAAAAAGCTTGCGCAAGGAGCCGGGGGATTATTGTCAATACGGCCCGCATCTGTTAAAATAACTGCGGTATGTTCGGCACATGGTTAACAATTCGCTGCCAAATGAGATAAAACATACCGAATTTTACTGAATTTTATAGGAAACGAAAATGGATCACAACAAGCTTGCAGAACTGCTTTTTCCCGACATTACGAAAACTCCCGACGATTACGAGGCAATGTTCCCCAAGAGAGACCTGCCTGAGGGAGCCAAGGTCACGAGGCTCGGACCGAGCCCGACCGGTTTCATACATCTGGGCAATCTTTACGGAGCCCTCACCGACGAGCGTCTCGCCCACCAGAGCAAGGGCGTGTGTTTTCTGCGCATAGAAGACACCGACGACAAGCGCGAGGTAGAGGGAGCTGTTCCTGTGCTGCTCGATACCCTCGAGTATTTCGGCATCAACTTTGACGAAGGCGCAACAAAGGACGGCGAAAAGGGCGCTTACGGACCCTACTGGCAGAGCCACCGTTCAGACATCTATAAGTGTTTCGTCAAGAAGCTCGTCTCGGAAGGCAAGGCCTATCCCTGCTTCATGAGCGAAGAAGAGATAGAAGAGATCAGGGCAAAACAGAGCGCCGAGGGCAAGAACCCCGGCATCTACGGCGAGTACGCCAGGTGCCGCGACCTGAGCTTTGTGGACGTCAAGGCACGCATCGACGCGGGCGAGGTCCCCGTCATCAGGTTCCGCTCGGAGGGCGATCCCGAAAAGTACTTCACAGTCACCGACGCGATAAGGGGAGAGCTCTCGATGCCCGAGAACGTCCAGGACGTCGTCATCCTCAAAAAGACCGGGCTTCCAACTTATCATTTCGCTCACGTCATCGACGACCACCTCATGCGCACCACGCACGTGGTGAGGGGTGAGGAATGGATGGCTTCGCTGCCCATCCACGTGCAGCTCTTCGACGCACTCGGCTGGGAGTACCCGATATACTGCCACAACACAGTCCTCATGAAGGTCGACGAGGAGACCGGGCAGAAGCGCAAGCTCAGCAAGCGCAAGGACCCCGAGCTCTCGCTCGAATATTATAAGAAGCAGGGCTACTTCCCCGAAGCGGTGCGCGAGTACCTGCTCACCATACTGAATTCCGACTATGAGGAATGGCGCATCGCGAATCCAGAAGCCGATTTCAACGATTTCAGCTTCTCGGCCGAGAAGATGAGCAGCTCCGGCACGCTCTTCGACCTCAACAAGCTCAACGACGTGTCAAAGGACGTGCTGGCACGCAAGTCCGCAGCCGAGATACTCGAGTTCATGCTCGGCTGGGCGAAGGAATACTATCCGGACAAATACGCTGTAATGGACGCCCGCCGCGATATGCTGCTGAAGGTCTTCGACATAGACCGCGGAGGCGAGAAGCCCCGCAAAGACCTCGTATACGCGGAGCAGATCTTTGAGTTCATCAAGTATTTCTTCAACGAATACTTCGTATACGAATCCGAATGGCCGGCGGAGGTCAGCCCCGAAGACCGCCGCGAGATACTCGCGAGATACATCTCGGGCTACGACCCCTCGGACGACAACAGCGCATGGTTCGCCAAGGTGAGGGCTATCGGAGCCTCCCTCGGCTACGCTGAAAAGCCCAAGGATTACAAGAAGAACCCCGATCAGTACAAGGGCCACGTCGGCCACGTGAGCGGGGTCATAAGGATAGCGGTCACGGGCCGCGCGAACTCGCCCGACCTTTGGACCGTACAGCAGATACTCGGAGAAGAAGAAGTCCGCGCGCGCGTGAGCCGCGCCATGATGCGCTGATAAGCGGAGGGCAGTATGACAGATCTCAGAAAGCACAAGCATATCCACTGCATAGGCATTGGCGGGATAGGCCTCTCGGGCGTCGCCGAAGTGCTCAACAGCCGCGGTTATAAGGTCAGCGGTTCCGACATAAAGGAGAGCACGGTCACCCAGGCCTTGAGGCAGAAGGGCATAGACGTCTTCATCGGCCATAGCGCCGATAACCTCGGAGACGCCGACCTTCTCGTATATTCGGCAGCGGTCTCCATGGAGAATCCCGAGCTTGCCGAGGCGAGAAAGCGCGCCATACCCATCATCACGAGGGCGGAGGCTCTCGGAGCCATTATGGCCGATTACGAGATATCCATCGCGGTATCCGGAACCCACGGCAAGACGACTACCACTTCGATGGTCTCCCTCATACTCGACAAGGCCGCTTATTCCCCGACCATACTCGTCGGAGGCGTGCTCAGCGAGTTCAAGGGCAACGCGAAGATCGGAAACAGCGAATACTTCGTCACGGAAGCCTGCGAATACATGGACAGCTTCCTTCAGCTGAGGCCCTTCGTCGAGATCATCCTCAACATCGATTCCGACCACCTCGACTATTTCAAGGACATCGACCACATCGCTAGGTCGTTCAACACCTTCGCGCAGAGCGTTCCCCGCGAGGGTTTCGTCGTCGCGTACGACGCGAACCCCTTCGTGAAGTCCATAACCGACAGGCTCAGCTGCAACGTCATCAGCTTCGGCTTCAGCAGCAACAGCGACTATTCGGCCAGGAACATCAAGTTCAACCTGCTCGGAAGGCCGTCCTACGACCTCTACCGCAAGGGTGAGTACCTCTGCCGCATCTCGCTCTCCGTGCCGGGCGAGCACAACGTGGCCAACAGCCTCGCCGCGATAGCCACCTGCTATACCCTCGGAGTCGACCTCGAGACCATCAAGCAGACACTCGAAGACTTCACCGGCACCCAGCGCAGGTTCGACATCATAGGCAAGACCTCCACCGGAGTCTCCGTCATCGACGACTACGCGCACCATCCTAACGAGATACGCGCGACCCTCGCCGCGGCCCAGAACATCCCGCACGGCAAGATCTGGTGCCTGTTCCAGCCGCACACCTACACGCGCACCATGGCGCTCTTCGAGCAGTTCGCCGACGCCTTCGCCGACGCCGACGTAGTGGTGCTCGCCGAGATATACGCCGCGCGCGAAAAGAATATCTACAAGCTCAGCTCACGCTCGCTCATGAACGAGATCAAGCGCCGCCATCCCGACAAGGACGTCTACTTCATGCCAGAATTCGAGTCGATGGCTGAATTCGCCGTGCACAACGCCCAGGAGGGCGACATCATACTCACCATGGGCGCAGGCGACATATACCGCGTCGGAGAGATGATACTTGAGAAGGGGGCCTCGAAATGAAGAGAAGCGAACGCACCTGCGCTATAATGCAGATCCTTACCGATAACCCCAACAAAGACTTTTCGATGGGCAGCTTCGCGGCAATGTTCGGCTGCGCAAAGTCCAGCATCAGCGAGGATATAAAGCTCGTGCGCGACGCCATGGACGAGGTTGGCCTCGGCTACGTCGAGACCACTTCAGGCTCAAAGGGCGGTGTACGCTTCGTGCCTTATCTTTCCGACGAGCGCGTAGCTGCTATCATGGAACGCGTGAAGACCATGTTCGAGGAGCCCGACCGCATGCTCGGCAGCGGCTTCCTCTATACTTCCGACATCATGTACGACCCGGTCATAGTCGAAGGCCTCGCGGGCATTTTCGCCAAGCGCTTCGCGGCCATAGACGCCGACATAGTCGTGACCGTCGAGACCAAGGGCATAGGCGTGGCGCTCTTCACAGCAAGGCTGCTGAATCTGCCTCTGGCGATAATCATGCGCGAGAGCAAGATCTCGGAAGGTTCCACCGTCAGCATCAATTTCTTCTCTGGTTCCACCGACAGGCTCCAGAAGATGAGCCTGGCAAAGAAGGCCATAGCCCCCGGCGCGAGGGCGATAATCATCGACGACTTCATGCGCGGAGGCGGAAGCATCAAGGGAATGAAGGACATGCTGCGCGAGTTCGACGCGACCTGCGTCGCCACGGGAGTAGTTATCGCCGCGGAAGGCGGAAGATACAGCCGCGCGCAGGACGTTTTCCCGCTGTTGCTCATGCACGAAGAAGCTTCAGGGGTCTCGTTTTCAGTCAACCCCGAGCTCATAAAGTAGGCATTTTCACTAATTGTTCGTTATTTTCTTAACATGTGCAATTCTGGTTGTATTTTGCCGGGCATTCCAGTATAATTAGTAAGCTAGATTAGAAAAATATAAGGCGGCACGCAGAAGCTTCCTTGGAAAGGTTGGTATGTTGTTTGGAAATTACGGATATCAGGATCCGCATGATGACCGAAGGCAGCCGCATGAAAGCAGTAGCGTCAGTTACCTTTGACGATGTTTTCGTTGTCCACGACATCAAGATCGTCGACGGAGACAACGGACTGTTTGTTGCTATGCCCAGCAAAAAGGTCGGCGAGAGCTATAAAGACGTCGCTCATCCGCTGACCTCCGAGTTCAGAAAAACACTTTCTGACGCGATTTTCAAAAAGTACGAAGAAGCCCAAACACTTTAATTTTAGCCGATCAATTTTAACTGGAATAATCTGCCCGAAAGGAATGCAAAATGAAAAACGGTGTCTTTGCTGATTTTATGCTTTTTGCCGGAAACGGCAATCCTGAGCTTGCCGAAGAGATAGCGGCAGTGATGGGGCGCACCCTTGGAAACGCCAAAGTATCCCAGTTCAGCGACGGAGAGGTCTCCGTAAGCATTTACGAATCAGTAAGAGGTATGGATGTATATATCATCCAGCCCACCTGCGAACCGGTAAACGACAACCTCATGGAACTGCTGATCATGATCGACGCCATGAAGCGCGCTTCAGCCGGCCGCATCAATGCCGTTATCCCATATTACGGTTACGCCCGCCAGGACCGCAAGGCCAAGCCGAGAGACCCGATCTCGGCCAAGCTCGTCGCTGACCTGCTCACCGTGGCCGGAGCCGACCGCGTCATCTCGATGGACCTGCACGCGGCTCAGATACAGGGCTATTTTGACATTCCGGTAGATCACCTGAAGGGCATGCCGATACTCGCTAGATATGTAGAAGATCTCGAACTCGAAGACATAGTCGTCGTCTCCCCGGACCACGGCAGTGTTACAAGGGCGCGCAATTTCGCCCATTTCTTCGACTGCCCAATCGCAATCATCGACAAGCGCAGACCCAAACCCAACGTATCTGAGGTCATGAACATCATCGGTGACATCGAAGGCAAGAACTGCCTCCTTATCGATGACCTCGTAGATACCGCAGGCACGATCTGCAACGCGGCAAACGCGCTGAAAAAGCTCGGCGCGAAAGACATCTACGCCTGCGCCACCCACGGAGTCCTCTCCGGACCGGCGCTCGAGCGTATCGAGAGCTCGGCCATCAAGGAGATGGTCATGCTTAACACTATCCCCATCCCGCCCGAAAAGCGCGGAACGAAGATCAAGCTTCTTTCCGCGGCTCCTCTCTTCGCGGAGGCAATGGCGAGGATATTTACAAACGATTCGATCAGCCCTCTGTTTGAGGAAAGATAGAGTCAACGGGGCGAGCGGTGCTCGCCCCTGTGTTTTTTACTGAAGAATGTATATAATCTGTGGACTGGGCAACCCCGGAAAAGAATACGAATGCACGAGGCACAACATGGGCTTTCTCACCGTGGACGTGCTGTCACAGCGCCTGGGCATAAGCGTGAACAGGCTCAAGTTCCGCGCGCTCATAGGGGAGGGCTTCGTCGGCACCGAGAAGGTGGTGCTGGTCAAGCCTCAGACCTTCATGAACCTCAGCGGCGAGAGCCTGCGCGAGGTCGTGGCGTTCTATAAGCCCGAGCACGACCACCTGCTGCTCATCTACGACGACATAGATCTGGCTCCGGGCACGGTGCGCATAAGGCCCCACGGCAGCGCGGGCACCCACAACGGCATGCGCTCCGTGATATATCAGCTGCAGTTCAGCGATTTCCCGCGTATACGCATAGGCGTGGGCAGCAGCGGGGTCATCCCCCTGCAGAAATACGTCATTGGCCGCTGGACTGAAGAGGAAAGGCCTCTGCTCGCGGACGCCGTCTCGAGGGCGGCCGCGGCTGCGGAAATGTACGTCAAGAGCGGTTTGAACAGCGCGATGAACGAATACAACAGAAAGACCGCGGAATGATAAGAAACTATACGGGTATCTCCGACAACAGGATAGCTCCGCTTGCGGTGAAGCTGCTTGCTGAAGACCGGGGACAGGTCCTGATCATCACTCCCTCGACCGTGAGGGCTAAGCGTATAGCGACAGACCTGTCCTTTTTCGCGCGCTGCGAAGGGCTCGAAGGCTGCGGCGTCAGCGTCCTTCCGGACGTGGACCCGGCAGCGGTAAAGTTCGAGGCGAAGAGCAGCGAGGAGCTGTACGCCCGCCTCGGCGTGATGGCCGAGGCAGCTAATGGCGGAGACGGTTTTGTCGTGGCTCCGGTTCTGGGCGCCCTCAAGAGGCTCCCTCCGCCCGAAGTCTTCTGCTCGGGCGTGCTGAGGCTGAGCGCAGGCGGAAGGACCGAGAGGTCTGACATCATAGCTTCGCTTTCCTCCATGGGCTACGAGAGATCGGCTCCCGCGGAGCTTCCCGGGCAGTTCGCCGTGCGCGGCGACATCATCGACGTCTTCTGCCCCGGAAACGCGGAACCGGTGCGCATTGAGCTCTTCGACGACGAGATAGATTCCATCCGCAGCTTCGACCCGCTCACGCAGCGTTCTACGGCGAATCTGGACGGAATAGAGATATGGCCGTGCAAATTACTGCTTGCGGGCGAAGAGGCCGTCAGAAGGGCTAAAAAAGGCCTTGCAGGGGCATATAAGAACGACCCGGAGACCCTCGGCTACCTGAACGAGTGCATAGACAACGGCCTCAACAGCCAGTACCTCGAAAATTTCATAAGCTATTACTACCCGGACGACTTCGCTCATATCTGGGATTACATGCCTGCCCTGAAGCTGATCATAGTCGACGACCCCACGCGCGTGTGCGAGGCCATGGACCTGTTCAACGAGGAGGCGGGCGCGGGAGAGGTCCCGGTCGACACCGACGATTTCGCCCTGATAAACAGCCTCAACGTGCTCTACTGCACGCCTTTCGCCCAGCAGATACGCTTCGTGGACGCTCTGGACGAGCTTCGCCATATAGAGACCCGCCAGGCTCCGGTCTTCGGAGGGCACATGGACGTGCTCGAGTCCGAGGTCAGGCGCTTTGCCGCGGCGGGCTACCGCATAGTCATCGCCTGCTCGACCGAGGACAGGCTGATGAACCTGAAGGATTTCTTCTCGCGCTGCGGTCTCGAACGCAGCGTCGAGCTGCGCACCGGGATCCTGACCCAGGGCACTGAGTTCCCGGAACAGAAGCTGCTCAGCCTCGCTGAGCACGACATCTTCCCGGCCGTGCGAGAAAAACGCCGCAGGCGCAAGGGCAGGGACCGCGCGATCAAGGCCTTCACAGACATACGCAAGGGCGACTACGTGGTGCACGAGGCCCACGGCGTCGGACGCTTCATCGGCGTAGAAAAGCTCGAGATACAGGGCAGCGTCCGCGATTACCTTAAGATCAGCTACGCGGGCAACGACATGCTCTACGTGCCTGTCGACCAGATGGAGTCGGTGCAGAAGTACGTCGGAGCCGAGGGCGTCACGCCCAAGATCACGGGGCTCTCCGGCGGTGAATGGCAGAAGACCAAGTCGAAGGCAAAGGAAGCCATACGCGAGATGGCGGAGGAGTTCATAAAGCTCGCCGCCGAAAGGGCGAAGGAGCCCGGCTACCGCTTCGGGCCCGATTCCTCATGGCAGAAGGAGTTCGAGGATTCCTTCCCATACGAGGAGACCGACGATCAGCTGCGCTGCACCGAAGAGATAAAGCGCGACATGCAGAGTGACAAGGCCATGGACCGTCTGCTCTGCGGAGACGTAGGCTACGGAAAGACCGAAGTCGCGGCGAGGGCCGTGTTCAAATGCCTCGAAGAGGGCAAACAGGCCGCCGTGCTTGTCCCGACCACTATACTCGCTAACCAGCACTTCCGCACCTTCACCGAAAGGCTCTCGGGCTATCCCTTCAACATAGAGATGCTCTCGCGCTTCCGCTCGCAGAAGCAGCAGGACGAGACCGTAAGAAAGCTGCTGACGGGAGACGTCGACCTGGTCATAGGCACCCACAGGCTGCTGTCGCAGGACGTTAAGTTCAAGGACCTCGGGCTGCTCGTCATAGACGAGGAGCAGCGCTTCGGAGTGGAGCACAAGGAGGCTATAAAGCGTCTCAAGAGCAACGTCGACGTGCTCACGCTCTCGGCGACCCCGATACCGCGCACTCTGCACATGAGCCTCATAGGCGTGCGCGACATGAGCGTCATCGAGGAACCGCCCGAGGACCGCTACCCCGTGCAGACCTACGTTACCGAGCAGGACGACCGCCTGATAGCCGACGTGATAAGGCGCGAGCTTGGCCGCGGAGGGCAGGTCTATCTTGTCTACAACCGCGTCAGCGGTATAAATACGGTCGCAAGGCGCATCCGCGCGATGATCCCGGAGGCCAGAGTGGCCGTGGGACACGGCCAGATGCCCGAACATCAGCTTGAAGACATAATGATGGATTTCGTAAACCACGAGTACGACGTGCTCGTGGCGACCACCATCATCGAATCGGGGCTCGACATACCCAACGTAAACACCTTAATAGTGCTGGACGCGGACAGATTCGGCCTCGCCCAGCTCTACCAGCTGCGCGGAAGGGTCGGGCGCTCAAACCGCATGGCCTACGCCTACCTGGTCTACAAGAAGGACAAGGTCCTCTCCGAGACGGCCGAAAAGCGCCTCAGGGCGATAAGGGAGTTCACCGAGTTCGGTTCGGGCTTCCGCATCGCTATGCGAGACCTTGAGCTGCGCGGAGCGGGCAACATACTCGGCGTGGAACAGTCCGGCCACATGCTTTCGATCGGCTACGAGCTCTACTGCAAGCTGGTCGACGAAGCCGTGCGCGAGCTCACGGGCGGGGAGGGCGCGGAAGAAAAGCCTCTTTCCGCGGACACCTCCGTCGAGCTGTCGATACCGGCCTATCTGCCCGAGGAATACGTCGCGGACGAGATCACCAGGCTCGACCTTTACAAGCGCATCTCGTCGATCTCCGACTCGCGCGAGCGCATGGACATGACCGACGAGCTCATGGACAGGTTCGGAGATCTGCCGCTGCAGGCGGACAATCTGCTCGACATAGCGATGATAAGGAACATGGCGAGCCGCTGCGGAGCCTCCCAGGTGGTGCTGCAGCAGGCGAAGCTGGTCTTTATCTTCGAGGAACGCAATATACTGACCCCGCAGCATTTCGCGGAGCTGCTCGACCGCTTCGGCTCAAGGCTCACGATATACGCCGGTTCCCAGCCCAGGCTGTCGCTGGCCGTGTCTCGGAAGGTGAAGCCCCAGACCGACGCGCTCACACTGCTGAACACACTGCTCAATGCGGGTAAGTAAAGTTCGTGCATGACCGAACGTTGGCTAATACAAGCCTATTTTTTGCCTCAAAAAACACCGAAACGGTTTAATTAGTTTTTCAAAAAATATAGAATTATGTGTCTTTGGAGGAGTTGCTCATGAAGAAACTTATCGAAAGGATCAGAAAGGACGGAATAGGCATCGGCACCGAGATACTCAGGGTCGATTCCTTCCTCAACCATCAGGTCGACGTTGCTCTCACCGACGAGATTGGCGAGGAGTTCGCCCGCCTGTTCAGGGACAGCGGAGCCACCAAGGTCCTCACAGTCGAGGCTTCCGGCATTCCCGCCGCAGTCGCCACCGCAAGGGCTATGGGCAACCTGCCTATGGTCTTCGCTAAGAAGGCTGCGCCCAACACGATGGTCGACGGCTTCTACGCCGCCCCCGTCAAGTCCTTCACCAAGGGGACCCTCGCCACAGTGCGAGTCTCAAAGAACTACCTTAAAGCCGAAGACAAAGTCCTCGTCATCGACGACTTCCTCGCCACGGGAGAGGCCGCGATAGGCCTGCTCGACCTCATCAGACAGGCAGGCGCCAAATGCGTAGGCGTCGGAGCCGTTGTCGAGAAGGAATGGCAGGGAGGCGCCAAGAGGCTCGAAGATCTGGGCTACCGGGTCGAATCGCTCGCGATCGTAACGTCTATACACGACGACGATATACAGTTCAAAAACGTTTAGTTTTTAATAGTTTCATCATCAGGAGAGAAAAAACATGAAGAAAGTAATTGCTGTTTTACTCGTTCTCGTTCTCGCATTCGGCCTCGCCGCATGCGGTTCGAAAGAAGCATCCCAGTCGTCCGGCAGCACCGCTCCGGCTTCCTCCGGAAGCTCCAGCGCTCCGGCAAGCTCCGGCAGCTCCGCTCCGGCCAGCTCCGCTCCCGAAGCCGTAAGCGTCAAGGTCGGCATGGTCTGCATCGGCGACGACAACGCCGCTTATGACCGCAACTTCTACATGGCCGCCGACGCCGCAGCCGAAAAGCTCGCCGCCGAAGGCATCAACGTAGAGTGGGTCTACACCTACAACCATCCGGAAGGCGACCCCGTTGCCGCTGACTGCGAAGAACTCGCTGACGCAGGCTGCGTAGCCGTGTTCCTCAACTCCTACGGCCAGGAGCCCGCAATGCTCACCGTAGCGGGCGACTATCCCGACACCGTGTTCGCAGGCCTCACCAACGAGGGTTCCTACAAGGACGATCTGCCCAACACCATCAACGCTTTCCCGAGCATCTATGAAGGCCGCTATCTCGCAGGCGTAGCCGCAGGCTGCAAGCTCAACGAGATGATCGAAGACGGCACCATCACCGCTGACAAGGCTGTCATCGGCTATGTAGGCGCCTACACCTTCGCAGAAGTAGTTTCCGGCTACACCGCGTTCTTCCTCGGCGCCCGCAGCGTCTGCCCGAGCGCTACCATGAAGGTCAAGTTCATCGGCAGCTGGGGCGATCCGACCATGGAAGCCGCTACCGCTCAGGACCTCATCGACAACGGCTGCGTGCTCATCTCCCAGCACTCCGACTCCACCACTCCGGCAACCACTGCCCAGAGCAACGGAGTTTACCACGTAGGTTACAACATCAGCATGAGCGACGTTGCTCCCGAGGCTTCGATCATCAGCTCCCGCATCGACTGGACCAACTTCTTCGTAAAGGTCATCAAGACCGCTGTTGAAGGCGGAGCCCAGGATCAGGACTACATCGGCCACGGCCTCAAGGACGGCGACGTGAAGCTCACCGACCTCAACGCCAAGGTTGCCGCAAAGGGCACCCAGGAAGCCATCGACAAAGCAGCCGCTGCTATCGAGAGCGGTTCCCTGCAGGTATTCGACACCAGCAAGTTCACCGTTGGCGGCGAAGAGCTCAAGAACGCTTTCGCTATCGACACCGACGGCGACTTCGCTCCTGATTCGGAAGAAGCAGTTTTCGACGGCGCGTTCCATGAATCCTACTTCCAGTCCGCTCCTTACTTCGCGATCCAGATCGACGGCATCGAGCTCCTGAACGTAGCGTTCTAAGTTCAAAACTTAAGCAATTTATTTGAAAGAGGACCCATCGTGGTCCTCTTTCGTGTTATAATCAAATGTCAGTCTCTGCTCATCTTATTCAGAAAGGTAGCATTCCATTGGAACAGAAGACACACGCTGTTGAATTCCGGCACATCACCAAGCGTTTCGGTGAGGTGACCGCCAACGATGGCATCGATCTGTATCTCGACAGAGGTGTCATCATGTCGCTGCTCGGCGAGAACGGCAGCGGCAAGACCTCGCTGATGAACATGCTTGCCGGCATCTATTTCCCCGACGAGGGCGAGATATATGTCGACGGAAAACATGTCACCATCAGCTCCCCCAAAGACGCCTTCGACCACGGAATAGGAATGATCCACCAGCACTTCAAGCTCGTGGACGTTTTTACCGCGACCGAAAATATCATCCTCGGCCTCGAGGACGAGAAGTACGACCTGAAGGCGGCCTCCAAAAAAGTACGCGAGATCTGCGAGCGCTACGGCTTCGACATCGACCCCGATAAAAAGGTCTATCAGATGTCCGTCTCGGAAAAGCAGACAGTAGAGATAGTGAAGGTGCTGTACCGCGGCGCCGACATACTTATCCTTGACGAGCCGACCGCTGTGCTGACCCCGCAGGAGACCGAAAAGCTCTTCTTCGTTCTGCGCGCGATGCGCCAGGACGGCAAGGCTATAATCCTCATCACCCATAAGATGAACGAGGTGCTCTCGGTATCAGACGTCGTGGCCGTGCTCCGCAAGGGCAGGCACATAGCTACCGTGCGCACGGCAGAGACCAACGAGCAGCAGCTCACCGAGATGATGGTCGGCAAGGCCGTCAAGCTCGACATACTGAGGGTGCCGCCGGTCGATCCTAAACCGTGCCTCACTGTGAAGAACCTCAGCTGCCGCGACAAGGAGGGCACTCTCAAGCTCAAGGACGTCAGCTTCGTCGCCAACAGCGGCGAGATACTCGGCATCGCGGGCATCGCGGGCTCCGGCCAGAAAGAGCTGCTCGAATCGATTGCGGGCCTTCGCCACGTGGCAGGCGGTTCCATCAAGTATACCCCGGCTGACGGCAGCGAATCCGAGCTCGTCGGAAAGACCCCGATGGAGATCAAGGAGGCGGGCGTAGCCCTGGCCTTCGTCCCCGAAGACCGCCTCGGCATGGGCCTCGTGGGCGGCATGGGCATGACTGGCAACATGATGCTCCGTTCCTGGAACAAGGGCAAGGGCGTCTTCGTCGACCGCAAGGAACCCGAAAAGATGGCAAAACAGGTCTATGACTTCCTCGAAGTCGTGACCCCGAGCATAGATTACCCCGTGAGAAAGCTCTCGGGCGGCAACGTTCAGAAGGTGCTGGTAGGGCGCGAGATAGCGTCCGAGCCCAGCGTGCTGATGAGCGCCTACGCCGTGCGCGGGCTCGACATCAATACCTCGTACGTGATATACGACCTCATGGGCGCCCAGAAAGCAAAGGGCGTGGCCGTCATCTTCGTAGGCGAGGATCTCGACGTTCTGCTCGAGCTCTGCGACCGCATACTCGTTATGTGCGGAGGGCAGGTCTCAGGCATAGTCGACGCCCGCACCACAACCAAGGAAGAAGTCGGCAGGCTCATGATAAGCACAGGCGGAAAGGGGGAAAACTAGATGAACAGAGAACCTTTGATCCGTCTTGCGAAACGCGAGAACATGGCCAGGGGCAAGGTCTGGATGATACGCCTCGCGGCCTTCGTCTTCGCCGTGCTGCTCGGCTCCCTCATATTCCTGATAGTCGGGACCAGCCCGTTCACGGCCTACGGAGCCATGATGAGCTCCGCCCTCGGCAAGGCCTCCGGCGTACGCCAGGTCGTCAAGACCGCGGTTCCTCTGCTCGGAACAGCTCTCGCTCTCGCCCCGTGCTTCCGCATGAAGTACTGGAACATCGGCGCTGAAGGGCAGATCACCATGGGCGCCATGTGCGCGACCTACTTCGCTCTGACCTTCGGCAAGGCCTGGACCTCGCTGCCCCTGCTCGTCGTGATGGGCATCGCCTCGGTGATCGGCGGCGCGGTATGGGCTCTCATCCCCGCGGTCTTCAAGGCCCGCTGGGGGACCAACGAGACCCTGTTCACGCTGATGATGAACTATATCGCCATCGGCATAGTGGCTTACCTTCAGGACGGCCCCTGGGAGGGCAAGAAGGGGAGCCAGATAATCCCGAACTTCGAAAAGACAGCCGTTCTGCCCAAGCTCTTCGGCGTGCATATCGGCTGGATATTCGTGCTGCTGCTCGTGGCCTTCATGTTCGTGTATATGAAGTACACCAAGCAGGGCTATGAGATAGCGGTGCTCGGCGAATCCGAGAACACCGCGCGCTACGCGGGCATGAACGTCGGCCGCGTCACCCGCAGGACCGCAGCAATCTCCGGCGCCATCTGCGGCTTCGTGGGCTTCATGGTCGCTTCCGGCGCCAACCAGACTCTTTACTCGGGAGTCGCCGCGGGCGTGGGCTTTACCGCGATAACCGTTGCCTGGCTCGCCCAGCTCAACCCCTTCGCGATGATAGTCATCTCGTTCCTGCTCGCCGTTCTGAGCAAGGGCGCCAGCGGCCTTCAGACCAGCCTCGGCATACCGGCCTCGATATCCGATATGATCACGGGCATCATACTGCTGAGCATGCTCGGCTGCGAGTTCTTCATCAATTACCGCATGATATTCCGCGGAAAGCATAAAGAAGGGGAGGCGGCGAAATGAATTTCAACCTCATAGCACTCATAAGGGCTGCCGTGCTCAACGGAGCGCCTCTTCTCTACGGTACTTCCGGCGAGATACTTACCGAAAAATCGGGCAACCTCAACCTTGGTGTCGAGGGCCTTATGTATATGGGCGGAGCCTTCGGGCTCTGCGGAGCGTGGATCTACGACCGCGCCATGGGGAACGCCGCGAGCGGACCCGTGGCCGTCATCATCTCCCTGCTGGCTGCCTTCCTGGCGGGCTGCGCGGGCTCCCTCATCTACAGCTTCCTCACCGTTACCCTGCGCGCCAACCAGAACGTCACCGGCCTTGCGCTGACCATATTCGGCACGGGCGCAGGCCAGTTCGTCGGCGAGCTCATGCGCATCAGGGCGGGCGGCAACGTCGCGATCAGCAACTCCCTCAAGGAGACCTTCGCAAATTCGCCTTTCCCGCAGGCCATGCAGGATATCCCGGTGGTCGGGCAGCTGCTCTTCAGCTACAACCTGTTCGTCTATCTGGGCGTCATAATGGCGGTGGTCATGGCGCTGTTCATCAGCAAGAGTCGCAGCGGGCTCAAGCTCAGGGCCGTGGGCGAATCTCCGGCGACCGCGGACGCGGCGGGCGTCAACGTCACAAGGTATAAGTACCTGGCGACCGTCATAGGAGGTGGCATCTCCGCCATAGGCGGCATGGTCTACACCATGACCATAGCGGGAACCGTCTGGAACCACACCGCTCTCGCGGGCGAAGGCTGGATAGCCGTGGCTTTGGTGATCTTCTGCCTCTGGAGGCCGCTCAACTCCCTCTGGGGCTCCGTGCTCTTCGGCGGGCTGCTGATCATGTTCATCCGCGTGCCTCTGCCGTTCATCCCGACCCAGATCTACAAGATACTGCCTTACATCGTAACGGCTCTTGTGCTCATCTTTGTCTCGCTGCGCCAGCGCCGCGAAGACCAGCCGCCTCAGAGCCTCGGCCTCTCGTATTTCCGCGAGGAGCGCTGACGGCCGGGCTTTAAAAGGCATCAATAAAAGCAATGAAAAAGACCCGTACCTTTCCGGTGCGGGTCTTTCAATTGTCCGTGCCGTTTGCTGCCGGGTCCGGAGCGCGGAGCCTGCATTCAGTTTGCTTCGGCCTGCTTCGCGAGGGCGGCTTCCAGCCCCTTGGTGAACTGGTCGGCGCAGCTTGTGGCTCTCGGTCCGCAGGTGTTGCCTTTGAGGATGGGTATTATATCCTCGGCCCTGCGGCCTTCCACGAGCTTTGAGATGGCCTTGAGGTTGCCGTTGCAGCCTCCGTAGAACACCACGTCATGGATGACGCCCTGATCGTCGAGATCGAATTCCACGAGCTGGCTGCAAACTCCCTGCTGCTGATATCTGTATCTCATTTATTCCCTTTCTGCGCGGCGCGCGGGCGGTCTTTGAAATTCATCCCGCCAAAACGAAAAATCACTTGCAATTTGGTTTTGATTATTGTACACTATTCGAGCGGACTAAACAAGGTATTACATAACTTGTCACGGAGGATTGACCGAGTGGCTAAGGAGCTCGCCTGGAAAGCGAGTAGGGCTGAAAGGCCTCGAGGGTTCGAGTCCCTTGTCCTCCGCCAGCATAAAAGGACCACAGACTGTGGTCCTCAGACTGAAGACAAAGACTGCTGCACCAAATAACGGGTACAGCAGTCTTTATTCTATGTAATCGATTTTTCACGAGTGGAAAGAATACTTGTTTTCTGAATCTGAGAAGAATTATGCCTTTATCCGA
>Ga0208297_1001713_pt1 | contig 17260 bp, 11 predicted proteins | sample LMS_cellobiose_e_FD_187367 | JGI IMG/M metagenome (GOLD analysis project Ga0208297, IMG submission 187367) | Rumen-fistulated moose microbial communities from Alaska, USA - LMS_cellobiose_enrichment (SPAdes) (version 2) | ecosystem: Host-associated > Mammals > Digestive system > Stomach > Rumen... | reverse complement strand
TTCTCGAATCCCTCGCCGCCTGCGCCCTTTTCTCCCTGTTCGTCTTCCTGATGTCCAGGGACCCGGTGAAGACGGTCTTCAACTATCCCCCTGCGATCATCGAACGTTGCCGGCAACTGGGCCTCGTCGATGACAGCAACCGTCCCGGCGGACCGGTCTTCTTCGCGAAGAAGATCACCGCCTTGGTCGTTTTCGGTGTGCTGCTGGGCCTTCTGGTACGCTACGTCAACGGCTGCACGACCTTCTGGGGCGGGTTTCTCACGGCCTATGCCCTCTGGAATGTCGTGAACTGGTTCGACGCCATCGTGCTGGACTGCCTCTGGTTCTGCCATGACAAGCATTTCGTGATCAAGGGAACGGAGGATATGACGAAGGACTACCACGACTACTGGTTCCACATCAAGGGCTCCCTTCTCGGCATGGTACTGGCCATCCCGTCGGCCCTTATCGCTGGACTTATAGTGATACTATGATACTTTGACACTATTGATAACTAAACCTATTGATTGACATGGACAAGCAAGCTAGAATTGAAAGGATCTCCCTGATGGAGGACAGGTACGACGAACTCACCCGCGTGCTGGCGGGTCTTGAAGAGGCCGTCGGCGAATACGAGGATTTCAAGGACGAACTCGAGGTTCTCAAGGACTATATGGAATCCGGAGAGTGGAAGGAGGACTACGAGGCCGATGAGGCCGGACAGGTTCCCTCCGATCTCAAGCGCGGTATCCTCTCTGAGGACGGCCTTTACAACCTGCTGCACGACGCGGAGCAGATCATCGCCCACGTCAAGGAAGTGTTCGCCGACAAATAATCCTCCCGGGTGTCACGGTTTGGCACAAACGATGACTATCTTTGAACTCTGATTTACCCTTCACTTCATGAAACCCTACCCGCTCACAGATAAGGACAGCATTGATCTTCTGATGATGGGATCCGTCAAGGCCGGATTCCCCTCTCCCGCCGAGGAGGTGAGGGAGAAGCTGGACCTGGTGAAGCTGCTGGTGCAGCACAGCGCCTCGACCTTCTTCTTCCGCATCGACGGCATCTCGATGGTGGACGCGGACATGGACGAGGGTGACATCATCATCGTGGACCGCGCCGTGGAGCCCTACAACAACTGCAAGGCCGTCTGCTTCATCGACGGGGAGTACACCGTCAAGCGGGTGGAGATCCATGAGGACGGGGCCTTCCTGATGCCCTGCAACGAGAAGAATACCAAATATAAGCCTATCCCGGTAGGCCCGGACAACGACTTCCTCATCTGGGGCGTCGTCACCTGGGTCATCAAGAAAGTGTGACGAAAGGTCGCATCTTATTGAGACAAAAGGTCACACCCATGTACATCGACCGCATACGCATAGACTGGGACAAGGTGAGCCCGGACAGCTACCTGACGCGGATCCCCGCGATCGGATTGCTGCAGGAGCTTGCTTTCCGCAAACCCGTGACCTTCTTCGTCGGTGAGAACGGCTCCGGCAAGTCGACGCTGCTGGAGGCCATAGCGATCGCCTACGGGTTCAATCCCGAGGGCGGGACGCTGAACTACAACTTCTCCACGCACGACGACTACTCCGAACTCTGCGATGCGCTGACGATCGCCCAGGGTGCGGCAAAGGGAAGACGCGGCGGATTCTTCCTCCGGGCCGAGAGCTTCTACAACGTTTCCACCAAGGCCATCGAGTACGAGCGGGAACTGGATCGTCCGATGTACGGGGACCGGACGCTCCATGAGCAGTCCCACGGCGAGAGTTTCCTGAGTTTTATCCGGACTTTCACTCGCACGTGCCTTTTCATCATGGACGAGCCCGAGGCAGCGCTCTCCCCGCAGCGCCAGCTCTCCCTCTTCTCCCGGATCGCAGAGATGGCAAGGGAGGGTTCGCAGTACATCATCGTCACCCACTCGCCTATCCCCCTGGCCATGCCCGGCGCGGACATCATCGGGTTCGACGAGAAGGGCATCAGGAACCAGGACTACGAGGAGACGGAGAGCTACCGGATCACCGAGATGATGATCAACCACAGGGACCTGATGGTCACTCAGCTGCTTCAGGAGGAGGACTGAATCCCATGTACGCCCTTGCCGACTGCAACAATTTCTTCGCCTCGTGCGAAAGGGTTTTCCGTCCGGAGCTGAACGGGAAGCCGGTCATCGTGCTCTCTAACAACGACGGCTGCGCAGTGGCCCGGAGCAACGAGGCCAAGGCCCTCGGCATCAAGATGGGCGATCCCCTCTTTAAGATAAGGGATATCGTGGAGAGGAACCATGTCCACGTGTTTTCAGGGAATTTCGCGCTGTACGGCGATATGTCAAGAAGGGTTCAGGAGGTCCTGAGGAACTACTCCCCTTCCATCGAGGTCTACAGTATCGACGAAGCGTTCCTGGACCTGGACGGGATGGACGTGGATTTTGACAAGTACGCCAAGGAGATATCCCGGGAATGCTGGCGGCAGACTTCCATTCCGGTGTCCGTGGGCATCGCCCCGACGAAGACCTTGGCGAAGATCGCCTCGAAGCTCTGCAAGCGTTATCCCAAGCTCAAGGGCGGTTGCTACATGCACCGGCCGCAGGATATCGAGAAGGTCCTGAAGAATTTCCCCGCGGAGGATGTCTGGGGCATCGGAAGGAGGATGATGAGAAGGCTCGAGGCCATGGGCGTGAAGACCGCCTGGGACTACGCGAGCCTTCCCGAGACCACGGTCCGGATGCTCTTCCACCTGCCCGGCTACAGGACCTGGAAGGAGCTCAAAGGCATCCCCTGCATCGCGCTGGAGGACATGATCGAACCGCGCAAGACCATCTGCGTGTCGAGGAGCTTCAGCAAGGAGGTTACCTCACTCCAGGAGCTCAGCGAGCAGGTCGCGAATTTCGCGGAAGGGGCCGTCACGAAACTCCGGACCCAACATTCGGTTGCCTTAGAGATGGTCGTCTTCGCCATCACGAACCGGTTCAAGGAGAACGCTCCACAGACCTACGCCAGCAAGTACGTGGTCATCCCCGACGGAACGTCTGACTACCGGACCTTCATCCGTCATGCGCTGGAGGGCTGCCGTGATCTCTACCGGGAGGGCTATGGCTACAAGAAAGCAGGAGTCGTCATCACGAGGCTCGTGCAGGAGGAAGGCTTCGCCCATTCTCTTTTCTCGGACATGGCGGCATTGGAAAAGGAGTCGAGACTGTCAGAGAGCATCGACTCCATCCACAAGGCCTACGGCCGCGGCGCGGTCTTACTTGGTTCTCAAGGCAGCGGCGAGATCAAGATGAGCCGGGAGCACCAGAGCCCGCATTACACGACTCTCTGGACTGATATCCCCAAGACTTCCGTCCGGTAACCGCCTGACCGGGATATCCTTAGCTTCCGGAGAGTCCACATGGAAGCTCCTACCCCTCCATTTTCATTTGTACAGGTCGAATTATTTTGGGAACTATATACCTGTTTACCTCGAAACATGAGACGTCGTGAGTTGGTTGGGCGGAACTGTTATCACCTTGCCTTTGAATTGGTTGAGAAAAACTTCGGCGTCACCTGCAGCATCAGCCAGGCCCAATGAAGCCGGTTGTTTTCCGTGCTCCGTTTTAGAAGATACATGGTTTCCGTACCCTGCATGAAGGTATAGCCGGCACTCAGGGACATATCACTGCGGGGAGACCAGGCAACTGTGAATTCCAACTCATGGCCGAGGACCTTCCCGGCATCATCGATCGGAGCAGCCGTGGACAGTAAGTGACAGGCGGCATCAGTCGAGAACTTCTTGCCCGGCTTCCAGGTGGCGCCAATGAAGAGGTTCTGCAGACCGGGCGTGAAACCATTTACGTAGGTCGATACATAGAAGAAGTCCATGGCTCCGTAAAACTGGTGCCGGGAGCCGTACAAGGAGCAGAAGCCCTGTACCACCTCGTGATGTGTGAGGCCGATCATGCCATGCTCCGGCAAGGCGAAGTTCTCCTCGCCGCTCAGGTAATCATAACCTGCACGAAGTTTCCATTTGGAGGAGGGATTTGCAGTGACCTTGCCGCTGGCCATCCAGGCATTCAGTGGAATGCCGTTCTGTTCCTTTCCCCACTGGTGATAATAGGCAGCCTCCATATCCCATATGCCAGGTTTCCAGGAAAGGAAAGCCCCGGCGAGATTCTGGAAGTAGGTATGTCTTTCCCCTTCACCATCAGAGAGAGGTTGTACGCCCATGTCCGTAAAGAAGAGGGAGGCACCGAGAGGTACCTTCGGAATGTCATAATGATACCAGGCGGCAACGAGGGACTTGTAGGGCTGGATACCGCCGGAGAACCGGGTTCCACCCTGAACCATGTTGGCAAGATCCTGGTTGTAGGCTCCGAACAGATGAACCTTATGTTCGCCGCCTTCGAAACCCAGTTTCAGTCCATCATGGGAAATGCCGGTCATGGACCAGTCGTCCGAGCCGAAGATGCGCTGGTCGTCGTACGACAGGGTTTGGCGTCCGACTTTGGCGAAAAAACCCTTCGAAGACTGCATCTGCACCCACGATTCATAGATGGCCAGGCTGCTCCCTTCCCCACTGCCCCAGGTTCCTGCGTGCTGAGCAGTGAACCGGGCACTCAGGGAAGGTGTGGAATAGGAGGCCAGAAGACGGGTCCTACCCAGAATGAAGGCGGCATATTTCGAATTCCCCTCATCTGAAACATACAAGCCGCCATTACGAAACTCTCCGCGTGTAAGGTGGTCGGCCTCCACCGAAAACGTGTTTTCCTGCGCCCTGGAGCAGAGCGGAAGGGCGGCCAGGAGGATCAGGAATCCGCGTTTCATTCGAAGTCGAACAGGGAGACGAATCCGGTGAGGTTCAGAACATCCCGGATCACATCATTGACACCTTTAAGGATGACTCGGTTTCCACCGGCCTGGGCCTTTTTAAGCAGGTTCACCAGGATGCGCAGGCCGCTGGAAGCAATGTACTCCAATTCAGTGCAGTCTAAAACCATATCCTTCCCTTCACTGTTGAACAGGGGTCGGAGGGCTGCCTCCGTCTCCGCAGCGGCAGCGGTATCCAGTTCTCCGGAAAACACGGCGACGAGCCGGCCGTCGATTTCTTGTACGGTTGTTTTCATATATGTAAGCAATTAAATATTCTTTTCCAATGTAAGTATGTTTTTCCCTTCCTTACGTTCATACCGGAACTCATCCGTCAAAGAACGGGCCAGGAAGATACCCAACCCGCCGACGGGGCGATCCCCGGCGGGAAGCGTAAGGTCAGGAGAGGGGGGGGAGGTCGGGTCGAACGGCGCTCCGGTGTCCGTGACAGTCATCCGGAAGGTTTTCCCGTCCGATGTTAAACGGACGGAGATTTCCTCCGTTCCAGAATAATCAATGACATTGACCACGACTTCCTCCAGGGCCAGTTGGATGGCTTTCGATGTCCGCTCGTCCAGTCCGATCCGAACGCACGCGTCCTTAATGGAACCGCGTAGCCGGCGTATTTCCGACCGGTTGGAGACAATGGTAAGGGTTTCGTCCAGCTGCAGACTCCCGCCTTCTGGCAGGTCATAGCGGATGGCCAGAAGGGTGATGTCGTCACTCTGCTCAGCATCTCCGGTGAACGACCGGATATCCTTCATGACATGGTCCAACAAGATATCTGGATTCCGGGGACCACTGGACAGTGCAGCATACAATCGTTCCTTGCCATACTGACGACGCTGGGCGTTCTTGGACTCGGTCACGCCGTCAGTATAAAGGAATAGGCCGGTACCGGGAGCGAGCGTCATCTCTTGTGCAGCATAGGCGAAATCGGCGAACACGCCGGCAGGGAGGTGAGAAAGGACGGGCAGTTCCATGGCCGTGTCCTGGAGGAGGATCGGACGGTCATGACCAGCATTGCAATAGCGCAGGAGACCGGTCTTCAAGTCCAGGATGCCAAGGAAAAAGGTAATGAACATCCCGGAATCGTTGTTGCGGCAGATAGTGCGGTTGATGTCTCCCACTATCCGGGCTGGATCCTCTTCCTCCCGGTCGATGGCCATACGGACGAGGGAAAGGACAGCCGACATCAGCATGGATGCCGGAACGCCCTTCCCGCTGATATCCCCGATCGAAAAGTAAAGTTTTCCGCCTCGGACAGAATAATCGTAGAGGTCGCCTCCCACTTCCAGGGCCGGAGTCAAAAGGCCCTGGACGGCAAGTCCTTCCGTTTCCGGGATGGGACGGGGAAGCATCTCTTTCTGAATCTGGCGGGCAATCCGGAGTTCACCCTCCACACGCGCTTCCCGCAAGTCAGCTTCCCACAAGCGTTTCCCGTTCTGGGCGTAACGGGCGATGATCAGCAGGAGCAGAAGGAGACCGGCCAGCCCCATCAGGAAGATTTTCCACATCATCGACCGGACCGGGGCCATAACTTCATCTTGATAGGAAACATGCGCCACGGTCCAACCGGGATCCCGGGGCAGCGACTTGTAATCCAGATATGCCAATTCCCCGTTCGCCGGGTCACGGAACTCCATGAAATTGATCCGGTTATGTCCACGTACGGTGCGTACGGCCGTACTGTCGGCCATCAGGGCAATCACATAGTCGAGGGTCTTCTGGGAGACGCGGCCGTCTGGCGGTGCAGTGACCAACTTCCCTTCCCTGGTGACTATGAAGGCAAAGGAGGATGGGTAATACGGATGAACGTTCAGGGTATCGTCGAGCCAGGTAAGGTCAATGTCCAACCCGCAGATAGCGGCCAGTCTGCCATTCCGGTCCCGAACCGGACAGCTGTACGTGGTCAGTTGGAGGACCGGGTCCACTCCATAAGGATAAGGATCTCCCCAAAAATCGGTTTCTTCGGCAAGGGCGCGGGAAAAATCGGGGCCTTGAGTATAATCATGATCCTCTCCGGCGATCTGTTTCACCTTCAGCTGTCCGTCCTCCTTATATGCATAGGGTTCGAAAAGCCGGCCTTTTTCCGGATAGTAATCCGGAACAACCGAGATGCAACCTCCCGAAGCCAGCGGGTTGCATGCGATGAGACGGAGGGCCGCACCGAACAGGGAATCGGGATGGGAAAGGCTCTGGCGGATGCTCCAGATATTCTCATGCATCGTCATTTCCGCTTCTTCCAGGGTGTGTAGGATCACATCTTCGTTCATCGTCAGTTCCACGCGCGAGATGCGCTCCTGCTCATTCCGGAGCATGTTTCGGGTGTACCAGTACTGCACGGTGGTGACCAACTCCAGCAGGAGGGCAGCCAGCAGGATCAGGATCAGTCGGCCCCCCTTCCTCTCTTGGAAAAACTGGCGTATGCTATCGATTAACAAGGCCATGTACGTCAGGAGTCGAAGAAGCGGAAAGAGTCAAGGATTCGGAAAATCATGTCCACGTAGGCGTTGGAGGTTGGATCCCAGTGGAAGCCGAGCCGGTGCAGGACTTGCATGGAATAGGTAATGTCGGATCCGTTCTCCACCATCTGGATCTGCCCTTCCGCCTGGGTATATGCAATGATGCTCGAGAGAATACGAGCTTTATCAGGATCGGTTTTCGCCTCGTCCATCCGGCGGACGAATTCCTCAGTCTCCAGATAGTCCAGCGGGGTTCCGTCTGCTTTGGTCAGGCGGGAAAGTATGTCGTCCATCGGTAGGAGATGGTTGTTCGAGACATGGAAGACGCAGCTTTCAGCCGGAGTTCCGGCGAGAAGCACCACGGCGCGGGCCGTCTCGTCAATCGGCGAGAACTCCATACGTTCTTCCAGCAGTTGATACGGGCAAGCGCCCAGCATCCGGTAGGCTTTCAGACGGCCCATCGATGCATTTGAGTTGAAGTTTATCTGGAACTCGCCGTCTGCGGCGCGCGGTGAAAGGTTGCCCACGCGGATGATCTTTCCGTTCAGCTTCCCTTCCGCGACCTTCTCCAAGATGCAGCGCTCCGCCAGGAACTTGGAAAGGACGTACTGGTTGTCCGTGTTCTGACCAAAGAAAAGCATCCGTTCGTCCATGACCGCCGGAACAGAGCCTTCGGTCATACCGCCCACGCTCTCGGTGGAGACCTGGATGAGACGGGCACCGGAAGCTATACAGAAACCCACGAGGTTCTGCACCCCGTAGTAATTGACCTTGAGGATATCGTCTCCGCGGGAGAAGTGCTTGACATTCGCTGCGCAGTTGACTACCAGGTCGAACGGGATTCCGGAAAGGAGGAGGGAGTCAAAGACCTCCGCTCCCGTGATGTCACCCTGGATGATCCTGATGCGTTTACCCACGAGCGGGCGGTAATTCTTCTCGAAATAGTAGACCAGCATCTCTGTCAGGCGGCGTTCCGCCGTGATTTTACCCTTTCCGCGGAGGAGGCACCAAATGACGGCATCCTTGTCTGTCCGCTCGACCAGTTCGCGCAGGACATGGATGCCCAGGAAGCCTGTTGCTCCTGTCAGGAGGATGTTCTTCCCAAGCGGCTGGGGAGTCCCTTTCAGGAACGTGTCGAGCGTATTCCTGGAGAGCAAGGCGTCAATGGAGGCATAGTCATAAGAGGTGACATCATCCTTCGTCTCTGTCGGCTTGTCGCTGCCGCCCGTGAGGAATGCGGCAAGGGCGCGGGGCGTAGGGGCGTTGAACACATCGCCGTACGAGAACTTCAAGCTGCGCTTCTCTGCACTCACCAGGACGCTGGTGACCATCAGAGAGGAGCCGCCCAGGTCGAAAAAGTTGTCGGTAGCACCCACGCGTTCCATGCCCAGTACTTCAGCGAAGATCTCGCACAGGGCGGCCTCGGTCGGTCCTTCGGGCCGGACATAATCACCACCGGAAGTCATCACCGGGGCAGGCAGGGCCTTCCGATCCACCTTCTGATTCACATTCAGTGGAATCATATCCAGCTTCGCGAAGGCGGCAGGGACCATGTAAGGAGGCTTTCGCTCCAGGATGAAGGCTGACAGGGCCTTGGTGTCCAGTTCGCCGTCACAGACCACGTAGGCAGCTATGAATTTACCACCGGAAGGATTGTCGAACGGTTGGACCGTCACGTCTTTAACGCCTGGAAATTCCCGGATTACTGCTTCCACTTCCTTGGTTTCCACCCTGAAACCCCGGATCTTAACCTGCCCGTCGTTCCGGCCTACAAACTCGATATTGCCGTCCGGACGGTATCGGACGATGTCGCCGGTGCGGTAGGCCCGGTCATACGGATACTCCGAAGCGAACGGATTGGAAATGAAGGCCTCCGCCGTCTTTTCGGGCCGGTTCAAGTAACCTCGGCTCACCTGTGGACCGGAAATAAGCAGTTCGCCGACAGCACCGGCTGGCAGCCTTCGTCCCTTGGAATCGGTCACGTACAGCCTGAGATTGTCAAGTGGATGGCCGATGGGGATGTTGGATTCTTTCGCCTTCACATCGAAGATGGTGGAGAAGATGGTGCATTCCGTGGGGCCGTACCCGTTGTGGAAAGCATAGGAAGGAGGATCCATGGAGACCAGTTTCTCGCCTCCCACTGACAGATGCTTCAGAGAAGGATTGTAAGGATAATTCTTGGCATACATCACGCCCACCTGGGTGGTCATGAAGCTGTGGGTGACACCGTTTTCGGTGATGAACCGGTCGAGTTCCGACATGTCATGACGCGTCTCTTCCGGGATGATGCACACGCACGCACCCGTGGTCAGGGCGGGATACATGTCCATCATGCAGGCATCGAAGCCATAACTGGCATAGGCTGCCACCCGGCTTTCAGGGGTGAGGCTATAGTAGCTGCGGTACCAAGCACAGAAATTCACCAGGTTCCGGTGCTCCAGCATGCAGCCCTTCGGAACTCCGGTGGAACCGGACGTGTACAGGAGTATGAAGAGGTTTTCCGGCATAGGGCCTTCAGGAACGTTGCCTGCCGGGAGTTTGCATATCTCTGCGGTATCCAGGACCGGACCGTCATAGGAAGTAATCAGGTGCCGGTATTCGGCATCGGCGATGAGAAGCTTTGCTGCTGCGTCGCCGATCATGAAATTAAGCCGCTCCTCCGGATAGGAAGGATCCAGAGGCTGGTAGGCGCAACCCGCCTTCAGGGCGCCGAGGGAGGCGATCGCCATCCGTTCGCTGCGGCCGATCAGGACGGAAACGACATCCTCCCGCCCAAGTCCGAGCGAAACTATATACGCGGCCAGGCGGTCGGACGATTCGTCCAATTCCTTGTAAGTGAGGATCTTCCCCTGGAAGGAAACCGCTGGGCTACCCGGTCTCCGGGCGGCCTGTGCACGGAACAGCGAAACGACCGTCTGCGTATCGTCCACCGGCTGGGTGTACTTGTTGAAGCTATCAAGGAGTTTCTCCTGGGATTCTGAGACGAGCGGAACGGTCTCGAGCGGCCCGTCCTGGAGCATCCCTTGCAGCACCTTCGCTACAGTGTCCGCGAAGCTCTGCATGAGTTCACGGCTATACAGTGTTTCGTCGTATTGGATCAGGATGTTCTCCGCCACTTCGCCGCCGTTGACAAAGATGCTTACGGGGAACATAGGGGTCTCGGTGGCAAGATCCTCGACAGGGATCTCCACACCTCCCATCCGGTAGGCCTCCAGAAGACCCACCTGGTAGGCCATCATCACCTGTGGCTGGAAACCGTAGTCGGAGGAGACCTTGGCGAACGGATAGTATTCATGCGAACGGGCTTCGCCGAAATGACGATCGGTTTCACGCAGGAAGGCGGCCACGTTGTCCATTCCGGTGTCTCCGGAGAGTGCCAGGGTATTGACGAACATGCCCAACGTATCGGAAACCCGCAGGTCCGAACGGCCGTTGCTGACAGTGCAGATATAGACGTTGCGGTTGCCGGAGAACGCTCCCACGGCTATGAAAGCGGCAGAAAGGAAATAGCTCGCCGGTGAAATGCCCAGCGCGAGGCAGCGCTTTTCAATAGCGGCGTCCACAGGAATCTCCAACGAAGCCACTACGCCTGGCTCCTCGCCCTTCTCGCGGTCGGGGAGGATGGCGCTGGCGCCTTCACAACCAGCCATCCGCTCCTGGAAGTAGGCGGCGGATGCCGCATATCCCTCACTCTCTTCCGATGCTTTCTGGTCGGCGGCGTAATCGAAATAGGTGTAAGTTTCCGGCACCGGATCAGTACCATCCACGGCGGCGCACAATTCTGTCATAAAGATGTCCAGGGAGCGGCCGTCGAACACCAGATGATGGAAATCAGTGAAAAGGTACAGACCGTCGCCGGCTTTGACGACTTTCGCCCGGTAGAGCGGTCCCTCGGCCAGGTTGAAGGGTTCCAGGAAGTGGGCCTTGCAGTCCGGGAGATTCTCTTCCGGAATCGTCGAAAGGCTCACCTCAGGCTCTTCCTCGCGGGGTACCAGCATCACACGGCCACCCCGCATATCGAAGCGGCTGTTCAGAACGGGATGGCAGCGGACCACCTTCACAAAAGCCTGGCGGACGGCTTCCGGATCCAGCGAACCAGGGAGGGTCCAGCACATAGGCAGGTTGTAAACCGTCTCGCTCGGGGTCTTCATGCATTCGAAGTAAAGACCTTCCTGCTGGAAGGTCAGCGGCTGCGGGGATACTCCGCGCGAAAGCACTTCCGCACCGCGGACGGCTTGTCCAGAGAGCAAGGAAGCAAGGATCTCGTTCTCGATGCCTTGCAGGGTGGCAGTCTTGACGAAGGTGCGCATATCCACGGAGATGCCATACTTCTTATGCAGTTCGACAGCCAGCCGCAAGGCCGACAGGGAGGTCAGGCCGGAATAGACGAGAGGTTCTGTCAGGGAGAAAGCATCGATGTGGGCAGATTCCCGGATGATATGGGCTATATCTTCCTCCAGAACGTTGAGGGGCGCCTCCCCTGCCGGTTTTTCAGCCTTCCTGACCTCGGGCTTCGGAAGAGCCTTCCGGTCTACTTTCTGATTGACATTCAAAGGGATAGCATCAATCTGCATGGTTACAGCAGGAACCATGTACGGGGGCTTCTGCTCCAGGATGAATGTGTTCAGGGCTTCGATGTCCACGGGAGCGTCGCTGACGACATAAGCCGCCAGAAACTTGCCGCCTCCCTCGCCTTCTTCGTCGAAGGCCTGGACGGTGACGTCGGAGATGCCTGGGAACTCCCGAATCACGCTTTCCACTTCTTTCAGTTCAATCCGGAACCCCCGGATCTTCACCTGCATGTCTCGCCGGCCGATAAATTCGATATCGCCGTCCGCGCGGTAGCGGACGATGTCACCGGTCCGGTACATGCGTCGGAAGGCGGGATCGTCGGTGTAGGGATTGTCCACGAAGACTTCGGCCGTCTTGTCCGGACGTCCCAGATAGCCCAGTCCGACTTGCAGGCCGGAGATGAGCAGTTCGCCCGCAGCTCCGACAGGCAGCCGTTTGCCACACTTTCCGGCCACATAGGCCCGGACTCCCGGCAAGGGACGCCCGATAGGGATGTCCGGTTCCTGCTCTGTCACGTGCTTACTCACGACATATACGGTCGTTTCAGTAGGGCCGTAGCAGTTATGAATGCCGAACTGCGGCAGCGGGAAACTCGCCATCTTCTCCCCTCCCGTATAGAGGGCTTTCAGGGACTTATTCTCCGGGAAGTTGATGGCGAACTGGGTCGCCACCTGAGTGGTCATGAGAGAATGGGTGATGCCGTTCTGCTCGAAATAGTCATTCAGGGCGAGGAGATCCAGCCTGATCTCCTCCGGAATGATGTACAGGGAGGCCCCGGCCATGATTGCCGTGGCGAAATCGTTCATGTAGGCGTCGAAGCCAAAGCTGGCATAGGCGGCCGTATGGGATGCAGGCGTGATGCCGAGGGAAGCTATGTTGTTCTGTGCGAAGACGGAAATATTCCGATGGCACAGCTGAACGCCTTTCGGAACCCCGGTCGTACCGCTAGTGTACAACAAAATGAACAAATCGTCCAGCTTAGGAGCCGGGATGTCCGCCTTCCCATCGGGGAGGATGGGGATCCGGCTGGTCGAAAGGACGGGGCCTTCATAGCCGGCGACCAGGGATTCCAAGCCTTCGTCGGCAATCAGCAGAGCGGCTTGGGAGTCCTGTACCATGAAGGAAAGCCGCTCGGACGGGTAGGAGGGATCAAGCGGTTGATATGCGCATCCAGCCTTCAGGGCGCCGAGGGGTGCCACGGCCATGTACTGGTTTCGGTTCAGGATGATCGCCACCACACCGCCGGGCTTCACAACCTTTGCGATATATGCAGCAAGGCGATCGCTAACTTCGTCCAATTGCTGATAGGTCAAGGTAGTATCGCGGAACACGACGGCAGGCTGCTCCGGGTAACGGGCAACGTTGTCGCGGAACGCATCCAGAAGGGTAAGATCCGGGTCTCCGGGGAAAGGTTCCGGATTGAAGGAGTCGGTTTGAGATATCTGGTCTTCGGTCGCGAAAGAAAGATCAGCCACGGTTTCCGCCGTTTTCATGGACAGCAGGCAAGCAGAAAAGCTGTCTGCGAACTGCCGGAGGATTCCGTCCGAATATTGGTCAGAACGGTAGCGGCAGCACATCCGAAAGGCATCCTTTCCATCGGCAGCGAGATGGAAAGCCAGCGCATCCTCCCCCACTTCAGGTTCCGGATCACCGGGGCCGTCAAAGGAGGCGGAAAAGCCTGGTTCCAAGTCTCGGACACAGTCCCCATAGCTGCAGTCGTGTTCCGACACTTCGGCTTCCTGCTCCTCCAACTTGCGGATCAACTCCGGGAGTGGGGTCCCGGGTATCCATTCCACCAAAACCGGCCGCTGGCCGCCCCCTGTCGGGAAAAAGGCCTTCGTATCAGCGTTCCATACGGAAATGGTTAGGCCGAAGGCGGCCGTCAACAGCGTATCCGTTTCACAGGAAAAACGTTCTCGGAGCTCTTCCATATCCTTCGGGCCAAAGGGGACAGGGCATTCCAACTGTTTCATTTCCGCGGGACCTCCTGCATGCAGATCAGGGATCAGTCGCGTATCCAGGCCTGCTGCGGCAGCGAATTCGCTGACAAACCATTCTTTTTCGCTCATAGATTACCGTTTAAAAGTACATAACCTCAAATTTATATAAAATCTGGCGATTATAGGCCAGTTTATATAAAAATCAAGACCGCTGTCTTATCTTTGTTGGCGAGCGGTCATCGCCTCCCGGCGCGCCGCAATAGTCTAATGTTTAATGGGCTTGGTGTCCCAAAATTTGTTGTGCCTATGCGACAAGTATGCGGTCTTGACGTCCACAAAGATAGTGTCTTTGTGTGTATTCTCAATGAGAACGGCGTTGTATTTCAATAACAATTCGGCGTTCTGACGACGGAACTCGAACAAATGCTCAGCATTATGCAGCAGCACGATGTGTCAGAAGTGTGCATGGAGAGTACCAGTATCTACTGGATGCCGGTGTGACGTGTGTTGGAGCCATACTTCGATTTGAAGTTGGTGAACCCTTTTTTCATCAAGCAACTGCCCGGCAAGAAGAGTGAAGTGAAGGATGCGGAGTGGATAGCGACCTGTCTTCACAAGTACCTCATCAAGGGCAGCTACATCCCGTAGAACCGTATTCAGCAACTCCGCCAGTATGACCGCAGGATCTTTGACCTGGACAAGGACATCGTCTACAAACTGACCAAGTTGGACGCAGCCCTGCAGCGTTGCAATATCCGCATCAGCAACTATCTCTCGAACACGAGCACGAAGGGGTACAAGGATGTGGTCGAAATGATTGCCGAGGGGATAACCGATCCGGAAGAGCTTGTCAAGGCCATCCACGGGAGAACCATCAACCGCGGCGGGCGAAACGTCGTCCTCGGGGCCTTGACCGGGGTCATTATGGAAGCGGACATCGACATGGTCCGCCAGTTGCGCGATGAAGTCGAACTGGCGGACAAACACAAGGACGAGTGCCAGTCCAAGATGGATGCCCTTTGCCGCCAATGGTTCCCGGACGAATATGCACTCCTCCAGACCATCCCGGGAGTCAAGGCAAGGTCGGCTACTGCGATCCTTGCCGAACTCGGGAATGATGTGTCAGCCTTCCCGGACGCCGTCCACCTGACGTCCTGGTGCGGGCTGAAGCCAAGGAATGACGAAGCACAGGCAAGATCAAGTCACGAAAGATCACTCACGGAAACAAGTACTTGAGGAAAACTCTCATCGAGTGCTCTTGGGCTGCTCGCCGTACGCAGGGTTCGTTCTATAGCCGCTTCAGCTATCACCAGACCGTCGTCCGCAGGAAGAACTGCATGAAGGTTCAAGTCGCCGTCGCCAGGAAGATGCTCGCCGCCATCTGGTTCATCCTGCATGACCAGTCCCGTACAAAGACTATACCCCTCCCACACCGGAGGTAACTATCGCTCCTGATATTGTCACGTCCGAGTAATCGGACGCCTCAATATATACCGCATATTGTAAGGTCATTATCTTTGTGGTGGTCGCACCCCGTTCACAAATTGGCTCATGCTCTATGCGGCCTAGATGGCCTGTTTGAGAACTTTAACTCGTAGAGGAAAGTGTATTATTATCCCTTAAGAATGCATCCGTCCCGTGGATGGGTGCAGGGGCTCCGTACGCCCTTCAGCACAACGATGGCCGCACATCAACAAAGGACAGCTGTCTCTGTTTGGTTTATAGAGGAAAGATAGGGTTTTCTGCCTGTACTATGCGCCGGACGACCGGTTCATCACATCGAGGGATCTCTCCGGACGGCTTGTGGATATCTTCAGGACGACCAAACCGTTCCTGGACTACATCAACCGGGCCATCGACTTCGTGCGGGAGGAAAAGAAGGAGTACTTCAGCAGCTTGGATTTCTAATAACTGAATTCGCACACTTCAAACCTGCATCAGACATGAATGGAAATACGACTGGAGATATCTTCCTGGAGACACCGAGGCTGCGTTTCCGTCCCTGGCGGGATTCCGATGCGGAGGCCCTCTTCAAGTACGCCAGCGACCCGGAGGAGGTGGGCCCGCGTGCCGGGTGGCCGCCGCACAGCAGCGTAGAGGAGAGCCTCTCCGTCATCCGTGAAATCTTCTCCAATGGCCACACCTGGGCGCTCGAATTGAAGGAGACCGGGGAGCCGGTCGGCTGCATGGGCTACTACGCTTTCGGGGAGAGCAACATCGACATCGGCGAGGACGACGCGGAACTGGGTTACTGGATCGCGAGGCCTTACTGGAACCGGGGGCTGTGCACGGAGGCGCTCCGCGCGATGGTCTCCTGGTGCTTTGGCGTGAAAGGCTTCCAGGTCCTCTGGAGCGACTTCTTCGTGGACAACCCCGCCTCCGGCCGCGTGATGGAGAAGTGCGGCTTCCGCGACACCGGGGAGGTCAACTGGTGCAGCCACCTGTACCGGGGCGGTGAGCGCCCGGTGAAGGTCATGCGGCTGGACTACGCGCTGGATTAAGGTTCTGCATTTTTCCTGAGCATATGGATTTCAGGTTATACGGAAAAGAAGGGGCGCCGACCCTGCTGCTCCTCCCCGGGCTGGGAGTCTCCCACGAGATCTTCCTCCCTCTGATCGGCCTCCTGAAGGATCGCTTCCGAATCATCGCCGTCGGGATCGACGGGTTCCTGATCGGGAAGGAATCCTCCTTCACCTCTGTCGATGACCAGGCCGGGCAGGTCATCCGCTACGCCGTCGGCAATCTTGGTTACCACTTCGATGCGGCCTATGGCCTTTCCCTCGGCGGGAAGATCCTTTCACGCGTCCTGGAACGGGGCGAGATCACCGTCGACCATGCGGTCATGGACGCCGCTCCCCTGCTCCCGCTTCCCCGATGGAGTGTCGATCCCCTACGGTATTACCAGAGCCTGAATGTCTGGACCTGCTACCATTGGACGGGGTTCTGGAAATGGCTCTTCCGCTCTCACTATTTCGACGTGCTGCTGGAGGAATGCCGGAAGGCCTGGCCTTACGGCGGCGGCAAGGCCGTCCGTGACGGCTACAAGGACGTCTATACCCATAAGCTGGAGTCCATCCACGGGAATGACATCCACTTCTGGTACGGCAGCAGGGAGGCCTTCGTCGCGAAGCCCCAGGTAAAGCATCTGCGGGTCATCTATCCTGGCATTAAGGTGGAAGTCTTTCCCGGGATGAACCACGGACAGCTGCTCATCGACCATCCGGACATGGTCGCGCAGAGGCTCTCCGGAATGCTGGGCGATACGGCTTAGGATAAAGGGCGCTACCGATAGCGGCAGCGCCCTTTCAAGCGGTAACGGTGTTCCTCTGGAACGGCCGTAAGCCGTCAATCATAGAACCCGTTGTCCATGTAGTCGAAATTTGCCATCAGTTTCCTGAGGTCCGTCTTCCAGCTTGCGCGCATCAGCCTGGCCACCAGTGCGACAAGCCTGTCGATG
>Ga0208297_1001710_pt1 | contig 17284 bp, 15 predicted proteins | sample LMS_cellobiose_e_FD_187367 | JGI IMG/M metagenome (GOLD analysis project Ga0208297, IMG submission 187367) | Rumen-fistulated moose microbial communities from Alaska, USA - LMS_cellobiose_enrichment (SPAdes) (version 2) | ecosystem: Host-associated > Mammals > Digestive system > Stomach > Rumen... | reverse complement strand
AACCCTGAATTTCTGCTGGCATGAGGCAATGCGCGGGGCAATCTTGTCAAGCCGCTTTTCTGCTCCGGGCAGACACCAGCCGCTCTGCCGCCGGCCACAGCAAATTCACAAGGGGCACCAGCGCAGGATACAGGGCAAAAGGAAGGCAGGCCGCGCCAACCCCCAGCGTCGAGCACGGTACATTCCCCGCGATATTCCATGGGACCAGCACGGGCAGAAGAATAGCGGAATTTTCCAGTGCCACTGCCAGCGTTTCCTTGCGTGGATACAGGCACCTGACAAGCTGAGCCCCCATAATCACGGTGAGCATCTGATTGCAGCAGATCATGGCCAGCGGAATACAGACCAGAAGCAGGCAGGCGAACGCGCCGATACGGCGGGACAAGGCCGCCAATGTATCCTCGATACCATGCAGCAGACGCGCAGCGCGAAACAGCGCCGCATATGGCGATGAAAGAAGCACAATCCCTCCGGCCATCGCCATGGATATGACGCCCCCGCCATCAAACGTGGAGGCTCCTCCCGGATGACGGTACCCCAGAAACAACATACGCAGCACGTCGGAAAAGCTCATATCCTGCCACCACAAACTTACGGCACAGGCGGTCAGGACGCTTACCAACATGACTTTTTTGACGCCTACCCGGGCAAGGCTGAGCGCCATGACCACCACCGCCGGGGCAATCGTAATCCATCCCATGCGAAAGGCCGATTCAATCTCTCTGGTGACGTCGCTTACATCCACTGGTCCGGCTGAATCCATCCGGGCCAGAATCCAGTATCCGGCACAGGCAAGCAGCAAAGGCACCACCGAGGTACGCCACATCCCTCCAAGATTGTTGTAAATGGCCGTTTGTGTCACCGAGCAGACAAGGGCCGCGCTGGACGACATGGGAGAACACCTATCACCGACATAGATACCGCTCAGGATGGCCCCTCCCACCACCAGCTCATTCAGACCGGCTGCCCGCGCCAGCATCATGAAGATGACCCCCAGCGTGCTGACCGAGCCGAATGCCGTGCCCAGCAGCAGGCTCACGCCGCTGCACAATAAAAAAACCCACAAGGCAAACGTTTTGGGATCGACAAGAGGCAGGGACCAGACAATAAGCTGGCCAATGGTGCCAGCCCCACGCCAGCTGCCCGTCAGCATGCCGATAAAGACAAAAATACTCAGGATGTTCGCCACAGTCCGGACGCCGTCAAGCCACATACCCCAGACCGCGCGCATTGAACGCACGCGGGCAAGCGCCAGCCCCGAAAAAATAACGAAACCAGCGCCCAGGGCCCACAGAATGCTTGCGCCGCTCACGATGCAGCAAACAAGCCCGGCAAGAAAAACACATATACTTGCGATATTCATAAAAAATGAAACGTACCGGCATGTCTTCCGGCCGTCGCTTCCCTATCTCAGCCGCATGAAACGCGTACGCTCTCTGGCGGATGCCGGCTCGTATCCCATGCACCACGCCAGAAGCTCAATCGTATGCAGCGCATTGCCTGCCATATGGGCGTTGCCAAGCCCACCTTCAACCTGAAGCAGGCAGGCCGGACATCCTGTCGCGACCACCGCCGCACCGCTGCCGCGAATATTCGCGATTTTGCGTGCAAGAATCCCCCGGGCCACTTCCCAGTGGGTGAGGCCGTATGTCCCTCCGGAGCCGCAGCACCTGTCGGCCTGCTTCATTTCAACATAGTTCGGGGCGATGGCATGCAAGAGCTCCCGCGGCTGGCTGTGTACGCCAAGGCCTCTCCCCAGGTGACAGGATTCATGATAAGTCACCTGCGTGACACAGCGTCTTGTCAGCGCTTCCAGCACGGACGGCATACCGCACTGTTTTACCAGAAAGACGGATATATCGCACGTCCTGGCGGCGATACTTTCAGCCTTGCGCCTCTCTTCCCCTTGCGCAGTATCCGGATAACCATGCGTCAGCATCAGCCCGCCAGAGCCACACGCCGTCACAATCGGCTCGGAGCCGCCGCCAAGAGCCTCCAGATTGGCCCGCATCAATTCCCGCAGGATATCCGTTTCCCCGCCTACTTCGACCGGGGTACCGCAGCATCCCTGGCGGGAAGGGATAATGACCCCATACCCCAGCCGATGCAAGACATGCACCACCGCCTCGCCAATGGTGGGAAAAAGATAGTTGGCCGCACAGCCGACGAAATAAATGACATCCCCTTTGCGGCTCCCCGCCGGAGCGGCGATATACTCCGGAACCCGCTGACGGAAGGGGACTGACGCGACGTCTGGCACAGGCTGATCCTCCGCCAGCGCCGGAAAAGGAAAGCGCCGGCGCAGCCCGCTGGATTCAGGAATCTTCTGGAACAGAAGAGACTGAACCATGCTGCCAAGTTTCATGGCAGGGCGCATGGTCGCGGGGGCTGCCAGCATTTTTTCGAAGACCAGCCGTTTTGCTTTGGGCTGCATCCCTTTTTCCGCCAAAAGCGCGCGGGCTGCCAGCACCACTTTATCCATCCGTACTCCTCCGGGGCAATTCTCCCGGCAGGCAAGGCAGACAAGACAATTATTGAAAATCTCCGCCAGCCTCGCGGTCGTTTCCCCGCCGTGCCTGACGACGTCGCGGGCCAGCAGCATTTTCCCGCGCGAACAGTACGCTTCGCTGAGCTTTTCCGCATAGACAGGGCAAACGCTCGCGCATGAACCACATTTTGAACATTTGCGCAGTTCTTCAGTAAGGATCTGGCTGAATTTCGCCAAAGAGGCATCGGATTCGGCTGGCATGGCGGCTCCTTACTCTTCGTCAGGCATGACTTTGCCAGGATTCAGCAATCCCTTCGGATCCAGGGTTTGCTTCAAAATCCGCATAAGCCGCAGGGTAGGTTTATCAATGTTCAATGAAAGAAACGGTTTTTTCGCCAGCCCGATACCATGCTCGCCCGAAATCCGCCCTTCAAGGGAAGTCGCCGCCTCAAAAATCTCGGCTACGGCCATATGCGCCCTTTCCAGCTCCTCCGGCGTATCCTCGGCAAGGACGTTAACGTGAATATTGCCGTCCCCTGCGTGTCCGAAACTGGAAATGAGCAGATTGTATTTGGAAGCAATACGCTGGATACGCTCTGACATTTCCGAAATCCTGGCCCGGGGCACAACGATATCCTCGTTAAAGCGCCGCGGTTTGATGCGCAAAAGCGACGCGGGAACAGATCGCCTGGCCTTCCACAGCTGCGCGCTTTCTTCAGCGGAATCGGCGATGTGTGTTTCCAGCAGCGGCAGTCTGCCGCAAATTTCAAGGATGCGCCGCATGTCTTCCTCGACCTGCTGCTCCCCGCCTTCCACCTCGATCAGGAGCATCCCCCCCGCATCGCGCGGAAGCCCAAGCTGCATATACTCTTCCACTGCCCGGATAGCCAAGGTATCCATAAATTCCAGCGTGAGGGGAATAATGCCCGCCTGCAGCACATTCGTTACCGTTTTGACAGTATCAGCGAGGGAATGGAAAGCGACACGGCAGACCTTCTTGTGTCTCTGCAGGGGGACAAGCCGCAAAAAAGCCTTGGTGATAATCCCCAGCATCCCTTCAGACCCCAGAAAGAGCGGCGTCATATTGAAGCCCACGACGTCCTTGATGCATTTGGAGCCTGTTTTGATGATGCTCCCGTCAGGGAGCACCACCTCCAGCCCCATGACATACGCCGCCGTCACGCCGTATTTGACAGCCCGCATGCCTCCGGCATTCTCGGCAATATTGCCGCCAATACTCGAAAAGGCCATGCTTGCCGGATCTGGCGGATAGAACAGCCCATGGGCTTCGACCGCCTTGTGCAAATCCGCTGTAAAAACTCCGGGCTGCACGGTTGCAACAAAATTCTGGGTATCAATCTCTTCGATCGCGTTCATGCGCTGCATCGACATGACAAGCCCGCCCCGCACAGGCACAGCCCCGCCTGTAGCTCCTGAGGCAGCCCCACGGGGGGTAACAGGGATCTCGTTCTGGTAACAATAGGCCATGACCGCCGAGACCTGTTCAGTGGTTTGCGGCAGGCATACCACATCGGGCATCGCCTCGATCATCTGTGAATCGTATGAATACCCGAGCAAATCCTCATGCCCGTCCAGAACAGTCCCTTCAGGCAGCATCTGCCTGAGTTTCTGGATATGCTCCTTGATGGAATACATTGTTTTCTCCTGGTTACCGGGACTATGACGGCGAAGGAACCATACATAAATGCGTTCCTCTTTTTCCGCCTGTCAGGAAAAAAAAACGCCTCTTATCGGGGAGCGAGGATAACAAAAGAGCTGTCACTCATCAACAGAAAACGGCGCAGATTACCGTTAAAAAGGCCGCGCACGATTATTGACATTCCTACCGAGCATTAGTATCACTCCATTAGATAGGATGAAAGGCAAGAAAAAGCCCGGCTGGCATGGCTAAAACGGCAAATTGCCTCATCCCCATGAATATCGTGCAAGACGCGACGCCGGGGAACCAGCCTACGCTATCAGTGAGATCAGACGGAAGTGAAGCCAAAGGCCCTCGACCACATCAATACAGGGGATGTTCGCTGCCTATCCGAGGTTGGCATGGCATAATCAGCTCCGGTTGAAGTACGAAAAGCATTCTGGCTGTGGACCTAGAAAATTCGCTTAACCGGGATGACGGCCACGTCCAAATCAAAGGCATGACATTCCTGGTCTCGCTGATAAAGAGCGTTTTAAGGTATTCTGAGACGAGGAGGCTCAGGGGAGCAATGTTCCCCGGTAACACGGGACTCCATTTCAAAGGGAAACAGGCACCCATGCCGCAACCGTGAACGGTTCTGCACGGTCCGTCGATGGCGGGCTGCGGATTTCTGCGAGCAACATCAACCTATTGGAGGGATTATGCGGATGCGCAAGATTGTGTTTGCCGGCCTTACGACCCTGCTCTTCGCATTCTCAGCGCAGCAGGCTCCTGCCGGTACGGTGTTGGAAGAGTACTGTTCCATTCAACCCAAGGTTACAGAGATTGCCAAGCACGGTTACACAGCCTTCGTCGGAAACAGCTTCTTCTACTACAATAACGGGATGCAGAGCATGGCCACCAAGCTGGCGCAGTCCCTGCCGACACCGGTGAAGGGCTTCAGCGCTACCCTGATCGCCATCTCTGGCTCCGGTCAGAACTGGCACGACATGGAGTCGTACTTCCGCCCGAATGCCATAGGCTCCACAGCGTTCAACCCGGACAACACCATCAGAACGAAGCAGTACCCCGAAGGGAAGCTGTTCGATGTCGTCATCATGCTGGATAACAGCCAGGGGCCCATCCATCCCCAGCTCGGACCTATCTTCCAGGACTTCGCCGCCCGCCATGCCAAGACCATCAGGACGCATGATGCCGAGCCGGTCCTGTTCATGTCCTGGGCATACGCCGACAAGCCTGAAATGACCAAACAGCTTGCCGAAGCCTATACGGATGAAGCCAACAAAAACAACATGCTCGTCATCCCCGCCGGGCTGGCGTTCGCCAAGGCGAAGGCCTTGAAGCCGGACATCGTCCTGCATGCCAAGGACAACAGGCATCCTTCTTATGCCGGCAGCTACCTCTCCGCGGCAACGACGGTCGCGGCCCTGTACGGTGTCTCGCCGGTTGACGCGACATTCAACGGGGACCTCCCTGCCGATACGGCCAGGTTCCTGCGCCAGGTCGCCTGGGATACGGTGCGCGAATTCTTTGGGAAGTAACTGCTATCACTCCACAACCTATCTTCCAAGAACAACATTTTGCTGTGCGGCCTGCCACTTGGCAGACCGTACAGCTGAATTAATGACATGCTATTCTCTGCCCAGTGTTTCCGTCGATCTTTTCTGAAGCATCATTATTGCTAATTCCACCCTCCCGCCGGAAAAGCAAAAACGGCTGAGGATGTCAAACAAGCGTCCGCCGGAGAGAATCCCCGACGGACGCTGTGTATCTTACCAAAGCTCTTTTGCCCTAAAGCTGCCCGCTCAAAAACTACTCGTCGTCGTCAGAAGGACGGATGGTCAACACAGGACACAAGGCGTTTTTGACAACCTTTTCGGCGACAGAACCAAACAGGATGAGGTCAAGCCCCTTCCGGCCGCGGGTTCCCATGACGATAAGGTCGGCCTTTTCCGTTTTGGCCAGGGACAAAATTTCCTCGGCGGCGTACCCGACGACAACGACACCGCGGGCATCGACACCGTGGAAGTTCTCGGACACAAAATCAACCATGGAGCGTTCGGCCCCGGACACAATCTCACCCACAAAATTGTCAATGGTATTGGGGGGAACATGGAATCCGGTGTACTGAGTAAGGGTAGGAGCAGCATAAACTACAATGATCTGAGCCCCCGACATCTTGGCCAGCATGACGGCATAGGAAGCGATCTGTTTGCTTTGGTCGGAAAGGTCAAGGGCACATATAATCTTCTTGAGTTCGGGCATAGCGCACCTCCATTGGCTGATATGTGCGGTGCCGGGCAGGCCCGACACTGTTGAATACATTCAAAGCATACGCCCTTTCCTTTACCCTGACAAGAGGACCCCAATAACTCATATCTGTATAACACAAGCACATAAAGGCTTTTTTCCGGCTGCATGCTTTATTGTGCTTTCCCTCTTATCCTCCGTTATTAAAGAAAAAAATAGTGTTCCAGCTCCGTTGAAAGAATCTTCCAGTCAAAAAACACTCCGCCTGCCAATTGGCTCCCCAACATGATGCAGTCGCCGCGAAGCATGGAATCTCCGCTCGCTGAACTACAATGTTTCGGCGTACACCTCGACGGCGTGACGCACCCTGGCCTTGCCGCCTTTCCGGGCCAGCATGTCCGAAATCTGCATCATGCAGGCCGGGCAAGCAGTGGCCACGACATCAGCGTTGGTCGCCATGATGTTATTAAGCTTGCGGCTGCCGATATCCTCGGAAAGAGCCGGCTCCGCCAGCGTGAAAGAACCGCCGCAGCCACAGCAGCGATCAGCCTCATTCATTTCCGTCAGCCTGTAACCGGGGTTGGCCCGCAGCAGCGTGCGGGGCTCGGCTGTGCAGGCGAGAGAAAGGCGCAGATGGCATGGATCATGGTAGGTCACGGTTTTCGCATCCGCATCCGGTTCAACTGGCGTGACGGCTTTCAGAACATCCACAAGAAACACATTGATATCAATAGCTTTAGGTGCAATTTCCGCAATGATCCTGCGCGCGTCTTCCGGCAGATTCGCGGCATATCTGCCCCAGAGATCCCTGATGGTCATCGTGCAGGATGGGCAGGGGGTGACAATGTAGTCAAAATGGGAACGGCCAAGAGACTGGGCGTTAAGGACCGCAAGCCTGGTAAAGGCCTCAGTGTCGCCGGAAGTCAGGGCAGGCAGGCCGCAGCAGACAAGGTCGGCGGGCATAAACACGCCAACCCCATGGTGCCTGAAAACTTTCAGGCAGGCGCGGGACATGTCAAGATAAGCCTTGTCCCCCATGCAGCCCGGGAAGAAAGCAACCCGAAGGCCGCTTTTTCCGGCCGGAGTATCCTGAGCCCCCACCTCCGACGCAAATGTTTTGCCTGCCACGGAAGGAAGATGCCGACGGCCGATAAAGCGCCGTAAAAGCGGCGCCTGCGCCGTTTGCTGGGGATTGTTGTCTTTCGGCATGACAAGCCCCGTAAAGGGCGATCCCGCAGCCATCATGAAGGAAAGCAGGCGCGGGTGGGGGAGGAGATGCCGGAAGATAAGTTTTTTTATGGGTGAAAGCCCTTTGTAGGCGGCGATAATCTCACGGGCGCGCACAAAGATGTCAAATGTTTCGGTTCCGGAGGGACAGGTATGCTGGCAGGCCCCGCACAAAAGGCAACGGGACAAACGAGCCGAAACAGCGTCGATATCTTTCAGTATTTCCTGAGAAAAATTGGATAAAAGAGCCAATTTGCCACGAGAGACATCCCCTTCGAGCAGCGTCTGGCCGAATACAGGGCAGGTGCCCATGCAAAAGCCACACTTGTTGCAGCTCACCAGTCTGTCTTCCAACGAACGCAACGCGCTTACAAGCTGGGAAAGATCGCTCATCACTTCACCCCGACGATTTTCGAGGAATTCATCAGCCCCTTCGGGTCCACTGCCCGCCGGATCTTTCGGCAGAAGGCCAGCGTCCCTTCGGAGGTTTCCTTGCTCAGCCAGCGCGACTTGGTGATGCCTGTGCCATGTTCTCCGGTCAGCGTACCGCCAAGCGCCAGCGCGTGGTCAAAGATTTCCTCAACAGCCTTTTCCACGCGGTCCCATTCATCCTTGTCGCGCATGTCACACATGAACGTCGGATGCATGTTGCCGTCGCCCGCATGCCCAAACACGCCCATGTTCAGCCTGTATTTGGCGGCAATATCGTCAAAGGCCTTGAATATGGCGGGAAGTTTTGAGCGGGGGACAGTGGCGTCTTCCAGCACGCAGTTGGGCTTGACCCGTGAAAGGGCGGAAAGCGCCAAGCGGCGGGCTTCCCACACTTTGTTTTTTTCCGCGGCGTTGGTAGCGAGCTGGATCTCCCCGCCGCAGCGTTCAAGCACGGCGCACACGGCGGCGGTTTCCTCTTTCACCTGTTCAGGGTGCCCGTCCACCTCAATGAGAAGCAGCGCCGCCGCGTCGCGCGGCAGGCCTATCCCCTTGAAATCCTCGATCTTGTTCAGCGTCACGTTATCAAGATATTCCATCGTGCAGGGCACCACATGCGCCGCAATGATCCCGGCGACAGCCTCGGCGGCGGCCTGAGTGCTCCTGAAAATGGCCTTCATGGCCTGCGAGGCTTTGGGCGGCGGCACGATTTTCATGATGAGCTTGCTCATGATGCCGACGGTCCCTTCGGAACCAGCCATCAGGCCAGCCAGATTATAGCCGGTGGCGCACTTCACCGTGCGCGAACCGGTTTTCACCAGCTCGCCGTCAGTGTCATAAAACTCGATGCCCATGACATAATCTTTGGTCACGCCGTATTTCAGGCCGCGCAGCCCGCCGGCATTCTCGGCGACATTGCCGCCAAGGGTTGATACAGACATGGACCCGGGATCCGGAGGATAAAACAGGCCGGCCTTGGCCACAGCATTCGCAAACTGGGCGGTGACAACGCCGGGTTCGGCCACGGCATAGCAATCCTCAGTGTTGATTTCCAGGATCCTGTTGAGGGCGTTGGTCAGAATCACAACCCCATTGCCGTTTTCCGGCACAACGCCTCCGGAAAGATTAGTGCCGGAACCGCGGACACTGATAGGCATATCGTTTTCGTAGCAAAGCTTGAGCAGCTTGCCGAGTGTCCCGGTTTGCGTGGGCCGCAGCACCAGAGCCGGCACACAAGGCACATACGGCGTCGCATCGTAGGCATAATTCTGCCTGTCAGCCTCGCTGGTCAGAACATTTTCCCGTCCAATGAGGTTTTCAAATTCTTTGATTAGGGATGCGTTCAGCATAAAAACCTCCACAACAGTCTGGAATGACGCGGACACCTTGACGCACACTGCCACCAACTCTACCGGAGAGTTCTTCAACTCTACCGCATCTCATCTTACGCGTCAACGCTGAAGGTATTTTTTGCTGATATTTCCGCTAGGTTATATGTCAAAAAGAGGATTCTTTTTCTGGCGGCAAGGGTTCCTTGCTTCCATCTTCAGCAAGCACGAAAATTTTTTGCTGCGCGTCCGCCAGCTGGGCACGGCAGTCTTTGACCAGCTGCCGGCCCTCGCAAAACAATTTGACCGATTCTTCCAGTGGGATATCCGATGCCTCAAGCCGGAGGACAATGGCTTCAAGCCTTGCCATGCGCTCTTCAAACGTATCCGGCACAGTTTGTTTCTTTGCTGCCATAACGCGATCTCCTTCATGCGATGCCGCCAGTGAATACAAAATGGTGAAGCGGATACGGTTCTTCTGTCAAGTCCACGTTTTCGCGTGCCCGCTTTTCCATCCTCATGCGGGAACGCCTTTCATGGGTTTCGCGTTCCGTCCGGCGGAAAAAGCTTTTCCGGCAAGATTGACTATTTACGGGAAACGGTCATAGTGGGCACGCGCCGCGCGCCCCTGACGTGCAGTCAGGCGCAATACATTCTCCTTTTTTGACTTTTATGAAGTTCACTCGCCCATACCTCTATTCCGAAATCGTCGAGCAGACCCGGCTGGTGCTCCCCGTACTGCTGGCCCAGCTTGCCCAGATGTCGCTGGGCGTCGTCGATACCATCATGACCGGACGCTACAGTGCCGAAGACATGGCCGCTGTTGCCCTGGCCTGGGCCGTATGGATTCCGGGCCTGCTGTTTGGCGTCGGCATGGTGATCGCCGTAACGCCGGCGGTAGGCCATCTGCGCGGCGCCGGCCGTGCCTCCAGTGAAGAACTGCGGCAAGTCGTCAGTCAGGGAATATGGCTTGCCCTGCTGCTCAGCCTGCCGCTGAGCGCAAGCATGTATTTTCTCTCATTTCATCTTGATCTTTTCGGCCTTGATGACGTTCTCGCCGGTATCGGCGGCGGCTATCTGCGCGCCATCATCTGGGGAGGCCCGGCGGCTCTTATCTACACCGCCATACGTTCGGCCTTGGAAGGCTTTGCCCGGGTACGCCCCGCCATGTTTGCCAGCTTTGTGGCTCTTGCCGTCAATATCCCCTGCAATTACGCTTTCATTTTCGGCCGGTTTGGCGCGCCGGAACTGGGCGGCGTCGGGGCAGGCGTCGCCTCGGCTGTCACCTGCTGGAGCATGCTTGTCCCCCTGGTATGCTATGCCCTTGCCGAACCCCATCTCAGGGCCGCCCTGCTCCGTTTCGAGCCGCCGCGCATACGCCCGCTCTATCGCCTTGCCTCTGTGGGGCTGCCCAATGCGCTCGCCACGGTCAACGAAGTCGCCGCGTTTTCCGTGGTCACGTTGATGGTGGCCCCCCTTGGCTCCATTCAGGTGGCGGGGCATCAAGTTGCCCTGAATTTTTCGTCCCTCATCTTCATCCTCCCCCTGTCCATTGGCATGGCCGCGACCATCCGCGTCAGCAACGCCCTCGGCGGCAGCGATGCCGGCATGGTGCGCCGCGCCACCCGCACGGCATTGGGACTGGGACTGGGGCTTTCTTTTGCAACGGCGTTTGTCACCGTCGTTTTCCGCTACCCCATTGCCGGAATCTACAATTCCAATACCGAGGTTATCAGGCTGGCCACCGTGCTGCTGCTCATTGACGCCTCCTATCAGTTTACCGACTCGCTGCAATGCATCAGCGTGGGCATCCTGCGCGCCTATAACGACACCCGCGCCATTTTCACCGTGACGTTCATCTGCTTCTGGTTCATCACCGTGCCTCTCGCCTGGATATTGGGCCGCACCAGCCTGCTTTTGCCCGCCATGGGACCGAAAGGCCTCTGGATTGCGCTTGTCGTCGGCCTGTCTTTGGCCGCATGCTGCTATCTCTTCCGCATACGTTCCCTGGAACGCCGTCATCTTTCTCCGGACCGCCAGTCTTCGGCCCTCTAACCTTCTGCCCCCGAGGTCCTCATGATTTTCCCCATCCCCAGCGCTCCCGAACTCACCCCCGACTTCAGCAAGGCAGGCGGTCTGATCGCCGCCATCGCACAGGATGTTCATACGCATGAAGTGCTTATGCTCGCCTGGATGAACCGCGAAGCTTGGGAAGCCACGCTCAAAACCGGCGACGCCCACTATTACAGCCGCAGCCGCCAGGAACTCTGGCGCAAAGGCGCCACATCAGGCCACGTCCAGCATGTCCGCGCGATCAAACTGGACTGTGACAGTGATGCGGTGCTCCTCCTCGTCGAACAGGTCGGGGCGGCCTGCCATACGGGCGCCCGATCGTGTTTTTTCCGCGATATTCCAGCTTTGCCCGGCGCTTGAGCAGACGGCATTGCCGCCCGCTCCGCGGCTTTCGGAAGGTGGCCGTACACCTTACGCACCGTAAAAGCTCAAATCCGGCCCCCGGCATGAAAAAACCGGGAGCCGCGCATTTGACTGCGCGGGTATTCGCGCCTAAGATACACACGCAATCCTTTCATTGCGAGGTACACAACTATGCCCCTTTTGAAACTTGGCCTTCCCAAAGGTTCCCTGGAAGAGCCCACCATCGACCTGTTTGCCCGCGCCGGCTGGAAAATCCGCCGCCACCCGCGCAACTACTTTCCCGACATTGACGATCGGGAAATCACCGCCCGCCTTTGCCGCGTGCAGGAGATCCCTCTGTATATCCAGGATGGCATCCTGGATGCCGGTCTTACCGGCAAAGACTGGGTTGAGGAAACCGGCGCGCAGGTATATGTGGTTTCGAACCTGACCTATTCGCGCGCCACCAGCCGCCCTGCCCGCTGGGTGCTGGCTGTGGCCGACGATTCGCCCTACCATAAACCTGAAGACCTCGCCGGCAAGCGTATAGCCACCGAACTGATGAACGTCAGCCGCGCGTATTTTGAACGCCTCAACATACCGGTAACGATTACCCATTCCTGGGGAGCTACAGAAGCCAAGGTCGTGGAAGGACTTGCCGACGCCATTGTCGAAGTCACGGAAACCGAAACCACCATCCGCGCGCACAATCTGCGCATCATAGCAGAAGTTCTGCCCACGAATACCGTCTTCATCGCCAGTCCGGCGGCCTGGGAAAACCCGGAAAAACGCCACAAGATCGAACAGATCGATCTGCTTCTGCAGGGCGCGCTGCGTGCGGAATCGCTGGTCTGCATCAAGCTCAACGCTCCCGCCGCCCAGCTTGATACCATCCTCAGCCTGCTTCCGGCCCTTAATTCGCCCACTGTCTCACCGCTCAGCGATGCCAAATGGTTTTCTGTGGAAACTGTCGTCAGCACAAATCTTGTGCGCGACCTTATCCCGCGCCTGCGCGAAGCCGGGGCCGAAGGCATCCTCGAATACGCCCTGAACAAAGTCATATAGACCGGGCGGCTCCGTGAGGAGCTTGCATTATGGAATGGCTGAATTGTGTCATTGCCGGCGTGCGGGCCGTCGAACCGTCTGCCGGCCCGCTTCCGTTCAGGCAGCTCATGAACAGAGCTGTGAAGGAACAAAGTTTCCAACTGAAAAATGGGACGCATCCAGGATCTTCCGGATAAACAGCAGGACGGCCCGGGATGAATACCGGGCCGTCCTGCTGTTATGTATGCTCTTTGTTTTTTACCGTCAGGCGACAGGTCGTTTGTCACTGACGGGGTGCGACGACATCCTCAAAGTTCTCAAGCGCTTTTGAGACCATTTTAACCAGCGCAATAATGGCGATAAGGTTGGGAATCACCATGAGCCCGTTAAACATGTCGGCCAGCTCCCATACCAGATTGACCTGCAGCACCGAACCAAGGACGAGAAAAAGAACGACAATGACTCTGTAGGGAGTCACGGCTTTGGTCCCCATGAGGAACTTGATGTTCTGCTCACCGAAAAAGCCCCAGCTGATGATCGTGGACGTAGCGAAGAAAAACAGGCAGATAGCCACGAACATGTTGCCATAGCCGCCAATGCCGACGGTGAAGGCCTTCTGGGTAAGCGCGATACCGGTCGTAGAGCCGTCAATGGCGCCGGTCACGAAAATGACGAAGGCCGTCATGTTGAGAATAATGAACGTATCGACAAACACCCCCATAATGGCAACAAGGCCCTGCTGGGCGGGATGTTTCACCTTGGCAATGGCGTGAGCGTGCGGCGTGGACCCCATGCCCGCCTCGTTGGAGAACAAGCCGCGGGCGACGCCATAACGCATGGCCTCCTTGATGGATGCGCCAACCACGCCGCCGGTGGCGGCAGCGGGATCAAATGCGCCGACAAAAACCATCTTGAAGGCGCTGCCAAGCTGATCAAGATTGGTCACGACCACAAAAAGACAACCGAGGATATAAAGCAGCGCCATAAGCGGTACCATCTTTTCCGTGGTCGAGGCAATCCGGCCGACACCGCCAAGGAATATGAAGGCCACCAGCAGGGCTACAATAATGCCGATGTACAGAGCTGGAATGCCAAAGGCCGTTTCGAAAGCGCCGGCAATGGAGTTGGCCTGTACCATGTTGCCGATAAAACCCAGCGCAATGATAATGGAAACCGAAAAGAACGCGGCAAGCGTCTTGCTGCCAAGCCCTTTGGAAATATAGTAGGCGGGACCACCAACGGCGTTACCCCTGTCATCCTTCCCTTTGTAGAGCTGGGCAAGCACGGCTTCCACAAAAATAGTGGCCATGCCGAAAAACGCGGCGATCCACATCCAGAAAATGGCGCCGGGCCCCCCCATGGCGATGGCAGTGGCGGCTCCGGCAAGGTTGCCGGTGCCTACCTGAGCGGCGATGGCTGTAGCCAGGGACTGGAACGAAGACATGCCCTCTTTTCCAGCCTTCTCCCCATGGAGAGAAAGATTGCCGAACGTGTAGCGGACAGACAAGGCAAAATGCCTGACCTGCACAAATTTCAGCCTGAACGTAAAATAGACGCCAACACCGACAAGGAGGGGAATAAGGCAGTACACCCCCCACAGGGTGCTGTTGATGTTGACAACAACTTGCGTGAATTGCTCCATAAAATCCATCCGTTCTGCTAAAAATTGATACGCTGGGCCCTGAAAAAAGGCGGAAAAGATCGCCGAAGGCTGAGGATACCTCAATCATATTTTTTTGCAACAATGTCAAGAAGTTAAGCAATACTTTCCACAACGTATTTTTTCTTTGATTATTTTTAAAAAAAGGCAAGAGGATATCAGTTGTCCCTTGTAAATCGAAAAAAAGTGATGACGATGAGGAAAGAAAATTTGGTAAGAATTTGAGTTAGATATGAAATAGTTCTTTTCGCTGCGGACATGACGCGGACGCTGACCAAGAGACGAGCTGGCGTGAGCGCAGGCGGCATTCTGCGCCCGCCTCTCCCCAAAACGGTGCAGCATGGCTGCGCCCCCGGCTTTTGCACGGGATACTCCGCGCCGCCGTTGACAGGGAAAGGCAAAAACTGTACATCCAACGGAGCGTTTCTATCTGGAGAGGTGGCCGAGCCGGCCGAAGGCGCTCGCCTGCTAAGCGGGTATACTGGCAAAACCGGTATCGAGGGTTCAAATCCCTCCCTCTCCGCCATTTTATTGAAATCATTAAAGACAAATGTAACATACATTTGTAACACAAAAAGCCCCTGCCTGGATTACCTCGCAGGGGCTTTTTGCATGCATACTCAATATAATTAAAATGAGGATAATTGGAGCAATAACACAGTATAGTATACCATAACCTTCATATTTCATCAATACGTTATGTCATTTTTATGTATTTTAACACAGAGAATTTACTCATTTTATTCCGATATTGGAATCCCAAATCCCATACAACATGTTTATAGCATATCAGAAATATATGCTCCTCATTGAATACGTTGAATAGAACGGAAGTAACGCTCAACAGTTTTGAGTAGATACAGATACACAATATTAGATTTTGGACAGGAGAAAGCACCGCCCCAACCTGTTGCCCCCATCGCAAAAAATGACATAGAAGTGAAAAATGTAGATTCACGGCACCAAAGCAAATTGCCATCTCATTTTTTAATGAATATTTTTCAAAAGTATCTGAATATAAAACTTGCTCATTGGTTATAAATTAAATTAAGACCATATTTATATGCGTCATTAATACCTCGCAATGAGAACGAAATAGGTTTTATTTCGTGGATAAAATCTTGAAGATAAAATGTAATTCGTTTATGATTATTGCATTTTCTAAAAAAATTATATACATTATTCCTAAAATATATTTTTAATACATTATCTTCTACTATATCATATCTTATCTTTGTCAAAATTGGCTCTTCATTGTCAATTGAATAATATAGCGAAAAAACATCAAATAATGACTTTTTATATGGATAATACAATGAAATATATAAGTCTTTATAACAATCTTTTTGTTTTTCATCCAACAATGGTGTGTGTAATGAAATAAAAAATTGTGATATAATTTTATTATTTAATCTATCTACAGATATTGAATTAATATTTATTCCTTTTTCTTTTAAAGAAAACGATGGAATATATCTATAATTATAACTATAAGAAATATTCCATTCTCCAAAAGATTTTATGCTTTCAAAATAGGTAACAGTATTATTTTGTATACTATCAGTGAGTTGATAGCTTTTTAATAATTTATCCAAGCATAAAAAAATGGCAATCACAGTTGTAATATATGAAATAATTCTAAAGAGTTTCGAAATCTTTTTCATAGAAAAAGCCTCATATCAAAGTTTATCAAACGCATATATTTCATTGAGAAATATCACAAGAAAATAATCTGCTTCAGTTCAATTTTCTCATCAACATATTCAATTCACATATTTTTGCCTCTTGTCATAAGTGTAGAAGCCGGGTTTGCGGATGCCGAACTCAGAACCTACATTCAAGGCCGCAATAGTTCGTTGCGTACAGGCAGAAATCCCTGGGTTTCCAATTTTCAGTAAAACAGACATGTTGTCTTTTGGAAGAAAGGTTTCTACAATTTCAATATGCAATATCTTCCAGTAAAAGGCAGGGCTAAGTTGGCCGAATTGAAAAAACTTTTATTGTTTAATTTCAAGTAGTTTTTGGGCGGAAGTGCTACGGATACGGGCTTCCGCCCTTTTTAAGCTTGACACCATTTTTCTAACTTCGTAAAAATTGTCTTGCAATATTACAAAAAATATATGCCATGATTACGAGCGCCCTTCTTGACTCCTACACGATTCACCCGCAAGGCGTGATGCAGAGTATCTGTTTTGCCATCCAAGACATGATGGTGCAAGGGGTATTGCCCCTTGGCAGCCGCCTCCCTGAAGTCGAGTTGTGCCTTCAGCTGGGAGTCAGTCGTCCCTCACTGAGGGAAGCCTTCCGCATTTTGCAGCAACAGGGGCTGATTAAAATTGAACCGCGCAAAGGGGCCACCGTTATGTCGGTCTCTGAAGACGACTTGCGTTCATTTTGTGAGTTCAGAGCTGAAATAGAAGACTTTGCCCTTCGGTTGGCCTTGCCTAACCTGACTAAAAGCGACAATGAAACGATGCAAATGGCAGTTTCTGTCATGGAAATGTGTGCAACTAATGGTAATAGTCGATCTATTTTAGAGGCTGACAAGAATTTTCATAATGTGATTTACCGCCGCAGCAACAATCCATATTTAGTGGCAACTCTTGAAAATATGAGCCCAAAAATCAGAATTTATTCATTTATGTATAAATATAAGCATGCGCAATTCATACAGACCTGGGATCGCCATAAAAAATTATTAGAAGCGTATCAAAGTGGAGATATACAATTTGCGCTTACTGCAAATCGCCATCACATTCTTGTTGACTCTCTTAATGGAAGCC
>Ga0208297_1001707_pt1 | contig 17328 bp, 15 predicted proteins | sample LMS_cellobiose_e_FD_187367 | JGI IMG/M metagenome (GOLD analysis project Ga0208297, IMG submission 187367) | Rumen-fistulated moose microbial communities from Alaska, USA - LMS_cellobiose_enrichment (SPAdes) (version 2) | ecosystem: Host-associated > Mammals > Digestive system > Stomach > Rumen... | reverse complement strand
CGGCGGCCAGGATGGCGGCGTGCATCAGGCGGGTGCGTTTGTCGGCGCCCCAGAAGCCATAGCCCTGCTGCCGGGCCAGGAAGGCGTCGATATCCAGCATATCGGCCATGGCGCCGTCAATGCTGATGGGCAGGATGGAGAGGGCGGAGAGCACCGCCAGCTCATGTTCGCGGCCATAGCGGCGGCCCGCCCGGTACAGGGCGTCGTACAGGGCGATCATCCGGGCGGCCTTTTCGATGGGCGCGCCCTCGGCCAGCGTCAGCACCTGGGCGGCCGCCTGCACGGCGTTGCTGCTGTGAAAGCGGGTTTTCAGCCGGGTGTAGCAATCCTCCATGTCGGCGATCAGGTATTCGTCGCTTTTTTCGGACTGAGCCAGCAGCACGGCGAACACGCTGTCCTCGCTGGAGGTCAGCAGGGGGTGCTCCCGCTTCATCAGGTTATAGATTTGCCGACCCCGGGCCATGATTTCGTTTGCCCTGTCCGCGGGGGCGTCTGCCATCAGCGCGGCCACCAGCGCCAGGTATTCCGAGGTGAAAAAGTGGCTTTTCAGCAGCTGATAATTGCTCAGCGTGCGCTCCAGCGCGGCCTGGGGATCGGCGCTCACCGCCAGCAGGGAAAGCACCGGCAGCCGTACCGTGCCCCGAAAGTTGGAAAAGATGCCCGTGCTGTCCTTCAGCAGCTCGTTGCACCGCCGCAGGGCCTCCGCGTCCGCCACCCGGCCCCGGGCGCTGAATATGCTGGCGCACACGGGGTACAGGCGGCTGTTTTCCATGCGGAAGGCGCTCTTGATGGCGTCGCGGCTTTCGATAAAGGAACGGCAGCGGTTTTCCAGGGTTTCACGCATATGAGTATTCCTCCCCGTTATTTCAGATGAAAGTACAGCCCCACGCCCAGCAGCGCCGCCTGGCACACCAGCATCAGCGGGAAGAACAGACGAAAATACCAGCGCAGGGTCTTGTGGCGCAGCAGCTGCATGCCCAGCACGCCGCCCAGCGCGCCGAAGCAGGCGGCGGCCAGAAAAAGGCGGCTTTCCGGAATGCGCCATTTGCCCTGGCGGGCCCGGCGCTTGTCCGCCGCCATCAGGCCGAAGGAAATCGCGTTGGTGATCAGCAGCGCCGCGGCTGCGGCGATATACAGGTACATGGGCAGCCTCCGTTTCGTATTCCCCGCCATTATAGCATATTCTGCCCCTTTAAGAAAACCCTTGAAAAAATGGCGGAAATTGCGCCGGAAGAATTGCGCTGCGCCCCGGTTTGTGCTATGATAACGGTGACAATTTTAGCGATGGAGGAATCTGTATGGATACGCTGCATCTGAATATTGAAAATAAACCGCTGATGGTGGCTCACCGGGGCATGAGCGGCCTGGAGCTGGAGAACACGGCCTCCGCCTTTGTGGCGGCGGGCCAGCGCAGTTATTTCGGCATCGAAACCGACGTGCACCGCACGGCGGACGGGGAGTTCATCATCATCCATGACGACAACACCAAGCGCGTGGGCGGGGATGAAATGATTGTGGAAAAGACCTGCTATGAAACCCTGCGCGCCATCCGCCTGGTGGATAAGGACGGCAAGAAGGGCCGCCGGGATCTGATCATGCCCTCCCTGCGGGAGTACATCCAGATCTGCAAAAAGTATGAAAAGACCGCCGTGCTGGAGCTGAAAAACCACTTCAAGCCCGTGGATCTGTACCGCATCATCGACATCATCCAGGAGGAGGAGTATCTGGAGAACGTGATCTTTATCTCCTTCGACCTGCCCAATATGATCTGCATCCGGGAGCGGCTGCCTCAGCAGCGCGCCCAGTTCCTGATCAGCGAGTACACCGACTGGCTGCTGGAAACGCTGAAGAAGGAAAGCCTGGATCTGGATATCAAGTACACCGCCCTGACAAAGGAGCGCGTGGAGGAGCTGCACGCCGCCGGCATCCAGGTGAACTGCTGGACGGTGGATACCCTGGAGGACGCCCAGCGCATGGCGGAGTACGGGGTCGATTACATCACCAGCAACATCGTGGAGTGAAGAATACTCTCAGCGGATTTGCGAAACCCGCCTTCGGCGCCAGCGGCTTGCCGGAGGCGTTTTTTTGCTCTCTTTTTGGCCCAAATCGCCCGAGATGGAAGATGTGGCAAAAAAGAGGTTGATTATTGCAGGTATTTCCGCTATAATAAGCGCATACGAGCGCGAAAAGGAGAACATGAAATGGCTGTGAACCGGGAAGGGGTCATCCAGACCTTGCTGGAAAGTAAAATCCTGATCATCATGCGCGGCTACAGCTGCGATCAGCTGCTGCGCATCGGCGAAGCCGTGTGCGCCGGAGGCGTGCGGCAGATGGAGGTCACCTTTGACCAGCGCCAGGCGACGCCCCATGCGGAAACGGCCCGCGCCATCGGCGCCCTGGCGGAGGCGTTCCGGGGCCGCATGCACATCGGCGCGGGCACCGTGATGAGCCCGGAGCAGGTGCGCCTGGCCCGGGACGCGGGGGCGGAATTCATTGTGTCGCCCGATACGTACCAGCCCGTCATCGAGGAGACCCGCAAATGGGGCCTGGTCTCCATGCCCGGGGCCTTTACCGCCACCGAGGCCGCCATGGCCCACCGCTATGGGGCGGATTTCGTCAAGCTGTTCCCCAACGCCATATTGGGCGCCGAATATCTGAAGGCGCTGGCGGCGCCCCTGTCCCACATCCGCTTCCTGGCGGTGGGGGGCATCACGCCGGAGAACATCCGCCAGTTTGAGCTGGCGGGGGCGCAGGGCTACGGCATCGCCAGCGGCATCGTCAAAAAGCAGTGGGTGGCCGAGGGCAATTATGCCGCCATCACCGACCTGACCCGGCGCTATTACGCCGCCATGCGCGGCGAGGGCTGAGGAGGTTCGCCATGGCAACGAGCTTTAAGGCAGTGGACGTGTCCTACCGCATCGGCTGCGGCCGCTATATACAGGAGAGCGGAGCGCTGAATCTGCTGCCCGCCGAGGTGCGCCGCCTGGGCAAAAAGCATGCCTTTGTGCTGGCCGACAGCGTGACCCTGCCCCTGGCGGGGGAGCGGGCGGCGGAGCTGCTGCGGGCGGACGGCCTGCAGGCCGAGGTCTGCGTGTACGACCTGTTCTGCTGTCAGGAGGAGGCGAAACGGCTGATCGCCTCCGACGCCTTCCGCGCCTGCGACATCGTGGTGGGCGTGGGCGGCGGCAATATATTGGATTATGCCAAGCTGTGCGCCGTATGGGCTGGGATGCCGGTGATCTGCGCGCCCACCTCCAGCGCCACCTGCGCCGCCTTCACGCCCCTGAGCGTGACCTATAACGAGCGCTTTCAGACCGTGGGCACAGTGCATCATCTGATCGAGGTGAACGCCGTGGTGGCGGATATGGACATCCTGTGCCGCCAGCCCGCGCGGCTGCTTACCGCCGGGGCCTACGACGCCGCGGCAAAGCTGATCGAAACCGCCCAGCGGCTGAAGGACAGGCCGGAGGAGGAAATCAACATCGGTGTGCGCGCGGCCTATGAGCTGAGCAAATTCACCTACCGGCGGCTGCTGGAGGATCTGCCCCAGGCCCGGCTGGACGTGCAGGCGGGCAAAAACACCAAGGCGGTGTACGACGTGGTGTATAATGCCATCGCCGCCACCGGCGCCGTCAGCGGCATGGCCCGGGGCTCCAACCAGACGGCCATCGCCCATAAGGTATACGAGATCAGCCGGGTGCTTTTTCCGGATACCGTGCGCTATCGGCTGCACGGGGAGCTGGTGGCTACCGGCCTGGTGGCCCAGCTGCATTACAACGGCGAGCCGGAGCGGGCGGAGGAATTCCGCGCCCGGCTGGCGGGGGACGGTATGCCGGGGCGGCTTTCCGACATCGGCCTCCCCGCCACAGAGGAGACGCTGGACGCCTATTATCAAAAGCTGCTGGTCTCCTCCGCCATGGCCGGCACCGACGCGGAGGAGCATGCCCGTCTGCGCCGGGCGCTGGCGGCCATCCTGTGATCGGATTTAAGCAGTATGGATCTGCTTAAAATAATTTATAAGGAGGGACACCATATGAAGAAACTCGCCGCACTCTGCCTGGCGGCCATCCTGCTGCTGACCATGAGCAGCGCTCTGGCCTACGGCCCCGACGCTCCCATCACCATCAAGTTCTGGCATACCCGCGGCAGCGGCGCCCAGTATGACACCATGAAGGGCCAGGTGGATGCCTTTAACGAAGGCGTCGGCAAGGAGAAGGGTATTTTCGTTGAGGAAATCTATCAGGGCGATTACAGCGCGATCATGAACCAGCTGTATCTGGCCACTGCCTCCAACGAGCAGCCCGTGGTATGTATCAACTCCACCACCCGCTACCCCATGCTGTATGATGATGACCTGCTGGTGGATATGATGCCCTATGCCAAGGCGAGCGGCTTTGACATCCACAACGTCCTGTTCTCCATGTACAACGTGATCGGCGATGATGAGAACACCATGTTCTGCCTGCCCTACATCAAGTCCACCCCCGTGCTGTACTACAACAAGACCATCGCCGATGAAAAGGGCATCGTGGTGCCCGACGCGCCCACCATTGCCGATCTGGAGGAGATCGCCAGGAAGGCCCACACCGTGGACGCCAACGGCGAAGTGGTGACCTGGGGCTTTGAATCCCTGAACGACTTCACCTATTACCAGGGCGCCTTCCTGTGGCAGCTGGGCGAGCCCCTGTGGAACGAGGAGAACAAGAGCCCCGCGCTGACCGGCAGCAGTATGCTGAAGGTGCTGTCTGACTGGCGCCGCTGGGTGGATGAGGGCTGGTGCCGCCCCTTCGACAGCACCAATGCCAGCGCCACCATGCAGGAGATGCTGTATCAGGGCAAGCTGTTCGCCTTCTGGGCCAGCTGCGCCTCCATGGCCAACATCAGCAAGTACATGGCGGAAGCCGGCTATGAGCTGGGCGTCGCCAACTTCCCCACCTATGACCCGAATAACCCCATCGTGCCCATCGGCGGCGGCAGCATTATGCTGGTCAGGCCCGGCAACAACGAAGAGCAGTGGGCCGCCGGCTGGGAGTTCATCAACTTCCTGATGAGCGATGAAATGGTCGCCTTCAACTCCATCAATTCCGGATATCTGCCCGTAACCATCAGCGTGGGCAGCAACGACACCATGAAGGCCTTCTGGGAGGAGAAGCCCATCTTTAAGATTGCATATGATCAGCTGCCCCGGGGCATTGACCAGGCGTATCCCGACTTCCCCTACAACAGCGAGCTGAAGAACAACATCCAGTCCGTAGTTTCCCTGCTGATCCAGGAAGGCAGCATCAGCGCCGAAGAGGCTGTGGAGCAGATCAAGGCCGATAACGCCCATATGTTCCCCGACGGAATGTGATGCGCGCTGTCATGAAGTGAATATCGTATCCCCTGCGGGCGGAGCTTCGGCTCCGCCCGTTTTCGCGCATTGACGGGGAAGAAAGGAACGGGTATAATGAAGCCAGCATTCCACAGGGAGGGCCTGACCATGAAAACCCGCACCATACAGCAAAAGCGCCTGGCCGCCGCGGCCTTCGCGGGGCTTTTTGTCCTGCTGGCCCTGCTGCTGTGGCAGGGGGTGCGCCGGGGCGACGCGGTGCGGGTGGGCATCCCGCGCACGGCGGCGGCCTACGGGGCGGGCATGCTGCTGCAAACTCCCACGGCGCAGTACGCCTGCTCCCTGGGCTCCACCCCGGCGGCGGTGCGCTCCGCCCTGGCGGCGGGGGAGATCGACGCCGCCCTGCTGCCCTATGAGCTGGCCGCCGATATGCCGGGCTGCGCCATCCGGGCGGTGCTGGGCTACGCCGACGCGGTGATCGTCAGCGGCGATCCCGCCATCCGCAACCTGGACAGCTTGCGGGGAAAGACGGTGACGCTGGCGGAGAGCCTGCGGGGCAGCCGCGCCGAGGCCATGCTGCGCACCCTGCTGCGCCAGAGCAGCCTGCGCTGCGACATCGTATATGGCGACGGGGCGGCGGACATCCGCTGCTGCGGCATTGACGCGGCGGAGACGCTGCTGCGCGCGGATACCAGTCTGCGCATCTGCTTTTCCCTTGCCCGGGAATGGCGGGCGCTGCTGCCCTCTGTGCCCCCGGCGGGGCTTTGCCTGGCGGTGCGGCAGGATTATCTGGAAAGCGCCGGCGGCGATTACGCCGCCTTTGAAAAGGCCCTGGAGAACGCGATGGCCTACGCCCGGGAAAAGCGCAAAAAAACAGCGGCCATGGCGGCCGCCTGCGGCCTGGCCCCCGACGAGGAAACGGCCGACCTGCTGTATGATTTCTGCGACTTTCGCTATCTGACCGGCGCGGAAATGAACGCAAGCCTGAACGCTTTATAATGGGCTGATGGTTTCCGGCGCAAGGGGAACGATGGAGGCCTCCGCGGCCTCCATACCTCCGCGCCAGGAGATTTCATCTCCTGGACCTCTCCGGGCGAACCGGCTTGAAAACGACAACAGACAATTTGCGCCTGAAACTCGGATAACGCCAAGAGAGCTTCCGGGCATAGGAAAACCGGCGGCCTTGTTTCACCTTGCGTTTGCAGCTTTTACAGCCATAAACGCAGCCCTTTTCGGTTCCTTTTCGGGCGTCGAAAAGGAACGCCCCCGCCGTATCCCTTCCCCGTCAAATTCCCGATTTGGATTCGTCTGAACGATAAAAAATGCGAGCCTGTGCGGAGAGGCATGCACAGAACTCGCAGTACCCGTATAAAACGGATACGAATATTCTATAACACAGAAATATTAACTTAAAATGAACAAACTGTATGTTTTCCCGAATACGACAGAAAAACAATCGGTTTTTGAATGAAAATGAGAAAAAACGGCTGTTTTTTCTCATTCCGTTTCCCGCTGCCGCAGGTGGCGCAGCATGCGGCGGCACAGCAGCAGGGCCATGCCGAAGGCCAGGGTATCCGCCGCGGCCTGAGCGCTTTGCACCCCCAGCGCTCCCAGCAGGGGCGGCAGGATCAGCAGCATGGGAATGAAGAAGATGCCGTTGCGCGCCATCGAGAGCAGGGAGGCGCTGCCCGCCATGCCGATGGTCTGCATGCACATGTTGCCCGCGAAGATCAGGGCGGTGAAGGGAAAGACGATGCACTGCAGCCGCAGCGTCAGCGCGCCGAAGGCGATCACCGCCTCGTCCCGGCTGAACAGGCGGATGGCCCTGGGGGCCAGCGCCGCCCCGGCGACGCCGATGACCACCGTGGTGACGAGCATCACCCGGAAGGTGAAGAAGAAGCCCTGGCGCACCCGGGCGTATTTTTTTGCGCCGTAATTGAAGCCGCACACCGGCTGAAAGCCCTGGCCAAAGCCGATGATGGCGCTGGCGCAGAACTGCATCATCCGGTTGACGATGCCGATGGCCGCCACCGCCGCGTCAATGGCCTCCGGCGTGACGCCGCCATAGGCGCGGGCGGCCAGGTTCATCATGATGCCCGCCGCGCTGCCCAGCCCCTGGCGGCACAGGGAGGGCAGCCCGCCCAGAAAGATGGGCTTGATATGCGCCCAGTCCGGTGTAAAGCTGCGCAGGCGGATGCGGATGTTGCCGCCCCGGAAGGTGCCCGCAAACAGCAGGATGAAGCTGAACCCCTGGCTGACGATGGTGGCCAGCGCCGCGCCCGACACGCCCATGCCCAGGGCGTAGATGAAAACGGGATCCAGCGCGATGTTCAGCAGCGCGCCGGAGGCGATGCCGATCATGCTGAAAAAGGCGTTGCCCTGAAAGCGCATCTGCACGTTCAGCACGATGCTGGCCAGCATCCAGGGCGCGCCGATCAGGATAAAGCGGCCGTACTGCACCGCGTAGGGCAGTATGGTTTCCGTTGCGCCCAGGGCGCGCATCAGCGGCGTCAGCAGCAGCAGCCCCAGCGACGCCAGCGCGATGCCGATGATCCACGCCCCGAAAAAGCCGGTGGCGGCGGTGCGGCCCGCATCCTCTATGTCCTGGCGGCCCAGGGTGCGGCTCATGGTATTGCCGCTGCCGTGGCCCAGCATGAAGCCCAGGGCCTGGATGATGGCCATCAGGGGAAACACCACGCTGATGGCCCCGGTGGCGCTGGTGTTGTTCAGCCGCCCGATGAAAAAAGTATCGGCCATGTTGTACAGGCTGGTCACCAGCATGCTGATCACGCTGGGCACGGCCATCCGGGCGATCAGCCGGGGGATGGGCGTTTCGGTCATCATGGCGTGCTTTTCTTCCGCGGTCAGGGGCCTGGGCATAGGCAGCGTTCCTTCTTTCATAATGCTGTATAAAACATACCCCATTCCCGGGCGAATGTCAATTCGAAAGGGAAAAAGCCATCGCAAAAATACAGCGGGAGCACAGAAAACAAATCGCTGAAATGGTATTTATTTGTCCGCATGTTACAAGAAATGCACAAAGGCGTCACGGAATGTTTGTCTAATTTGAAACTGGTTTTTTTAGCGCACCTTTCGTATAATAAAGCTGTCAATGAAAGGGGCGGAAACGACCCCGAGGCTTTAAACGCAAAGGAGGATTTCTTTCATGGCAAGCGTATCTTTGCAGCACATTTACAAGATTTATCAGGGCGGCGTCACTGCGGTCAGCGATTTCTGCCTGGACATCGAGGACAAGGAATTCATCGTTCTGGTCGGCCCCTCCGGCTGCGGCAAATCCACCACCCTGCGCATGGTCGCCGGTCTGGAAGAGATTTCCGAAGGCGAGCTGTACATCGGCGATAAGCTGGTGAACGACGTGGCCCCCAAGGATCGCGACATCGCCATGGTGTTCCAGAACTACGCGCTGTATCCCCATATGACCGTGTATGACAACATGGCCTTCGGCCTGAAGCTGCGCAAGACCCCCAAGGATGAGATCAAGCGCCGCGTGGAAGAAGCCGCCAAGATCCTGGGCATTGATTATCTGCTCAACCGCAAGCCCAAGGCTCTGTCCGGCGGCCAGCGCCAGCGCGTTGCCCTGGGCCGCGCCATCGTGCGTGAACCCAAGGTCTTCCTGATGGACGAACCTCTGTCCAACCTGGACGCCAAGCTGCGCGTGCAGATGCGTACCGAGATCACCAAGCTGCATCAGAAGCTGCAGACCACCTTCATCTACGTTACCCATGACCAGACCGAGGCCATGACCATGGGCAGCCGCATCGTCATCATGAAGGATGGCTTCATCCAGCAGGTCGATACCCCCCAGAACAACTATGACTATCCCGCCAACAAGTTCGTGGCCGGCTTCATCGGCAGCCCCCAGATGAACTTCTTCGACGTGACCCTGAAGGCGGAGAACGGCTCCGTGTACGCCCTGTTCGGCGATAACAAGATCCTGGTTCCCAAGGAGAAGATCGCCAAGCTGAAGGACGAAAGCTACGTGGGCAAGGAAGTCTGCATGGGCATCCGTCCCGAGAATATCGACGACGCGCCCGAGTTCGTGGCCGCCCATCCCGAAGAGACCATCACCGTGGACGTGGAAGTGACCGAGCTGATGGGCTCCGAAACCTACCTGTACCTGAAGACCAGCGGCAAGGAAGAGAACATCATCGCCCGTGTTGACCCCCGCACCGCCACCCGCGCCGGCGACAAGGGCGTCAAGGTCGCGCTGGACACCAGCCGCCTGCACTTCTTCGACAAGGAAACCGAAGAAACCATCCTGAACCGGTAATAAAACCGGCAAATCAAGCCCCCGCTGCTCGCAAGAGCGGCGGGGGCTTATTCATATTTACGAAGATTTTCTTTTAATGCCCGCATTGTTTCAGTAATTATAATTCGCTCTTGATGTGTACAATCAGATAGAATTGATTCTGCATTATTCTCAAAAGTATGCTTTGATTCAGTTAAACTATCGCATAGTAAATCATCAACAGTAACGTGTAAAGCATTAGCGATACTAACAATTGTTGGTAAACTAAGCTTTGTTGCACCACGTTCAATATGAGAGATATTAGACGGTTCTTGGTTGGACATTTCAGAAAGCTTTTCCTGAGTAAGCCCCTGTTCTTTCCGCAATCGCCGAATTCTCATTCCAATAGCCTGATAATCAATCACCGAAAAATCATCCTCCTTATAAAAAGTATTGTAAATCCGATTCGGATATGCTATAATAATTTCAAAATCCGATTCGGACACCGAATAACATTCGATGTCAATTTTAAGGAGGGTATTATTATGGCCTATTATTGTGGCGAATGTGTGGTATGGGTTGGTTCTAGCGATGTTGACAGGTATGGCCGTAGATGGTGCTCCTATTCACGAAGGTATGAAGAATCCAATCAGGAGACATACGGATGCCGAGGGTTTGTATATAACGGAAGAACCATTTTGACGAAGATTTGTGAAATAATGAATCTACCTGTGGAGAAATGGTTTGAATCCTTTGATGCGGTAAAAGACGCATATGTAGCTCCACAGCACATTGAGTGGCTTACCAGTTACTGCGGGATTGGCCCGAGAATTGCGAAAGCCATAGATGCAGATGAAAACAGACAAAATGTTGCAAAACGCATGCTGAATGATTTCTTGAAACCTGCATATCAATTATGGGAAAAAAGCGAATTTCAAAGAGCTGCTATGTGTTATCGACAAATGGTGATGTGCTTAATGAAACTGTATCTCTGAGGAGGGGGAAAATACTATGATTTGGGTTATACTGATTGTTGCTGCCATTGCAGGATATGCATATATTAAAAATAAATACAATAATCATGAAGATGATAGTTCTTCTTATTCTTCAACTACTACTACGAATACTACTCAATCTTTAAGAAAAATGCCAATCCCAACAGATGCACAAGATGTTCTTTCTTGCTACTGCGAATTCATGCAATTATTGGACAAATATATGAAGGATATTAATATGCATTATGAAGGGGAAGGAATGCTTCTAGGTGGTGCATCTTCTTCAGGAAAAGGTAATGCATGTTTTAGCTATACGCAGGACATACCATTACAAAAAGTGTTTGCAGGGTGGGGGTTTAATGTTCCAGTTAATTCTGATACAGATTGTGAGGGATGGAGAATAGCTGGCGCAGAGGACGATTATATTTGGTTTAATTCAAAAAAGGTAGAAGGATATAATGACTGGATTCAATATGATAGTCTTAAAAAAGGAGGATATAGTGATAATAAGATAAAACAAAACTGGGCAGATTCTATTCGAGATCTAATCGTGAAAAACTGGCCAAATGCAGAAATCACAAGATGTGATACATATTTTACAGAGTACGGAACATTTAGCTACGATGTCCGAATCAAAACGCATTCCTGAATAATAATAAAGTGCTATATGCAAATCGTCCCCAACCTGGGGACGATTTGTTGCTCTATTACAAGTTTTCTTTCAATAAGTGAAGCTTTGAGTATAAAGGAAATTAACCGTTACACGCTTCTTCATTTTACAATATTCTCCTTCCCGCCCTCCAGCACCACGCCGGTGGGGATAAACTGCTGGCCGCGCTCCACCCGGTACTCGGTAAGGGGGGGCAGGGTGCCGCCGTTGGTGCGGGTGGTGGGATAATAAAGATAGCGGCGCTCCCGATCCTCGGCGGGGTCGATTTCGTAGATGGCCTGGCCCTCCGCCTCAAAGCCGCAGAGCTTGAGCAGGGTGGCGTGCAGGTCGCTGACGCTGGCCATGGCCTCGTTCACGGCGATCTCGCCGTGGGCCCCGGCGGGCTTCAGCAGCATGATGGGGGAGGAGGGCCCCTCGTCAAAGCGGCCATGATCGGCGGTGATGATGATGTTGGCGCTGTCGTAGATGCCCAGCTCCTTCATCTGCCGCAGGTAGGGGTTCAGGATAGTGCGCAGCACGCCCTTGGTCTGCTCCAGGGCGGTGGTGTTCCAGTTGCCCACATTCACGCCGTTTTCATCCATGTTGCAGGGCAGGTGGCTGCCGTTGATGTGATACACCACGTAGGCGCTGCCGGGCCGGGTGGTCATGGGCGTGCTCTCCAGCTTGTCCCGGTACAGGAAGTTATCCTTGAAATAGGGCTGATATTCCCCGTCCGACGCCTTGTAGAAGCCGAATTCCCCGCTGTAAAACACCAGGCGGGGCTTGATCAGGTGGGGCATGTAGCGGAACCCCACGAACTCCATCATCTTGGCGTACAGCTTGGGATAGGAGCCCACGGTGAGGTTGGCGTGAATGATGTTGCTTGCGGTGCCGATCATGCGTTCGCTGGTATAGGTTTCCGCCGTGTACAGGCGAATGTCCCAGCCTGCGTCCTTCAACGTGCTGAACAGCGGCACGTTTTCATAGCACTGATCGATGTAATCCTCGATGGTCTGGTCGTTTTCATACCACACCTGGGTCATGGTGTAGGGCATGCCCATCTTGGTTTTGCTGTACGCGCCGGAATAATCGCTGAAATAGGTAAAGCCGTCCAGCTCCGCCAGGGCGTCGGGATCCTCCTGCTGGATTTTCGGCAGATAGGTCACGTCGCAGGCGTCCACGATGAACACAACGGTGTTGACGTCCGTCCCCAGGGTGAACTGATCCTTGTCCGACACGATCCAGTGCATGCGCTTGTTCTCGATGGGATGGGTCAGCAGCACGGTGGCCAGCGTCACCAGCTGGATCAGCACCAGGGCGGCGGCCAGCCCCCGGCCCGCCAGGCGGAATTGCTTGCCCTTTTTCAGGGCGAACCAGGCCATGCCAACGGGCACGGCCACCCAGAACAGGGTGTCCAGCACGGCGTACAGGGTGTAATCTCCCCAGTGCACGGCGCGGCCGTCCAGCTCGCCGTAATCGGGGTTCAGGAAATTGCCCTGCAAATACAGGCACAGCGTCAGCCCCAGAATCACCGCGGCGTATACCCGCCGCGCCTTGGGGGAGAGGGGCAGGCCGACGCCCACCAGCAGGGCGAAGAGCGCCGCGAAGCACAGCAGGGAGGCGGGCACGATGTCCCCCAGATTGAACCACATTTCCGCCTGATTCAGCATGTACTGCTCGATGGGGGCGAAAAGGAAGGCGGTAAAGCTCAGCGCCAGCGCGCACAGCAGCAGGGTGATCAGGCTGCGTTTTCCGCCGCGTTTTTTCTGCATGGTCAACATCCTTTCAGCGCCGCAGCGCCGTTTTGCCATGGCCCGGAGGGGCGGCCTTCCTATTATAGCATGGGCGGCCCCCCGTGACAACCGTCCGCCGCCCCGCTCTGCGCGTTTCTGCGCAAGGCTGATCGATTTGCGCACGCGGTTGATCGTTTGCTCAGCGGGCCGGGGTTGGAATTGTCAAATCAGGTAAGAAATCGGCAAGTTCCCCGGGATAAGGCTTGAACTGGCTGAGCGGCTATGCTATAATCATATCGGTCATTTTCGCGGCGGAAGCCGCGGCAGAATAGGAAAGGGATGGTATACACATGTACGACGCAATTATCATCGGCGCCGGCGTGGTGGGCTGCGCTGTGGCGCAGCAGATGGCCAAATACAGCGGCAAGCTGCTGGTCATCGACCGCTGTGAGGACGTGGCGGACGGCGCCAGCAAGGCCAACAGCGGCATCGTGCACGCGGGCTTCGACGCCCATCCGGGCACCGAGAAGGCGCGCCTGAACGTGAAGGGCGCCAAGATGTACAAGGAACTGGCTACTTCGATGGGTGTGCCCTACGGCCAGCCCGGCGCGCTGGTGCTGGGCTTCAGCGAGGAAGACCGCGCCACGCTGGAAAAGCTGCTGGCCCAGGCCAAGGCCAACGATGTGGAAGGCTGCCGCATCATCGAGCATGATGAGATTTTGAAGATGGAGCCCAATACCAACCCCGACGTGGTGTGCGCCCTGTACGCCCCCACCAGCGGCCTGGTAAGCCCCTATGAGATGACCTGCGCCCTGGCGGACAGCGCGGCCGAGAACGGCGCGGAGTTCTGCCTGGCCAACCCCGTCATCGAGATCAAGCCCACCCAGGACGGCAACTGGCTGGTGATCACCGAGCGCGATGAATACAAGGCCCGCGCCGTGGTCAACTGCGCCGGCATCGGCAGCGGCGTGATCCACAACATGATTTCCACCCGCAAGGTGAAGCTGATCGCCCGCCGCGGCGAATATTACCTGCTGGATCACATGGCGGAGATCCCCTTCACCATGACCATGTTCCAGTGCCCCACCAAGATGGGCAAGGGCGTGCTGGTTTCCCCCACCACCCATGGCAACATCCTGCTGGGCCCCACCGCCAACGACATTGACGACGGCTACGACGTAGCCACCACCCGCCAGGGCCTGGACGACGTGCTGAGCAAGGTGCGCCTGACCTGGAAGAACGTGAACCTGCGCCAGGTGATCACCACCTTCTCCGGCATCCGTGCCCACGAGGAGAACGGCGACTTCATCATTGGCAAGGTTGAGGGCGCGCCCGCGGGCGCTTACGAGGCTGTGGGCGTGGAGAGCCCCGGCCTGTCCGCCGCCCCCGCCATCGGCCAGGAGCTGGGCGACGAGGTCGCCGCCTTCCTGGGCCTGGATAAAAAGGCCGACTGGAAAAAGCCCACTCCCCTGCCCAAGACCTTCCGCACCATGACGGATGCGGAGCGGGAGGAAGCCTATAAGAAGGATCCCGAATACGGCGTGCTGGTCTGCCGCTGCGAGCAGGTGACCGAGGCGGAGATCCGCGCGGCCATCCGCCGCCCCGTGGGCGCCCGCAGCATCGACGGCGTAAAGCGCCGCACCCGCGCCGGCATGGGCCGCTGCCAGGGCGGCTTCTGCAGCCCCCGCGTAATGGAAATCCTGTGTGAAGAACTGGGCGTGAGCCCGCTGGAGATCACCAAGTGCGGCGGCGAAAGCAAGCTGCTGGTCGGCACGCTGCATCAGATCGCAAAGGAGGCGCGCCCCGATGAAAAATGAAATTCCCACCATCAATGTTGATATCCTGATCGTCGGCGCGGGCCCCGCGGGCCTGGCCGCCGCCATCGCCGCCAAGAAGGCTGGCATCGAAAGCCTGATCGTGCTGGAGCGCGAGGACAACGCCGGCGGCATCCTGCGCCAGTGCATCCATAACGGCTTCGGTCTGCACCGCTTCAAGGAGGAGCTCACCGGCCCCGAATACGCCCAGCGCGACATCGACACCGCCAAGGAAATGGAGATCGACGTGCGCACCGGCGTGACCGTGCTGAGCGTCACCAAGGACAAGGTGGTCACCGCCATCAGCAAGAAATACGGCCTGCAGGTCTTCAAGGCCAAGGCCGTTGTGCTGGCCATGGGCTGCCGTGAGCGTCCCCGCGGCGCGCTGGCCATCCCCGGCACCCGCTGCGCCGGTATTTACAGCGCCGGCACCGCCCAGAAATTCGTCAACCTGGAGGGCTTCATGCCCGGCCGCCGCGTGGTCATCCTGGGCAGCGGCGACATTGGCCTGATCATGGCCCGCCGCATGACCCTGCAGGGCGCGAAGGTGCTGGCCTGCGTGGAGCTGATGCCCTTCAGCAGCGGCCTGAACCGTAACATCGTGCAGTGCCTGCACGACTACAACATCCCGCTGTACCTGAGCCATACCGTGACCGATATCCAGGGCAAGGAGCGCGTGACCGGCGTCACCGTCTCGAAGGTGGATGAAAACCGCCGTCCCATCCCCGGCACGGAGATCCAGTTTGACTGCGATACCCTGCTGCTGAGCGTGGGCCTGATCCCCGAGAACGAGCTGACCATCGGCGCGGGCGTGGAGATGAGCAACGTGACCAGCGGCGCCGTTGTGGATGACAGCCTGCAGACCTCCATTCCCGGCATCTTTGCCTGCGGCAACGTGCTGCACGTGCATGACCTGGTGGACTTCGTTTCCAACGAATCCTTCAAGGCCGGTCAGGCCGCGGCGGACTTCGTGCAGGGCAAGGAGCATGCGGGCCGCCTGGTGGCCGTGAAGGACGGCGCGGGCGTGCGCGGCGCTGTGCCCCAGCAGATCCGGCTGGAAAAGGGCGCGGAGCACGAGAACATCGACATCATGTTCCGTCCCGACCGGGTGTACCAGAACCCCTATGTGGTCGTCAAGGCTGATGGCAAGCCCATCTTCTCCAAGAAGAACATGATCATGGCCCCCGGCGAAATGGCCAACATCACCCTGACCGCCAAGCACCTGGCCCTCTGTGAGGATGCTCAGTGCATTGAAGTGAGCATCAGCATGGAAAAGCCCGTTCTGTAACGCTTACGCTCGATGAAAACCAATGAAACATTGGTTTTCATCGGGGGCGTACACTTGGGCTACCGCCCGCCTTCCACTGAAAACATGCCACTGGCATGTTTTCCGGGCGTTCCAGGCACGCCTGCGGATTTAAAATGGGGGAACTGCGGTTCCCCCATCCCCCTGAAGGTTTATGATAGGCCGGAGGGCCTGCGAAAAAGAACGCAGGCCCTCTTTTTGCGGAGGCTGCGCTGTGGAATTGCCGTCTGTTACCTGCTGCTTTACCGGGCACCGGGAGCTGCCTGCCCCGCGCCTGCCCCGCCTGCGCGCCCTGCTGGACGCAGCGGTGGAGGCGGCGGCCCAGGCGGGGTATACCGCCTTCATTTCCGGGGCGGCCCGGGGATTTGATCTGCTGGCGGCGGAAGCGGTGCTCTCGGCGAAGGCGCGCCGCCCGGAACTGCGGCTGATCCTGGCCCTGCCCTGCCCCGACCAGACCCGGGGCTGGCCCGAAGCCGACCTGCGCCGGTGGCGGGCCATCGTGGACGCCTGCGACGAGAGCCTGTGCCTGTCGCCCTTCTACACGCCCCAATGCATGCTGTTCCGCGACCGGTGGATGGTGGATCACAGCGCCCGATGCATCTGCTACATGACCCGCTTTCAGGGCGGCACGGGCTTTACCATGCGCTGCGCCCTGGAACGGGAGCTGGAAATGGTCAACCTGGCGCTGCGGATGGACGCTTGACACGCGGGCAGGGTAACAGTATAATGTGTGGGAAAAGTTATACTTTTCCCACTTTTAATTTCGAGGAGGGAAGGACATGCCGGACGGAAAGCACATTTTCGGCATTGTGAACATCGGCGAAAAGGGGCAGATCGTGATCCCGAAAAAGGCGCGGGAGGTATTCGGCCTGCAGCCCGGCGACCAGCTGCTGGTGCTGGGGGATGAAAGCCAGGGCATCGCGCTGATCAAAGCGGAGAAATTGCAGGCCTTTGCCCGGGATATCCTGGGCGCATCCGCGGAAAAGGAGCCGGAATGCTGATATGAACGCTATTGAAGCCCAGGCGATTACCCGCCGTTTCGGCGATATGACCGCCGTCAATTCCCTGAATCTGACCGTTTCCCAGGGGGAACTGTTCGCCCTGCTGGGGGTGAACGGCGCGGGCAAAACCACCCTGATCCGCATGCTGTGCGGCCTGCTGGCCCCCAGCGGCGGCGACGCCCTGGTGATGGGCCACAGCGTGGTAAAGGAAACGGCCCAGGTAAAGACCGTTATCGGCGTATCCCCCCAGGA
>Ga0208297_1001703_pt1 | contig 17421 bp, 16 predicted proteins | sample LMS_cellobiose_e_FD_187367 | JGI IMG/M metagenome (GOLD analysis project Ga0208297, IMG submission 187367) | Rumen-fistulated moose microbial communities from Alaska, USA - LMS_cellobiose_enrichment (SPAdes) (version 2) | ecosystem: Host-associated > Mammals > Digestive system > Stomach > Rumen... | reverse complement strand
ATCGTCGCACTGACCTGGAGCGATGTGGACCTGGAAGCCATGACCATCTCCGTCACCAAGGCGGCCGCCTTCGGACAGAATCAGGCGAAGATCAAGCGACCCAAGACGGCGGCAGGCAATCGGATCGTGCCGTTCCCAGCCCAACTCGTTCCCATCTTCCGGGAGGCACGGCGAAACAGATCCTTGTATGTATGTCCTGCGGCGGACGGCAGCATGATGACCAACACAGCCTGGACAACCTCTTGGAACTCGTATATGCACTATCTGAACATCCAGGCCGGCGGACGGGACGCCAGCCGGAGCCATCCCAAGGTTGCCGCTATGGACCGGTTCACCGCCCACCAGCTTCGGCATACCTACGCCACCATGCTCTACGACGCCGGCGTGGATGTGAAAACAGCCCAAGACTTTCTCGGCCACGCTGATCCAACCGTAACCATGAACATCTACACCCACCTCTCCTCGCAGAAAAAGGAAAAGGCGGTTCAGGCGTTGCAGCAGCATTTCACCGACACGATCCCTGAAGCGCTATAAATCATCTCAATTGCATTTTTGAGCAGCTGGAAAGCTTTTCTCCGGCTGCTCTTTTTTGCTGCGGGAAGGCGATGAGGAGATCGGCTCTGTTGTCAATTTGTTGTCAAAATGTTGTCAAAACCCCAAACGGGTGCAAAGAGGAGCCTTCCCAAGCAAACTCAAGGTACGAAAAAAGCCCGATTTCTCTGGATTCTTCGATGGTAGCGACGACGGTTTTGATCGAGCACATAAGACAGCACCTGCCCATCCTGCTGGGTGCGCGATTGACGATCCAAAGGAAAAGCCCTTCAAAGAACAGCAGGAAATTTTGGAATACAATTATTGAGCCGAGATGAACGACCATCTCGGCTCAATTTAATAATAGTTTTATCGGTTCCTGTTAATTGAGAGTTTTATTCCTTTTTCCGGATTATATCTTGCTGTGATCCGTTGCGGTCCAGCACGATGGCCACGGGCCGTCCATGCGCTTCAACCCGGCGGGGTTCTCCGCAGATCGTTCTTGCCTTCTGCCAAAGCTCTTCTATCTCCATGATCGGAAAGCCTTTATCTCGCAAGCGGTCAACCAGCTCTTTTCTGCGCGGATTCACGGCGATCCCATATTGAGAAACGAACACATCCACATAATCCCCGCGTGTGCTAATACAGTTGACCTTGTCCACCACGATAGGGAGTCTCTGCCGAACGAGTGGGGACAGGATCATGCTGAGCTTTGCCCCCGCGGCGCAGTCTGTATGGCCGCCGCTGCCGCCCATGATTCGACCGTCTGAAGTCGTATGTACATTGACATTGAACGAGGTATCTATCTGTGTCCCTCCAAGTATGACCACGTCCAAGCTGTTTACAGCCGCGTTTTTTACGCCGGGACTGGCGTAGCGAATTGTGCTGATCTCCAAATGACGGGGGTCTTCCCGCAGCGATTCAACTGCCCGCAAATCAAAGCATTGGGTATCAAGTATCTTGTCAAAGTATCCGTCCTGAAGCATGTCCACGATGTATCCGGTAATGCCGCCTATTGATTGGCTCGGCCGTACAAGCGCGGGTGTAAGCAGATACGAACGCCGTTAAAGAAAGCCTCGATGGTAGACCGGGTGATCCGAACATCTACTTTTTGTCGGATGTATTCGTAGGGAACAGAGTAATTCTGCCGATCCACAGCAATATACTCCCGGTAATACTTCTTGAACTGCGTCAGCTGATACGGCAAAACGCCGCTCTTCTGACACGCCTCACAGTATTCGATCCAGAGCTGATTCAGCGTGACGCGCTTTGCCTGATAGTCCCTGTGCACCTTTTCGTAATCCGGCATTTGATTGATATGCCGCCTTAGCGGGTGCAGAGGGAAAGAGCGCCCGGAGCAAATCCCTGTCGGACATGCAATCCGGCAGGGGATAACGGATGCCGACGGCGTCGGCTTGCCGAAGCGTTGTGATGACGGTTGTTCTGGAACAATCACAGGCGTCGGCAATTTCAGAGTTGTTGTACCCGAGACTGTTCAGTCTCAGGATCTCACGGTAATTGGTCATATATCTGACCCTCCTTTGGTGTATTCACGCTCTCGCGTGTACAACCATATTACCGTTCGATTCCTTACTGTTCAATTTGCGCGCCGTGACTGTTCAACGGCAGCGACGAGAATGTTCATTTTCAGCGACGGCGCTGTTCAACTTCAGCGGCCGCGCTGTTCAGTTTGGTGCGACGTATACAGAACGTTTCCAAAACTCCTCATAGCCCATATTCTGCACTTCATCAAGACGCATCGGCATACCATTTATGATGCAATACTTGAAAAGAAAACATCAGTTACCACAATTATCCAAAGGACGCGCATCTACAATGGTGCGCATTCTTTTGTATTTATCAAAGCTTATAACAAACATCGTTTTTAACTATTCTCCCATCACAAAAACAGAAATCAGGGATATGAAAAACAAGCACCTGCCGAAGCAGGCGCCGGTTTATGGTCCCGGTGCGGCAGGGAAAGTGGGGGGTGTTAACGCACCGCGTCGGGGCCAATGGTAGGACCGCCGGAACAGATCCGAGGGACTTCGATCAAAAAAGGAGGATCAGCAACTGAGAGATCAGCACCACCGCGATCAGCGCCACCGGATACGTGGCCGCGTAGGCCGAAGCCACATCATCCGTTCCCGTCAGGTTGATCAGCGTGCCCAGGGCCGGCGTGCTGGTCATGCCGCCGGTGATGGACCCCAGGATGTTCAAAAGGCTCAGCTTCAGCACGTATTTGGCGAACAGATACCCTGCGATCATGGGCAGGATCGTCATGAACACGCCGAATACAAAATAGATGGTTTCGAAGTGTTTGACAAAGTTCGCACCCCCCGATATCCCGGCACCGGTGAGGAAGAGCATCAGCCCCAGTTCCCGGAACACCTGGAGCGTATTTCGTTCCGGAAGTATGTTGACCCGGCCGATCCGCCCAAAGTGGCCCATGATCAGCGACAGGAGCAGGCACCCGCCCGTAGTCGTCAGAGAAAAAGTGGTCCCGCTCAATCCCTGTGCGGACAAGGGCAGCCGTATCATCCCCACGAAAATGCCCAGCACAGCCGCCATTGAAAAGGGCATGAGCCCTACCGGGTCCAGCCGCAGCAGAGCCTTGCCGCTCTCTCGCTTCCCCTGTTCCGCTCGGCGAACGACCACCAGTTTCTGTTTCTCCGTCTCCATGTCGGCGTGGACGAATTTGGGCGTCAACTGGACGAACAGCACCACCCCCACCACGCCGAACAAATACGAGATGCCGTGACCCACAGAAACGATGTCCTCCAATGCCGGATCCACCGTCGCTTTGGCTGCGGAAAACGCCGGAGTACTGGTCAACGATCCCGAGAGCAGGCCTACGATCATAGCCGTCAGCTCCTTTGGATCCGTTGTCATAGTCGCCTGACCAAAAAGGATGCAGGCTATGGCGGACAATCCCCCCGCCAGAATGATCACCAGCCCCTGCAGCACGTAGGACGTGATGTTCTTTTTCATGTTGGCAAAGAAACCCGGGCCCGCGATAAAGCCCACGGCCGTCACGAAGAGGATCAGACCCAGGTTCTCTATGATCTTGAGGGCGCTTCCTGTGTAGGATGAGGTCTCTGCCGCCAGCTGCGGATAGAAGAAGCATCCGAACAGCAGTGCGGCGATGAAGACACCTGCCGTCCCCAAGCTCACGCCCCGGATGGTGACCCGGCCCAGAAGGTAGCCCACCCCGGCGATGCCGAACACGAACAGCATGAGATATGTGATCCCGCGGATCAGGATCGTTCCTTGAAACAGACTCATCGTTCCTCCTTATTTCTCCTCGCGGAAGCAGTCGATTCCTATTTTGGGTAAAACAAAACCAGGCCCTCTCCAATCCTTTGGAAAAACGGCCTTATTCAGCATGAAGCTCCGATCGCACTTAGAAGATCAGCGCCCAGAGCTGCTGTAGTTGATCCTTTGTTGTAAAAGAATCTATGATGCCAACGATCCGATCCGCCATCTCCCCCGACAGGCAGTCTCGGCTGTTGGCACCGAATTTTAGCACCAATTCCTCCCAGGAAGCCGGCATAGTTGGGGACCCCTTCAGCTCGTTCACCTGTTTTTCCCTTACCTCGCCGGAGACAAGCTTTACCTTCACCCTCGCTCCTCGGACCTTGGGAAACAGGCTCTCCACAGTCGGGTCTACCGTCATCCGGACCTTTTGTGCCAGTGCGAGGAGCTTGGGGGAGGTCAGCCAAGCACCATCCATATGGCCCAGGCCCACGCTGCCCTCCGATACGGCCAATGCGGAACAGAAAGGCGTGCTGAACTTCGCTTCTCCGGCGTTATGCGGCATAAAAAACTTGGCGGTGGCGTCATGGGCGACCCGGTACATACCTACATCGATCTCCTGTATCTCCTCCGGTGAAATGTCTTTGGTCAATTCGATCAATCCTTCTATAGCAGGGTGTGTGTGCCGACAAGTTGGATACAGCTTCACGTAAGTATCTGCAATGAGCCAGGTGCTGCCCAGATACGTGGTCGTCTGGGGGGCCCTTTCTCCATCGGAAAGCAGGGAGAAGAATCCGAATGGGCCCTCCATGATGTCCATGGGCCCCGTCACCCCCTGAGCCGCCAGTAGGGCTGCCCGCACACCGTTGGAAGCGGCATTCCCCACGGCGATGGCCTTGGCCATGGGCGCGCTCTTGGACATCTGCTTGAGCCCGCTGGTGAATGCGCCAGCCAAGGCCAGCGCGGCAGCGAACGCTTCCTCATCTAGTCCTTTGATCTTTGCAGCCGTCGCCGCTGCTCCAAAGGCAGCGCAGGCGGTAGAAGGATGGAACCCTCTGTCGATCAGCAGCGGGCTTGCGGCAGCAGCAATCCTGTACTCAATCTCGTAGCCGACCACGATGGCCGTGAGGATATCCTCCGCAGAACGTTCCTCCATGCGCCCCAGGAGCAGCGCGGTAGGCACCACCACGGCGCCCGCATGGCATCCCGCGTTCTTATGACCGTCGTCCAGCTCCACGGCATGAGTCAGAGTGCTGTTGAGAAACGCTGCATCCAAGCAGGCGTTCCTCTTACCCCGTTGAGCAAAGACACCTGCGTCGCCGTCGGCGGGCAGGGCCTTCAAAAGGGCGGTCGCATACGGCCAATAGCTGACCCCGGCGAAGGCTGCACCCAGATTGTCCAGAATCCTTTCCTCAGCGACGCGAACGATCTCGGGAGGGATCTGTTCGAAACGGAGCGAAGCCCCGTAAGCCGCCAACGTTTTTGTGATCTCCATACGCATCCTCTTTATGAAAGGAAATATGCCGCCTGGAACGCCTCCTGAACGGCGTAGAATATGGTCCTGGCGCCCAGGCAGTCGCCCGCTTCCAGCACTTCTTTTCCACAGCCCTGCAGCGCCTTGGCCAATGCGTCGTCCGCTATCTGCCCCTGCGCCAGCACCAGAAGGTCGAAGGGCAGCGTCTCTTCCGTTCCCTCTCGGTCCACCACGATGATGTGGTCCTGGACTCTTTTGGGCTGGGTATGATCCCAAATCACGACTTTTTTACGACCCAGCTGGTACAACAGTTCATATCCGTTGATCTGATCGTGGCCCACGATCAGCGTCTTCTTGGTCCGGTAACCCTCGATCAGGCGAACGGCGACGCCCTTCTGTGCCAGATGATACGCTGCCTCCATTCCTACCAAACCAGCGCCTACGACGACGGCCGTGCGTACACTTTCTGGAATCCGGAACGCCCCGGACAAAAGATCGATAGCCTGGCAGATGCTGCCGTCTTTGGCTGCGGTGAAGCTGTCGGCGAACAATTTATTGAGCCGGGGCTGGCTGCCCGTACACAGGATGATCGTATCGAAGTCGCTTGCTTTGAGTTCCTCTGCCGTGATCCGTTTTCGGCAGATCACGTTGACACCCAACCGATCCAGCTCCGGCACGAACCAATCCAATATCCAGTTGATCTTGTACTTCAAATCGATCCTTCCAGCCGACTGCAGGTTCCCGCCCAGATGATCCGTTTCCTCGAACAGCGTCACCGAGCATCCCCTCTGAGCCGCTGTATAGGCGGCTTGGAGCCCAGCTGGTCCGCCACCGACCACCGCTACACTCCTGGGCTTTGCCAAGGGCTTTTTCTCCGGTGGCATCCAGCGGTACTCCCGTCCAGCCATGGGATTCAAGGTGCATCGGATCTTGGCACCATAGAAGGATCGGTGCATGACGCACATGTTGCAGCTGATACAGCGACGGATATGTCCGCCCGTCCGCGCCTTATTCACCCATTCGGGATCGCACACCAGCTGTCTGCCCATGGCTACGGCGTCGGCGTCCGTTTCCACGATCCTCTCTGCCACCTCCACATCTCGGATGCTGCCTACGGCAATGGTCAGGATACCGCACTTTTCCCGTATTTCTCGGGCCATATGGCTTTTCCAGCCCTGGGCCACGGCCATGGAGTCGATGTGGCCTCGACGGGCGGGGATCTGCGGGACGGCGCCGGAGCCGGCCGTCACGTGCACACAGTCCACGCCCGCCCCCTTGAGCAGGCGTACCAGTTGCACGGTCTCGGACAGGTGTCGGCCCTCCGGCGTCAGCTCATCCCCGTTTATCCGAAACAGGATCGGAAAGGAGGGACCTACCACGTTTCGGATGCCCCGCACGATCTCCACGGCGAACCTGGCCCGGTTCTCCACCGAGCCGCCATATTCATCCTCCCGTTTGTTGAGCCATGGCGACAGGAACTCTGCGATGAGATACCCGTTGGCCCCGTGGATCTCCAGCGCGTCCGCTCCACATTGCTTTACCCTGCGGGCCGCCGCGATGAATTTCTGCTGAAAGCGATGGATGTCCTCTATGGTCGCCGCCCTGGCTAGCCGCTTGTTTTTTCCGTAACGACGCACCGACGGCGCAATGGGCTCCAGATCCGTCAGCTCTCTGTCCCCTAACATGCCACCGCAATGAGCCAGCTGGAACGCGACCTTGCAGCCAGTCTCATGGATCGTGTCCACGAACTGATACAGTCCCGGCAAATAGCTGTCCGAATCCAATCGTATCTGGGTATAGCCGGATTTGCCCTGGGGAAAATCCAGGCAACAGGCTTCCAGAATGATGAGGCCCGTACCGCCTGTCCCTCTCGCGTAATAGAAGGATGTCATCTCTGGCGTGATCTCCCCCTGTGCGGAGGGCAGATTGGTGGATACCGGTGCCATGATCACCCGGTTCCTGATGGTCATTCCGTTAATGCGAAGGGGTGTGAACAGCTTCATAGATGATCCTCCGTGTGCTAACGATATAAACAGCAGTTCTGAACGGCTTAGTCCACATTTACATAGCCTTCCATGATGCGCCGGGCTGTCCTGCCGAGGGTGGCGCTTTCCAGTTCGCCATTCTCATCAAAGGAAGCCTTGACATCAATGATGCCAAATGGATGGCCAATCTTCAGCTCATGGAAGGGGGCCTGCCTGTGTTCCGAAACGATCTGATTGATGATCGTTCCCTCGATGTTGGCCGCCACCATGGTACAGACCGTGCCGGTGCCCATATAAGCGTCGATCAGCTTGCCCATGGAGAACAACCGCCCTGTGATGTCGTAGGTGTCCGGCCTTTGCTCTCGACCGGCGCCGTCGGTATAGCCCACGGGGCCGGTATAGAATCCGATCTTGGGGAGCACCGGACGTTCCTTGGTGGCCTTCTCCGGCACATCCACGAACCCCAGTTGGAACGCGCCCCAGCAGCGGATCGCTTCGACGATCTTGTTGATCCTCGGCGCATCGGGCAGTGCTTCGTACTCCCAGGGGAGCTCCGTACCCTTCAGTCCCAGCTCGCTGGCCCGAACGAAGATGAAAGGATTGGCGGCGTCCACCAGGGAAGCGTGGTACACCTTTCCGTCCACGACCACTTCGTCCACCACGTTGCCGGTGGGCAGGACCTTTCCGGAGACGGCGCCCTGGGGCCGGATGAAGTCGAGGTCGATCCGGCTGGCTGTGCCGGGCACGCCGTCGATGGAATAGTCGCCCTTATACAGAGTCTTGCCGTCCTTCACCGGGACATGGGCGATGATTCGCTTATCCGTATCGATGTTGTAGATACGTACGGTGGTGACAGGCTCCACGGCGTTGACCAGGCCCTCATCGATTGCGTAGGGACCCACGGCAGAAGAGATGTTCCCGCAGCAGTTGTCCCACCCGATGATGGGCATGTCCACGCTCACCTGGCCGAAGTCATAGTCAATGTCTGAATCTTCCCGATGACTGACGCTGATGACAGCGGTCTTGCTGGTGGAGGATTTGGAACCGCCTAACCCGTCTATCTGCCGTCTGTCCGGGCTGCCCATGGCTCGTAGAATCACTTGATTGCGTTCCGCCCGGTCCTTAGGCAGATCGTTCTCCTTGAAAAAAAGGGCCTTGCTTGTGCCGCCTCGCATGACTACACAATATATTTTATTCGGATGTGCCATTTTCTTTTCCCTCCTGTCCGTGAGCGGTCGTTACTGGATCGCTCACAGACACTCATTCAGTTTTGATCCGGGGTATAACGTTACATGACACCGATTTCTTTGAAGTACTTGATGGCGCCAGGATGGAATTCGATAGGCGAACCAAGTATGGCGTTCTTCATCTCCACGAAGTAGTTGGCCACAGAAGCGTGGCAGGACTTCCAGCCGTCGAAGTTGTCGAACAAGGTCTTCACGATCCAGTACGCTTCCTCATCGGACATTTCCTTGCTGCATACCAGCAGATTGGTGCCCACCAAAGCGGACAGATCCTTATCGCCGTAGACGCCGGCGGGGATGGTGGCATTATACGCGAAGGGATAGACCTCCTGGAAGGCGCTGACGGCCTTGTCGTCCAGCTCTACCACATAGGCGTCGCCCTTCTCCACCAGTTCCAGGATCTTGGTCACCGGTGCGCCGCCCATGTAGAACACCGCATCCAGGCGATTATCGGAAATGGCGTCGCAGGAATCGGCGATGCTGACGCGGACCCACTTGTCCAGATCCTTTTCAGGGTCGATGCCATAGGCGTTCAGGAAAAGCATGCCGTACTTCTCATGGGAGCTGCCGGGTTCACAAGTGGACACGCGCTTACCGACCAGATCCGACACGGAATTGATGCCGGAGCCAGTCCTGGCCACGAAGTGGACTGCGCTGGCGTTGTAGGAGCAAAGAGCGTACATCTCCACAGGATCGGGGAAGTTTTTGGAACCGCCGGTGCTGGCTTCCTTGCAGACGAAGGCGCTGGTCATGCCTAGATCCAAATCGCCGGAGGCAAGCATCTGCATGTTGGCCACGGAGCCGTCCGTCACCTCGGGGGTAATCTGTAGCGTTGGACAGAATTCGTTCATGACCTGGGACATGGCCGTACCCACGATGGTGTAGGTGCCGGTGGCGCTGGTGCAACCCAGGCGCAGGTTGGCCGTGGGAACGGCCAACTCCTCGGCTTTTTTCTCCTCGGCAGGCGTGTTGACCGCCACAGGTTCGGTCTTCTGGGTTTCAGTCTGAGTCTGGGCAGGCTTAGGTTCTTCAGCCGCTTTCTGGCCGCCGCAGGCAGCCAGCGAAAGAAGCACGATCAGCGCAAGGATAATGGCGGTTACTCGTTTCATGGTGTTCTCCTTTTTCGTATTGTTTTTTTGTCACGTGGACAAATATCATTCTCTTAGAACAGTATCTCAAAAAGCTCTTTGCGGACGTCCGTCATGGCGTCCAGGGAGCAGATGGCGCTCCAAAGGGATTCCTTCCTGTCGGCGTAGCCCGTAGGCTCCATCATGTCATAGAGCTTCTCCTGCAGGAACGCTCCGGGGAACGGCAGATCCGGATCACCGTAGGCAATGTCCATCCGATGGCGATAGGTCTTCCCGTCCTTGTCGTAGATCACCACTTCGGCGGAGCCCCACATGCCAGGATCCTTCCGAAGCTGCTCGGAGAAGGACTCCACCTCCAGCACCTTAATCTGGGACATCAGGTCCCGAACGTCCTTATCCTGGAAGTGTTCCGTCATGGATTCCAGCGTCACGCATCCGTGGACCAGGAATAGGGCCAGGCAGAAGGGCGTGGAGGACTGGGCCACCACCACGTGGGACACGGCGTATTTATTCAGCGGCACCATATTGTAATTGGATAGAACATCGATGTGGTCGATATCCCGCCAGTCGATGCCGTTCTCCTTCACCAGCTTGTCCGCGGCGTCAAGCGTGGCGTGGATCCGGCGCACGCAGGCGTAGCGCTTGAAGTAGACCGTCATGATCTCCCAGTTGAGCTTCGGATCGTCCCGGATCTCCAAATGAGGATCGTCCGAATGGGCCTGGCAGAATCCATGCAGGCCTTCTATCCCCCGCAGCGGCCCCTTCAGTCCGGCTTCCGCCAGCCGAAGGCATTTGATGGCGATCATTACCGCCCAGCCTGCGCACAGATACTTGGGTGCGCTGCCGTCCTCAAAGCTGTGGATAAGGCCGCCGCTGTGCATGAGCGCCATGTTGGCGGCGTTGAAAATTACTTCGTCAGAATACCCTGCTGCTGTACCGGCAGCTACGGCTGCCGCTGCCGTGCCACATAGGCTGGTGGTGTCGAAGCCCCGCCCCAGGTGGGCCGTTGGGTTTACGGTACGGCCCAGATAGGCGTACAGCTCATAGGCCCGGCATATGCCTGTCAAAAACCGTTTACCATCCGGAGGCGTCCGTCCCAAGCGAAGAGCAGCCAGCGCAGCGCTGATGATAGGCACGCCGGGGTGTCCGAAGGCTGTCCTGTGGCCGTCATCCATGTCCAGAACCCGGGCGGAGGAGCCCAGCCACAATCCCAGATCTTCTGCGGACAGAGTCTTCTGATCCCCACCCAAAGCCTCCAGGATCCTTCGGCCTATCTCCATTTCTGAACCCCGCAGCAAGACGCTCATATAGTCTGCCACGCAATTCTTCACTTTCTGGACCACCTGATCGCTCATGGTCTCCCAGGTGATCTCAGACAGGACGGAAAATATCTTTTCGGAACAGGTCATCTCCATAAGCGCCTCCTTACTCGTTCTTGGGGTCGTCGTTGACTTTCAGCTGGTCCAGCAGATGCTTCTGGGTCTCGATGATCTCCTCCGTGATCTGCCTGTCAGCGGCAGGAGCCGACATGCCCCTTTTCCGGGTCAGCATTGAATACACTACGATAGCCCCCACCAACGCAAAACCGATAGCGTCCGTCAGCATCCCCGGCTTCAGGAGCAAGAACGCACCGATCAGCATCACGCCTCTGAGCATCAGTGGCACCTTGCTGACCACATAGCCCTGCGTGGCCGCGCCAATGGTAACGGCGCCGATGACGGCGGTGATCCCAGCCCAGAGGACCTCCAGAAAGTTGCCCTCAGCCAGGAGCGCCGAGTTGTACATAAACATGAACGGGCAGAGGAATGCCGGCAGAGCAAAGAAGAAAGCGTTCCAGCCAGTCTTGTTCGGATCGCCCTTGGCAATGCCTGCACCAGCGTAGGCGGTGATGGCCACAGGCGGCGTGATCACAGCGACCACAGCGAAATAGAAGATAAACATATGGCTGGCCAGAGTGGAATAACCGAGCTTTGTCATGGCCGGGCCGGCGATGGTGGCCGTCAGCACGTAAGCTGCCGAGGTGGGCAATCCCATGCCCAACACCAGGCAAGCCAGCGCCACCAGTACCAACGCCAGGAACGGGAATGAATTGGATACGTACAGGATCATATTCACAAACTTACCGCCCAGACCGGTCAGCGTCACCGCACCCACAATTATCCCCGCACAGGCAAGTCCGCTGGCGATGCTGGCGAGAGAACGGGACCCCCGGGCCATAGCGTCGCCCAGTTTGCGTACCACTTCCTTGGGTACCCTATAGTTTCGAACGCTCAGCAACGCGATGCTGAAAGCGATGGCCAACAGGGCGGAATAGATCGGGGAGTATCCCGCCAAAATCAACACCAGGAGCATCACGAAGGGCACCAGCAGATATACCTCCCTTCCAATCTCTTTCCAGGTAGGAATCAGTGACTTGTCCAAACAGGCGATGTCCGCCTTGTGCACATGGAAGAAGACGCCGCTGCCTACGCCGATGAAGTAGACAAGGGCCGGAATAATAGCCGCCTTCACGATCTGGGAATAAGGAATGCTGGTCACCTCCGACATAACGAACGCACCGGCGCCCATGACCGGCGGCATGATGGACCCTCCGGTGGAAGCGGCAGCTTCGATAGCGCCCGCAATGTTCGGGGCGATGCCCAAAGATTCCATCAGCGGGATGGTGATAGTACCGGTGGTGACCACATTGACCACAGGGGCACCGCTGACCATGCCGAAGAGGCAACTGGCGATGACGGCAGCAAGAGCCGGTCCGCCCTTGATTTTGCCTGCCGCCTTGATGGCCAGCCGAATGAAGGCGTTGCTGGCGTCACAGTTTTCAAGGAAGGTCCCGAACAGGGTGAATATAGCTAGATAAGTGGCAGAGATGGACAGGAGCGATCCGAATATGCCGCTGGCGCTTAGATACATATGGGAGACGATCCGCATGAGCCGATATTTGGCGTGGCCTGCCGCGCCGGGCAGATACTGGCCGAAGAACACGTAGAGCAGGAATACAATGGCGATCGCAGTCATGCCCATGCCGATGGTCCGATAGGTGGCGTAGAGGACCGCCAGGATGATGGCGCAGCCCAAGATCACTTCATATGTCCTCAGCCGGGTGGCCCGCATGTTCATCTCCACGTAGTTGACGGAATAATTGACGCAGGCGGCCACGGCCAGAAGCAACAGAACGATCTCGAATGCAGCAAACAGCTTATTGTTGGGCAGCCCCTTTCTCAGAAAGATTAGCACCATCAAAAAGCCCAGGTGCAGGCCCAGTATGATGTGATTCGGGAACATAAAAAGGATGTTCAGCACGTGAATCACGGCCAGCACAAGAGCCAAGACGAAAACGATCTTCTTCATCCATGGGTAAGTCGTTCGGTTCAGATCTTTCTTCATCTCTCGTTCCTTTCTTTTTTATCTTGCAAAAGCGGTGGATATGGTATACATTCTGTGGTAAAGTCATTGCTGTGAGGAATCAAGATGCAACTTCAGTATTTAGAGCGTATCCTATTGATCGCCAAAACCGGAAACATGACGGAAGCAGCGGAGAAGCTGTACATCTCCCAACCCTCTCTGAGCCAGATGGTGGCGTCCGTCGAGAAGGAGATCCAGGCGACCATCTTTGACCGCCGCTCCTGGCCCATGAAGCTCACGCCGGAGGGCGAATGCTTCATCCGGGCCGCCAAGCGCATCCTGGCCACGAATTCCTCCATGATGGAGGAGATCCACAGCATCCAGGTGGGTGGCAACGGCAGCATCCACATTGGCGCTTCCATCCCCCGCTGCCGCAGTATCATGCCCCATGTCCTGACGGAGTTCCGTCGTCAGTATCCTGGCGTATCCATCTGTTTTGCTGACGGGAAATCCGCAGAATTCGAACAGATGATTCTTTCCCAGGATATCGACATGGCCATGGGCAACGTGCCCTCCAACAATCCGGAAGTCCTCTGTACCCAGCTCAACAGTGAGCGGTACTATTTGGTGGCCAACCGAAACAGCCCCTTTGCCCAGCGTCTAGACAAGATCCGGGAGGAAGCCGACCGGCCGGACTATCGATTCTCCCTGAAGGAAGCTGCGAACGAATCCTTCATCCTGCTTTCCCCCACCCGTAGCGCGCGCATCGCTTTCCAGAGGATGGCCTTGGAGACCGGCATCACGCCCAAGGTGTCATTGGAGGTCTACAACTCCGATATTGCTCTTGAATATGCAGAACAGAATCTCGGCATCACGCTTCTGTCCACCACCTATCGGAACAATAGCCCCTTTCCGTATCACACGCCAACCCTGTCCTTCTTCGCCATCGACAGCAAGTATTCCCTGCGGGATTTATATCTGCTGTACGACACGAACTGCCTTCTCCATCCAGCCAAAAAGACGATGATTGACCTTTTATTGGATGCGTTCGCACCACCGTCTACTGGTAACGTTTGATGATGCTTCTATACTTTTCCTTCTCTAGGATTTCGTGACGCAGCGCCGAGGGAATCATCAGCGTATCGTCGCATCCCGCGCTGGTATCGTTCTCTTTCATATACTCCAGCATATTGATCATGCCAAACATGGCAGCCTTGAGCAGGGCGTTGCCGTAAAAGGCGATCTTGAAGCCCATTTTTTGCAGCTCTGCGTTGGGAAACATGGGCGTTTTTCCGCTCTCCACCAGATTGATGACAGTGGGTACGGAGAAGCTGCTAGCGACCTTGCGCATCTGCTGCTCCGTCCGAAGAGCTTCGACGAAGATCGAATCCGCTCCGGCATCCACATAGGCCTGCGCGATCTCCAATGTCTCTTCAAAGCTGCCCGTGGCGGACAGCGCGTCTGTGCGCACCATCAGGTGCAGGTCCGGGTCCCGGGAAGCATCCTTGGCGGCGTGGATCTTACCGATCATGGCCTCCAGAGGGATGATTGCGTGGTCCTCGAAATGGCCGCAGCGTTTGGGGTTTTGCTGATCCTCGATAAAGCAGGCGCCGATATCCAGCCGGGATACCTCGCTGATAGTCCGATAGACGTTGATGGCAGAGCCATATCCGTCGTCGAGATCGCATATCAGAGGCAGGGAAGTGGCGTCATTGATTCGTTTGATGATCTCCACCTGTTCGGTCATGGTGACCATGCCGTAGTCCGGCAAAGCGAAGTTCATATTGGAGACGCCGGCGCCTGTCACATTTACGACCGAGAAACCTGCGCGCTCGATCAGCTTAGCTACCAAAGCTGTGGACGCGCCCATGGCGACGATGATCTTATCCTGCTCCACCAACTTCTTAAATTGCTTTCCCTTTTCCAACGTTGTTCTCCTTTGCTTCTCTTAATGATTTCGTGATATGATCCTCGAAGTGCCGTGGGCTCATGTCCCAACGGGAGATAGACACTTGAGCGGATCGAAACGGATAGCTCGTTCCACTCTGCATACAGCATATCATACAAAATCGAGAAGTTTAAATTATTCTTTTTTATTTATAAATAAGTTATGTCTATTCAGCGAGTCGTTTACCGCACCTTTTCAGGTACGCAAAAACACCACAGGCATAGCTTGCAGGTCTTCGCCTTGGATTAGTTGAGCATACTCAGTGTATCGAAAGGACTCAATCTTCCCGGTCCAGCCGAAAGCTCCCATATTTTTGGAAGTTTGCTAGCATACCACCCTCCAGCAGTACGCCCATCAGCACCGGCGGCAAGGGCGTTCCCTGGATGGTCCCATGATCTGTCTTGATCGTGCCCAAAAGCACGTCTACTTCTATGGTCTCCCCTTCCCGGATGGAAGTCGTGTCCACCTCCACCAGCGGAAGGCCCAGGCTGATGGCGTTGCGATAGAAGATCCGTGCAAAGGATTTGGCCACGACCACAGGAATCTTGGCCGCCTGAATCACCCGAGGTGCCGATTCCCGTGAGGATCCGCATCCAAAATTTTCTCCGGCTACCAGGATGTCCCCAGGTGTCAGGGATTCATAGAACCCCGGGCGGATATCTTCCATCATATGCTGAGCATATTCCTCAAACGTCAGCTTTCTTGCTTTATATTTTGAAGGAGAAAGATAATCCGTGTTGATATCGTCTCCAAAGCAATGCGCTGCACCTGTAAAGATCATATTGCCCTCCGTTTCGCTTCCGTTCGTCATTCCGTTCCTCATACTCTTCTATCCGCTTACAGCCAGTTCCGGCAGTCAGTGATCCTGCCGGTCATAGCGCTGGCCACCACCGTCGCAGGAGAAGCCAGATATAGAAAGCCTTCGCTGTTCCCCAATCGGCCTTTGAAGTTCCGATTGGCTGTGGTAATCACGTTTTCTCCGCTGGCTGGAACGCCCACGCTGGCGCCGCCGCTGCATCCCGAACAGCCGGGCACGCCGATGACGGCTCCCGCCGCCACAAAGGTCTCCAAAAGACCTTCCCGCATGGCATCCAAATAGACTTGCCGAGAGGCCGGGATCACAAATAGCCGGGTATCGGGATGCACACGTCTGCCTTTGATCATGGCAGCACCTACCCTGAGATCCGACAATCTTCCGTTGGTGCATGTCCCCAGGATCGCTTCCGATACGGGTACGTCCCCGATCTCGTCCACCGAACAGACATTGTCCACCCGATGGGGCCGGGCGATCTGCGGGGTGATGGCGGATACATCCACCTGCACGACGCGGCAGTATTTCGCATCGGCGTCCGCTCGAACACAGGTGTAGGGCCGACCCACCCGACCCACGAGCCATCCAATGGTCTTTTCGTCCGCCTCCATAAGCCCCGCCTTCGCCCCCATCTCAATGGCCATGTTAGAGATGGTGAGTCGCTCCTCCACAGACAGCGCGGAAATGACGGGGCCCGTGAACTCCACAGCTTGATAATTTGCGCCGTTGGCGCCGATCATACCGATCAGATACAGGATGATATCCTTGGCATACACCCCTGCCGGTATGCTGCCGGTGAGTACAATCTTTATGGTTTCGGGCACCCGGAACCAGAGCTTGCCGCAAGCCATGGCACAGGCCATGTCACTGGAACCGATGCCGGTAGAAAACACATTCAGCGCTCCGTAAGTACACGTGTGTGAATCTGTTCCCACCACCAACTCCCCGGGGGCCACATACCCCTTTTCCGGAAGCAGCTGATGGCAGGCCCCGTCACCGAGATCATGGAATCGAACGCCCTGCTCCCTGGCGAAATTTCTTAAGATCTGCTGCTTCTGGGCATAGTTGTCACTGGGCTTGCAGGGCGCATGATCCAATATCTGGATGTTTTTCCGGGCATCCCATACCTTCGTCAACCCCATCTGCTGAAAAACCTCCACGGCCAGAGGTCGATTCCCATCGTGGGACAGGGTCAGATCTAGATTGGCCACGACGAAATCGTTGGCATATGCATCTACATGACTCTTTTGAGAGAGAATCTTCTCGGCGATCGTTTTTCCCATTCTTTTTTCTCCTATAACCTGTTGACTATAGATTACTATAGATTTTTCTAAAAATCAATCCAATTTCGATTGATAAAACCTATCGATTAATAGTATATGCCCCTCATTCTGCGCTTTACCTCAATCCTTACGATTATTCTGACGAGTGGTTTTCTATGCAAATAGAAGGAGCGTTCTCATACCATTTCTTCACGAATAACGTTTCTCAACAACCAAAGCGGTTTTTGACAGCTAGATCATCTCCACAATTACGCCTTGACAAATAGCGTAGTGAAAAGCAAAAGCGGCGGAAAAAGAAAAGCTTAAAAAGAAAAAGAGGGCTGTGCACATAGCATACCCCGGACGATACCGTGACCTTCATCGACATCGCCCATAGATGGGTGGATGTTGCCCATCCGGACATCATGCCCCACACCCGACGCTCCTATCACACGATGATCGACAAGCACCTGAAATCGCT
>Ga0208297_1001702_pt1 | contig 17434 bp, 13 predicted proteins | sample LMS_cellobiose_e_FD_187367 | JGI IMG/M metagenome (GOLD analysis project Ga0208297, IMG submission 187367) | Rumen-fistulated moose microbial communities from Alaska, USA - LMS_cellobiose_enrichment (SPAdes) (version 2) | ecosystem: Host-associated > Mammals > Digestive system > Stomach > Rumen... | reverse complement strand
AAAAACCAGAAAAAATCCTAACTTTGCAGAACCTCAGAGCAACCACTTCTGAAGTGGTACATTTGAATCCGTTACAAACGGTACATTTGAAAACGCTCCAGACGGTACATTCAATGTGCTATTGTCATATTCAGGAACTGCGGTCGTTTTCCTATGGAATCAGAATGGATCTGAAAGCCGTGAAGAACGCTATCGCTTGGGATATCTCAAATGGTATCGTTGAAGGCTTCGTGAACAAACTGAAAGCGGTAAAGCGAGTAATGTATGGGCGCGCCTCACTTGATTTGCTCAAACGGAAAATGGTCTTCTGCGACCTATGCTTCAACTAAATTGCGGAAGAACCACTTTTTTCAGGGTAATACAATGGTTCATAGACAAGATGAACCGTTCCATCGCCATCGCCAGGGAACTGCAGGACAGGAAAGAGGAAGAGTAGCAGAAGTTGTTTGTCCCTCATCCCCGCCCGTCCGGGGATTACTATACCTTCTGCACCCACTTCTTATCATACCGCCTCACATACTCCACCAGCTTCTTCCCCTCGACAACCTTCACATCCGCCGCCAGGCAGGCCTCCTCGTCGGTGAAATAGATTAGCTTCTTGAAGTCCGTGAGGCCACGGGCCACTTTGCCCATCGCGTACACGTTGCCGTAGAGCTTGTTCACCACGAAGCCGGCCTCGCGGATGGTGTCTATGTAGCGGTACACCGTCCTGGGCGTGACGCCCAGTTCCTCGGCCAGCGAGTCGATAGTACGGCTCACGTTCCCGGTGAGGAGTTTCATCAGACGAAGCATTTTGACTATTTGGTCTGGTCCATCTGTGTTAGAACTGAATAATATTTATTAGAACTGAATAATATTTAGAAGACGCTGATGAATCATGTGCCAATCTTGGGCCAAATCTACTGTACAAAACCTATACTGATGGGCTTCCTGGGCAAAGTTGAAGGTTTCTTCTTGAATACCGGTTTTGGGGTAGACCATAATGCCCTTTGTAGAGAACGTATACGGAACCGCGTTGTCCTCTTGATTGCTTACATAACTAGTAATCTGGGAGATATGGTCGCGGCGAAGCTTCTTGGACGTCTCAAACCGAGCCGACAGCATCTCCTTGTAATATTTGGCGTCGAGAATGACACGTTTCCCGGATTCGGGATTATCCAAAGTAACATCGGTAATCATTTCAGGCAAAACGTTCTCGTCATTGGCTTCAAGCGCAGTTAGTTGGAAATGGATGATCGAACGTTTGACAATGGGATAATCCTGGGCACACTCCTGGCGGTAGAAGTTAAGCAGGAACGATTCAAAGATGGCATTCATCTTGTTTTCGTCCCGGGTAAAGTCCAGGAACTTATACTCTCCGGGGCGGTTCTGCTCTGGTAAGAGCCGCTCGTATAGCAGTTCGCACACGTTGAGAATGAGCCTGTAGAACCGATTGTTCCGGTTGAGGCGGACATCCTTGAAAACGGAGTGGCTAAGAGCGATGATTTCCACCTTCGGGAAACGAAGGAAAGTGCGGCGTAAATCCCTGCGAACATCCCTGTCCATTTCCTTATTTCCGAGCAGGCGGTACATTGAGGCATACACAATCTGATTGAGAAGGATGTTCCCTGTCAATTCATCGAGTGTGCAGATGGTTTTTCCCTCGCGATATCGGTTTCGCTTGAGTGTTTGTGCAAGTTCAAACTTTCCTTTGATGCTTGAGATTTCCTCTTGATGGGTGCGATATTCTTTCGCAACACCCCGCTTTAGCAGCACATCAGCGGCTTTTGTCAGGAGACGAGAAAGCAGGTCTACGACGGCTGGGCATGACTTAGCGTCAACACTTACCCAATCACGCTGTTCGGGCAACCCCCAGGCATAACACAGGAGGTAATAGAGATTCTGTATGGGAATCAGGGCTTCCAAAGTTATAGCTTTAGCATCTGTTTCAGCTCAGCAAGACGGCTGCTGTCATCAAAACATACCTCTTCCAGATACGGGAAGAGTTCATACTGGCATATGTCATTCCACCAAGCCGACTCATCTCCCTTTTCAAATCCCTCGAAGTTACAGAAATAACTGTGACCGATTTCCATTCCGCGAAGCATTTCATCCCGGTGGATTTCGTGATTGACAGCAACGATCTTCTCTGTAATCTTATAAACGAACTCGCCGTTCATCTTAGATTCTAAGAAGTTCTTAAAGGTGTCTCCGAATTCCGGCAGAAGGGTAATGAACGAGAATCGGCGGCGAAGGGCATAGTCAACAATGGCAAGTGAACGGTCTGCGGTATTCATACAGCCAATAATGTAGACGTTTTCTGGCACATAGAAGGGATCATCCGTTGTATTGGAGTATGTCAGCCGGACGGTATGTTTATCACCACGCTTATCGTGTTCTATTAGCATCATCAACTCACCGAAAATCTTACTAAGGTTACCACGGTTGATTTCGTCTATGATGAAGAAATATGGCCTTGAATCATTCTTAGCCCGCTGGCAGAAGTCATAGAAGATTCCGTTGCGTACCACAAAGCCATCCTTTGACGGGCGGATGCCCTGGATGAAGTCTTCGTAGCCGTAGGACTGATGGAACTGGACCATCTCGATGCAGGAGTCGTTTTCTTCGCCGAGGATGGAGTATGCAATCTTCTTGGCGAGGAAGGTCTTGCCGACACCCGGAGGGCCTTGTAGTATAATATTCTTTTTTCGTTTCAGAAGGCTTTCAATGTGATGGAAGGTCTCTGGCGCGATAAAAGGCTTTTCAGGGTCTTTTTCAAAGGAATATGCAGGGTTATCTTCACTTTCTGGGCTAGTGAACTGCGTATCGGCGGGCTCTTTTCGGACGTATTCCAATAAGCGGTCAAATTCATCTGAGGATAACTTGAACAAGGAGCCCTGATTGTTGATGAAGATTTCACTCTGCTTTAGGATGTCATCTTCCAGTAGCTCTGACCAAGATACCTGGTGCGTGAACTTATCAACCACCTTGAATTCTACTTCATCTTTGGAGCGTTTCGTTACTTCAAAGAGAGCCTTGATCTTCTTCACAGGTGTTGTCTCGTAACCGATAATCAGGTCTCCAGGTTTAATTTCCTCAAAATACTTGTAGATACGGCGTTTATGGCCATTCTCGTTTATGGCCGTATATGTCTGGACCTGTCCCGTTTCTATTGCATCGATACTCCAAATCTTTGGATTGGCATTTAGCCAATAGTAGCAGATGACAGCCTCATTTGCAATCTTCCCTTCGACGAGAAGATTAAGTTTCTTCACGTAGTCCGGATACTTGGTCAGTTCCGTAAGTGTCTTCAAAGCAGTGGGCTCTTGCGTTGTCCAGTCGCCAACATTCTCCCAACGTACCTTTCGGATATTATTGTAGTCAGGGAAACTATCATCATAATAATAATCAGATTCCACGACGCCGCGACCGATGATATGGTTGCGACCCTGTTTGGCGAAAATGATGTCACCAACTTGAATCTCATGGCAGAATTCCCAGGTGGCCAGGCCGTTATTCTTGTAATTCGTTGATATATTCCCATACTGCGCTTTCATTGCAGCACGAATCTCCTCCAGAGAGGCATATTCGTTGAAGTCGCCCAACTCTTCCCAGCCGATGCATGCGATTCCTTCTTTCTGACACCGCTCCCATTTGCTAGCATTAGCTCCCGGAGACAGTATCCAATACTTAACAGAGGCATTCTTCCCAGTGGGCTTTTCGTCACTTCTGCAAAGACGATACATGAAAGCTATGACATCCTCTTCACCTTTCTTTTCCATTAAGAAGGCTTGCAATTCCGATACTTTCTTGGACTTTGCATCTTCCATCCCAAATGACGTCGCGAATTTGACAAGCATATCGCGACTGTAAATCGGGACCAAATTATCGTTGGAATATAGATACGCTATCTTCCACTTAACCACATCGCCTATCAAAATATCGTCTATGGCAGCGAAGTTTCCGTTGTTCGCCTCTGTAGCAATCTGGTTTATTCGGAACCGAACGACATCATAGGCAGCATCCCGGCTATCTCCGATACTTGCCAGCCACGTGTATTTGCCATCACGCAGGTATTTGCCATTCTTCTTCTCCTGGTTCCTGTTTTGATTATACTCGAAGATGTAAAACTTGTAGGCTGAACCTCCCCAGATGGAGCCCAACTCTGATGTAATGCTCTCAAGCCAGTAGCAGAAAGAGTTCGAACGTTCAAGGTTAGAGTATGTCTCCAGCGGCATCTCGGAAAGGGATGCCAGAGGGAAACGCTTCAAAAACCTCTGCTTGATATCGCGGAGCTCATTTAGTTTTTCTGGTGTCATATTATTCTATTCGTATAAATCATAATTGGTTGTATCCACATCTGCCCACTGCTCGCACTGATGGATAACTGTCTCCAGAGCGGACAGCTCTTCCTCCGGCGGGTAGTGGTATTTCTTTAGGAGCCGCTTCACTTTAGAGCGCATACCGGCGCGGGCGGATTCCTTCTTCTGCCAGTCGATTGTACGGTTTTTCCGGAGTTCTTCAGTCAATTCCTTGGTGAGATTTATCAGTTCCTCGTTGGTGTAGAAGTCTTTGACGGCCTGAGGGCGAGTGATGGCATCGTAGAAGGCCTTTTCCTCGGCGCTGAGGCCCAAGCTGTCTGCGACTTCCTCGCTTTGGGCAATCTCCTTGGCCAGGTCCAGCAGTTCCTTGATAACTTCCTCGTTGGTAAGGAGGCCTTTGAGATAATTGGAGAGGGCCATATTGATGAGGTCGGAGAACTTCTGTGCTTGCACCAGGTTGGTGCGCTGATAGAGGTGGATGCGCTCCTTGAGCAGTTTCTTAAGGAGTTCGATCGCAATGTGCTTCTCCTTCATCTTGGAGATTTCCTCCAGGAAGGCAGGGTCGAAGAGTGAGAATTCTGCCTTAACGTCTGAGAACAAATTGATTACGCCATCACTCTTAATGCTCTGCTTGAGCAACTCACCGATACGCTCATTGATTTCCCGCTTGGAAACCTTCGTCTTGATGTTCTTGATACGGTTAATGGCTGTGCGGACGGTCTCAAAGAAGGCGGCTTCGAAACGCTGCTCCTCGTTGAGGAGACTTCGGCACAGGCTGACGGCATTCTTCAGCAACAGAGCTTCTTTCAAGAACTTGTTGCACTGCTCTTCCATTGAAGGGGCCAGCATGAAGTTGACGGCGCCCTTGATGATTTCGGCGCGGTCTGTGTCGGTGCCATTGTGGAACTTGGCGTAATTGAAGCCATGGAAGAAATCGCGGCAGACTTCAAGTTTCTCTTTGAACTTGACCAGGGCGGTTTCCTTGATATCCGGATTGCCATAGTTCTCCTGGTCCTGCTTAGTATAGTCGCGCATGGCCTCTTTCAGGGCCTTGGCGATGCCGATGTAGTCCACGACCAAACCGCCTGCTTTGCCGGAGAACACACGGTTCACACGGGCAATTGCCTGCATCAGATTATGGCCGGACATGGGCTTGTACACGTACATAGTGGCTAGGGAAGGAACATCGAAGCCGGTTAGCCACATATCAACCACGATGGCAATCTTCATCGGGTCATTGTCATCCTTGAACTTCTTTGCCAGCTCTTTCTTATACTGCTTATTTCCAACGATATCGTGCCATTCTTCTGGGTCGTTATTGGAACCGGTTATCACGACTTTCACCTTCTCGGTCCAGCCAGGGCGGAGTTCTAGGATGCGTTTGTAGATGCGGATGGCAATTGGACGAGAGAAGGCAACAATCATAGCCTTTCCTGTGAGCTCGAATTGGCGGTTTTCTTCGTAGTGCTTCAGGATATCTTTTACCAGAGAGTCGATGGTTTCAGGAGCGCCCAGAATTTTTTTCAGATGGGACATCTCGTGCATACTCTCTTCAATCTGTTGAGGCGTGGCCCCTTCATCAGAGAGTTTCTCATATTCCGCGTCTATTCTATTGATGGTTTCCTCATCCAGTTTGAGATTGACAACGCGGGATTCATAGAATACCGGGCAGGTGGCGCCGTCCTTCACGGATTGCGTCATGTCGTATATGTCAATGTAGTCACCAAAGACTTCCTGGGTATCGCGGTCTTTCAGCGATATGGGGGTACCTGTAAAGCCAATGAATGAAGCGTTGGGCAGAGAGTCATGAATAATGCGAGCGGTGCCGACACTGATATGACCATGAGCGTCTACTTTTTCCTCAAAGCCATAGTGGCCGCGGTGGGCTTCATCTGCCATAACTACAATGTTGCTGCGTTCGGAAAGCGGTTCATTTGATTCCTCAAACTTCTGCATCGTGGTGAAGATGATGCCGTTTGCCTCACGGCCTACCAATAGTTCGCGAAGATTTTCACGGCTAGAAGCCTGGACGGGCTTCTGACGGAGGAACCTCTGGCACTTGGAAAACTGGGTATACAGTTGGTCATCCAAGTCATTGCGGTCTGTGATGACCAAAATAGTAGGCTTATTCAGGACCGTCTGGATAAGATGGGCATAGAAAACCATAGAAAGCGATTTCCCGCTGCCCTGGGTGTGCCAGAAGACACCAATCTTACCATCACCATGAGTGGCTTTTATGGTGCGATCAACAGCCTTCTTTACAGCGAAATACTGGTGATACCCAGCGAGTATCTTTGCTGAGCCTGCCTCATCCACACTAAAGCAGGTGAAGTTCTTGATGAGATCAAGGAAACGGTCACGCTTGAACATTCCCACAAAGAAAGTGTCGTAGTCGATGAAGTCCTTGGTTTCTTCCATGCCGTCCTTAGTCTTCCACTCCATAAAGCGGTCTTCCTTGCTGGTAATGGTGCCAGCCTTGGAGAGTGCCATATCACTCATCACACAGAACGCATTGTAGATGAAAAGGGACGGGATTTCCTGAATGTAGTTACGAATCTGACGATATGCGGCAGAAGCATCGGTTTCCTCCCGCGACGGAGACTTTAGTTCCACGAGAACCAACGGGAGACCGTTCACGAAGATTATAATGTCTGCACGCTTCTCGGATTTCTCCACATAGGTCCATTGGTTAATGGCTTGGAAAGTGTTCCGGTCAGGATGGGTGAAGTCAATGAGGTACACAATATCATTAACCGCCTCTCCCTTGTGCATATAGCTCACCTCTACGCCATTCTGGAGATAATCCATAAACTGCTGATTCTTCTGAACCAGTGAGCCGGAGTCGATGTCGCGCACCTTACGTATAGCCTCATCAATGGCTGCCGCAGGTTTAGTAGGGTTCACCAGCATCAGACTATGGGCGAGCTGGACTTCATAGAACGGAACGCGATAGTCTCGCCCTATCTCCGGGCCATATACGTGGTCGTAACCCAGGTTATCGAGTAGCTCAAGAAGCGCGTTCTCGTAATTTGATTCCGTAAACATCTTAATCATCTATTTCACCTTTTTCTAATTGTTCTTGATAAAGAAGCAGTGCTTCTTTGTAGGCTTCTATATCTTGGGAATACAAAGCTTCAGAGGCCGAAATGGGTATATCCCCGATAAAAATAGGATACTGCTCATCATAATAATCATTAAATGATTCATAGTCTTGATATAAAATCCTACTTGTACCTCTGTCTGAGTGAGTGCGATAAAAATGTAAGATAAAGCCTCCGATTACATCTGTAATACGAGATGTCAGAAGAGCCAAAGAATAACTAATAGATATGTGTTCAATGTCTTGTCCATGAGACGCGAAACCAGCGGAGTCTCTAATTTCAGATATTTTTTGCGCAACTGAAGATATTCGCCTTGCTATCTCTGATAATTCATTCCCATAAGAGTCATTCTCGGTAAGCATGCTCTCTATGGTTACTCTTACCAGTACCTGAAATTTATCATATTTTGAATAATCCACCCCTTTGTTTGTGAGGATGGCTTTGCAAATGCCTTCGATTAATGACTTACATGCCTCAACGCACAAATCCGGATTACTCTCGACAGATTCTTCTATAAGCGAGACCTGTCTTTCGTATACCGAAAAGCTGGGGATAAAGCCTATATTTTCCCGAATCCACTTCACTTTTTTTAATTCAAATTATGATTTATGCGATTGTTGAGCTCAATTTTTGAATCCAAAGAGCGTAGAACAGAAGATAAACGTTTCTGCTCAGCTATTGGCGGCAGAGCAATTTCTATTTCCTCAATGTCAGATGACTTTAAAGAAGGATATGCAGATACACTTTGCTCTGCGACACCCTGAAGGTAATCTATCAGTTCAGACTGTGTCAAATAGTAATAGACATAATATGGATCTGCTATCCCTGGTTTTGCAGTAAGGACCGTAAAACCAGTCGACACTAAAAGATTATTTGCGGGATGATTTAGAATACCGTAGTGCCTTTGATTTGGCCTTACAGTCGAGAATATAATATCATTATGCTTTACCTTTCTCCTTGCTCTACTAGGCAATTCATCGGAAGGGAGAGAAAAAAACTGAATATCGCCAATATGGTTCTCAGTAATGTTCCCTGTATCAAGATACAGTACAGTCTGCCAAGCTTCTTTTGCGGAGTATTGGTCGGTATTCACCAGGCAGATATCCTTTATCCTATATGTTTTCCACTCTTCCATAAATGAGAATTTAGCAGGTTAATTGTCCGGACATCAGCATAGGCAGCATGGAATCTCTGAGCAAAGCAAGTTCTGCATTCTGTGCCTCGATATTACGTTTCTCACAATAGATAGTCTGGAGTTGGCAGTCGAAGACTTTTAGATCGACAGATGGGGGGCATGGAAATAATATTTTTTTCATGTTCGCTTGGCTGATTTTTGCTTGTACTGCACCCGTAACAGAGGATTTGACAACCTTTCGAAGCAATACACAGTGAAGCATTTCTGTAGAAAACCCATTATCGCCCTGCAAAACGTGGGCATGATTATTGGGCCAGAATTTTCCCGTTACATACTGCAAAAATGGATACCCCTCCTCAGTCATAACACTTCCGTCCTCTCCCATAAGAAGATATATACCATCAAAGATATAGTTATCCACATAATCCATAATAGACGTTGCGCCGTAATATGGATATACCTTAGACATTTGTTCTCTTTCCTTTCCAGAAAGAGGTTTACGTTTGCTATCGAATATCTGGGATATCTCAAGAAGGTTTTTTACTTGCCATCCTTCCGGAATCAACCCCAGCTCGGACTCTACAAAATTTCTATCTTTAAAAGGCTCAAAATCAACAAACCAAGACTTGTACAGAGCCTGTGCTTGCTCCTCTAAATTATGATTTATGCGATTGTTGTTCTCTATCTTATCATCAATAGTAGAAAGAATGTCAGCAATGCGATGTTGCGTCTGCAAATCTGGGAGAGGTATCTCAAAATCTTTTATTAGCTGGGCATTCAAGTTTTGTTGGGCACCACCATTTGCAAGAGAGGCCAATGTCAAATAAGCATTTCTCAATGCATAATAGACAAAGCGATAATCAGCAGTGCCTTCATCGATCATAAGATTACAGCATGCCTGGTTTGTAGTCATAGGAATCATTCCGATGGCACATTTGGCTGCTGTGGCTCCATACATCGCAACGATAACAGAATGCTTGTCAATCCATTTTGCAGAGGAGTTCTTTAATCCGGATTCAGATATTGTAGACTCGGTTGAATAAATTCTATTGAAATTGACCTCCTTCGTATTGAGCCAAGGAATTCCGCCACCATAGTATTCTTCTACAGTGCTTTTAGGTGTTCCTCCGCTACATACTCTCTTGCAGAGACTTCCAATTTTAGTCAATTTCCACTCTTCCATAAATGAGAATTTAGCAGTTAATAACCAGCTCTCCTGACATCATACGAGGCAGTAAAGAGTTTCGGATTTGTTCCGCGTGGTAAGTTTCCTCCTCTAGGACCTCTTGCTCGTTTAAAATGGGAGCAAGCTCTTTTTCAAAGGAATCCAGCACACTCTTCTTAGGAACAATTGCAGGGAAAGACTTCATCAAGGAACCAGACGCTTCCTTGAAAGTAGAGCCTGAAGCCTGAGTCTCAATAGCATCAGTATGCGCGCTAAGCCAGTAGTAAAGATAGGCAGTACCTGCATATCCGGGGACGACTGATTTAAAGCCTTGGTTGGTGCAAATATCTCCCTTTGCTATGCTGATATATCCAATCGGAGCACGCGAACTAAACAGAATGGAGCCCCGTGGCATCAACTTGGCACTACTATTCTTGTAACCGTCCTCTGTGATATCCGTCTCTCCTCTGGCAGTAAACTTATTGCATTTTACGGATAAATCCTTGGGTGTTAACCAGGCTATTCCATGATTCGTGTAATAATCTGATTTCGCTTTAGAAGGCGTCCCTCCTGCAATTATACCACCCAAATCAGAAAGTGTCCCTACATGCCAGCCTTTAGGGATTCTTCCCAGCTGTGAATCGACGAATTCTCCATTCTTAAACGGCTCAAAATCAATAAACCAAGACTTGTATAGAGCTTGTGCCTGCTCCTCTAAATTATGATTTATGCGATTGTTGAGGGCAATCTTATCGTCCAACGATTTTAGTATATCAGCAATCCGCTGCTGGGCTGAATATGATGCGGGGATTTTAACTTCAAAACTACCTATCTGCTTCAGGCTTATATGTTGTATGGAAGTTCCTGTCTTCACCGAATCAAGATAGTCTCGAAATTGTTTTCCAAGCACGATATAATATAAGAAATCTTGGCTGACACCTTTCTTTGCACGTATGCATGCCACTCGTTGTGCGATGAGCATTGGACAATCGGAAAACTGTATTCTTGCCTTGTTCCTTCCAACATTTCCGTCCATCTGCATAACAATGTCTCCAGGGAACAATGAAAACTCTGACTCTCGGTCAAAATGGTCTGACCAGCGTTTGTCTCGACGCTCGTCCCAATTGAACATTTGATCGCCAATGTTCTCACCCCTTAAGACCCGAATCCCGGTTGTCGAGTATTTGTGCCCATCAAAGGGAAAGCCTGTTGACAAGTCGGCAATGTCAGATAGATTATATGTTTTCCACTCTTCCATAAATGAGAATTTAGCAGTTAATAACCAGCTCTCCTGACATCATACGAGGCAGTAAAGAGTTTCGGATTTGTTCCGCGTGGTAAGTTTCCTCCTCTAGGACCTCTTGCTCGTTTAAAATGGGAGCAAGCTCTTTTTCAAAGGAATCCAGCACACTCTTCTTAGGAACAATTGCAGGGAAAGACTTCATCAAGGAACCAGACGCTTCCTTGAAAGTAGAGCCTGAAGCCTGAGTCTCAATAGCATCAGTATGCGCGCTAAGCCAGTAGTAAAGATAGGCAGTACCTGCATATCCGGGGACGACTGATTTAAAGCCTTGGTTGGTGCAAATATCTCCCTTTGCTATGCTGATATATCCAATCGGAGCACGCGAACTAAACAGAATGGAGCCCCGTGGCATCAACTTGGCACTACTATTCTTGTAACCGTCCTCTGTGATATCCGTCTCTCCTCTGGCAGTAAACTTATTGCATTTTACGGATAAATCCTTGGGTGTTAACCAGGCTATTCCATGATTCGTGTAATAATCTGATTTCGCTTTAGAAGGCGTCCCTCCTGCAATTATACCACCCAAATCAGAAAGTGTCCCTACATGCCAGCCTTTAGGGATTCTTCCCAGCTGTGAATCGACGAATTCTCCATTCTTAAACGGCTCAAAATCAATAAACCAAGACTTGTATAGAGCTTGTGCCTGCTCCTCTAAATTATGATTTATGCGATTGTTGAGGGCAATCTTATCGTCCAACGATTTTAGTATATCAGCAATCCGCTGCTGGGCTGAATATGATGCGGGGATTTTAACTTCAAAACTACCTATCTGCTTCAGGCTTATATGTTGTATGGAAGTTCCTGTCTTCACCGAATCAAGATAGTCTCGAAATTGTTTTCCAAGCACGATATAATATAAGAAATCTTGGCTGACACCTTTCTTTGCACGTATGCATGCCACTCGTTGTGCGATGAGCATTGGACAATCGGAAAACTGTATTCTTGCCTTGTTCCTTCCAACATTTCCGTCCATCTGCATAACAATGTCTCCAGGGAACAATGAAAACTCTGACTCTCGGTCAAAATGGTCTGACCAGCGTTTGTCTCGACGCTCGTCCCAATTGAACATTTGATCGCCAATGTTCTCACCCCTTAAGACCCGAATCCCGGTTGTCGAGTATTTGTGCCCATCAAAGGGAAAGCCTGTTGACAAGTCGGCAATGTCAGATAGATTATATGTTTTCCACTCTTCCATAAATGAGAATTTACAAGTCTATTTTAACCTCCCAATAACCATTTCGCTTGCCGTTTTTCCGCTCTATGGCTTTCTTATCTTTAAGAACATCTATTATCCTTTTTACTGTTCGCTCAGATTTATTGATGCAAAGTGCCAACTCTGACTGTTTTACGAACTTGTTTCGTTTCAATTGTTTAAGTATGGCCAGTTCCTCCAAAGTGAAATTCAAAGTGTCATTTTGGCTCTTTGGAGATGAGGTTTTGGCACTTTGACGGGCACTGACCAGTAAATCTCGATTTCTGAGAGTGTTGTTTTCTCCAAGAAGTAGATTCTGAAAAAACAGAATCAGATACTCATTGGTGGCAGATATCCCCTTCGGGTAATTATTGTAATTGGCACGGACCAGCGCATTCCGGAAATACCAGGAATGCTCTTTGAACATATCGTTGCGGACATTGAAACCAAATGACTGCAAGTATTTCATTGCAAATACCGCGGTCGTCCTGGTATTTCCTTCTCCAAACGGATGTATCTGCCAAATACCGGAAATGAATTTGGCTATTTGGCAAATTGCCGCATCGGTTCCCAGAGCAGAGTAGTTTACGCCTTTCTCCTGTCCAAAATCATATTGAAGCGTCTCCGAAATCATGGATGCGCTGGCATAAAGGACAGTATCGCCATTTAAAACCCACTCTTTCTTTGTGATATCGTAATCTCTGTACTGGCCAGCGAACTTAAAGATTCCTTGAAAGAGATGTCGGTGAATTCTTGCCAAATACTCTGGAGAAAAAGAAAAAGACTTCTCAGTTAGAAGTTCCTCAATTCTGGCAGAAACTTTATCGGCTTCTTCCGTCCTTTCATCCTCCCCCCCAATTCGTGCTGTTTTAGACTTGTAGTAGCTGTCTAGCATGGATTTTACATCATCGATAGTGATATCCCCTTCGATGTGTTTCTTTGCTGTATCAATAAGATATGCGGACGGTTTTAAACCATCGACATCCTGCAAGCCGATAGCAGTCTGCCATGCGGCAGCTTTTTCTTTTCTTCCAGGCTCCCCCTGCCGGATATATTCATCAAATTCACTCATTTCAATCTTAAGTTAACTTTCTTAAAATTAAGAATTTATCATGAAATATACAAGCTTTTTATTGAGAATTTAACAAGTCAAATTACCTGATAACAATACCGGAAGTAGCTGATTTCGCGCATTTCCAAGCAAAAATGTTTCTTTATGGTTAGATACTATTGCTTCAAAAATAGGCATTGCGACATACGAGAATTGACTCATTACACTGTCCGGAGCAATGGGTATGCTCATGAGGCCTGTCTCAATGGGACTAAGATTTAACTGAGCAGTTCCTTTTGCTAATTGTAGCATAGAGTTTTTAAACTCTGTGTTCCGTGCCATAAAATAGGCAAATGCACGATTCTTCCCTGAAATAGGATGTAACTTTGCAACTCGTTGGTTTAAAAGCAATTTTTCGCTATCAACAATGCAAACACGTCCAACATTTCCAGTTAAAGAGAGCAGAATATCGCCACATTTAAGCATACAATATTCGGGCATTTTGGGGGGTAATGGATTATTAAGCTGGTCGGCACCAGAGAGTGTCATATATCCATCTTGAACGGCTTTGATTGTAACCAGTTTATATTTTCCAACCTCAACAAACGAGTCGGATTTAAAAGCGAATCCGGATTGTATATTAATGATATCGTTTACATTTCCTATGCGCCAGCCTTTAGGGATTCTTCCCAGCTGTGAATCGACGAATTCTCCATTCTTAAACGGCTCAAAATCAACAAACCAAGACTTGTACAGAGCCTGTGCTTGCTCCTCTAAATTATGATTTCTTGGCCTTTTGGGGGGCAAGGAACGATGCCTTCGGCTGTATGTAAAATAGACATACATCAGGCTATGAACTTGCGATGAGAGAGTTTAACATTGGTTTGATTTACCATCGCGTAACGCATGGTGGTATCAATCTTTACATGGCCGAGCAGCTTCTGTACCTGCTCAACGGGCATTCCCTTGTCTATTGCCATCGTTGCAAGTGTACGGCGGAATTTATGCGGATGAATTCGAGCAATCTTGAGTCCACGGCCCAGCTGCCGAAGCCTCACTTCGACGCCAGAAATCTGCAATCGCTCATGGGGCTTATCGAGAGAGACAAACAATGCTGGATTCTTATCTTTTCTGGATTTCAGATACTGCTGAAGGTGAATCTTCGTGCGGGCATTAAAATATACTATCCGTTCCTTGTTCCCCTTTCCAAACACGATGCATTCCCGTTCGATAAAGTTGACATCGGCACGGTTTAGCTTTACCAATTCACCCACACGCATCCCGGTGGATGACAACAGGTCGATGATGGCCAGGTCTCTGATATTTTTGCAGCTGTCCCTGAGAATCTCCATGTTTTCGTCCGAGATGGTCTCCTTAACCTGCTCTCCGGTTTTCACCTTGTGAATCCGCCGGACGGGGCTCTTCAATATGAAATCCTCATCCTCAAGCCAAGAGAAGAACGAAGAGAAGATCCTGCGGATGTTGTCGATTGTGACTTTGCTGGATTTGTGCTTCTTCTGAAAGACAGCCAAGTATGCCCGGAGGTCATCTGTTGTATAATCTTTTACAGCTTTGGGCATGTACCGGAACAGCTGCTTTATTGTTGTCTCGTAATACTTGATGGTCTTTCCGGAGCAGCCTTCCACAAGTTTCGCGGACAGGAATATCTCCAGCAGACGATTGTTAGAGACAATATCCTCCTGGACTTTGCCTCCTTCATCGATGAGTGTATAGCAACTCAGCGTCTGAAGCAAGACGCTGCTCAACTGTGTCATCTGGTCTACTGTCAATGTTCCGGACATTGCCTCGGTAATCTGGGTGATAAAAGTTTCTTTCATATCCTCTATGTTTATAATGAACAAAGAGGATAAAATAAACTATTTAAGTTCAAAACCAATCGAGGCAAGCTGCTTGCGGATTTCATCCTCCAGTCTGTGAGACTCTTTAAACATTTCAGAGAGCTCTCCGGTAAGGCGTGTCATCTTCTCCTCGAAGGGTTCACCATCGTCTTCTGTTTCAGCGATTCCCACGTAGCGGCCAGGCGTGAGGATGTAATCCTGCTTGGCGATATCCTCAAGGGTAGCCACGGCACAGAAGCCTTTTTCGTCTTTCAATTCACCGGCTACGTATTTGTCGTAGGTTTCGGCAATCTTCATGATGTCCTCTTCCATCAGTTCGCGCAGGCGGCGGGTCACCATGGTGCCCATGTTGCGGGCATCAATGAAGAGGGTCTTGCCGGGCTGCTTTTTGTTGCGGTTAAGGAACCAGAGAGAAACAGGAATGCCAGTGGAATAGAAGAGCTGGCCAGGCAACGCCACGATGCATTCCACGAGGTCTGCTTTCAGGATCTTTTCACGGATAGTTCCTTCACCTCCACTTTGTGAAGAGAGTGATCCATTGGCCAACACCATACCAATCTTGCCAACAGGTGACAGGTGGTGAATCATGTGCTGCAGCCAGGCAAAGTTGGCGTTTCCTGCCGGAGGGATGCCGTATTTCCAGCGAACATCATCCTGGAGTTTGTCTGCACCCCAGTCTCTCATATTGAACGGAGGATTGGCCATCACGAAGTCGGCCTTCAGCGTTGAGTGCTGGTCGTTGAGGAAAGAGTCTGCATTAGCCTTGCCCAGATCTGCATCAATTCCACGAATAGCCAGGTTCATCTGAGCCATCTTCCACGTGGTGGGGTTGCTCTCCTGACCATAGACGGAGATATCAGCTATTCTTCCCTGGTGGCGCTCAATGAATTTGGCAGACTGCACAAACATACCTCCCGAACCGCAGGCCGGGTCAAATACGCGACCGTGGTAAGGTTTCAGAACCTCAACGAGCGTGCGCACAATACAGGCGGGCGTGTAGAATTCGCCGGCGTTCTTACCTTCCTGAGATGCGAACATCGAAAGGCAATACTCATAGGTGCGGCCTAGGATATCCTTGCTATCGCCGTGCTCCTTCATATTGATATTGGTGAAGAGATCTACGACGTCGCCAAGGCGCTGCTTATCCAGTTCGGGGCGAGCAAAGTTCTTCGGGAGAATGCCTTTGAGTTTGAGGTTTTCGCTCTCAATCATACGCATCGCCTCATCAATGACAAGTCCAATTTCCGGAGTATGGGCCGTAGCTGCGATTTCTTCCCAGCGGGCTTTGGTAGGAACCCAGAAGATATTGACGCTGGTATATTCGTCCTTGTCCTCTTCCATGCCGTAGCCTTCGGCAATGAGTTCAGCGTGGCGCTGTTCAAAACGGTCGGAAATGTACTTGAGGAAGATGAGTCCGAGCACAACGTGTTTGTACTCAGATGCGTCCATACTACCCCGTAAAACATCTGCCGCGTTCCAGATTTGTTTTTCAAATCCAACGTCGGCCGTGTTGTTTTTGGCCATAATGAATATGTATTTAGTGTTTTTACTGTATTCAAGCAAAAATAATAAAAAATAGTGTAAAGTCGTATAAAGAAATATACATATTTTATGTTGGAAAAAGATTTCTGATAGAACGTTGTCGTAAAAAAATCTCCTTAACTGAGAATTCTGCACCTGTGGAGATGGTTTCAATTATCGGCCAAAATTCCTATCTTTGTTGCAAGTAGCGGTCGTCGAATCGGCCGGTAATGAAACCAGGAGTATGGTAAGTCTTTCCTTGTCTTGGGGAGCGGCTCCCTTCACAAAATATTTTTCCTCATAGGATTTCATTCAGTGAAGTCCTTTTTATCTACCAACTATTTATCCTACAGCATTATGGATGATTATTGTAATTTGTTTGTCTTGTACAAACAGTATTCTGGCGGTGGAAAGATTTGGCTAATGCTGGGATTTGACCAGAGTGGCTCAGACTTCGATGACCTACTTGCTATTGCCGAGTGCTTGGCAAAAGCGGGACATGACATAAATATCCTGTGTTCAAGTTTTTGAGGGTAACAAGATTAGGCTATTATATAAAACTGAAGGCTGATGAGAAACTCATCAGCCCAGTATGCAGCGAATCCGTAGAATCGCTAATGCAAATGTAGTGATATTATTTGAATCTGCAAATTAAATCAGCTATTGTGTAAATCGGCCTCGGTAGTTTGACACAATAATTTTTCGATTTTTTTGATAGAAAGGCCTGTAGGGTCTTTTTTTTGTCAAATATAATTCTTATCTTTGTAATGTATTAGTAACGCATTATAAGGATAGTATGACACTTC
>Ga0208297_1001699_pt1 | contig 17466 bp, 8 predicted proteins | sample LMS_cellobiose_e_FD_187367 | JGI IMG/M metagenome (GOLD analysis project Ga0208297, IMG submission 187367) | Rumen-fistulated moose microbial communities from Alaska, USA - LMS_cellobiose_enrichment (SPAdes) (version 2) | ecosystem: Host-associated > Mammals > Digestive system > Stomach > Rumen... | reverse complement strand
GAGGAAGAGTCCAACAAGATGGAGGCTGCCACCCTTATCCAGGCGGTCGGGGACCAGGAGGTCGTGGTCAATCCCCCCTATCCTCCCATGAGCAGCGAAACGCTCGATGCCTCCTTCGACCTGCCCTACACCCGCCTGCCCCATCCCAAATACAAAGGCAAGACCATCCCGGCCTTCGAGATGATCAAATATTCGGTCAACCTGCATCGCGGCTGTTTCGGCGGCTGTTCCTTCTGCGCCATCTCGGCCCATCAGGGCAAATTCATCGTCTCGCGCAGCCCGGCCTCCATCCTCAGGGAGGTGGAGAAAATCATCCAAAGCGAAGGCTTCAAAGGCTATCTGAGCGACCTGGGCGGCCCGTCGGCCAATATGTACGCCATGCACGGCCGGCGGCAGGAAGCCTGTCGCAAATGCAAGCGCCCCTCCTGCCTGCATCCGGGCATCTGTCCCAATCTCGATGTCGATCACCGGCCGCTGCTCGAGATCTATCATGCCGTCGATGCCCTGCCCGGCATCAAAAAGAGTTTTATCGGCAGCGGACTGCGCTACGACCTGCTGCTCCACTCCAACGAAAAAGCCCTGACCGAAAGCCAGCGCCAAGATCCGGAGCTCCTGCGCGAGGCCCGTGAAAAGGACCGCGCCACCGCCCGATACATCCGCGAACTCATCGACCGGCACGTCTCCGGCCGCCTGAAAGTGGCTCCCGAGCATACCGAAGACCGTGTGCTCGACTGTATGCGCAAACCATCCTTCGAGCAGTTCATCCGCTTCAAGGAAATATTCAACCGCACCGAACAGGAGCGCATGCGGCACGACCCCAAGGCTAAAGGGCCGCAGGAACTGATCCCCTATTTCATCAGTTCCCATCCGGCCTGCCACGAGGCCGACATGGCTGCGCTGGCCTGCAAGACCCGGCAACTCAATTTCAAGCTGGAGCAGGTACAGGACTTCACCCCCACTCCTATGACCCTGGCCACCGAGATGTACTACACGGGGCTGGATCCCTACACCATGAAACCTGTCTTCACGGCCAAGACCCAGGACGAGAAACGCAGCCAGCGCAAATACTTTTTCTGGTACAAACCCGAATACCGCCAGGAAATCATCCGCAGCCTGCGTCGCCTGGGGCGCGACGACCTGCTCAGAAAAATATTCTGAAAATGCGCTATTTACGAAGCTTTTCACAAATTCTCCCCTGCATTTTCTTTTTTATTTCAAAGCATAGCGATAAATTTGCCCTGTTTTTGGTGTTTGATGCCGTGATGAAAAAAGGATATACACTGCTTTTCCTGGCCATTTTTGTTTTAGCTTTTTCTTCCTGCCACAAGCAAGAAGAAAAAAGCAGACTGACGGGTCTGTGGCTGCTCTGCCAATCGGAAGGCGAACAGGTTTCCCCTTTTCACTCCATGGTGTTGGATTTCCACCCCGATGGCGAACTCTCTGTGGCCCGAGTCAGTGAGAACGGGCCCGGCTACTCCAGCAAATGGATTGAATACCACAAGACCGGCATCTGGCAACTCAGAGGCCAACGGCTCACCCTCAAGGGCCGGTTCAACCACACCAACATGCTTACCGCCCAAACCCGGTTGAACCGGGTCCATGACGACACCCTGGTCTATACAGTCAAAAAATACAAGACCTCGCAGATCGACCAGATGTCGTGGCGCAAGCCCTTCCAACGCAAATTTGTCCGCGTCGGGCGCAGCGACAGCCTGTTTGTCGGCGCCTGGGAGGTGGCCTCTATCGAACCCTACCAAGGCTACCGTTTCGTCTTCAAAGACGACCACACCTACGATTTCTTCCAACAGCTGGACGGCAACTGGCAAAACATCAAAGACTACCAGGGCAGCTGGTATGCCTACGGGCCCCTCCTTTGCGTCAACCACCACTTCGATCTCTTCGATCCGGAGAGATTCTACGAGCCCACTGTCCAATGCTATTATTTCCACTGGGAACCCGGCGATGAAGCCACCATTCACCTGCTCCCCGACGACAACGACCAGCTCGGCGGTTTCATGCTGAAACGTTGCGACACGCCTGCCGGTCTGCCCATCACGAAGAGCGAATGAACCGCGTAATCCGTTTTCTAAAAGACTGGGCGCTGCCCGTGTCCATGATTGTGGGCATAGCCGCCTATTTCCTGTTCGTTGCCTTGCCCTTCGGTCCCCGAGCCCACGTCGTGGCCAACCGGGCGGTGGGCATCATTCAGCCCGCACTGCTGTTCTGCATGCTGTTCCTGTCGTTCTGCAAGGTCGATCCGGGTAAGATCCGCCTGCGCCGCTGGCATTTGTGGCTGGCCCTCATCCAGTCGGGCACTTTCATCTCGATGGCCCTGATTATCCATTTCTTCCACTGCCCCGAAAACCTCCAGATACTGATCGAGAGCGCCATGATCTGCCTCATCTGCCCCACGGCCACGGCAGCCGTGGTGGTCACCGACAAACTGGGCGGCAACATGGCCGCCATCGTCACCTATACGATGATCGCCAACATCATGACCGCCGTCGTGGCCTCGCTGTTCATCCCCATGATCAATCCCGGGGTGGAGATCAGTTTCATCCAAGCGTTCAGCACCATGATCGCCAAGGTCTTCTCCCTGCTGGTCGTTCCGCTCATCCTGGCCGTCCTGGTGCGCTACCTGCTGCCGGGCCTGCATCGGCAGGTGCTCAAGACCAAAGACCTGGCCTTCTACCTGTGGACCGTCGGACTGGCCCTGGCTCTGACAGTCACCACCCGATCCATCGTCCACAGCACAGTACCTGCGTTGTTCATCATCGGCATAGGCCTGGTTTCCCTGCTTTGCTGCCTGCTGCAGTTCCGCCTGGGCTGGTCCATCGGCCGTCACTACCACGACCAGATCACCGCCGGGCAGGCCCTGGGCCAGAAGAACACCATTTTCATCATCTGGCTGGCCTATACCTTCATGAATCCCGTCACAGCGGTGGCCGGCGGTATGTACAGCATCTGGCACAACCTGATCAACTCCTGGCAGCTTTACAAAAAGAGACATGCATAAGATCTTGTACTTTCATGGATTCGGCTCTTCCGGAGCCACCGGCACGGCCGAGAACCTGCGGCTCATGATGCCCGAGGCCGAGGTCATCTCGCCCGATATCCCGGTCGATCCCGTCGAGGCCCTGCCTTTCCTGCAGCAGCTTTGCCGCGAGGAACAGCCCGACCTGATCATCGGCACCTCGATGGGGGCCATGTATGCCCAGCAGATGTTCGGTTTCCGCAAGATCTGTGTCAACCCCTCCTTCAACATGTCCACCATGTCGAAAGTGTTGAAAACGGGCGTTCACCAGTTTCAGAACCGCCGGAAGGACAACCAGAAGGAATTCCGTATCACCCGCGAGATCATCCAGCATTTCAACCAGATGGAGCGCCAGCAGTTCAAAGGCATCACTCCCTTCGACCGCGAAAACACCTACGGTCTGTTCGGAATCCACGACACCACGGTCAACTGCTACGACCTGTTCCGCAAATATTACGCCCACGCCAGCCGCTTTGACGGCGAGCACCGGCTCAACAGCAAAGTCCTTCACTCGGTGGTCGTTCCCCTGGCCCGCGAAATCCTCGCCAGGGCGGAATAGTTTTTCACAGCGCCCTTCTATTTGCAATTTATTAATTGTAAATTTGCAGCATCTTAATGTCGCTGGTTATCGCACCTGTTTATTTGGGTGTAATGTGCAGGGGCATTTGGATAGTACCAATATTGATAGTACCTTTACCACATTATTTTAGAAGCCATGGGAAATCAAAAAATGAGACAAAAACAGGAACAAATCACTGATATGAAACAACGTATGAGTGATATTTATCTCGCTATATCCTGGCGGGAGCTGAATCGAACCTATTTCGACAAATCTATGTCCTGGTTTCAGCACAAAATGTATGGGATTGACGGGAATGGCGGTGTAGGTGGTTTTTCACCGGAGGAAGCGAACCGGCTTTACGGAGCGCTCATCGACCTGTCAGAGCGCATACGTCGGGCGGCCGAGAGAATACAATAGTTAATGGGGAGGGATTCCGTCCCTCGCTAACGCTCTGGACGGCTTCCCTGTCCTCCCGGAGGGTTCCTGAGCGAAGCAGCAGCGCGCCGGGAGGGATTCCGTCCCTCGCTAACGCTCTGGACGGCTTCCCTGTCCTCCCGGAGGGTCCCTGAGCGAAGCAGCAGCGCGCCGGGAGGCAGAGCCTCTCGGCGATGTTTTTTCACGAGAGCGGCCAGGAGAAAACGAGCTTTCTCCTGGCCACTCTTCGTAAAAAAACGGCTGGAACTCTTGTTCCAGCCGCGCTGCTTTGCGGAAAGTGAGGGATTCGAACCCCCGGACCAGTTACCCGGTCACCGCATTTCGAGTGCGGCCCGATCGACCACTCCGGCAACTTTCCTTAAAACGGGTGCAAAAGTAAGGCTTTTTTCGCCATGCCCCAACCCTTCGACAATATTTTTTTAGTCCATGATCACCTTGACGGAATACACGCGGCCTGCCGTATCGGTCACCTTCATGATATAGGTCTCGTACGACTGGAGCGTACGGGCCTTCTTGCCGTCCAACGTGAAGAACTCACGGCTCACCACTTCCATGCTGTCAAAATCTGCCGAAGGCTGCTCCACAGCCGTAGGCAGGTGGCTGGCAATAGCCACCGACAGACGCTGGCTGAAGGTCGAACCCTCGGCATCGGTCACCGTCACCGTGATGGGAGCCATACCCGTCACACTGCCGGCCCGGACCGTCACCTGACCGTTTTCGATGCTTGCTACAAAAAGCGGGCTGTCCGATTTGATGGTATAGACCGGGGCATTGGTGAAACCGCGGAACCAGGAAGCCACTCCGACAACCGTCTGTTCGCCCGGTTTGACAATCACATAAGGATGCGCCATGAACTCCAGATAATCCTCCAGCAACGTATAGCCGTCACGATCGGGATCGGCATTATTGTCGGCCACGGCCGGATCGGAGCCCGTCATCGTTTCCCACCACGAAGGCATACCGTCCTGATCGGGATCCCAATCAGCCGGACGTACCTCTTCGGGGAAAGCCTCAAAACCTCCGGCATCGCTCTCATGGTCAATCTGTCCCTTGATGCCCGAGCGGCTGCCCGTGTAGGTATAACTGCGGTTCAAGGCCTCACCCACGATGCGGACATGCTGATCGTCGCGACAGGGCATCGTGGCACCGGCATCCGACAACACAATCTTGTACGCATCCTTGGCCGAATGGATCGTGGCATAGGAGGGGAAGAAAGGCTCATCAACGAAGTAATCCCAATCGACCGTCTGGCTGGAAGAAATCTGTACACTGTACATCGAACTGGCATCGATCGACGGAGCCTGGCCGTCTTTCGAATCCAAGGCATTATTCTTCAGATAAGCACTCTGAGAACCCTTGCCCGTGCCCTCCAGCTGCAGCGTGAAGATACGGCTGGTACCGTTGGCCGGGCCCTGCTTGTAATAGTTGCCCACAAAGTTGATCTCATGAGCGCCGCCGTCGGTGGTACGGCCCTTCCAGTTATAGACCACATTGTTGAAGATGTCCAGCCGGCCGGCATAATAGCCCGCACCGTCCAGACCGCCGCCCATGCTCCAGTTGCGGCCGTTGCAATTGGCCAGCAAGTTGTGCGAGAAAGTGCCGATATTACCACCGATAGTGGCCGCAAAACCATGATTCGACCCCTCGCCGTAGTTCTGATGGTCGGCGATACCCAAAGCCTCGGCAATCATCGAATACTGCAAAGTCATGTTCTTGGCACCCCGGCTGGAGAAAGTCTCGTCGGTGCCCCAGGCAGCCGTCGTATGGTCGATGATCGACTGATCGCTGCCGCAGCCCATGGCATTACCCGTCTGTCCGTAGCCCCGGCGGGCGCGCAGGAAACGGCAGATACTCTCGTTGGAAAGACCCATGTTCGAAGCCTTCAGGCAGATACCCTTGCCGGGAGCCGTCTGGGCGGCAATCGTCACATAAGGCTTCCCGAAGAACGAGCCGAAATCCATCTCGATGATACCCGACACATCGAAGACGATGGTACGCGGACCTTCCATATCGACCAGACCGTAGAGAAACGAGCCTGGATTATGATCGTGCTTGAGGTTGGTCACATGATAGACCACTCCGCCACGGCCACCCAAGGCATAGCGGCCATAGCCCTCGGCACCCGGGAAGGCCAGCTGACGGGGGCGGAAGCTCCAGACATCGCCCGGAGTCACCACACCATCGGCATCCTCCTCATCCACACGCCAGTAGTAAGTATCCAAGCTGTAGAGGTCCGATACCGCGAAAGTCGTGTCGGAAGCCACCTTCGAAGCCTTGAAAATACCAGCAGCCGTAGTGTCGGCAGCCGTCACAGCTGCCTGATCGGTACCGAAATACAAATAATGCTTCCTCACCGAAGCATTGGCCGGCGACCAGCTCAAGAGGCAGGTCCCGTCGTCGGCGGCGGCATGCATATCCAAATCGGCCGGATAGGGCTTCTTGGCCTTGTCCGTATTCGAGGTAGTATTCAGTTCGAAGCCGTTCATGACCGGACTGCCGGAAATATCCGTCTGCGTTGTGGGTTCCGTGTCCCAATCATCCTCATCGTTGGTATAGAAACGGAAAGACACTTCCTCCTCAGGGCCGCTCACCGTAAAAAAGAACATAGCCGACGAAACGTCGCCGATGGCGGTTTTGCGCCAGCTGCGCACAATGGTTTTCACTTCCACACCGTTCACAAAAGCATGGATGGGCATACCCAGATACTTGGCCGGATCCGACCAGTCGTTGTGGAAAGTCTGCAGGCTGTGCTGTCCGGCAGGCAGCCCACGCACACTCAGCGTAAATTCACCCGCCGCCCTTTCCGGAGCCGACATGATACCGTCCATCGTAAACCGCGAATTATCGGTCTTGGCCTGGATCAGGGCCTTGTTCCAACTACCCCGGAAACCCTCCGAACTCAGTTTGAAGGTAATACCATCCACCGTGATACTGTCGGCTGCAACGCTGCCGTTACCGATCGACCAGGAAGTATAGCCCGGCTCGAGCACCTCTCCGTCCTGACGGCCGGCCATATTCAAATCCACCTTGACCACAGGCTTATCCTGGGCCGTCATTGCAAATGCTCCCGACAGAGCCAGACAGAGCGAAATAATAATATGCTTCATACCTTATACAGATTATATTTCATTACAACTCGCGACAAATTTAGCAAAAAAAATCATACGGCAATAAAACCGGATTACGCCGAAACCTCCGAAGAAACAGGTTTCGTCTGCAGTCAATGACGGGCTCTGTAGTCTGAAGGCGTACAACCCTTCTCTCTTTTGAAAACCCTGGTAAAATACTGAGGAGACGAGAAACCACACTGCCAAGCAATCTCCGAAAAAGAAATGCCACCTTCGTCGATCAGTTGGCAAGCCAGCCGAATACGCCTCCGGTTCACAAAATCCACCGGTGACATACCTGTCAGGGATTTCAGTTTGCGATAGAAAACCGAACGGCTCATAAAAAAACCGGAAGCAAGCGATTCGATGCTGAATTCAGGATTCTGGAGATTATCATCCACCCTTCCGAACAAATCTTGCAGAAACTGCCGGTCGTACCCCGACAAAGACATCTTAGGCTGCTGTTCATGTCCATCAGTCACAGACAATTGCTCACCCTGCCCAGAAAGATGATCGTACAACCTGCGACGACCATCGAAGACAGCCTGTATCTTGGCCCTTAAGTAACCAGTACTGAAAGGCTTGGTCAAATAATCGTCCGCCCCGTATTCCAATCCTTCAATCTGAGACTGGACAGAGTTTTTCGCCGACAGGAGCAATACCGGTATATGGCACAGGTGGGGGTCGGAGCGAAGAGTCTTGAGATACTCTATGCCATCCATCTCGGGCATCATAATGTCACTCAGCACCAAGTCCGGGCCCTGCTGCTCGGTGACAGCCAGTCCGGCACGTCCGTTTCCGGCTTCCAGTACCCGGTAATCCTCTTCCAAAAGCCCGACCAGGAAACGTCTCATTTCCTCGTTATCCTCTATAATCAGTATCAACGGCCGTTTCGAGAGCGCCTGGCGAGGCTTTGGAGCATCAACATCATTTTCTTCCGTCACAGCACCAGACAGATTCTCTTCATCGATCACTGCCGGGCCATCTTCACGGAAAGCGTCAAGTCCGCCTGGAATAGTGAGGCTGAACGTCGTTCCTTGTCCAAGGCGGCTTTTCACCCTGATCTGCCCATGAAGTCTCCCGGTCTGTTCTTTGACCAATGCCAGTCCCAATCCTGTTGACACACTCGGGTCGGCTTTGTCCAAAGTTTCAAAAGGCAGAAAAATCCGGTCCAAATCTTTTTCTCCGATACCATAGCCCTCGTCCTTGACCTCCAAGCAGAGTGTCTCGTTTTCCATGCCGACAGTCAAGGTGACGCTTTTGCCCCCAGGGGTGTATTTGAAAGCATTTGAAAGCAGATTGGTCAGAATCTGCTCCAATTTTTCAGGGTCTGTGTATATGAAACAAGACGAGAGCGGACAAATCAGCCGGTAATCGATCCGCCGGCTGTCGGCCGTGGGGTGGAAAGCGTCAAATACACGTAAGATGAGCGGCAGCACATCCATTCTCACAAGCCGAAGCCTCATCTGTCCGGCCTGAATCTTGCGAGTCTCCAGAATCTGATTGACCAGCTGCGTCATTTTCCTGGCATTCTGCTGGACAATCTGCAGATTGGCTCTGGCTTTGCCGCTGAGTTTTTCCCTGGCAAGCACTTCCTCGACGGGCGCTTCAATCAGCGTCAGTGGAGTGCGCAACTCATGAGACGCTTCCGTAAAAAAACGCATCTTGGTTTCATTGATCTGCTTTTCAGTTTCTATACGCCGTCGCAAAGTCATCATACGGTTAATGTATCCGAGAACCAGCCATATGAGCGCCATTACAGCCAATACCATGAGCAGATAGAACCACAGAGTCTCAGTAAAACGGGGCACCACCAACAACGCCAAGCCGGTCACATTGTCCGTCCACTGTCCGTCGGAATTGGTCGAACGGACCTCCAGAAGTCTTCGTCCAGGCGGCACATTCACCAGTTGGGCATATTGCAAATCGCCCAGTTCTATCCATTGGTCGGCTATACCACGCAGACGCCAGGCATACTCTATCCTGTGTCCGGGCTTTAGGTCCAATGCAGAAAAAAGAATCTGACAAGTACGTTCTTCCGGGTCGAGCCGCAGCACCCTGTCCTGATAGACAGGTCTGACGACAGTCGTGTCTCTGCCGAACACCCTCACCTGAGTAAAGGCAATATTAGGACGGTACGCATCGGGAATGAAGTTGTCGGGGTGTACCAGCATCAGCGACGAGGCGGTTCCCACGGCAAGAAGACCCGAATGCAGACACTTGGGACGAGCCTCGGTCATGCGCAGACCTTCTGTCTCTGACAGCAACCTTCCGGAGGGATTGAAAAAACAAAGTTTATTCTCCAAAACGGCCCATAAACCATGATTGCCATCTTCAACCGTAGCCAAGACCAAATCCGATGACAAAAGGGCATGGAAACGCGGAAATCTGCCACCCAGGCTCAGCAGATCCTGCTCATCGGCATAGATCAGTCCGCAACTCTCTGAAGCCAGCCAGATGCGACCGTCTTCCGACTGGAAAACATTGTAGATATTGTCACCGGCAGGATTTGCGCTCTCCATCTTGGGAGAATGATGGAAAAAGACGATATCCTCCGGTCGCTGGAAGGCGTTACTGAAAGCCAGCAGACCATCGTTTGTACCAGCCAGCAGTACACCGTCACGGGTCTGTGCCAGGCAACGCACTTCACGACATTGACCGGGATAGCCGCTCAGGCCGTTTTCATAGCTTAGAAAACGCAACCGATCCGTTCCTTGCCGTTCCTCGGCCAGCACCACTCCACCGCCGAAACTAGCCAGCCAGTGCCGGCCATGAGCATCCTCCAGAATATCATAAATAGCGTCGGAAGGCAAAGGCCCGTCCATATCGTCCGATTTAGTATAGTGCTGCACCGAATAGCTATTGTCATCCTTCGGCGACAACAAATACAGTCCCTTGTGTTTGCTGCCTATCCACACGCGTTGCCGGCCATCTTCGTGAATGCAATACACATCGGCATCCAGCAGGCGGTCCATGTCATTGCCGATGCTTCCATCCTCGTGAAGATAGCCCAGAAACTGTTGCGTACTGTCGTACAGACAAACCAGTCCGCGATTGTTTGCGGCATCCGTCTTCCAACCCACCCACAAACGCTGCAGATGATCCTCTTCCACAGTTCTGGCCTGTGCCGGCCGGGGAGCTGCGATAAAGTCTGTTTTCCTCCGCTCGAAACAATACTCTTCAAGGCCGTCACTGCCGTAAAGCCAGAGATTGTGCTGCCTGTCGACGAAAAAAACGCCCGACCTTACCCGCAACGGCACTTTGATTCCTTCGGAATAGACATAAGCCTGTTCCAGGCGTTTTTCACCGGGAGCCAAATAGCAAAATTCTCCATTACGGGGTTTTATCCAAACGGTGCCATAGTCATCTTCGACAAAAATACGAAAGCGATAATACGAATCGATCCCTTCTATCTTTGGATACTCCATATTCCTGTGCCCCCCGTCCGAGAGCCGGTAGAGCACCACATCGCCGTTACTACGCAGTATCCAGAACCGACCCTGGCTGTCGCTGTAACATTCCGGGGCGAATCCAACGAAGAAGTTGTCGTGTCTAGCCTGGTCCTGAGGGCCGATCAGCGAAAGACCTCTCAACCTGACAACCGCCAGGCGGTCGTCAGGCAACGCATATAGACCAATTATCTGGTTCAGGGGTGTTTCAGAATTCCAAGAGCAGAACTGGTGCCTCAGATAATCATACCACGCCAGATAGCCGTCTTCTCTGGCAATATACAGCCGTTCAGAAGTCTCAGCCACAAAATCAGCCGGTTCGAATTCAAACACCCGGCCCTGAGCGACACATAGCGTATGCCTGTTACCCAGCAGCCATTCGTTGCCATAGCGATCCAGAAAGACCGTGTTCAACTGCTCGCCAATACGATCCGTTTGAATAGAAGAGACCGACGAAGACTTGGATAGCTGTGATTCATCGATACGCCACAGACCCGATCGGCATTGCACCCAAGTTACACCATTGGCAAGAGGATAAATCTTCTGTACCTCCTGTCCGAAACCCTCCACCTCAAAAGGAAGATTTTCAAAGCATAGCGTTCTGTTATTGAACAGGGAGAGCTGCCGGTCGTAAGAGACACACCACAAAAGGTGTCGGCTGCCGGGATAAACCTCCACAAAAAAAGACGAGACAGCATACCTCTTGCCGGCCTCATCGTTCTTGAAATTCCTGAAACCGTAGCCGTCATATCGCTCCAACCCGTTACGCGTGGCCAGCCAGATAAAACCATCCCGATCCTGAACAATCTGATTGACGGCATGTTGCGTGTATCCATCTTCCAAAGAAAACAGCCTTGTGCTGACCAAGCTTTCTGAGAAAGCCGGCCAGACACAGGCTGTCAACCCTATAAGTATGCAGAGCTTTTTAAGAAGAGAAGCCACCGTTTTTTTCGCATTCATCATGCGAAGATACTACAATTCCCCTAATCCATAATAATTTTTACCGTATGGACATGACCATCGATATCGGTCACCTTCATGATGTAGATTTTCTGCGACTGCAGGCGGGCAGCTTTCTTGCCGTCCAACGTGAAGAACTCACGGCTCACCACTTCCATGCTGTCAAAATCCGCCGAAGGCTGCTCCACAGCCGTAGGCAGCTGGCTGGCAATAGCCACCGACAGACGCTGGCTGAAGGTAGAGCCTTCGGCATCGGTCACCGTCACCGTGATGGGAGCCACACCCGTCACACTGCCCGCACGGACCGTCACCTGACCGTTTTCGATGCTTGCTTCAAAAAGCGGGCTGTCCGATTTGATGGTATAGACCGGGGCATTGGTGAAACCGCGGAACCAGGAAGCCACTCCGACAACCGTCTGTTCGCCCGGTTTGACAATCACATAAGGATGAGCCATGAAATCCAAGTAGTCTTCAAGCAAGGTGTAGCCGTCACGGTCGGGATCCTCGTTGTTGTCGGCCAGAGAAGGATTGCTACCTGTCATCTGTTCCCACCAGTCGGGCATACCATCCTGGTCAGTATCCCAGTCGACAGGACGAGTTTCTTCGGGGAAAGTTTCAAAACCACCACAGTCGTTCTCATGGTCGATTTCGCCTTTGATACCCGAACGGCTACCCACGTAGGTATAAGTACGTCCTAAAGCCTCGCCTACCACACGGACGTGCTGGTCATCGCGGCAGGGCATGGTGACACCGGCATCGGAAAGCACTATCTTGTAGGCGTCCTGCGGTGAATGGACCGTAGCATAGCTCGGGAAGAAAGGCTCATTGACAAAATATTCCCAATCTACTGTCTGACTTGATGAAATCTGGACACTGTAGATGGAACTGCCGTCAATGGTAAGGGCTGCATTATCGCTTGTGTCAAGTACATTGTTTTTCAAGTAAGCACTCTGTGAGCCCTTGCCCGTGCCTTCCAGCTGCAGTGTGAAAATACAGCGGTTGTCGCAAGCAGGTCCCACTTTGTAATAGTTGCCGACAAAGTTGATCTCGTGGGCACCGCCGTCGGTCGTGCGTCCGTGCCAGTTATAGACCACATTATTGAAGATATCCAGCCGGCCGGCATAATATCCGGCACCGTCCAGGCCTCCGCCCATACTCCAGTTGCGGCCGTTGCAATTGACCAGCAGATTGTGCGAGAATGTGCCGATATCTCCGCCGATAGTGGCGGCAAAACCATGATTCTTGCCTTCACCGTAATTCTTGTGGTCGGCAATGCCCAGGGCCTCGGCAATCATGCTGTACTGGAAGGAGATATTCTTGGCCCCGCGGCTCGAATACGTTTCATCTGTACCCCAGGCAGCCGTAGTATGATCAATGATAGTATGGTTACCCCCCGAGCCCATAGCATTGCCCGTGTTGCCGTAACCGCGTCGGGCACGCAAAAAACGGCAGATGCTCTCGCCCGTGATACCCAGATTGGATGCTTTCAGGCAAATACCCTTACCCGGTGCCGTCTGCGCGGCAATGGTCACATAAGGTTTGGCAAACTGCGAGGAGAAGTCCATTTCGATAATACCGCTGACATCAAACACTATCGTTCTCGGGCCCTCCATATCAACCAGTCCGTAAAGGAACGAACCAGGATTATGGTCATTTTTCAGGTTGGTCACATGATAGACTACACCGCCACGGCCACCCAAGGCAAAGCGCCCATACCCCTCGGCGCCAGGAAAAGCCAAATGACGTGGACGGAAACTCCATACATCGCCAGGTGTCACCGTTCCCTCGACATCTTCCTCATCAACACGCCAATAATAGGTATCCATGCTGTAAAGATCCGACACGGTAAAAGTCGTGTCGGTCGCCTCAAGCGCCCCCTTGAAGACATCACCGGAAGCAGAGGTGGCCGCTGTCACGGCCGAAAGATCAGTCCCGAAATATAGATAATGCTTCTTCACCGAAGCACCGGCAGGCGACCAGCTGAGGATCAGCGAACCGCTGTCGGCATCAGCGTGCAAATCACCGTCGGCCGGATAAGGCTTCTTGGACTTGGCGCTGGCATTGGTTGTATTCAGTTCAAAACCGTTCAACACCGGACAACCAGATAAGGACGTCTGTCCGTTGTCATTATCAAAATCGTCGTCTATGTTCGTATAAAAACGGAACACTGCTTCGTCCGATTCCGAAGAAACAGAAAAAACGATTAAAGCCGAAGCTGCATCACCGACAGCGGTTTTCTGCCAAGAACGGTGGACAAGGGCTTTTTCCTCTCCATTAAGGAAAATGTGGATGGGCAGGCCGCAATATTTGGCCGGATCCGACCAGTCATTGTGAAACGTTTGCAGCGTATGCGTTCCGGCAGGAAGGCCCTTCAGTGTCAGAGTAAATTCGCCGGGGTTTTTATCGCTTTCCATCACCACACCATCCTGGGTGAAACGCGAATTGTCCGTCTTGGCCTGTACCAGCGCCTTGCTCCAACTGGCCCGGATACCATCCGCAGAATTCAATGTAAAAGTTACATTTTCAAAAGTCTTGCTCGAAGAGGTCGTTGCCTTTCCTACCGGCCAGGCGCTGTAGGTCGGTTCCAGCACTTCTTCCATGTTGCTGCGGCTGGCTTCGTTGAAATCAACCTTGACAACAGGCTTGTCCTGTGCCGCCAAGCATAAAGACGCCAGTAGCATCACACACGAAACAAATAGGGATCTTTTCATTGCAAATAGTATTTAATGATTCGACAAAATATGTACTGTAAATCGCTATTTCAGCAGGATTTTCCGATTCCTGGAAAAATACAGTCCGGGCTTGTCGGCAGACTTGACTTCCCGACCAAAAATATCATAAAGTTTTTCACTTCCGGCAGGGTCGGCAGAAACAGTCGGAACAGGCGTCGGAGCATCCGTGCTGGCAACAGCCAAATAAACCAAGGCCTCGCTGCCGTCAGCGTCTATACCCTTCAAGGTAATGAATTCCACCCCTTTCCAACCATCCGAAGGAGCCTTGATGACCACTTCCTGGCCGGAAATCTGCAAGACAGCATGTCCGTCTTCCATCACCGAAAAACCAACCGGAGCCTTGTAGTTGCGCACCAGATCCGACAGGTCGACTGTTGCCGTAGAATGCTCAGACACTTGATAATGAGGACGGGCCATCCATTCCAGATAGTCATCCAGCATCGTGTAACCGTCTCCGTCAGGATCGGCATTCGAATCCGTGAAATCACCAATAGTACCTTTAGGATCGGTGCCATAAAGTTGTTCCCACCAGTTCGGCAATCCATCGCGGTCCGTATCGAAGGCATCCAGATCGACCACCTCCGCACCATAGTCTTCATAGCCACCACAATCGGCTTCCGTATCGATCACCCCCTTATATCCAGTGACACTACCCGAATAGGTATAGGAGCCCTGTTGGATTTCACGAATCACGCGCCGGTCGTGATCATCAAAGACAGGCATGGTGCAGCCCACATCGCTCAACACACTCTTGTAGGCATCCTGAGCTGTTTCGATACGGGCAAAAGAGGGGAAGAAAGGCTTATCGACCCAGACCTCCCAATCAATCGTCATTTCATTGACCAGCTGCCATGAACCGCCATACTGTCCGCTGGCTCCGTGAGGCTGTGTTCCGTCGAAACGAAGGCTGCCGTCCTTGTAGGCCAGGGCATTGCCGTTGTAGTAATAGCTTTCGCTGCCTTTGTTGCCACCGCGCTGATTGACGTCGCAGACAATGATGCGGTCGCTCACACTGGACTGCGGGCCCATCTTGTAGTAGTTGTTGACAAAGTTGGCCTCGTGGGCTTCACCGTTGCCACCGTAGCTGCTCCAGTTATACACCACGTTGTTGAAGATGTCCAGCCGGCCGGCATAATAGCCGTTGCCGTCCATACCGCCATCCATACGGGGATTACGTCCACGGGCATGAGCCATCACATTGTGGTGGAAAGAGCCGATGTCACCGCAGAAAACAGCCGAGAAGCCATGTTCCGAGCCGTCACCGTACTTGTCATGATTGGCCACATTCAACGGTTCGGCAATCATCGTGTGCTGCAGCGTGACATTCTTGGCCTCGCGACAACTGAATCCTTCATCGATGCTCCAACTTATTGAACAATGATCGACGATGCTGTGGTCGCGTCCGCGCAGTCCCATGCCGTCGTAGGTCGTTCCGCTGCCCACCCGGTTACGGATGAAACGCGTGATACTCTCATCGCCGAAGCCCATGGCTCCGTTTCTGAAGCAGATTCCCTTGCCCGGAGCCGTTTGTCCGGCGATGGTCACATATTTGTCACTGACCGTGAGACGTCCGCTCAAGTCGATGATCCCCGATACGGCAAACACAATGGTACGCGGTCCCTTCTCTTTTTCAACGGCATAGCGGAAACTGCCAGGACCCGACGAGTTCAGATTGGTCACATAGACCACCCGCCCGCCACGGCCGCCTGTGGCAAATCTTCCATAGCCTTCGGCCGTTCTGAATGCCAGATGACGCGGACGGAAACTCCACACAAAGCCAGGTGTGACCACACCGTCTTTCTCCTCATCCACCCGCCAAAAGTAAGTCTTCAGATTGGACAGCCCTTCCGCTAGCCAAGTCGTATCGGCATATTCCTTGGCTGCCACAAATTCAGCCGATGAAGAAACGGCGCCTGCCACGGCCGCAGAGTCTGTTCCAAAATAGAGGTAATGCCTGCTCACCGCACTGTCTGCCGGCGACCATTTCAGAAGGAAAGATCCATCTTCGGCATCGATATGCATGTCTCCGTCCGAGGGCGAAGGACGGCGCGACTGTGCCGCAGCGCTGACCGTATTGAGTTCGAATCCGTTCAAAAGCGGCGTTACATCATAGCTCGTTTTGTCCAGATCGTCCGGATCGTCGTCATCGATGGATGTCCTGAACTTAATGATCACCTCATCGTTGTCCGACAGCACCTGAAAACTGAACATGGCAATGGCCGCCTCAGCCGACGAAGTCTTTCTGAACGTTCTATGGATCAATGCCTTTTCCTCATCCCCGACCAAAATATGAATGGGCCAGCCGGTATAACTGGCCGGATCCTGCCAACTGTTGTGGTAGGTTTGGATCGTATGTGTGCCCGCAGGCAAGCCCTTGATACTGAGTTCCAGCACACCGTCCAGCGTCTTGGGATCGAAAACAACACCATCTCCCGTCAACTTGGAGTTTTCCACGGCCTCCTGCACAAAGGCCTTGTTCCAGCCAGCACGCATGTTCTGTTCCGACGTGACAGTGAAAGTCACCCCCTCCACGGTCAGCGAGGCCTGACGAGTGTCCTTGGGAAAAGCCCAGGCCGTGAACCCCGGTTCAAGCACTTCGTTCTCCTTTCGGCTCGGTTCGTTGAAATCTATCTTGAATACCGGCAACTCCTGCGCCGACACTCCCAGGCACGATAGCAGCAGTCCGGCTGCCAGGGCCATCAGTTTCTTCATCTTTTTCATCAGAATGCTTGTTTATAGATCACATATTTATTGTATTGTCTTACCTCACCAGCAACTTGCTTGAGGCTTCCCGGCCGTCGCTGTCGGTGGTTTTCAGGATATATACCCCACCCGAGCGCTGGCCCAGGGGCAGCTCGCCCAGCACAACAGGCTGTGAAAACGATTTCTTTTCCAGCAACTTTCCATCGGTGGAATACAACCGATAGCTCTTGATGGCAGTCTGACGGCCTGTCAATACCGGTTCGGGCAGGCCATCCTGCAAACCGCTGCTCACGACCACCCCGATCTGGCGGGAATACGTGCTGCCCTCGGCATCAGTCACTGTCATCGTAGCCTGGGCCATACCAGTGGCAGAAGCCAGGACCTCGATGGTCAACACACCGTTTTCGAGGCTCATCTTCACGTTTTCATTGGTGTTGCCTTCGACCCGGTATTGCGGAGAAGCTGTGAATCCGGCGAAATAATC
>Ga0208297_1001698_pt1 | contig 17523 bp, 19 predicted proteins | sample LMS_cellobiose_e_FD_187367 | JGI IMG/M metagenome (GOLD analysis project Ga0208297, IMG submission 187367) | Rumen-fistulated moose microbial communities from Alaska, USA - LMS_cellobiose_enrichment (SPAdes) (version 2) | ecosystem: Host-associated > Mammals > Digestive system > Stomach > Rumen... | reverse complement strand
CCTGGTCCTCGATGGCGTCCTTGGTGCTGTATACGCGGACGTTCATGTCCCCGCATGCGATTTTCGTGATCATCCCGTGCTCTAGTGTCTCAATCTGTTGTGACATGGTTTCTCACCGATACTAGATATCGCTTTGAGTATTAGTATCGAACAGAAACTAATAGGTAAATAAGAAACCAGAGGGCAACATAGTTACCTTTGGGTGACTATAGGAGGTCGATTCTGTAGAAGATAGTCATCCCGTATTTCAGGGGCACCATCACCCCTGCACTCATCGCGAGGAGCAATATTGTGTCCTGCGGCTCAGCATCTATCTTGCTTGAACGTTTCTCTTCATTCACCGCAGTCCGCATAATCCCCTCGCTCACAGCTCCGTTCCGGAGTTCAATTTGCCCCTGAGAAAAAGGAGTTGAAGAAGATGGTAACATCGGAAGAACTGGACATGACCTTCAAGAAGGTCGGAAACGATTTCGGATTTGAGAACGTGGAAGCGGAATTCTCCGCTTACAGGGGACTGAAGGTGAGATGGTGCCGCACCATCAACAACGCGAGCTTCACCGTCTCCGACTATCTTCAGGGGGCTCCGATCGAAGTGATCGAGGGCATCGCGAGAACGATATTCTCGAAGATCCGCGCGGAAGAGAAAACGGAGTATCCGGAGTGCGCCAAAGAATGGCTGACCTCGGATGAGTTCAGGGAGCTGAACCAGGACAAATACATCGAAAGGAACGAAGCCATCGAAGATATGGAGAATGCTGATGACAGCAGACTCTGGGATGCGTATTACAAACTGGTGGATGCCGGAATCATAGACGGGATCGAAGGACTGAAACTGTTCTGGTCCAAGAATGAATCGATTTCGAGGGCCGGCCACAGCTCATTCCTGATGAGGGTCGTGATAATGAACAGGAGATTCCTCAGGGACGATGTGCCCAAGGAGGTGCTCGATTACTGCCTCCTGCACGAGATCGCCAGTATCAACGCCGGGTTCGGCATCGATCTCCTCGAGAGGAGGAAGGAGATCGCCGACATCATGGCGGGATGTCCGGGAAGAGAGATTGCCAAGAAGTGGCTTGACCAAATCATGATGGAGATCTGATTAAACTGGGGCTGGATTGCCCCATTTCTTCCTCAATTATTTTTGCTGGAGATGATCGAGAACCTAGATACATGCCCGCCTTCAGCTGAATTAACATTCTATTTTCAGTACCTGCTTCCAGCACGATACATATATGGCAGGATACGTCGACTACTGTCTGCTATCGTAACAACCAATAATCGATGACGGAGGATTGAATCATATGGGAAGATCCTGGTCGTATTGGTAATATTCTGCTGATAATGCCAATTCTGAGCTCAACTGCCTCATCGTAAATTTATCGTCACAGACAACGATAAGGCCATGGTAAGGATTGCCCAGAGATGCATCAAAATAATAGTCAAGATCCGGATATGATTCTGATGTTTTCAGATTCTCCAACACAGAGGTCTTACCTACTGCAAATCCTAAAATGAACTTCGCACGTTCACCTTTCTACGCCTCTTTCATGATATGCACTGCATCGTTATTGACAAGCCATTGGATGGATAGCTCCCTTTTACCATCTTTGTTTACTCTCTTGTCAAAATCGAATACACACTTTTTCAATGTCTTCCCATCTAGACATTCTTCTCTGGTAACACCTCTGGCGAAATGCATCGGATAATCATTTTCGCTCACGCATAGCCCTCTACATAAGCCATTACATATCCGATTGTCGCACGCCTTTTGTAAAGACTTCTGATCCTATCGGGTTTGTCTCCGACCATGGAAACAAGGAACCATTCTGATTTCCCATCCTTATCAGAGAATTGGAAACCGAACCTGAACTTATCGAATATCCATTCAAAATATACCGAATCCTCATCCTCTTCAAAATGCATCGGAGGAAGTCCCGCTGTGACATTATTATGGGTCAGATAATCTGAAAGATCATCGCAGAACATCTCTACTTGATCCTTCAATGAATTGTTCGAAATCGATTGGATTTTTTTACATAGGTCTTCGAAGAAAGGACGGTGATAGGTCACATATGAACAGTTCCTTCTACACAACGATGGTATGGTACCACTATTCAGAGTCCCTATCAAAGGCGTATATCTCATAACTTCGTTCAAAGCCCCACACTCCTCTGTAAATCATGAGTAGCAATCTTGCAGAAAACTCTCTTAGATATGTCATTAAAATCATGCAATCTGTTACAGACTACAGTTGCATCAATCTCTCCTTCGACAAATACGTCAGTATCTATAAGGAATCCTAATTCCCCATCATCATTGAATCTTATCGAACCATAAACACATCTGCATCTATTGTCGTCCAACAACAAATCAACATTCGACATATGTCCTGCCAACTCTCCGAGATCGGCGAACATCCTCGGAACGAATTCATCTTCGATCAGCGACGACAATCCTGAATGACAAGCTTCGATAGAAGAAGGACGTATTGCATTGATGTAGCGTAATCCTACACGTGATATGACATCCACCTTGAACAACGATCTGAATATCGAGAATAACTGCTCGAATTCTTTGATAAAAGACTCCCAGCCCTCATAACGACTTGTAGTGTATGATATCATTGATACAGATACGGTTATGGATGAACTTCTGTCTCTTGAAATAAAGATATGATCGATCACAGTTGGAATATTCACTACACTCTCGATGAAATTCTCACTCCTTTCGTAATATGGATATCTATCTGTTATAGAGTCCTGAAATTTGGAAAGATTTGCATCCACGGACAATATCGGAGGAAAGCGGACCTGACAAATAACACGATCCAGTTGATTCTTTGGATGGATGTTTTCTGTGCTCATTTCCCTCACCTAACGTGTTTGGACATGCATTCCAATATATTTAACGAAAGCTAGAATCGTTTTTTATCGACGAAAAATGGATGATCTTTCAATGAGGGAAAAATGGATGTAAGTAGAACTTATAGTTGATCGGGCATCGCAGAAGGTGTGTAAAACTTCAGGGCCGGCGGCGGTCGCTGGACCAAGACCATACACGTACCGCCGGGTGTTTTGAATTTCTTTTCCAGATTCATTCAATCCGGTTATCGGTGAGAGCCCCCAACATCTTTTGGCTCCTTTACTTTGATACCCCCCATAGGGTATTAAATAAAATATACCCCCCTAGGGTATATTGGTGGTATTGGTTGACAATTGCCTAGGTCTTAAAGGCCAAGAAATTCGCACTAGCTGTGATAGCACTCTGCATTCTGATGGTCGTTCTGGCCGTGCTCAACGAAGATCTTTGGTTCCTCCCCATAATATCAACTGTGGTCTGTGGCGCGCCGATATTGAAAGAAGTCATCATAGATACGATGAACAAGGAGGTCTCGGCAGAGGCATTGGTCGTGTCTGCCCTCATAGCCTGTCTCGTATTGAAGGAATACATAGCGGCGGCTGAAATTGCCATCATAATGGCCGTAGGAGAACTCCTCGAGGATATCATCACGACCAAAGCCAGATCCGGGATCGATGCATTAGGGAAGGTCAAGGTAGACAATGCCCACATGATCGACGGAGAGTCCACGTACAACCTTCCTCTGGAAGATATCGAGGTAGGGGGATGCATCCGTGTGTTCCCGGGTGAGACCATACCCCTGGACGGCATAGTCGTACAGGGAAACTCTTCCATCAACAAATCCATCATGACCGGCGAATCCGTACCGGTCGACGTGAAGCCTGGAGACGAGGTCTTCTCCGGAACCTCCAACCTGTACGGTTCAATCGACATACAGGTCACCAGGTGCGATTCGGAAGGTATGATGGCGCGCATGTCGAGACTCCTCGCGGAGGCTGATGCGAGCAAAAGTAGGATAGTAAACACAGCCGACAGATGGACGAAATACATCCTCCTCGGAACGGCGATACTCACGGCCGTCACATACATCGTCACCCAGGACGTCTATCGCGCACTGACTATAATGGTTGTGTTCTGTCCCTGCGCATTCATTCTTGCGACGCCTACCGGGATCATGGCCGCTTCAGGCAACATGGCCAGGAACGGGGTTCTCCTGAAAAACTCGTCCGCCATCGAGGGGATGAACAAGGTCACCACCGTTCTTTTCGATAAGACCGGGACCCTCACCACCGGCAAGATCCATTCCAAAGGATTCGTGAGCACCTCCTCGGCCCTGCCCAAGGGGACCGTCGAGGGGATGGTAGCATCCCTCGAATCCCGCTCGGAACATCCTCTCGGAAAGGCCATCGCGACCGATCACGGGCACATCGGTACCGTCGAGAGCTTCATGAACGTGGCAGGACAGGGGATAATCGGTACCGTCGACGGGATACGCATCGCCGCAGGTAATGCCGACCTTATGACGACGGAATCGCCCGAGGGACTGGACATAGCCGTATCCTCTTCCCAGGACCTTCCCTGCACAGTCGTATACGTCGGCATGGACGGCAAATGCATCGGATACTTCGAACTGGAGGACACCATTAAGGATGATTCCTGCTGGACCGTGAAGGAACTCAGGAAAGAAGGAGTCAGGACGATCATGCTCACCGGTGACATGCAGACCGTCGCAAGGAACGTGGCCGAGAGGATCGGACTGGACGACGTCGTTTGGAAATGCAAGCCAGAGACCAAGATGAATACGGTCGAAAACTTCGAAAGGACCGAATGCACATGCATGCTGGGGGACGGTATGAACGATGCGCCGTCCCTCAGGAGGGCCACAGTGGGGATATCCATGGGGGCCATAGGCAACGATGTGGCGGTCGAATCATCCGACATCATACTGATGGAGGACAACATATCGAAGCTCCCAGGGATTTACAGGCTCTGCAAGCGTACCGTGAAGACCATAGTGTTGGGGTTGACCCTGTCGATGGCCATCAACATCTCTGGCACCGTATTGGCCATGCTCGGTATGATAGGTCCCATCGCAGGAGCGATCCTCCACAACGGAGGATCTCTGATAGTCATCCTTCTGGCAAGCTCGGTCCTTTGGGCGGATACCTGGGGTCCCGGAAAGAGTGTCCACGATTTCGACAAGGGGACGATTCGGGATTGACAGCCAGATCATCTCTCGCCTTCATGAAACGATCGCGAAGGTCTGAGGCAGCCTTCCTATTCTTGAGAACTCCGGCTATGTAGTCTATATTGTCGCTGAGATCGCGCTTGGAGAGTTAGGTAAAGAAGACTTCGTATGTCATAAACCGTACTTCTGCCTGAGCTCTTCGAAGACCTCGTCTGCCGGGATGAGATTGCCTTCCTCCATGTCACGGATTCCTGCCAAGACCATCTCGACCACGGCATTGTCCATATGGCGCCTGATCATGTCATACCTTCCCTGGTCTATGAGGATCTTGCTGTTGACACCGTCTTTCTGGGACTGGACGAATCCATCGGTGAGAAGATTCTTCTCGACCTCCTCGGTGTACGCTAAATTGGAATCGGACATTATCGCCATGGTCTTTCCTTCTGTTAGAGTGGCTGTTTCACTATATTAATTTTCAATATCCGGTCGCTGGGCCGGCGGCCGGCGCTGGACCGTGGTCCGACGCGCATGGCCGCCTGGCCCATAGGTCGCCCGCATCCTCGCTGCACTGAGGTTTGCTCGGATACGCGACGTCCGCTCACGCGTCCGTCGAGCGACACCAATTGGGATACCCCTACCAGGTCCCGTCAGCAGAAATGACGGACTATGGGGCCGGAAGAATAGCTTTGAGGGCATTCTCTGGCCTGGAAGCGGCGATGTTGTCCATGACCTCCTTGTCGGAAACGATCATGACCACCTTCGGAGAGAGATCCCCCATCTCATCTCCGAATCCAATAGGCCTGCCTTGATCTCGGGAACGAGATCCTTCACATAATCCGCATCCTTCGCGAACACCCTGACGTTGTAATCCGCCACAAGATTGAGATTGGCGAACAGACGGCCGGTATGGAACTTCATCAGAGGAAGTCTCATAGGCGGTTTGGACGCCGGGTTGGGTTTCCCCAGCTCGGTCTGCATCTCGGCGATGAACTCCTCCTTGGGAGATCCGCTGACCTCTTTGTTCTCATTCTCGATGATACCCTCGAAAGGCTGCGCTCCATCGAGCAAATGCGCAGACTCGCTAACGTTATTCTGAAACATGTTTGCTCCTAGTCGAACTTGCCGACATCAACGATGCAAGGGTCATCCGCAACTGCCGGATCTTACGGCAGATTTCGTGATTCACGGTTCTTGAAGGCGCAACTGTTGTATGGGCCCCGAAAAGCCCTAACCAAAATTATGCGGTGCAGAAAATGGCATCATTCCATTTTTAGCTTATATACTGGCTAGAGTGGGTGCAAACCCGGTAGGGCCCACCTCATTATTCTTACAAAAAGATGGCAGATGTGGGCTCGAGATCATGCGAAGATGCCTATCCGGGCGCACCGGACATGCTAACGGATAGATACCGAAGTGAGGGGCGGGTGCCCGCCGTCATGTCTCCCTGAACCTGACCTTTGCGAATGTCATGGACTCGTTCCTCATGCAGCGTCTCAGGTACCATCTGTACAGGAACGGCAGCACATCGTATTCAGGAGGCATCTCCTTCATAACGGTCACGGATTCAACCGTGCCCGAGAAGGCCGGCACCTCCTTCCCGGCATCCTCCATGCTGAACCGCATCCAAGCCCCTTTGTTGCCCGTCTTGACGACCGCTCTATTGGATTTTGCCAGCATCCTGGCGTTCTCATAGTCGAAGACCAGCGTCGCGCCCGGGAAGCGCCTGCCTATGGCATCGATCAGCTTCCTCACGTCATCCGGGTCGAAATAGAACAGGACGCCCAGGACCATGATGAAAACCCTGTCCCCCGGAACATATCCTATCTCGTCCATCCACGTATGGTCGTTGGCATCCTTCCCGATGCAGGTCTCCCTGTCCCTGGGGTCGAACAGCTTCCTCCTGAACTCGATGACCTCGGGGAAGTCCATGCTCACCATCCTGCACTTCCCGTTGTCGATGTGGTCGAAGATCGTGTCCAGTCCGCATCCGATGTTGACGAGGATCCCGTCGGGATTCCGGGCCAGGAACTCCTTGGCCATCCTCTCGGCGATGTCCTGCCTCATGCCGTACACGAACTGGGGCCCCTTCCCCATGTCAGACCGCTCCATGCTGTAGTCTATGCGGTCGATGATCTCCTTCGCCGTGGTATCCCTGAACAGCCCCGGATACATCTGGTTCGCCCTGTACCTCCCGTACAGCGGGAGCATCAGGGTCTCCTGGGGAGTCCCCCTCTTTATAGTCACCTTCTCCTTCATGTGCCACGCTCCTTGGATCCGGAATCCGTGACCTCTTACGGCCAAGCGGTCGGGATCCGTATCTCCATTAAATTTAGGAAAGCCTAAAAATTATTTAAGAATTCAGGTCGGAGAGCATGGCGGGAACAGACAGAACGATGCCAAAGAAATATTCTTAAATAACCGGATCAAGGTCTCTGGCCGACCGATGTCAGCCGTCACGGATTATCTCAAGAAGGACCTGCAGGCTCTGGTATTCGTTATCCTGGGAGCTCTGCTCATAGTCTTCCCGGAGGAGCTTGCCGGCGTGATCCCGTACTTCCTGGCCTACGCGCTGATAATCTATGCGGTGATCAACATCTACGTCGGCCTGAGGTATCCCGACTCGGACGTGAGCATCGGGGATGCGTTCTTGAAGATCGTCCTGGGTTTCGTCATCCTGTTCCTGGAGGACAAGTCCATAGGGATGATCGGTATCCTGTGGGCGCTGCAGTCGCTGTACGAGGTCGCGGAGACCATAGACGAATTCATCTCCACCCGCAGATTCCGTCCCGTCAAATGCGCCGTGGCGGTGTTCATCACGATCCTGGCAGTGATGCTCATAACCGACCCGTTCGAGCACTTCTCGGTGCACGTGATCGTCCTGGGTCTGGAGATCATCGCGGCTGCGCTGATAGGGCACAAGGTGCTCATCCCGCTGTTCCCGGACGACGGGAAGCATGAGAGCGAGTGATTCTTTAATCCGGTCCTATCCCTTCGATGCCTATGAGCACCAGAGAGGGATTCTCGATGTCGGGACCATATCTTTCCTGCAGGAGGGAAAAACTCGAAGTACAGGGATCTACAACAGTAGAAATTCAAATGGATTCTTTGACCTGGGTTCCGAGGATTCGTGATCCCTCAATCTACAACAGTAGAAATTCAAATGGATTCTTTGACATCGGACCGATTTCAGTGGAGGAAGAATCTACAACAGTAGAAATTCAAATGGATTCTTTGCCAGTCGATAGTGAAGGCGGTAGGATGACATCTACAACAGTAGAAATTCAAATGGATTCTTTGCCGCACGCTTTCTCGCTCGGACAAGTCCATCTACAACAGTAGAAATTCAAATGGATTCTTTGCCGCGTTCACACAGGCGACATTGGTCCTCATCTACAACAGTAGAAATTCAAATGGATTCTTTGCCCATGGACTGCGGCTCAGGTCTTCGGTATCTACAACAGTAGAAATTCAAATGGATTCTTTGCCTTGCGACCCGTCGCCTCCGTTGGGGTATCTACAACAGTAGAAATTCAAATGGATTCTTTGCCAGTGTATCGCGGTACGGGAATGGTCATATCTACAACAGTAGAAATTCAAATGGATTCTTTGCCGGTCACGGATGCGGGTTCCGGCGTCAGATCTACAACAGTAGAAATTCAAATGGATTCTTTGCCCACCGTTATGCTGTTCGGAGGGATGTTATCTACAACAGTAGAAATTCAAATGGATTCTTTGCCCAACAAAGATACCCTTATGGCTATGGATCTACAACAGTAGAAATTCAAATGGATTCTTTGACCTGGGTTCCGAGGATTCGTGATCCCTCAATCTACAACAGTAGAAATTCAAATGGATTCTTTGCCTCTGTATATTGTCATACATCGTTATCGCCATCTACAACAGTAGAAATTCAAATGGATTCTTTGCCCAATGTCATAGTGCGCACCCGAACAGATCTACAACAGTAGAAATTCAAATGGATTCTTTGCCCTATTTGGCATACGGAGTCTACGAGGATCTACAACAGTAGAAATTCAAATGGATTCTTTGCCGACGGTCACAGTGCAATCCAACGTTACATCTACAACAGTAGAAATTCAAATGGATTCTTTGCCCATCGGCCTCCACCTCACGGTCCGCAATCTACAACAGTAGAAATTCAAATGGATTCTTTGCCTTAATCGCTTTACAATGGAAAGGGATAAATCTACAACAGTAGAAATTCAAATGGATTCTTTGCCCTACGCACCATACGTGCATGAGGCACTATCTACAACAGTAGAAATTCAAATGGATTCTTTGCCCGCAGCAGCATGCGACACGGGAACATCCATCTACAACAGTAGAAATTCAAATGGATTCTTTGCCGCGCATCGCCTCTATCGAGCTCTACGAATCTACAACAGTAGAAATTCAAATGGATTCTTTGCCCCGACTTCAAGTTCGAGTCCAAGGCATTATCTACAACAGTAGAAATTCAAATGGATTCTTTGCCCCTCTTCTATTACCCGGCTGTCGGTTGATCTACAACAGTAGAAATTCAAATGGATTCTTTGCCGACCGTTGCATCTGTCTGGGGCATCGTATCTACAACAGTAGAAATTCAAATGGATTCTTTGCCCCCTAGGGCCGATTATTAAGTTGTTTTTAACTCATTAGAGCCTAATTATGACAAGTCAGGCTGCATATTTAATTATTATTTTGATGAATAATAGAGAAATTGACTAACATATACTCATAAAGACCTAGGTTTGCATTAGACTATCAGGATCTCTTCATCCTCGTGAACGGCATATCCCATACGTATCACTTCACATGAACTAGTCAATTTCAATATGAGAATGCTGTCAGATTCTGAAAACTTCGGCAGGTATGTATGATTTATCTCCGAAACTATATTGTCCAGGATCCTGTTAGAATTATCGATCTCATAAACGGAGAATTGTAGCCGGTGTCCAAATCTCCTAATGAATTTAGAGAATTTCGTCCTGAGTTTATTATCAGAAATATCGTAACTGATCATTATCATAATTCACTCCATTTTGAACACGGGATAATCAGAAGGATCCTTATCTCTATCGAAACTCCTGTAATAAGACTGAAAGTAAAGGAACATCTCTTCTCTATGCTTCAAGAATGGCTGCGTCAGGAATGCAGTGTATTCCTTTTGATGATCGATACTGAGCAAATACCTTCCATCAATCTGATTGAAAGCATCCGATTTGCATTGACCTAGGTTAATCGATTTCCTAACCTGCCTATCAATTATTGGCCTAAATGGTTCAACGAGATCGCAGACTAATGACTTGCGCATGTAAAAGTAGGTGTGCAGCACCCCCTTGTATGTATCAAAACCGTACATCCTCAAGAATGCATCAACTATGTTGAAAAGCATTGTATATCCGATATCCAAGGTGCTATTGATGAAATCCGTCTTCACTCTAGGCCTGCGGCCTGACCAAAGACTTAGATCAAACTGTTGACTAAAATAAATCTTAGCTGCCATACCTTCTGCGCCCATCACTGATCTCACATCATTCAATGAAGGTACCGACTTCTTGATAGATTCCATCTTTGATATTGATTCTACCAGCGCCCAGTCATTGGTACGATGTGCCTTCAGAGTGAGCACCTGATTATCAATCTTATTCTCTATCAGGTGTTTGCCGATTGGTAACCCATCTACCTCGTATTGCTTCTGCCTTAGTCTCACGTTACCTTGAGTCTCATGACCTATGATATCAATAGTTTTGAACGAAGTTGTCATCAAATAAATCGGAAATCCGAATTTGTGTGCTTTTGAAATCATCACACTCGTTACAGTTACATGGCCAATGATGAACAGTGCGAACACACGATAACACGTGGTCTGCAGTTTTAATGAACCATCAGAATCAGTGACCACGATGTTATCGTTCCTGAACGAAACCACCTCACCTTGGTACGTGAATACCACAATCAGCTGCTTTTTCATGAAATCAGAACGTGATATCATCAACATCACACATACTGCAAATTGACGAATAGATACATTTGTGACATTTGGATGGATCTTCAAGACAGTATCTGGTGATATCAAACTGTCTGATCTCTTCCAGAAGTCCTAGGAACCTTTCAAATGTTACTCTGTCATCCTCCGGCAGAGGGATATCATAGCTCCGATTGTCATCGAGACTATGTATCTTCAACTCCATTACTTCGTGACCCATCTCCCTCAAACATAAGCATTGAGCATATAACTGAAAGATGAATCCATCGTAGACTACTTTGACGTGCCTCTTCCTCTCTGTCAATACCCCTGTCCTAATGTCAAATACATCTATGCGCCCTATTAGACTATACTTGACGGAACAAACGTCAACGCCAGAGAGAACATCGGATCTTGTCGAATAATTCCCCTCGTCAATATTGGAGTGGGCCTTGGCCCCTCTATACTGCCAAGGGGAATTCGACATTATTCGATCCGAGTCCTGAACCAGGTTATGATAGTATATCGATGCCGGGCAGAACAGGAAATCATTAAGATTGGATATTGGGAGAAAGGGCTCCATCAATCCTCCTCTTGAACAAAGCGGAACCAATCATCATTGGACATCTTCACGCTTCCTGAAGAATAGTTCCCCTTCTCAACACATAGGCTGAGATACAATAGACCTTTCCTAGCGATGTTATACGCCCCGTTAGCATCCGCATCTATCGGGAGGGGGGCATCCTCTCCGGAATAGTCATCCGAACAATAGAATCTTCCCCCACTTCTAACAGGCGATATAATGAAGTCCCTTTCATTATCGCTGTTCCTCATCCTCAATGATAAGTCGAAAGCGCGATAGACTTCTTTCAGTAAATTGTCATTAGATATGATGGTCTGCTTCAGATTTCCTTCCGGCCTCACACCTTCAGAAGAAAGGACTTCTTGAATTATGTTAGTGGGACTCAAAACGGAGTACGCCCTATCCTTTCTGGAATACACTATCCTATCCCCGATGGTCGATACTGACCAGATATTATGACTCATGGTTTGTCTGGTTTGGTACTTCCTATAATCGAATGTGAATGTGAAACATCCCAGGGAGGGATCATACTCTATTGACGTCATATTCTTCAGGAACTCTCTCTTATTGGCTACGGTTTCGGATCCTCTGTTAAACACATCTGCAAATCCGGTCACTGGGTCGATCTTCGAGGTATAAGCTGCTGGCACATACAATACGATTCCCGATTGCCTCCCAAGCTTAGTGAAACTCTCGAAAGGAGGAGACAGCTGATAAGCGTTCAACACCCCTCCTGGTTCTGTTGGGGATCTTCCTTTGAATACAAGGTGGCTCAGTTTGTCCAATAACATACTCTCGAATTTCTGATAGACTTGTTTCTCAATTTTGAAGCGGCCTCTCTTGAAACCGAAATTAAGATCCTCCATGACTATCAGTGCATTGTATTCTACTGCCATCATCACTATCTCGTGAACGGCTTTCGAGATGTATCCCTCCTTGAGATTACTGATGTTGCGTACCGCATTCCAGTTCCTGCGATCATCCAGGCGGCCTCTCTCTCTGTCGTCCAATTTGGTACGATAATCGAATCCTCCGAGCACATTCATGGACTTTTGTCTGATTATCCTGCCTTTTCCGTCAATGAGGCAGACGTAAATCAAATTGCGCTCACCTCTATCGATTCCTATGATGTACTTTTCCTCTGATTCGGCGGCGTCTTGGAGGATGGCTTGATCCATTTGTGATTTTGTGGTACCCTGGTTCGCATAGTTGAAAGTAAGGGATACGTGCATGAACATCTTGTCGACTGTGTACCTCTTATCCTTCACTATTTCATGAGGTGCTGGGCGCGGTTTGGCCATCTCAAGATATGGTTCGGCCTCCTTGCTGAGTTTAGTACCGGGATGAGTAACGTATCTGAACAATTCTGCGAATATATCTTCAGGTATTGGGTTTCCACTACCGTCAGTACGCCTTATTATTATCTCGCCTTTCTTGTGACTCCTGATATCCATATCACTCTTCTTCCTGTAGAACAATTCCGCCTCTCCATTCAGTTTGATGACAGTTTCTCTCAGGTTCTCATCCGAAAAAAGAGCGTTCCAATATATTGTATGAAGGTTGGCACTCTGAGGTCTTGTCCTAGCAGTCGAATTGGGGGAGAAGTCTTTATTATACAGTTGGAAGAGGAATAATCTACCCTCCTTTACTAGATCATCAATCATCTTAGAATCGATTGGTCTGAACGAAACCTTGTATCCCTGGCGAGTCAGCGAATCATAAAACTCGTTCAGACTATCGTACTCGTTAGGTTTCTTGAACTTGAAATCGAAAGATTTCCACTCCTCATACTGCGATATGCTGTCCTGATAATAGCCTATGAGCGCCTTTTCGAAATCCACGGAGTACTTATCGATCTTGCCATTGCGTTTCAATTCATATGTATCTAGGATGTCTTTGGGAATCTCATGATTTGCTTTCCATTTGTCAGAACTGAGGAACACTTTGGGAAGCATTTTCACAGGGTCCGCCAGATAACGGTAGTCCATCTTCTCGTAGCAATCGCTTGATGATGATTGTGCAATCTTTGTGAAATCTACCTTCTTCGATGGATCCATCACTCCGAGGTAATAATTCCCATCCTTGCGGAATAATACGCATGTGTTATCCCTCTCCTTGCTAACCGACCACCCGTTGGCCAAGGTCGGATTCCCGAAGTTCATTTTCATCTTGTCAGTGTTGTATTCCTTCTTGGTGCAATAATTCCTGACCTTATTGTACAATCTGATCACAGAAAACAGTTCATCATATTCATAATCAAACTCCTGGTAGAATGATTCGTCACGACCATCCTCACTGGAGATGGAGAATACTTTCATATCGCGCACCAGATCGATCAAAGGTTCCAGTATCCTGCGTATGGCTGAAGATCCTTCCTCAGTACGGACATTCTTAACATTTATCAGAAGCTTCACTTCAGAAAGACCGGAATATGCATCCTCTGCCTTCTTAGAGAGATTGTTTACATACAGACCCCAATCCTTTGTGGGATCGTCATGCTCGACTGCGGCCACTATCTCAGACAATCTGAAATGCTTTGCCGCTATGAGCTTCTCTATCTTTTTGGAGGTCTTTTTCATGAGGGGGTCATTCAACCTGTCAGCGTAATAGGACCTCAGATTCCTGTCCAATGTATCCCATTGACCATAGAGACAGGAAGATATGCGCGGGAGGGCAGCTGACGACACAAATATGCCATCGAGGTTGAAACGGCCATTCATCAATTCTTTGAAGAGGCCCGAAATGCCATGAAGCAGATCGGTGCCATCTAGCATCTCTTTTGGCTCGCTCAACTGCTGAACATACCCAGCAACGGATTTGCATACCTCCTCGTCCGAAGTGAAAATTGAGGGCACAAAAGAGTTCGTTATACTTTCGCTCAGAATGAACTTATACAATGGTTGAAGGAGAATGCGCTTAGAATTTGAATCGTGCTGACGATACTCGTTGAGTATCTGGTTAAGCCCCAATATGTGCTCCTTCTCGGAGATAGCCACCCCTCCTATGATCTCGTTATACCTGTCTATCCCCTTCTGATTTAGAAGCTTGTTAAAACCATTGATGTCCATATATCCATCGATGTCGTCGCCAATTTCCTTTCTTGCCTTTTCCAGAACCGCTGGACAGTTCGCAGAGATGTATTCCAGAGATTGAATATTCTGAAGATACTTAGGGAAGTTCTGGTCTACTATCCTATATGCTATGGCCGTAGACTTTGATCCACTGTCGTACATATTCATGCGGTTCTCATGGAAACCGATGAAATATCCAGAGAACCTATTGAAACTGTAGAACGCCTCCTTTTGCTCCTCTGTAGCATCTCTCTCCACCTCGTCCTTCATGAGCTTGGAAAAAAGCTTCTCGCTGTTGATTTTCTTGAACCTAGGATCCGCTTTGAAACGGGCACAAATGCTGTCGCGATAATCTTGTTTGATGCGGTCCAGTTCCTTCCTGTTCTTCTCATGATTGACCTCGTCCTTCTTCCTATTGTTTGCTATGGCCTCAGCCAAACCATTCCAATCTGTCTGATAGCCTTGTAGACAAGATTCGATGAACCCTCTGTGATACCTATCTATCATCTTTTTCACAATCGGATAGTTCTTTGATAGTTCGCGATCCCTATTCAAAAGTCCTGATCTTTCTAGATTGATTAGTGAATCCCCTACAGGCCTGAGCTCGAATCTTATGGTCTTTTGGACTTGATTCTTTTTTGTATAGTTTTCAAACTTCATTTTATCATTTTGTAGAAGTATGATTTTTTTAGTATATTATACTAATATCTGTATAAAATGTATAAATAGTAAAAAAATGTAATGGATTTATGACAGATGAATCTGGCAAACGTTTCAAGGTTGCCATAGCGTGTGTGACTTTCGAGACTGTCAAAATTACCAAAGCAATTTACTATTACAGTCCAGATAGAGTCTACCTTATCCACTATATCAGCAGTCAATCTAAGTTGCAAGCCTCAGTCTATTCAGAATTCTTCGAGGAAGTCATCAAAGAGATTAGGGGAGGCATTGGGAACAATCCAGAGATAATCGAGATAGTAGCCGACGTTTCAAACTACTCATGCATGCTGAATGCTGTCCATTCGATTATTGAAAAAGAGAATGGCTCTAGGATGCCTCCAGACATCTATGTGAACCTTTCTGCGGGATCTAGTGATTACGTGGCGGCAGCTAGCATGGTCTCTATGATGTACGACAATGTCATACCGTTTACCGTCAAAACTAAGTCATATACTATAGGAGAGGAAGGGATAAGAAAGACCTACTATTCCAGCGACGGTAAACCGATAGGGATGTCCAAAGATGTCCATGACCCTTGTGCAATCTCTAAAATAAATGTGCCTCGTCCAGATAAGAATCTTGTACTATCGCTTAGAATTGTTAGCAGATTGATATCTGAAAATGATAGGGTAAGGGCTTCGAAGATGATCTATGAACTAAAGAAAAATGGTTTCTGGATTAGAAAATACGATGAAAGAGACCTAAATGAAAAGTCTTGCCCGAGGAATGACCTCACATATTTCCATCGTGACTTCATGGATAGATGGATGAGCAATCATTGGATAGAGAAAGATGAATTCAGCAACACATATCGTTTGACTTCGAACGGTAAGAGGATTCTAGAAATATTCTATAACGATAAAAACCAAGAATGATGAAATAACGATTTCCCTAATCGCTATTCAATTACAGATCATTTACCTGTGATGATATACTGATACAAATCCTCGTTGACCGGCATCCTCAACTTCATGGGGATATTGACAACACTCTTGTCCGAATCACGCATGGTCATCTCTCTCATATCGTCAATAATCGGATCCGTCTTCCCGAGATAATAGAAGGTCCGGTCCTCGTTATCGCTTTTCATAACGAACAGATATCTTCTCAATTCGGGGCTTATGAGTTTCTTGACCTCCTTACTGTTCAGTTTACGACCGTTCTTCGTCATCCAACTGATTGTTCCCCTGTTGATGAAACGATCTTCGTAATTGATGCTCGAGCTTATGTTCTCGCTCTTATGATATGTAACGAAGATTGGACAGTCTTGATTTTGAATGATGTATCCTCCGATGTTCTGAGGGTTGATGCTTTTCTTCCAATTGAGCAATTTACATACGTCTTCCCTGGAGTATTTCTCATTCAGAACAAATCTATCTGTATTGTTCTTCGAATACTGTTCAAGATAGATGATCCTGCTGCAGAGAATTACGTCATCAACGTATTTTCTGAACTCCCCATCTTTCAGTTTATCTAAAAATGTCTTGCTCAACGAAATACCTCTCTCCTCTCTATCGATTATATCGATGCTATCCCCATAGAACTCGCCGGAAATCACTGAGATACAAGAATCGTAATCTGATTCTGAAACATTCGGATAGAATGATCCCAATTGAGAATCGAACTCGTTGACGGCCATACTGTGTCTGTCGATCAAATGATTCATCATAACGAATTCATGAGCACGTTTACTCAGAATCAGTATCTTTGACAGATGTACCAGCATTTTGGATTTTGATTCATCGAATTCTTGATTGGCAAGTTTCAGGGTCTTTCTGAATTCGTATAGGCTTCCGTATTTCCTAACGATGACACCCGGATCAATCTTCTTATGCGACCTCAAATAGCAAAGATCCGGAGCGGCCCCCAACATGTTCGTCAGCGTGATGTACTGTGATTTAATCAGTTGAACAATATTCTTCGATTTGTTGATCGACTCGTATATCTTCTCCTCAGATACCCTATCGAATTGTATTATCGAAGACCCGGTAATCGGGTCCCTTATCAAGCGCCTCCTGAGGTTGTCTTTATTCCTGACTTTGACACATCGAGCAAAGCGAAGTGCAATTCTTGAGCATGCTGGGAAAACGAAATAAGGGGTGTTCCCGTTTGCCGATTTATGTCTCGTAAACAT
>Ga0208297_1001696_pt1 | contig 17531 bp, 15 predicted proteins | sample LMS_cellobiose_e_FD_187367 | JGI IMG/M metagenome (GOLD analysis project Ga0208297, IMG submission 187367) | Rumen-fistulated moose microbial communities from Alaska, USA - LMS_cellobiose_enrichment (SPAdes) (version 2) | ecosystem: Host-associated > Mammals > Digestive system > Stomach > Rumen... | reverse complement strand
CGCACCACCCCATCTCCTTGCCTGATGATATTTGATAGAGAGCGTCCATCTCTTTATAAGAACGCGCCGGAAAGCGCATCGATGATGCGCTTTCCGGCGCGTTCTTCTTTTTAATGCAAACCCTTCTCGTTTTCTATTCCCAGGCAAGGAGATTGGGGGGAGGGTGAATGGCCCGCGCAATGCGGGTCAAAGGGAGGCGGGAAAGAAACTTCGCAGGGCCGCGAAAACCCGCCTGTCTCTGAAAGCCCGGGCAAATGCCCGGCCTTTTCTCTTGCGCACAGGCCGAATCTGTGCTATACTTTATAAAAAGCCATAAAGCGGGAGGAATCCAACCATGTTCCCCTACGCGCTCTTGCTTCTCGTTCCCGTTCTCTTCGCCGCGCTCCATTTCTTCACCGGAAAATATCCCTTCAGCCCGCTCACGACGCTGAGCTGCGCCCTGATCGCCGCGCCCTTCGCTTCGCCGTGGATCCTCGCCGCCTACGCCTGCTCGGTCGTCGGCGACTGGTTCATGGCGCACTCGGAGGGCGAGCGCGGCGACACGATGCTGCTCGGCGGCATCGCCGGCTTCTTCCTGGCGCACGGTTGCTTTCTGCTCTACGCCGTCACGCACGCGGCGCCGACGCCGCTTGCGCCCCTGTGGATCCTTCTCGCCGTGGCGCTGGCGGCAGGCTACGCCGTCTTTCTCTTCTGTCATCTCTATCCAGCCGTGCCGGACCGCGCGCTCCGCGGCGGCATCACAGCCTACACCGGCATCTCGCTCACCGTGATGAGCGTCGCGCTGCATCTCGGCGCACCTCGGCTGCCGAAGGCGCTCTTCTGCCTCGGCATCGCGCTGATCCTCTTCTCCGACACGCTGCTTGCGCTCGCGCGCTTTCTCTCAAAGAAGGCCTGCGACCGCCTCGTCTGCCCGACCTATTTCGCCTGCCACGTCCTCGTCGCCGCCTCCGCCATCGCCGGAGCGGCCGCGGACGGCATTCTCTGAGGAGGCAACCATGGACTACCGCCATCAGCTCTTTCATCACAGGGATCCCTACGACGTGCCCGGCACGGACGCGCTCTTTCTCGCCGCCGTGCGCGAAAACTGCCTCTATCAGGCCGCAAACTGCCCCCCATACGCGCGCATCCTGCGGGCGTTCGACTTCTCGCCCCGCGATCTGCGCTCGATCGCGGATCTCTCCCGCCTGCCGGTCCTGCCGACGGCCTATCTGAAGCGGCACCATCTCTTTTCCATGCCGCGCTGGCGGATGCCGATCCTCGCCGCCTCCTCCGGCACCAGCGGCGCCGCAAGCCAGATCGGGCTGGATCTCGGCAGTCTGACAAACGGCCTTGCGATGGTGCTGCGCGTGATGGCGCCGCGCCGCCTTGTCTCGCCGCAGCCCTGCCATTACGTCGTCTTCGGCTACCGGCCCCATCCGTCCAATCACACGGCGATCGCCAAGACCGCCTTCGGCTTCACCTGCCTGACGCCCGCCGTCAGCCGCACCTACGCCCTGCGTTACAAAAACGGCGCCTACGAGCCCGATCTCGACGGCGTGATCCGCGCGATCTGCACGCAGGCACGCTCTCCCTTCCCGACGCGTTTCATCGGCTTTCCGGCCTACACCTATTTCACCCTCACGCGCATGGAGGCGCAGGGGCTGCGCGTCCGTCTGCCTGCCGGCTCGAAGGTCATGCTCGGCGGCGGCTGGAAGCAGTTTTATCGCGAGGCGGTCGACAAAACCGTCCTCTACTGTCTGATCGAGAAGATCTGGGGCATCCCGGAGGAGAACGTGATCGAGAGCTACGGCGCGGCCGAGCATCCGATCCTCTACTGCGACTGCCCGCAGCATCATTTCCACGTCCCGATCTACAGCCGCGTGCTGATCCGCGACGTCCATACGCTCGAACCGCTGCCGCCGGGCAGGGTGGGACTGGTCAATCTCATCACGCCGATGGTGCGCGCGACGCCGATCCTCAGCGTGATGACGGACGATCTCGGCATCCTGCACGACGAGGCGTGCCCGTGCGGCGTCCGCTCGCCGTACCTGGAGATCCTCGGCCGCGTGGGCATGAAGGAAGTGCAGACCTGCGCCGCCGGCGCGGCGGCGCTGCTCGCCGCCGACGCGGCAGGAAAGGAGGCGCACGCATGATCCTCTTTGACGGAAAGCAGTATCCCGCCGAGGCGCAGAGCGACCTGCTCGAGCGTCTGGAGAGCCGCATCAACCGCACGCTGGCGCTGCGCACGCTCGACCGCGAGGCGGTCGTGCGCGCGCTCGACGCGCTCTCGTCGCGAATCGCGTCGGGCGAATTTGACGCGCGCATCGAGGCGCTGGCCGCCGGCGACGCGGCGCGCTACAAGGAAATGGCCGTCGCCGCGACGCGACGGGACGCGCTCCGCTTCCGGCTTGCGCTGGAGCTGGGCGACGACGCCCCGTCACAGCTCGCGCCGCCCTACGGGCTCCCGCGCGTGCGCGTGGAAAGCCGACCGCTCGGCACGCTCTTTCACATCGCCGCCGGCAACGTGGACGGCCTGCCCGCGCTCAGCGTGGTGGAGGGACTGCTCACGGGCAACGTGAACATCCTCAAGCTTCCCTCGGCAGACGACGGGCTGACACTCGAGCTTCTCTCGCTGCTGATCGGGCTGGAGCCGTCGATCGCCGAATACGTTTACGTCTTCGACACCCCCTCCTCCGACGCCGACGCCATGCGGAAGATGGCCGCGCTCGCCGACGGGATCGTGCTCTGGGGCGGCGAGGAGGCGACGCGCGCGGTGCGCGCGCTCGCGCCACCCGGCGCGCGGCTGATCGAATGGGGCCACCGCCTCGGCTTCGCCTACGTCTCCGGCTATGCCGACAAGGAGGCGGAGCTCGCCGCGCTCGCCGCGCACATCGCCGAGACGCGCCAGCTGCTGTGCAGCTCGTGCCAGACGATCTATCTGAACACGGACAGCGAGGCGGCCGCGCGCGCCTTCTGCCGTGAATTTCTGCCGATCCTGGACGCGGCGCTCGCCGCGGCGCGCGCGCCGGATCCCGGCGACGCGGCGCAGGCCACGCTGCGCGCCTATTGCCGCCGGCTCGAGGAGGCCGCCGGACAGACGGATCGGCGGCGCGAGGTTTTCCGCGGTGCGCACGGCTCCCTGACGCTCTGTGCCGACCGGAAGCTGGAGCTGTCGGACATGTACGGGAACGTACTCGTCAAGAGGCTGCCCGCGCCGTATCTTTTGCCGATCCTGCGGCGCGCCAAGGGCACGCTGCAGTCGGCCGCGCTGATCTGCGCGCCCGGCGAGCGCGCGGCGCTGACGGAGACACTGCTCCGCGCGGGCGTCGTGCGCGTGATGACGGCCGGCAACGCCTCCGTCACCTTCGGCGGCGAGGCGCACGACGGTCTCTATCCGCTTCGGCAGTACCGCCGGATCGTGAACGTGGAGCTCTGAATGAAAAAACGGACAGCCCGCAGGCTGTCCGTTTTCGTTTGTCTGTATCATCCGAGCGCCACGTCCAGCGCCATCATCAGCGTAAAGCCGGCGGCGTAGAACACCGTGCCGACGTTGGAATGCGCGCCCGCCGACATCTCCGGGATCAGCTCCTCGACGACGACGTAGAGCATCGCGCCGGCGGCGAAGCTGAGCAGATACGGCAGCACGGCCGACGCCGCGCCGGCCGCCGCGATCGGGAGCAGCGCCGCCAGCGGCTCGACCGCGCCGGAAAGGACTCCGTAGAAAAACGACTTTGGACGGCCGACGCCCTCCGCGCGCAGCGGCATGGAGATGATCGCGCCCTCAGGGAAATTCTGGATGACGATGCCGACGGCGAGCGTCATCGCCGCCGCCAGCGAGACTCCGCCCGCGCCCGAAAGCCAGCCGGCGAAAACGACGCCGACCGCCATGCCCTCGGGAATGTTATGGAGCACGACCGCCAGCACCAGCATCGTCGTTTTCTGCAGACGGCTCCGCGGGCCTTCGGCCCGCTCCGCGTTCATGTGCAGATGCGGGATGCCGCGGTCGAGCAGCAAAAGAAAGCCCACGCCGCACCAGAAGCCGACGGCGGCCGGCACGAACGACCATGCGCCCCAGCCCGCCGCCTGCTCGATCGCGGGGATAAGCAGGCTCCACACGGACGCCGCCGTCATCACGCCGGAGGCAAAGCCGATCAGGGCGCGCTGCACCCGGTCGCCGAGCGCCCGCTTCATCAAAAACACGCACGCCGCGCCGAGCGCCGTTCCCGCAAAGGGGATCATCAGTCCCCAGAATACCGTAAGCGTCATTCGTTCTCCATCCCTTCCCGGATCTGCGATCCGAATTTCTGCCTGTCTTACTCCTGCGCCTTCAGCGCGGCCACCATGTCGATTCTGCGGTTCTTGCGCGCCACCATCGCGCCGACGAGCAGCGAGACGCCGAAGGTCAGAAGGATGCTGACCGCATAGGTCGTCGGGCCGATCGCCAGCCGCATCTCATATTCCGACGCCAGCGCGCGCAGCAGATACCAAAGCACGCCGACGCCGCACGGAATGCCGATCAGCACGCCGAGCACCGTCATCCACAGATTCTGCCCGATCAGCAGCCAGCCGATGCGGCGGTCCCGGAAGCCGAGCACCTTCAAAGTCGCCATCTCGCGGCTGCGCTCGATGTAGCTCATCACGCCGAGATTGTACAGCACGACGACGCCGAGCACCACCGCCGCAAAGACGAGCAGCAAAATCATCGTGAACATGATCTCCATGAAGGTATCAAAGGAATCGACGATGCTCTGCTTCGACTGCACGCTGACGATCCGCTCGTCGGGCGCGACGCTCTCCCGGGCGGTCAGGACGCTGGTGATCCGGTAGGGGATGCCGACGCGGTCCGCGTACGCGTCCGTCATGACGATGCTCTTCGTCATGGAGCGCACGATCCCTGCCACGCGCACCGTGTAGCTTTCATCATCCCCGTAGGGTGAGAAGGTCAGCGTATCGCCGACGCGGAGCGAATGCGCGTCCGCGATGCGCTCGCAGAGATAGGCTCCGTCGTCGCCGAGCGTCAGAAAATCGCCGTCGTCGTCGACGAAGCGGACAAGATCCTGCCGGATGCGGTAGATCTCCAGCCCGATCGGGCTGTCCTCCAGCTGCACGCTGCTCTGCGCGCACCAGTCGCCCTCGTAGGCGGCGGCGATCGCCTCGGCCTCCTCCCGCCCGACGCCGTCGGACGCGAGATAGATGCGGTTTGCGTAGCGGATCGCCCGGTTATAGAAGAGGTCGACGAAGCGGTCGGCCGTGTCCTTCATGCCGAGGCCGCCGACCAGGAGCACCATGCAGCCCACGATGCCGAAGAGCGTCATCGCGCTGCGCGCCTTGTGCCGCAGGCAGTCGCGCAGATTCCACTGCGTGCCGAAGCGCAGACGCTCCCAGAAGGGAAAGCGCTCAAGCCACAGCCGGCGCATCTTCTTCGGCGTATACGGACGCAGGGCGTCCGCCGCCGTGCCGCGCAGCATCGATTTGACGGAGAGGAAGCCGATGAGAACGAGGAACAGATTGATCCCCGCCAGCACCGCCCAGACAAACGGCGGCACCGCCAGGCTCCAGTCGTCCATGTCGAGATAGGTGCCCATCGAGCCGTCCGGATTCATGATGAACCAGCCGAGCCACCAGCCGAGCGCAACGCCGAGCGCCGTGCCGACGAGGCCGATGCCCAGCGCGTAGGCGGAATAATGCGCGACGATCCGCCGATCCTTGAAGCCGAGCGACTTCAGCGTGCCGATCTGCGTCTTCTCCGACGCCGTCAGACGGTGCATCGTCGTGACCATCGTCAATACGGCGATCGCCAGAAAGAGCACCGGCAGCACCGCCGCCATCGTCTTCCCTTCTTTGCTTTCGCCCATTGCCTCGCTGTAGGAGAGCGTGTCGTCCTTCGCGAGCACCAGCACCGTACGGCCGAGCGCGCGCTCGGCCGCCGCGGTGAATTCCTTTTTGCTCAGCGCGCTCAGCGCGTGGATCTCCGTGTAAAACTCACCGCCCAGCACGCGCCGTACGAGCGCCGGCGCGGCGTAGGCGTAGCCGTAGGTGCTGTAATCCGGCATCAGCTGCGTCTCGTCCGGCAGGCAGATGAGGTACTCGCCGGATTTGACCAGCCCCCGCACGGTGCCCTCGATGACGAGATTCTTGTAAACGAGGCGCAGCGTATCGCCGACGGCGACGCCGTTTGCGTCGGCGTAGCGGTCGGAGAGCCAGAGGCCGTCCTCGCTCGCCGCGTCGTAGGCGTCGCCCGCGGTCACGATCATGCCGGAGACGCGCGCGTCCTCCGTGACGGTCAGCGCGACGACGTCGCCGTCTTCCTCCCCGGTCGTGTTCACGGCCAGATATCGGGATGCGCGCGTCACGCCGCCGATCGCCGCGATCTCGTCCCGCTGCGCCGCGTCGAAGCCGCTCTCGGAGAGGATGCGGAAATCGGCGTAGCCGGTTTTGTCAAAGAAGGCGAACACGTCGCGCTCCAGGCTGTACCACTCCATGTTGAAGCCGACGAAGACACCGATGCCGAGCGCGATCATGACGACCATGGAGAGAAACTGCGCCCGGTACTGCCCCATGGTGCGGATCCCCTTGCGAAACAGCATTTACCACTCCACCTCTTTCAGCGAGGCGGGATGCGCCTGGTGCTCGCAGGACTGAACGCGGCCGTTCTTGACGCGGATCACCGTGTCCGCGATGCGCGCGATGTTCTGATTGTGCGTGACAATGAGGATCGTCTTTCCGTAACGCTTCGCCATGTCGAGCAGCACGCCGAGGACCGTGGCGCCGGTCTCCGAATCGAGCGCGCCGGTCGGCTCGTCGCAGAGCAGAATCTCCGGATTCTTGGCCAGCGCGCGGGCGATGGAGACGCGCTGCTGCTCGCCGCCGGAAAGCTCCGAGGGAAATTTCTTTTTGTGGTCGGCCAGTCCCACCGCGCGCAGCATCTCCTCGGGATCGAGCGCCCGCGGCGCGATCTCGCGCACCAGCGCCACATTCTCCAGCACCGTCAGCGTGGGGATCAGGTTGTAGGACTGGAAAACGAAGCCCACCTTGGCGGCGCGGTATTCGGCCAGCTCGTCCCGCCCCAGGCGGGAGATGTCCTGCCCGTCCACGAGGATCGTCCCGCTCGTGGGATTGTCCAGCCCGCCGAGCAGATTGAGGAAGGTGCTCTTTCCGGCGCCGCTCGGCCCCAGGATCACGATCATCTCTCCGCGCTCCAGCTCGAGCGTCACATCGTCCAGCGCTTTCTGTTTGTGATCGCCGACCGTATACACACGGCTGACGTTCTGAAAGGAAACTACAGTCACAATATTTCTCCTTCATGGAATTTCGGATGAGGGTTCAGGTGAAGAAAACGGGAGGCGCCGTGCTTCAGCGCCTCCCGTCTTCCTCAGGCGGATTTGTGGCAGGAGCCTCCCATCGGGCAGTGACCGCAGTTTCCGCCGCAGGAGGATCTGCCTTTTTTCTTATCGCGCACCAGGCCGGCCACGATGGCCGCCACGACGCCGATCAGAATGAGCGAGATCAGAATCGTCGCCCAGTTTGCCGCAAGCCACGTCCACATAAGAGACTCCTTTCACGCGGATTGTTCTTTGAGAATGCTTATTTGATCTTGACATCCGCCGTCAGCTTCGAGGCCTCGGTGTACTTCTTGAAGAAAAGCATATACACGATGACCGCGAGGCACGCCAGCGCAGCGATCAGGCCGATGACGTTCAGATTGCCGGTAAAAGCGCCGCCGATCTGGTTGATCATCAGGGCGATCACATAGGCAAAGCCGCACTCGTAGCCGATCGCAAACCATGTCCACTTCGCACTGTTCATCTCACGCTTGATGGCGCCGATGGCTGCGAAGCACGGAGCGCAGAGCAGGTTGAAGACGAGGAAAGACAGGCCGGAGACCTTCGTGAAGGCCTCAGACAGCGCCGCCCAGGCGCTCAGCTCGCCGGAGCCGTAGAGAATGCCCATCGTACCGACGATGTTCTCCTTGGCGACGAGACCGGTGACGGAGGCGACAGCCGCCTGCCAGTTGCCCCAGCCGAGCGGGGCGAAGATCCACGCCACGGCGGAACCGATCTTCGCGAGGATCGAGGCGTCGAGCTGATCCTCCTCGAGCATGCCGAACGAACCGTCGACCCAGCCGAAGAAGGAGAGGAACCAGACCACGATGGTGGAGAGCAGAATGATCGTGCCGGCCTTCTTGATGAAGGACCAGCCGCGCTCCCACATGGAGCGGAGCACGTTGCCGAGCGTCGGCCAGTGGTAGGCCGGCAGCTCCATGACGAACGGTGCCGGATCGCCCGCGAACATCTTCGTCTTCTTCAGCATAATGCCGGAGAGGATGATCGCAGCCATGCCGATGAAGTACGCGCCGGTGGAAATCCATGCGCTGCCGCCGAAGATCGCGCCCGCGATCATGGCGATGAACGGCACCTTCGCGCCGCAGGGGATAAAGGTGGTGGTCATGATCGTCATGCGGCGGTCACGCTCGTTTTCGATCGTACGCGAGGCCATGACGCCGGGGATGCCGCAGCCTGTGCCGATCAGCATCGGAATGAAGGACTTGCCGGAGAAGCCGAAGCGGCGGAAGATCCGGTCAAGCACGAAGGCGATACGCGCCATGTAGCCGCACGCCTCAAGGAAGGCCAGAAGCAGGAAGAGCACCAGCATCTGCGGGACAAAGCCGAGCACCGCGCCCACGCCGGCGACGATGCCGTCGAGAATCAGGCCCTTGAGCCAATCCGCCGCGCCGATCTTATCGAGCAGGGACTCCACGAGCACCGGCACGCCGGGCACCCACACGCCGTAGTCGGCCGGATCCGGCTCCTCAAAGCCGTTCTCATCGAAATAGGCGACAGCGTCCCGGAAGGTCATGGGGTTCGTCTCGTCCTCGTCGGCCCCGTCGGGGATCGCGTCGTAGTAGACGGTCAGCTCGCTTTCCTCCAGCGTTTCCTCATCCTCGACGGTCACCTGCGCGGAACCGCTGCCCGTGAAGGCACGGATCTCGGAGAGAAGCGCGTCGGCGTCGAAATCGTCCGCTTCGGGATCGATCTCGACGTCCTCCATGAACGCGCTGACCGCGTTCACGGCGGCGGCATAGTCCTCGCCGGCCTCCTCGGCGGCCTTCGAGCCGATGCCGAAGAGATGCCAGCCGTCGCCGAAGAGACCGTCGTTGGCCCAGTCGGTGGCAGAGGCGCCGATGGTGACCATGGAGATGTAGTAGACAAGGAACATCACGACCGCGAAGATCGGAAGGCCCAGCCAGCGGTTGGTGACGATGCGGTCGATCTTGTCGGAGGTCGAGAGGGCGCCGACGGCCTTCTTCTTGTAGCAGGCCTTGATGACGCCGGCAATGTACACGTAGCGTTCGTTGGTGATGATCGACTCGGCATCGTCGTCCAGCTCGCGCTCGGCGGACTGAATGTCCGCCTCGATGTGCGAAAGCGTATCCGCGGGGATATTCAGCCGGGAAAGCACCTTGTCGTCGCGCTCAAAGACCTTGATCGCGTACCAGCGCTGCTGCTCCTCGGGCATATTGTGCACGGCGGCTTCCTCGATGTGCGCCAGCGCGTGCTCCACCGGGCCGGAGAAGGTATGCTGCGGCACGGTCTTCGTGCCCTTCGCCGCCTTGACGGCCGCCTCGGCGGCCTCCATCACGCCGTCGCCCTTCAGGGCAGAAATCTCGACGACCTTGCAGCCGAGCTGACGGGACAGCTCCGCGGTGTCGATGCGGTCGCCGTTCTTCTTCACGACGTCCATCATGTTGATGGCGAGCACGACCGGGATCCCCAGCTCGGTCAGCTGAGTGGTCAGGTAGAGGTTTCTCTCCAGGTTCGTACCGTCGATGATGTTCAGTATCGCGTCCGGACGCTCGCCGATCAGGTAGTTTCTGGCCACGACCTCCTCGAGCGTGTACGGAGACAGGGAATAAATGCCGGGCAAGTCCGTGATAATGACGCCGTCGTGCTTTTTCAGACGGCCTTCCTTTTTTTCCACGGTGACGCCCGGCCAGTTGCCGACGAACTGGTTGGAGCCGGTCAGCGCGTTGAACAGCGTTGTTTTGCCGCTGTTGGGGTTGCCTGCAAGGGCAATTCGCAAATCCATTGCCATTCTCCTCTCAAATATACAGTTAGCATCCGCTAATTCACGGGGTGAAAAGTCCGGGGAGTCTCCTCCCCGCCCCGATTTTACTCGACCTCGATCATGGCCGCATCTGCGCGGCGGATCGACAGCTCATAGCCGCGGACGTTGACCTCGACCGGATCGCCGAGCGGCGCCACCTTGCGCACATAGACCTCGATGCCCCGGGTAATGCCCATGTCCATGATCCGACGCCGGACGGCGCCCTCGCCGTGCAGCCGGACGACCTTGGCCGTTTCGCCGATCCGGACATCCCGCAGTGTTTTCATTCGCTCTGTCCTCCTTCAAATTGTTTCGCTTGGTTCCTATGAATACCGCGACAGGTCAGATCATGATCCTGCGCGCCATTTCATCGTTGATTGCGATCCGGGATTCCTTGACCTTGACGATCACGTTGCCGCCGAGCGAGTTGACGACCGTCACGTCGCCGCCGACCACGAATCCGAGATCCTCGAGATGCTTTTTGATCTCCGGGCTGCCGCCGATTTTTTTGATGATATAGGACGCTCCGAAGTCCGCCAGCGTAAGCGGCATCATACGAATTCCCTCTTCCTTTTGCAGTGATCCGCACCGCGCCGCAGCGCCGCGCAGGTTAGTCCTTGCTAACCACCATCTATTATAGTTACTTTCGGCTAACATGTCAAGGGCTTTTCGAGAAAAAAATGATCCCGCGCGCGAATTTTGTCGTCCGACAACCTTCGCGCGCGGGATAAAACTCCGTTTTGCCATACGGCTCAGCGGACGGATGAGGAAACGCACGGATACTGCGACACCGTCTCCAGCAGTTCGCCGGTCTCCGTCTCCGGCGTCCACAGCATCGCCGCGTACAGCGCGGCCGGCAGCCGGATCTCGTTCTCGAACATGCCGTCCTCGATCAGCGCCTCGACGAGGGGATCCCTTCCCTTCGCCGCCACGGCGGCGATCAGCCGCCGCGCCAACTCCGCGCGGCGCAGCCAGCCGCTCTCGATCCGCCGCCAGAGCGGCTCCTTCGCCGCCTGCCGGCGCGCAAGAAACTGCTCGGTGCGCTCCCCGAGAATATAGCGCTCGGAAAAATGCTCGAAGGCTGTCCAGTCCAGCTTGGTCATGCCCTTCAGGACGGCGCCGAAGCGCTCACCCTCTCCGCGCAGCGTGAGCAGGCGCTCCGTCAGCGCCAGCGTCTCCTCGAAATCGGCCACATCGTCTGCATAGTAGCTGAAGGGGAAGGCGCCGCAGTTCTCCCAGACAATCGTCACCCGCTCGTCCACGCGGCGGATCGCGTCCAGCCGCGTCTTCACGGAATCCGCGTGCAGCCCGAACTGGATATGCAGCGCCGGGTGCCGCGCGAGCAGCGCGCCGGCGACGTCGTTGACCACCTCGGTCACCCGCTCGGCGACCGACACGCCGCCGACCTCGTCGGCAGACAGCTCCGTAAACGACTGAAAATAGATCCCGTCGCCGCCGACGGGCGCGTATTCCTCTTCATAGGTACGCAGCACCTGCTCGCGCAGGCGCGCAAGGCTGTCCGCATTCCACTGCGCCAGCGTCGCCGCGCAGTCCGTCGACCAGCCCCAGGCGAAGCCCCAGATCACGCGGATGCCCCAGCGATGCGCGCACTCGACCACCTCGTCGGCGTTGAGCGGCACGCGGTCGTTCCAGATCACGATCTCGTTCAGGCGGAGGCGGGCCATATTCCGGAGAAACCTTCTGTAGTCGTAAATCACATGGCCCCACGTCCAGATCGCGCGGGTTTTGACGGCGGGCACGGCGCGCGTGCGCCACGGCGGCAGGCGGCGGGAGAGCGGATCGTCAAAGAAATCGCCCTTCCACCAGTTTCCGCGGCGGTAGAGCACGCTGCCACAGTAGGTGTTGCAGAAATCCATGCAGCCGTAGAGGACGCCCGCCGGATCGTATCCGGCGATGGCAATCAGCTGCGCTCCCTCCTCAAACGGGCTCGGCCCGACCCAGATCGCGTAGCCCTGTTCATTCTGAGGGACCTCGATCAATCCCCGCGCCGCGCACTCCGCGAGCAGCGGATGCGAGCCGATGCGGCCGACGGCAATCACGGAGGCGGCGTGCGCACCGCCGGGATCATCGGCCATGCGCACCGGCAAAACGTACGACAGCATGCCGCCGACAAAGCCGGCGAGCGACTTCACCGCCTGCCCGACCACGCCGTCGCAGGCGTCCGGCATAAGAATCCAGCGTGTATTCAAGAAACGTCTCCTTTTCACTCCGCGGGCCGCGGCCAGGCGGAATCAGTTTTCCTTCTTCGGCGAGTCGAGCTTGTCCAGGCCCGCGCGCTGCGCGGCGTAACAGACGATCATGCCGATGATGCCGCAGGAGATGATCTCGCCCGCGCAGACGGTCAGCGTCATGAACCAGTAGGCGTCTTCGGCGCCGTATACAAAGCGAAGCACCGGCGGTACAATCAGAGTGTTGGCAATGATCGGCGGCAGCGGCGCCAGAAATTTATTCTTTTTGCGAAGCAGGAAGGTTCCCAGCGCGCCGAGCAGCGTCGCCAGCGAACCGAACACCACGTCCCACATCGCGCAGCCCGTCAGAATATTGGCCAGGACGCAGCCGACCGTCAGACCGGGGATCGCCGCCGAAAAGAAGGCGGGCAGCACAGTCAGCGCCTCCGAGAGGCGAACCTGGATCACGCCGGAGGCCAGTCCGAAGAGATTGGAAAGCCACGTGAAGGCTACGTACAGGGCCGCGACGAGCGCGGCGTAGGTGATGAAACGAATGTCTTTGCGCATAAAAAAGCTCCTTTAGTTTTGTTTTAAGTGAGGAAGGTTTCGAACTCACTGCCAATAGTATAGCACATCGGGCGCGCGGAAGCAAGGAGAAATTGCAAAGATTGTAAACAATCTGATAAATCGATATCGTGATATTGATTTCATGCAATCGATATGCTATAATAGAATATGAAGAGGTAATCTCTATTTCTTAAGCGACAGAGGAGTAACCACATGGCAAACCGTTTTGTTCTGAATGAAACATCCTATCACGGCAAGGGCGCCATCGAAAGCATCCCGCACGAGGTCGCGGCCCGTTCCCTGACGAAGGCCTTGATCTGCTCCGATCCGGATCTGGTCCGCTTCGGCGTGACGAAGAAGGTCACCGACGTTCTCGACGCCGCGAAGATCCCCTATGAAATCTACTCCAACATCAAGCCGAACCCGACGATCGAGAACGTGCAGTCCGGCGTGGCCGCCTTCAAGGCCTCCGGCGCCGACTTCATCATCTCCATCGGCGGCGGCTCCTCCATGGATACCGCGAAGGCCATCGGCATCATCATCACGAATCCGGAATACGAGGACGTGCGCAGCCTCGAGGGCGCGGTCGACACGAAGAACCCCTGCGTGCCCACGATCGCCGTCCCGACGACCGCCGGCACCGCCGCCGAGGTCACGATCAACTACGTCATCACCGACGTGGAGAAGAAGCGCAAGTTTGTCTGCGTCGATCCGCACGACATCCCGGTCGTCGCCGTCGTCGATCCGGACATGATGTCCACGATGCCCCGTTCGCTGACCGCCTTCACCGGCATGGATGCGCTGACGCACGCCATCGAGGGCTATATCACCCTCGGCGCCTGGGAGCTGTCCGACATGTTCCACATCAAGGCCATTGAAATCATCGCCCGCAGCCTGCGCGGCGCCGTCGCCAACGACCCGGCCGGCCGCGAGGGCATGGCGCTCGGTCAGTACGTGGCCGGCATGGGCTTCTCCAACGTCGGCCTCGGCGTCGATCACTCCATGGCGCACACCCTGTCCGCCTACTATGACATGCCGCACGGCAAGGCCTGTGCAACGCTGCTCCCGACGGTGATGGAGTACAACGCGCCCTGCACCGGCGAGAAGTACCGCGAGATCGCCCGCGCGATGGGCGTCAAGGGCGTCGACGCGATGACGCAGGACGAATACCGCCGCGCCGCCGTGGACGCCGTGAAGCAGCTGGCCGCCGACGTCGGCATCGAGTGCACGCTGAAGGGCGTCGTCCGCGAGGAGGACATCCCCGCCCTCTCCCGCGACGCGTTCAACGACGCCTGCCGTCCCGGCAACCCGCGCCCGACGAGCGAGGCCGACATCGCCGCGCTCTACCGCTCGCTGATGTAAGAAACAAGGGAACGCGCTGGGGGCGCCTTTTGAAAAAAGGCGCCCCCAGACCCCCGCGAAAACTTTTTTGCATGCCACAGGACGAGGTGCGGCGGAAGCTGCCCGGCCTGTGATTTTTTGTTTTGGCGGGCAGGCGCGGCCTGAGCGGGGGCTCTGCCCCCCGTGCCCCCGGTCGCTCCCCCTGCCCCCGCGACGGGCCCGTCCCATGGGTGGGACATAGTGCGCAGCCGGGAGGGAAAAGGGCTGGGCGGGAGCAGCCGTAAACGGAAAGCCGGGGAGGAAATACCAAGGGAACACCGTAAAACAGCCATAACCAAAAGCACAGGACAAGCGATCCGCACTCGCCTTGTCCCGTGTTTTGTTTCAAAGTCTTTGAAGAGGGGTCGAGGGGAGGGACTTTCTGAAGAAAGTCCCTCCCCCGTGCGTCCCCCCGCGTCCCATGCGTTCCCGTCACACCGGCTCGAGCAGGATCTCCGCCTCCGCGTTGACGGCGCCGGTGGGACGGACGGAGCGGACGTAATACGTTCCGTCGTCCTCACCGAGATAGATTTTCTCCGTTTCGCCGAGCGGCGCTTCGGAGAGAAAGCTGAAGATGGCGGAGATCACGCGGCTTTTCGGCATCTCCGGCAAAAACGAGCAGAAGAGATCCGGATAGTGCGTATTGTTCAGGTGCCCGTTGCGGTCGATATCCGCGTAGAGCACAGTATGCTCGCCGACCAGCTTCATCTGCGTATCGGCGGGAATGTGAAAGCGCGCGGGCAGGTCGAGTTCCAGCGGCTCGTCCTGGCAGTAGTTCAGCGGCACCTCGCCGACGCGGCGCAGTCTGCGGTCGCTGACGCCGACGAGCGCCCAGGCGGAGGTCGCCTCCGCCACGATGCGATCCCCGCGCAGCACGCGATAGCAGCGGTTGAAGGTCACGCCGCGGCTGGCGACGCCCCAGGTCTGGCTGAGGATCCGATCGTGCGCGTGAAGCGGCGCGTAGACGCTGATGCCGATGCGGCTGAGCACAAACGAATGCCCGGCGTCAAAGAGCGCCTCAAACGACGGCCCTTCGCCGGCCATCTGCAGATTCGCCGTGTCCTGCATCATGCGCAGAAGCCCGCTCACGCTGACGATCCCGTTGCAGTCCGTGTCGTGGACGTTGACCCTGTATTCCTCTTCCCATTTCATACCGTGCGTTCCTCCGTCATTCTTTCTGAACCGATTCATTATAGCACAGTCCGGCGCGCCGTTTGTCACCGGCATTCAAACAATCTGTAAACATTTCCGGGCCGCCGGCGCGCCGGCAATCTCCCGGGAGGAATTTGGGAAAGTTCTTGTATTTTGCCGCCGGTCATGCTATAATGTACTCGTAATCCCCAATCATTTTTTTGTACGGAGGATCCCATGGCAGAAAACAGATATATCGGCGCATACCCCGCAATCGGTATCCGTCCGACCATCGACGGCCGCCGCGGCGCCCTGAAGGTGCGCGAATCGCTGGAGGAGCAGACAATGAACATGGCGCGCAGCGCCGCCAAGCTCTTCACGGACAACCTTCGCTACTCGAACGGCGAGCCGGTCCGCGTCGTCATCGCCGACACGACGATCGGCCGCGTCGCCGAGGCCGCCGCCTGCGAGGAAAAATTCCGCCGCGAGGGCGTCGCCGTCACGCTGACCGTCACGCCGTGCTGGTGCTACGGCTCCGAGACGATGGACATGGACCGCAACACGATCAAGGCCGTCTGGGGCTTCAACGGCACGGAGCGTCCCGGCGCCGTCTATCTGGCGTCCGTGCTCGCCACGCACGCGCAGAAGGGCCTGCCGGCCTTCGGCATCTACGGACATGAGGTGCAGGATATGGACGACACCTCCATCCCCGCCGACGTCGAGGAAAAGCTGCTCCGCTTCGGCCGCGCCGCCGTCGCCGCCGCCACCATGCGCGGCAAATCCTATCTCCAGATCGGCGCGATCACGATGGGCATCGGCGGCTCCATCATCGATTCCAAATTCATCGAGGAATACCTCGGCATGCGCGTCGAATCCGTCGACGAGGTCGAAATCATCCGCCGCATGACGCTCGGCATCTATGACGAAAAGGAATACGAAAAGCTGAAGAAGTGGGCGGAAGCCAACGTCCGCGAGGGCTTCGACAAGAACCCGAAGGAATTGCAGAAGAGCCGCGCGGAGAAGGACGCCGACTGGGAATTCACGCTCAAGATGTACCTCATCATCAAGGATCTGATGAACGGCAATCCGAACCTTCCGCTTGGCGCGGAGGAGGAGGCGGTCGGCCACAACGCCATCGCCGGAGGCTTCCAGGGACAGCGGCAGTGGACGGATTTCTATCCGAACTGCGACTTCCCGGAGGCGATGCTCAACACGAGCTTCGACCACAACGGCGCCCGCGAGCCGTACATCCTCGCCACGGAAAACGACGTGCTCAACGGTCTCGGCATGCTCTTCATGAAGCTGCTCACGAACCGCGCCCAGATGTTCGCCGACGTGCGCACCTACTGGAGCCCCGAGGCGGTCAAGCGCTGCACCGGCTATGACGTCGAGGGCGCCGCGAAGGAAAACGGCGGCTTCATCCACCTCATCAACTCCGGCGCCTGCTGCCTCGACGCCAACGGCCAGGCCCGGGCCGCCGACGGCACGCGCCTCATGAAGCCGTGGTACGAGGTGAACGAGGCCGATCAGAAGGCGATCATGGAGCACACGACCTGGAACTACGCCGACCTCGGCTACTTCCGCGGCGGCGGCTACTCCTCCCGCTTCGTCACCGACTGCGAGATGCCCGCGACGATGATCCGCCTCAATCTGGTGGACGGTCTCGGCCCGATGCTGCAGATCGCCGAGGGCTGGACAGTCGCGCTGCCCGATGAGGTCACGGACATCCTCTGGAAGCGCACGGACTACACCTGGCCCTGCACGTGGTTCACGCCGCGCTGCGACGGCATCGTGGGCAGCCCGTTCCGCACCGCCTACGACGTGATGAACAACTGGGGCGCCAACCACGGCGCGATCAGCTACGGCCACATCGGCGCCGATCTGATCACGTTCTGCTCGATGCTCCGCATCCCGGTCGCCATGCACAACGTCCCGGTGGAGAAGATCTTCCGTCCCGCCGCGTGGAACGCCTTCGGCATGGACAAGGAGGGCGCCGACTACCGCGCCTGCGCCAACTACGGCCCGTTCTATAAAAAGTAAGGTACTTCCTGCGGGAAGCCCGTATTGCCTGCAGAGAGGCGGGAAGGGACCATCGCACGCCTCCCCCGCCGCTCGCCTTGCGGAGGGGAAGGACCATCTCAGACGGCGAAGTTCCTTCCCCTCCGCACCTCCCTATCTCCT
>Ga0208297_1001694_pt1 | contig 17553 bp, 18 predicted proteins | sample LMS_cellobiose_e_FD_187367 | JGI IMG/M metagenome (GOLD analysis project Ga0208297, IMG submission 187367) | Rumen-fistulated moose microbial communities from Alaska, USA - LMS_cellobiose_enrichment (SPAdes) (version 2) | ecosystem: Host-associated > Mammals > Digestive system > Stomach > Rumen... | reverse complement strand
TCCCCCGCTCTGGAGTTCAAGAGCGAGGGCTACGTCACCGGCATGGCGGCGAAGATGTTCCTCGTGGCCGGGCCGGTCATCGTTTTCGGCGTCGCCGCCAGCGCGGTGTACGGGCTGGTGCTGGTGCTGCTGGGGTACGGGGGATAAAGTGTTTCGGAGGCGGGCCAGGCGGCCCGCCTCCGATGGGGTTTGTGAGAAGGCCGCAGTGGATTTCGTTTTTTACTCGATTCTCAGCATTGCCGTTGTGCTGTACTCGCCGGTTTTCGGATTGACATCCCAAAAGAAAACATCAAACCCGATTTCATACCAGAACCCGATATGTTCCGCGGTTTGTGAGAAGCTTGTTAATTGAATCGCTCCGCTCTCTTTTGCAAGGCGATAAACCTCGCATACAAGCGCTTTCCCGATTCCTTGTGTCCTATGCTCCTCTTTTACAAACACTTCAATGAACAACCGGATGCTTTCCAGTGGTGCCTGCATACTGTCCGGACACGCGATGATCGCTCCTATGATCTCCCCACGCCTCCCGCAAAAGGCAAACGCAGAAAGCGTATCAGCTCTGCTCATATAAAACGCTTTCTTTTCTAGGTCCGTCAGATAATCGCCAATCAACTGGACGATTTCCGCATTTGAAAGCTTCCTAACAGAGTCATTTCGCTGATGAGCCGGCAGTGGTTTTCTCGTAATGCAGCGGCTGAACATATGAAAGTAATTCCCATAGAAAAGGGGCATAGCCGGATCATTTTGCTTCCTGCCGTATGCGTTCATAGAAAACCCTTGTTTCAGCCAGAAGCAACTTGCTTCAACCGTAGCATTTGCGGAACCGTAAATAAACAGAACGCCCGCTCTTTCGGCTTCTTCCATGGTTTTTGCGACCAGTACGGCTGCAATCCCGTTTCTCCTGTGCGACGGGCTGACAAACAAATCATAAACATACCAGCACTTTCCACCCAGAGGCGAAGGAACTTCTCTTTCAATAACAACAATTCTTCCGAGCGGCGTGCTATGAGAATCTTCAGCAATATAGATAATTACCTTTTCACGCTTTTTCTTTTCGTTGAATTTGAAAAGGCTAATGATTCGGTCGCGCTGCTCCGGATTTGCATGCAAAATAGTATATTCTCTATTGTTCATAAGAACCTCCGTAAATCAGTTTTGATTGCAAGGGTTTTGAATCAAATCCCGTTTACGGGAAGTGCAAGGAGAGAAGCAAAAAGAAAAAGCCAAGAAAAACACACCGAATCGCGCGCATTTTGCGGCGGTTCCTATGTCTTCTTGGTTCGTTCATAACCGGCGATATCGTTCCTTGCACAGGGTCCTCCTTTCACGCAAAAGATATCACGGCAAAGTTCAATTTGTCAACGGCAGCATTGCCGTTCTATCTTGACATTAGGGGATATATCCCCTATACTTGCAGTGAAAGAGAGGTAGTGCACTTTGCCAACCATCAGCTATTTCTATGGGATTATTATTGTCATGTACCTTCGCAACAAGGAGCATAACCCGCCGCATATCCACGCGATCACGCAGGATTTTGACGCGCCGTTTCTGGTTTCCACCGGGGAACTGATGGAGGGGGAGTTTCCACCCAAAGCACAAGCCCTGGTAAAAGAATTCATTATGCAGTATCAGAAGGAGCTGCTTGAGATGTGGGAAACGGAGAAGTATATCAAGCTGCCGCCGCTCAAATAATACCCGGCAAAAACGGACAAGGAGGTGAATCCCCGTGTTCCACAAAGCAATCGACCTGCAATTTCTGGAGGGCACGGCGCTGTGCGTGACTTTCCAGGATGGGACGGTCAAACAATATGATATGCGCACACTGTTCCCCAAATACCCCCAGTTGAAAGCCCTGGAGGATCGGGCGCTCTTTCTCTCCGGGCGATTGATGGGGGCCTATGGGATCATTTGGACGGATGAACTGGACATTGAGACCGAAACGATATATGAAGACGGCAAGACGGTGCGGACGGAAAAGATCTTCCTGCATCCGGAGGCCGCTCATGCTGTCGCCGCTGCCAGAGCCATGGCAGGATTGACCCAGAAGGAACTGGCACAGCGGACGGGAATCGATCAATCCGACATCTCCAAAATCGAGCGGGGTACTGCCAATCCCTCCATAGCCACTTTGGAACGCATTGCCGCCGCATTGGGCGGCGAACTCAACATTGCCATCCTGTTTTCCTGACAGGCATCGATTTACGAGATATTTGTGTTTTACTTGACTCAAGCAGAGGGGTATGTCACGGGGACCATGGTGAAGATGTTTACCATCGCCGGGCCGGTGATCGTCTCCGGCACCGTGGCGAGTGCGCTGTACGGGCTCGTGCTGGTGCTGCTGGGGTACGGGGGATAGTGTATAAATTTCGGGGAGGCGGCATGAGCCGTCTCCCCGAAATGGGGCAAGGAGAACCGCACCTGTTAACTCCGTATTCTTTGTCTCTGCCTGGTCTTCACTGCCCTATACCTGATGTATAACAAAATGTTTTAATGCTCTTTATAATTCATCTGCAAAGAAATCACTATCTAGTCTTTTCACCTCATAGACATGCTCGACAGAAACACCTACGTTATGCTTTATCATAAGTCGTGTAAGTGTGTCACCATCTACTAGAACAACCTTTGTTCCTAAAAGGTTTCCTGCATACTGCAAAGCACCTGAGGAGAACTTAGCCGTAGTAATAAACAATCCCTTCTGAGCTTGTTGTCCTGTTAATGCTCCTACAAACTTTTGAATCTCTGGTTTTCCAACGGTTTGATCTACAGCCCACTGTTTTGCCTGAATATAGATATTGCTGAAACCAAGTTGGTCTTCCTTAATAATTCCATCGATACCGCCATCATTGGATTGCTGTGTTACCATTCCGGCTCCATCGATCCCGCTTCCATAACCCATATGCAGCAGTAATTTGACCACTAACTTCTCAAACTCTGTAGAGGTCAACTTCATAACCTCGTCCATAAGTTCGCTTGCCAATGTTGCATTTACCTGCTTGTAAGCTGCATCAAGTACCTCCATCGGAGACTCATCAGTAGGCTCTTCAGCAACATCGGATGCGTCACCGGTTGTCGCTTTGTGGAACTCCTTAAATGCATCAAACTTTTCAAGATATTCCAGATCAATCCTTTCCCCAGACGATAGCGCAGTTTTCCCTTCTGCGGTAATACGGTAACGACCGCGGGAAGGCGTCTCGATCAATCCGGCTTTATTTAGGTATGTCCGTGCCCAGTTAACACGGTTCCCAAAAGTAGTCTGCTTGCCGCTCGGCAACATTTCTGCCATATCAGCCGAGGTCATTCTCATATCCTCAGCCACTTTTATGCGAACTTCTTTTGCAGTATGTACTTCACCATCCTTGATTGCATTTAGAAAAGCTTCAAAGAACTCGAAAAACTTTGGCACTGCCATAATCAGTATTCCTCTCTCAAGACTGTTTTTTCTCCATATGTCCGATTAATTGAGCAGGAGACGCGGGGAATGTCACTTTTAAGTTGCGGCCGATACTCAATCCGGCTCAAACCTGAATAATACACTTCTCTTCATAGTATGGGAGGAGGGAGTCGTGCGTAATCAGGGACATGTTCTCGGCTTTTGCCTGTGCAATCAGCATTCGATCAAAAGGATCGTGATGGGGAGGCGCCCCTGCTGCTCTCGTGATCGTTTCCAGGGCAAACACATGCTTATCCCGCATTTCGACCGGAATAAACCCCGCATCCTTGCAAAACTGCGAAAGTTCTCTCCCCGTGAACTCGACGTTATCGGGGTGATTGGCATGCTTGATGGAAATCTCCCACACAGACACGGCACTGTAGTAAACGACATTGTTGGGGTCAAGTATCATTTCCTTAGCCTTTTCCGGAAGCCTGGGGTCTTCGTTCAGCGCCCAAATCAGAATGTGCGAGTCCAGCAAAAGATTCATAGTGTGCCTCCGAACATTGCGGCTATCTCGTCGTTGTATTTATCCAGATCTTCCGGGGATTTGAGCTTGCCCTTCGCCACACCGATCCGCTTTGAGACCGGGGCGTCGTTGTATGTCACCAACTTGGCTACAGGCTTACCGTAGCGGGCGATCACGACCATATCTTCTTTCCCGGTCTCAATCAGTTTGACCAAGCTGGACAGATTCGTCTTCGCCTCAAGAATATTCACCTGCATGATCATCCCTCCTGAAACACATTGCCAATAAATCTGGTCTTCTTGACCATATTATATGCCAAACGAGCAGCAAAAAGCAAGTGTCTCTTGCAACAGCTTGGCCATCATGGTCAGCATTTGAACAAAACAGTTCACTGTCATCGAAACATTCATTTGTCATCATCCGGAATGTGGCAATTATTGTGTTTTACTTGACTCAAGCAGAGGGCTGCGTCACCGGCATGGCGGCGAAGATGTTCCTCGTGGCCGGGCGGGTCTCTGTCTTCGGCGCCGCCGGGGTTGGGCGGGTGCTATGCTTCGGAGGCGGGCCAGGCGGCCCGCCTCCGAAGTGGTTTTGGAAGCGTGTGTCAATGAGTACCGTCCCCGCTGACAGCGAGGGCGCGGAGTCCCGCGTCCCCGGCGCCGGAAACCAGCATCATGAGCGCGCACAGGAAGGCCGGTATCTGTTTGGCGACTCTTCTCATGGAAATCTACCTTCTGCTCCGCCGACCCCGGCGGAAAGGAATGAAACCTCATATAAGGGCGAAAAGCACTGTTTTATATAGTAACGCAATATTGTGAGCGAAACCGCGTCCCTATTCGCCGGTTTGCGATTTGGCGTGTCGACAGGTTCTCTTGACTCTTTCCGCCTTTCCTGATATTCTGTCAGCAGATAAATAATCAAACCTTTGGAAGGAGAGCAGAGCATGGAAGAAAAGGGATTTGACCTGCGCACCGCGCAGGAGGCCGTCGGGGAAAAGAACTACATCCTGACGGAGGAAGCCAAAAAAGACAGCAAATTCGGCAAGCTGGTCTTCGAGTTCCCCCAGGAGCGCAACGAGGTGGTCGCCGAGGGGGACCCGGAGGATTTCGTGGTGAAGCCCCAGGCCTATTTCCGGGGCGCAAGCCAGATTCCCGGCTCCGAATTCAACCAGAGCTATCAGATCTTCGTGAAGCCCTTTTTCCTGGACCGGGTCCAGCATCGCCACGCCAAGGACGAGTTCCTGGTGTTCCTGGGGGCGTCCTTCCCCAACGTCTTTGACTTCGACGCCCGGATTGAGTTCACCCTGGGCAAGGGCGAGGAGGCCGAGACCTACGTCATCACCAAGCCCACCATCATCCGCATCCCCGCCGGCGTGTACCACTGCCCCCTGAACTTCAAGGAGGTCAACAAGCCGGTGCTGTTCCTGGCCACCCTCTTCACCCCCATGTTCGGCGGCATCTACGACCTGCCCGACGGGAAGACCATGGAGATGTACTACAACGGCCCGGTGCCCTGCAAGTATGACCCCCAGAAGAAGTGCGACTCCTGCGGCAAGTGCCTCAAGGAGGACTGGAAGAAGGACTGATCCCCGCCCTTCCGTAAGCTGACGGTGCCTATACGAACCCGGTTTTGACGGGCAGTTTTCCGCCAAATCTGCGTCAGGCCCCTTGATAATACGGCAAGTATTGTCTGCGGTGCCTTCCTTGCCTTGACGAAAAACTGCTCCGTCAAAACTGCAAGGCACCTCACGGCGAACTATTTTCGCGGGATTTTTGGCCCGCGAAACGCAGGCGGGCTGGCCCGGCATCTGCCGCCGGGTCTGTCGGGCGAGAATACCTTGCTCGCCCGACTGGCGCCCGCCAAGTGACAAGGGGCAAAAAGCCCCGAAAAGAGACGGTGTGAGGCGGGTTCGTATAGGCACCGTCAGCTTACGCATCGCCCCCCGGCTGCGACGCAGCCGGGGGGCGATTTTTCTTTTCGCGGGCTCAGCCGTTCAGGCGCCGGATGGTCTCGGAAACGATGGCCTCGGCATCGAAGCCCTCCACATCCAGCATCTCGGCCTTGATGAGCTCCGTCTCCGGGATGCCGAAGCACTGCACCGCCAGGGCCCGGACATAGTCATAGCTGTATTCCGCGAAATAGGGGCCCCCCGCCGTGGTGACGTAATAGAGCTTCTTCCCCCGGCAGAGGCCCCGGGGCATCCCGTCCGGCCCGTACGCGGAGACCAGCCCCGTGACATAGATGTTCTCCAGATAGTCCTTCAGCAGGGCGGGAAAGGAGAAATCCCAGAAGGGGGCGGCGATGACGATGATCTCGGCGGCACGGAACTGCCGGGCACAGCGGAACATGGGGTCGGAATAATCCCCCTTTTCGATGAGGGCGGTGCGCCGCTCAAGGCGCTCCCCGGAGAGGGGCTCCGGCTTTTCTTCCGCGAGACGCACCTCCTCAAACTCCCCGCCCAGCTTCCCCAGCAGGGCCCGGGCGATGCGGTCCGTGCGGGACTCCGCCCGGACGCAGGCATTCACATACAGAATCACGGTTTTCTCCTCCGGCGCAAAGTATGTCGGGAACCCCCCGACAAATTATTCGATGGTGAGAATATCGGAAAAGCCCGTGACCTCGAAGATCTCCATGATGGTCTCCCCGACGTGGATGAGCTTCATCTCCCCCTGCCTGTTCATCTGCTTCTGGGCCGAGAGCAGCACCCGCAGCCCGGCGGAGGAGACATACTCCAGCTTGGCCAGATCCAGCGTCAGGGCGCTGACGCCCTCCAGGCTGTCCTTCAGCTCGGATTCCAGCTGGGGGGCGGTGGTGGTGTCCAGCCGGCCCTCCAGGGCGACGGTAAGGGCTTCGTTTTCCTTGTTTTTCACGATGTTCAGCATGGTTCATTTACCTCCCGAAAAAACTAATCGAATTTTTTATATACGGTCATCTCCACCGCGTTTCCGGTGATGGCGATTTTCACCTCGTCGGCAATACTGGCAACGATGGATTTTTCCAGCTCGTCCCATTCCTCCCGGGCCTCGGGGCTGTCCCCCTTCTCCCGCTCCACCGATTCCCGCAGCCGCTGCATGGACCAGCTCATGGTGTCCGCCCGGAGGGCGGCGTTCATGGCAAAGCCCATGGTGTCCATCTCCGGGGCGTCGGAGAGGACGAGGCCCCGGAGATAGAAGCGGGAATAATCCGCCGGGTCGCTGAAATCCGTGGCGGCGAAGGCCTGCTCAAAAACATCCCGCAGCTTGCCCATGACCCCCACGGCGGCGGCGTTTTTCCCGCTGGAGGACACGGCCAGCAGCTCCCGGCGCATCTTTCCGGTGACCAGGGGCCGGGCGGTGAGGTGCAGCTCAAAGCTCTTCCCCTCCGACTCGGCCCAGAAGTCCGCCTCCGTCTCCCCGGCGATCTGGCGGAGCATGCCCAGCATCTCCTCCGCCAGGAGGCGCACCCGGATGGCCTCCTTCCGGGGAAGCCCCCGGTACTCCGCCGAGGCGGAGGCCGCCCGCAGCGCCGCCTCCATGCCCTCACCGGAGTTCATTACCCTGATGACATCAGATTTCATGGTTTTCCTCCTTTGATGGTTTTTCCTGTGCCGGGGCGCTTCCGCCCTTGTTCTCCCCGCCGTCCTCCCGGATGGTGAGGCGGCAGCGGTTGGTGAAGCCCTCCTCCCCGGCGGGGCCGTGCTCCAGCTCGGCGCAGACGCCCTTGAGGAGGGTATAGGCGAGGGTGTTGTCCGTGTCCGCCGGGTCAAAATCCGGCCCGTTATAGAGGAAGGTGAGCCCGGCGCGCCGCTCCTCTTCGGAATACTCCGCCGTGACGCGGATTTCCGGCTTCGGCAGCCGGGGGAGGAGGATTTGCTGCGTCAGCTCCTCGAAGGCCAGCAGGACCCGGGTGCGGACCTTCCCCGGCATGGCGCAGCGCAGGCAGTAGCTCTCCAGCTCCGCCATGGCGCCGATAAAGTCGTAGTCCCGGCTGCGGATGTTGAGCTCCAGCACCCGGAGCCGCCGGAGGAAGCGGCGGGTCCTGTCCCCCCGGGGGTGATCAAAGACCTGCTCCGGCGTGCCGTCCTCATAGATGCCCCCCTCGTCCACATAAAGGATTCGGCTGGCGATGGCCCGGGCAAACTCCATCTCATGGGTGACGATGACCATGGTCTTTCCGCTCCCGGCCAAATCCCGGATGACCCGCTGCACCTCGGCGGTCATGGTGGGGTCCAGGGCGCTGGTGGGCTCGTCAAAGAGGATGATCTTCGGGTCCATGGCCAGGGCCCGGGCGATGGCGACACGCTGCTTCTGCCCGCCGGAGAGCTCCTCGGGGTAGCTCAGGGCCCGGTCCGCCATGCCCACCTGCCGCAGCAGCGCCATGGCCCGGTCATAGGCCTCCTGCTTCCCCACCCCCAGGAGGTCCATGGGGGCCAGCATCACATTCTCCACCACGGTGAGGTGCCCGAAGAGGTTGAAGGACTGGAACACCATGCCCATCTTCCGCCGGGCGGCCCGCACGTCATAGCCCGGGGCGGTAATCTCCTCCCCGTCCAGGAAGATCTGCCCGCCGGAGGGCGTCTCCAGCAGGTTCATGCACCGCAGGAGGGTGGATTTCCCCACCCCGGAGGGGCCGATGACGGCGACCACTTCCCCGTCGCCGACGGTGAGGGACACGTCCTTCAACGGCGCCGCGCCCCCGAATTCCTTGCTCAGATGCCTCAGCTCAATCATCCGTCTTCACCCCCTTCAGAATGCTCTCCCTTTTTCGCCGCCGGGGATTGATGCCCAGCTCCAGGCGGCCCACCAGGAAGGTGAGGATGGCGGCGAGGATATAGTAGATGACCGCCACGGCGATGAGGGGGAAGAAGGGCTCATAGGTACGCCCCCGGACGATGTCCCCCATCTTGGTGAGGTCCTGCACGGCGATGTAGCCCACGATGGCCGTCGCCTTCACGAGAGCGGCAATCTCCCCCTTGTAGGCGGGGAAAAAGTGGGGGATGGCCTGGGGGAGCACGATGCGGAAGAAGGTGCGGGAATTGCCGTAGCCCAGGGCGTAGGCGGCCTCCGTCTGCCCCCTGTCCACGGCCCCCACCCCGGACTGGAGCATGCCGATGACCGCGGCGGCAAAGACCAGCGTGAAGGCGATGACCGCCACCGCCGCCCCGTCGATGGGGGAGGAGGCGAAGATGATGTAATAGAGAATCATCAGCAGCACCACCATGGGCATGCCCTGCAGCAGCCAGCGGAAGAAGCGGGTGAGGACGTTTGCCGGGGGGTTCCCGCTGCGGCACAGGAGATAGACCCCGAAGCCCAGGGCCGTTCCCAGGATGACGGACAGCACCGTGATGAGGAGGGTGGTGCCGATGCCCTCCAGGAAGAGCTTCCAGCGCCCCTCCCGGATAAAGGTCTTGTGAAAGCTGTTTGCCGCCGATTCAAAGAAGGAGAGCTTCTCCCCGGCAGCGGCAGTCCGCTCCAAATCCTTCGTCAGCACCGCCAGCACGATGCCGCCGCTGCTCACCGGGTCGGAAAAGAGCACCTCCTCCATCCGCTCCGGGGTAACGTTCATATCCGTGGTGAAATCATATTTCCCGGACTGGATGGCGGGGATGCGGGCGGCAAAGTCCACGTCCCCCAGCTCCAGGGCATAGCCCCGGGCCCGGCAGAAGCGGACCGCCAGGTCGATGTCATAGCCCACGTTCTTCCCGTCCTTGATGTAGGAGAAGGGCATATCGGTGGAGGTGGTGACGACGCGGACGGTGCCGTTTTCCCCGGTGAGGTCGGACATGTCCACCACCTTGCGCGCCTCATCCACGCCGAACCAAATGTCGTCGAGCTCCTGCATGGTGCCGTTTTCCCGGCTCTCGGCGAGGAAGGCGTTCAGCTCCGCGCAGAGGGCGGCGGAGGCCGGGTCGTCCTTGCGGAAGGCAAAGCTGTATTCGTTGGTGGTGAGGCGGTCGGGGATGTAGCTGATCTCCGGCTGCTCGGCGTGGATGGTCTTCAGCCCCGGCTCATCCCCCAGGTAGGCGTCGATGTGCCCCGCCAGCAGGGCGGCGTTGCAGTCGGGATAGGAGTTGTAATAATAGTATTCGCTGCCGGGGAAATAGGTCTCCGCGGCGGCCTCCATCAGCGTGCCGGTGAGAACGCCGATGCGCTTTCCGATGTAGTCCTGCCAGTGAAGGCCCCCCGCCTCCGCCGGGGCGGTATCCCGCACGGCGATGCCGGCGTACTGCCGGAAGACGGGGTCGGAGAAGTCAATCACTTCCGCCCGCTCGGGGGTGATCTCCAGGTCGGCGGCGATGATGTCCGCCTTCCCGGTGAGGGCCGCCCCCACGATGGATTCATAGTCATAGATTTCAAAGGTGACTGAGGCGTTCAGCCATGCCCCCAGGCGATAGCTCAGCTCGATGTCATAGCCGGTAAGCACCCCGTCGGCATAGAAGCTGTAGGGCTCCACGATGCCGCTGGTGGCCACGGTGAGGGTATATTCCGGCGCCTCGGGCCGGGGAATCTCCGGCATGGCGGCGTCCCCCCCGAGGGCCCAGCGCGCATACATGTCCTCCAGGGTCCCGTCGGCCCGGAGGGCGGCGATGCAGGCATTGACCTTCTCCTTCAAATCCGGGATTTCGGAGACATCGGAGATGCCCAGGGCGATGTCCGCGCCGTCGCCGAAGGTCCGCACCAGCAGCCGGATTCCGGTGAGCCCGCTGTCGATGGCCAGCGCCATTTGCAGCCGGTCATAGAGATAACAGTCCAGCTTGCCCAGCCGGAGGGCGGTGAGCCCCTCCGCCATCTCCAGGTAGCTGATCTCCGCCTCGGGATAGAGGGAGCTGACCAGTACGCTCTCATCGGTTCCCGCCGCAACGCCGATGCGAAGCCCCGGCGCGCTGAGGTCGATGTCCTCCCCCTCGGTCTCCGCCGCCCCCGCGGTGAGGGGGAGGAGGAGGGACAGAATCAGGACCAGCGCCAGGGCCAGGGCCAGGGGTCTGAAGCGCGATTTTGTTCTTCTCATTGGTTTTGTCCTTGTCGTATCAGATTTCAGACGCCGATGTTCTTTATCATGGTGAGGATGTTCTTCCCGTCCTTATACTCATAGCGCACCTCGTCCATGATCTTCCTGGTCATGAAAATGCCGAGGCCGCCGATGTCCCGCTCCTCCGCCGGGAGGGTGACATCCGGGTCCGCCTTTCCCGTGGGGTCGAAGGGCTTTCCGCTGTCCGTGAAGGTGACGGTCACGCTGACCGGCTCCCCGGAGAGCTCCACCCCCACCGTCGCCATCCCCGTGCCGGGGGCATAGGCATAGCTGGCGATATTCACATAGATTTCCTCCGCCGCCACGGCAATCTGCATCTGCGTTTTTGGGGGGCAGTCCGAGCGCTCCAGCGCCTCCTCGATGAAGGACAGCACCGTCGGAAGGTTCTCGACGGTGGCCTCCAGCTCCAGTTCGGTTCTTCCGCTGATTTCCATCATACGTCTCCTCCCCTGTATTCCAGGCCCAGCATGGTCAGGTCATCGAATTGCTCGGCGTCCTTCACGAAGCCGTCCACCGCCCGGCGGACGTTTTTCAGCAGCTCCTCCGGCGGGGCGCCGGTGTCCTCGTTCAGGGCGGAGAGCATCCGCTCCGTGCCGAAGAGCTCATTATCCCCGCTCGTGGCCTCCGGCACGCCGTCGGTATAGAGGAAGAGCCTGGCCCCGGGCTCCAGCTTCAGCTCGTATTCCCTGTATTTGACCCCCTCCATGCCGCCGATGACGAAGCCGTGCTTGTCCTTGATAAGCTCGTACCTTCCCCCGGGCTGCAGGAGCACCGGGTATTCGTGGCCCGCGTTGGCCGCCGTCAGGCGCCCGGTGGAGATTTCCAGGATGCCCAGCCAGACGGTGACGAACATCTCCTCCCGGTTGTTCTGGCAGATGGTGGCGTTGGTCTCGGTGAGGATCTCCGCCGGGGACCTGCCCTGCTTGGCGTTGGAAGCAAGGATGATGCGGCTGGCCATCATGAACAGCGCCGCCGGGACCCCCTTGCCGGATACGTCCGCGATGAGCATGCACAGGTGGTCGTCGTCCACGAGGAAGAAGTCGTAGAAATCGCCCCCCACCTCCCGGGCCGGGTCCATGGCGGCATAGATGTCAAACTCCCTCCGCTCCGGGAAGGCGGGGTAGATGTTGGGGAGCATATCCGCCTGGATGCGGGTGGCCAGGGCCAGCTCCGTGCCGATGCGCTCCTTCTCGGCGGTGATCTCGGTGATCTGCCGGATGTAGTCCCGGGTCTTTTTGGAGAGGGAGGCGAAGGACTCCGCCAGAATCTCGATTTCATCCCCGGTGCGGTAGGCATCCTCCATCTCAAAGGCGGTGTCGCTGCCGGAAAGGGCGTTGATGCGCCGGGTCATGCGCTCCACGGGCCGCACGATGCGCTGGGCGACCACCAGCGCCCCCACCAGCGCCAGCAGGACGAGGACTCCCGTCAGGATAAGGAAGGTCTGGCCGGAGCGGCGGAGGCCCGCCTGATAGCTGCCCAGCGCTTCGGCGTTGATGGTCTCAAAGCTGCCCAGCATGGCGGCGGTGGGCTGATGGGTGAGCTCCTTTTCCACCAGGGAGAGGACGGCCCAGTCCACGGTCTCCATGGGGGCGCCGGAGACATAGTATTCCGTCCCGTCCACGGTGACGGTCTCCAGCCCCGTATTCCCCGCGAGGGCCTCGGTGACGAAGGCCGCCAGCTCGGCGTTGTCGCTCTCCCGCAGGTCCCGGGCATCCCGGGAGAGCTCGGGCTTCATGGTGCCCTCCCTGAAGGGGGAAAAGAGCACCTGCCCTTCCCCGCCCACGACGCAGAGACAGCTCCCCTCCGAGGAGGCGGACACAACATAGTCGCTGATGGCGGTGAGGAAGATGTCCGCCCCCACCACGGCCACCAGCTCCCCGTCCCGGTAGACCGGGGCGGCGCACACCAGGCCCGCGATGTTGGTGAAGGCGTCCAGCTCCACGCCGGTGAAGATGAGCTCCCCGGCCTCCACGGCCTGGAGATACCAGGGCCGCTCCCGCACCTGGAAGTCGGGTATTTCGCCGTTCCCGTCAAAATACATCCCGGCCCGGTCGTTGACAAAGAGGATGTTCCCGTCCGTGGTGGCCACGAAGCAGGAGTTCAGGTTATCCGAGCTTTGAAACATGGAGACCATAATCTCGCTCATGTTGGCCACCAGCCCCAGGGCCTCGGAGCCGTCGGGGTCCACCCCCGTTTCGTGCAGCACCTGGGCCGAGGGGATGCCGTCATTCTCCTTTTGGGGCGGGGAGAAGGGGTAGGGAGAAAAGCTCCCGGCATTTTCAAAGAGCTCCGTGGCGAAGGCCCGGAGCGTCTGCACATCCGACTTCACATCCCCGAAGAGGTCCCCGGCGATGTAGGCCTGCAGGGCGGTGGTCCGGGTCATGGAGGCCGCCAGCACCGCCTCCATGGTCTGCTCGGAGACCTGGGTGATGGCCGCCTGCTGCTCCCCGCTCGCCCGCTCCACGATGTCCGCCAGGTGGTTCTGCTGATAAATGCTCACGGCTACGAAAGCGCCCACCAGGGCGATGATGAAGATGAGCATCAGATTGAATACTTTTTGCTGCAGTCCGCCGAACTTGATGCCGCGAATGATTTTCATGCTTCTCTGTCCCTTCTGCTCTTTCCCCCTCGGGGGTCAAGGCCGTTTCCCTTCACAGGGGGATTCGGAGGGTGATGGCCGTGCCCTCCCCGGGGACGCTCTCAATGGTCATGGTCCCGTTGCAGAGCCGCTGCAGGCGCTCCCGCACGTTGCGCACGCCGATGTGGCTCCCGTCCGCCCGGTCAATGCTGCCCGCGTCGAAGCCCTTGCCGTTATCCCGGATGACGATTTCGTGGCAGTCCTCCCCCCGGTGGGCGGAGACGGTGACGAGGCCCTGCTTCCGCTCCCGCACCCCGTGGCGGATGGCGTTCTCCACCAGGGGCTGCACGGTCAGGGGGGGAAGGAGGAACTCCGTGTCCGGCGTGTCGTATTCCACCCGGAGATTGGGGAAGCGGATCTCCTCAATCCCGGCGTAGGCGCGGGTATGCTCCAGCTCCTTTGCAAAGGGGATGAGCTGCGTTTCGCCCATGGCCTCCAGGTTCTGCCGGAGATAGGTGCTGAACTTCCCCGTCACGTCGGCGGCCCGCTCCGGCTCGATGCGGCAGAGGGACTGGATGGTGGCGAGGGTGTTGTAGAGGAAATGGGGGCGAATCTGGCTCAGAAGGAGCCGGGCCCGCTGCTCGGCCTGGAGCTCCTCCGTGTGCTCACGCACAAAGAGCAGGTGCAGCCAGACATAGAAGAACACCGTGCTGCTCACCGCAGTGATGGAGACCACCGTGATGCCGTTCCGGGTCTGGAGGATGAAGGTGTCAACGACGGCGGCGGCCGCCAGCAGCAGGGCGTTGAAGGCCGGGATGAGCGCCTCGGCCCGGCGGAGGCTGCCGTACTCCCGCAGGGACACCGCCAGGAGGCAGATGAGCAGGACGCCGCACACCACATGGCTGGTATAGCCCAGCGGCCCCCGGAAAAAGACGTTATCCGCGTGAAAGCCGAAGGTCAGGGGGGTGAAGAGGGCCGTCAGGTAGAGGAGGGCGCAGGCCGCCGTCAGCCCGAAGAGGGCCCGGTGCTTCCTTTCCGGCCGGACGAGATGAATGAAGAGCAGCAGGACGACGGGCCGCGCCGAATAGCAGAAGATGGATTGCAGCTTTCGCTCCAGGATGACGGAGGGGCTGGCCGCCATTTCGGTCAGGACGGTGGAAACGATGTCCATGGCAATGAGGCTCGCCATGAGCAGGATAATCCCGAACATGATCCGCTTCCGCTTCTTCGTGACATAGGGGTCGATGAGCACGGCGAAGCTGATGCCCAGGAGCTGCAGGCCCATGGGGATGAGCATGATGATGTCCGAGCGCAGGTCCACATTCACGGCGGTCACCGTCCTTTCCGTTCAGCTTTGTGATAATGATTATCATATAAATCACGATATTATATCAGAGCTTCCGCGGAAAAGAAACCTTTTCATCCCCCGGGGAGTAAAAAAATGGGAGGCCGCCCTTCGGCGGCCTCCCATGGGGGTCTATTCCGTTTTTCCCGCGCCGCAGGCGGAGCAGAGGCCGGTGTGCACCGAGACGGGACCTCCGCATTTTTCACAGGACCACCGGGCCCGCTCCCCGGCGATGAACGCCTCCATGCCCTTTTCCCGGATGAGCCGGAGGTTTTCCAGGGGGGACTCCCGCAGGGGGTAATCGGAGGTATAGCGCCGCTCCTTTTCCATGACGTCCTCGCAGGGGTAATCCGGGCACTCGTCGCAGAAGTCATAGCCCTGCTCCCTGCGCTTTGCGCACTTCATGATGCCGCAGAGCTGGGAGCAGTAGAAAAACTTGTTCTCCTCCGGGCCCCGGCAGCCGGGGCAGGGCTTCTCCGGGGCCTGGGCCATCATGCAGAGGCCGCAGTCCAGCCCGCAGGGGGCAATCATCTCCGGGGAGATCAGCTTTTTGCTTTCCATCTCAAATCCTCCTCTCGGCTCATTCCGTGTAAATAATCTCGCCGGTCTCTCCGGAGCGGCGGTAATGCCGCAGGAAGCTGTAGGCGATGTCCCCGTAGCCGGGCCAGAGGGAGTGCTGCAGGTATTCCGTCACGTTCAGGCCCATCATGGGGATGCCCTTTTCGTTGTTGATGAGCCACTCCCCGTTGCGCCACTCCCCGTTCACCGTGGTGAGCCGGAAGGAATCAAAGGGCCGCCCGATGACGGGATAGGTCTCGTAATCGAACCGCTCCGCCGCTTTGATGCCGTTGAAGGCGCAGTAGGTCTGGAGGAAGTAATTGCCCCCCTCGTTGAGGTGGTTGTGCTCCGCGTCCCAGGCGGCGAAATCACAGCTGGAGGTGATGAGCATGGCGGGGAGGTCGTATTTCTCATAGAGGGCCGCGGCGGAATCCGGCAGGTCCCGCAGGGGCATGGCCATGGGGGCGGCGGCGGCAAAGACCTCCGGGTGGCGGGCCATGCAGTGATAGGTGGCCCAGCCCCCCATGGAGTAGCCCGTGACCCAGACCCGCTCCGAATCCAGGGCAGGGTAGGTATCCAGCATGTATTTCACCAGGCGGGGGAAGGCCTCCCCGGCGATGGTGGTGATGCCGCTGTGCATGGGGGCCACGATGGCGAAGCCCTGCTCCCCGGCGGTGAGCAGCAGGCCGGTCTCGTCCAGGAACATCAGGTGGTCGTCGCCCCCGCCGTGGCAGGCCAGCAGCAGGGGCACGCTGCGGGCCGGGGCGGTGTTCTCCGCCACCGCCGGGGGCAGGACCTCATACCAGGTGTCCAGATAGGCGCCGGGGATGGCAAAGTCCCCGGGGACGCTCTTTAAGTCGCTGAACCGCTCGCTGTCGTGCCGGAAGATGACCGAGAGGTCCCCCACCGCCGCATGTCCGTTCAGCACCGGGTTCCGGGCGGAGAGGGCGAAACGGGTGACGGGGGGCGCGGGCACATAGCCCAGGTAGGCCCCCGTGACCCGGGGCTCCGGGTATTTCGTGCTCACGTTGGCGCTGCGCTGGAGGAACATGAACATGCTGCGGAAGGCCGTCTCCATCCAGGCCCCCACCTTTCCCTCCCCGTCCAGGGCGGTGCGCACCTGGCGCAGGGGGATGGCCTGGTTGTAGTAGCGGGAGACGCCCCCGCTGACGGAATAGGCGCTGGTTTTGTTCGCCCGGCGGAACTTCTGCACCGCCACGGGGTCGGGGTTCACCAGGAAGGCGGGGACGGGCTGGCTCACCCGGCTGTCGTCCCGCATTCTGCCGCCGTAGGTGAAGTACCCCGCCGCCCGGCCGATGAGTCCGTCCCGGGACCCGGCCACATAGTTGTTCATGAAGTCGGCCCCCCGGCCGACGCCGAAGAGATAGGTCTTTCCGTAGCCGCCGCAGTATTCGCTCTCCGCGGGGACGCAGCGCTTTCCGTCGATTTCCACAAAGGCCTTCTGGCTGAAGAGGGCCTCCACCAGGGTGTAGCAGCGCTGCAAATCCTCCTCCCCATAAATCTCCCCCTCCGGCTGGATGAGGAGGATGGTGCCGATGGCCTCGTCCATGAGCCGGATAAGGCCCAGCTCCTCCAGCCAGGCCCGGGCCGAGGCCTTGTCCGCAAAGCGCCCGTCCGGGAAGAGGATGAAGGAGTTGTTGTTCCGCGCCCCGGTCTCCCCGCCGTAGAGGTTGGGGGAGCGGTAGACATAGACCAGGCCCTCGGGGAAGTCCTCCAGGGCGGGGTTCAGAATCTGGGGGAAGCGCTCGTTGGCGGGCAGGGCGCTCATGGCGGCCACGGCGTGGGCCCGCACCTCGCCGAGGGTCTCGAAGGTGGCGGGGTTATCCTGCCGGTTCCAGTAGTTCAGCATGACTTTTCCTCCTTTTTGTGCGGATATCAATTTTATAATGTTAAACTTTATCGGTTATTGGCGAGAAAGTCAACTCCCTCCCGGGGCAGAAAGGAGGCCGGGCGATTCCATGAATCGCCCGGCCCCCGTTCATTTTGGGTTATTCTCTTTTTCGGTCTCTCAGCCGACGACCAGCTTCACAAGGCGGGCCATGAGGGCCGCGACCTCCGCCCGGGTGGCGTTGCCGCCGGGGTTCAGGCTGCCGTTCTCGTCGCCCTCGAAGAGGCCCGCGCCCACGGCCCAGCCCATGGCCTCG
>Ga0208297_1001693_pt1 | contig 17560 bp, 19 predicted proteins | sample LMS_cellobiose_e_FD_187367 | JGI IMG/M metagenome (GOLD analysis project Ga0208297, IMG submission 187367) | Rumen-fistulated moose microbial communities from Alaska, USA - LMS_cellobiose_enrichment (SPAdes) (version 2) | ecosystem: Host-associated > Mammals > Digestive system > Stomach > Rumen... | reverse complement strand
ATACCACAGCGAAGCAGCTCCCGTCTGTGGCTGCGTCCTGCGGTTCCCACTATTCGAAAGTTACTCAAAAACGGCGCACGAAACCCGAGAGGCACGCCCCTCCAACACGCTCTGCGCCTCTATTCAGTTATCTGACGATAGATTTCTGAATCATCGGTTTTGATCCTTTCCGATCTGCTTGCGCAGATCATTTCAATATGCAAGATACCACACCCGCCGTCCCCTGTCAACAGAAAAGTCCCGGAAACTGTTGGCTTAACAGTGATAAGGAACTAATCAAACTTATAACTGTTAGCTGGCGGTTTCGGGCGTATAGCGAAAGAAAAGCCGTTGCTTTCCAGATAGAGAGCGACGGTTTTTCTGTGTATTTAGATTACAGTTTTGCCAGGACATTTCTGATGTCACCATCGATACAAATAGAACGATCTTTGATCTGCTCCGGACAAACGGCCTCGCCGTAGTTGACGCAGGCATATGTCGCCTCCGGATTCTTTGCTGCCATCTGCCAGAAGGGATACTTGATAATGCCCGGGGTGTTGTAACCAACGCCCAATTCCAGGAACAGTGTTTTCCCCCCACGATTACGCAGGAAGCTCTCATACCGCTCTGCAGCCTGATGCCAGCCTTCATCTTCTACGAATTTATCGTCGGAACGGAGATTCATGGTCAATGGCTTGCCGCAGACCGGACAAACCGGCAGCAGTTCGGTGGGCACTGCCATTTTCAGCAATGTGCCCTTTGGAAGAACCAGCTCGTTGTCTTCTCCGATCACCCATCCCTGCGAAAGAACCATCTCGCGAATCATGGTTTCGTTTTCGTAGGTCTTGCTGTGACACGGTTCGCTGCATTGGAACAGGCCGTAGTCACCCTGCGTATAGAACAGACGCTTTTTATCGAATCCTGCTTTCTGAAAGCAGTGATCCACATTGGTGGTTATTACAAAGTAGTCCTTGTTCTTTACCAGCCGGAACAGTTCTTCATAGACCGGCTTGGGAGCGTCCATGTAACGGTTGACCCAGATATACCGGCTCCAGTATGCCCAGAACTCCTCCTGTGTGGAATACGGATAGAAGCCACCGGAGTACATATCCTTATAATGATATTTTGCCGCAAAATCTGAAAAGTATTTTTCGAACCGCTCCCCGCTGTAGACAAAGCCTGCCGAAGTGGACAGGCCGGCTCCTGCGCCGAGTACAACGGCATCGGCGGCCGCAAGGGCTTCCTTCAGCGTGTTGATATTATCCGAGTAATTCCCGGTAGATTTCGTAATCCTCATTCTTGAAAACATTGAATAACACCTCGATACTGCTTCTTGTTTCTGCCCTGTAATCACGCACTGTCTGTACTGCAATCTCAGCCGCCCTATTCTGTGGAAAGCCGAAGACGCCGGTGGATATACAGCAAAACGCAATATTTCCGCATCCGTTTTCTTCTGCAAGCTCCAAGCAGGATCGGTAGCATGAAGCAAGCAGTTTTTCATGTTTATTTGTAAGTCTTCCTTGTACGATGGGGCCAACCGTATGAATCACATGTTTACACGGAAGATTGTAGGCTGACGTGATTTTGGCTTGCCCGATGGGTTCCTCGTATCCCTGCTTTTTCATGATCTCAGCACAGTCATTCCGAAGCTGAATACCGGCATAAGTGTGGATGCAGTTATCGATGCAGTTATGACAAGGCTGATAACAACCGGTCATGCCGGAGTTTGCGGCATTCACAATAGCGTCGCAGCCGAGGGTCGTGATATCTCCCAGCCAAAGATAAAGCCCTGGCTGGACAGGCGTCAGATCGGCAAGCCTGGTGACACCTTTCCTCTTCGTTTCTTCCCGCAGATATTCGTCCTGTACCTTGAGAAAGCTATCATCGATTGCACCCGGCATACGAATATTAAAGAGACTCCGAAGGAGCTGTCTCTGCTCCGTCACGTCAGACGGGATCTCCATATTCCGGTATCTCGGTTGCTCGTCCAGGAGCCGCCTGATCAGGAACTGCCGTTTTTCTATCTGGTTCATTCATTCACCTTAATTCTTCGGCGCTTCATTCCAGAAGCAGGTTTCTGTAAGCGGTTTGCGGTGACCGCTCATTTTCGCATTCGGCTCAAAATCGTCTGCGGGATAGCCGATGTAAAGCATACATACGCTTTGCCAGCTATCGGGCAGATCAAGCAAATCCCTTGCTTTTTCTTCGTCAAAATAAGAGATCCAGACGCTGCCCAGATCCAGGCTGGCCGCTTCCAGCATCATGTGGGTGGCGACGATGGTGGCGTCGGTCGCGCCGCTGGATTTTCCGCTCTGGGGATGGGTCCAGCAGGCGGTCTTGTCATAGGCAACGAAAAGCACAAGCGGTGCCCCATAATAGAAGTTGACCTTGCCTTGTTCTTTATCGTCGCATTTCTTTGCAAGATCCACATACTTTTGATCGTAGCCGAAGGAGCAGAACTGTCTGACCTTATCCAGGCTCTCCGGTGTGTTCAGAACCAGAATGCGCTGAGGCTGCAGGTTAACAGCAGTAGGCGACCAGCGCCCGGCTTCCAGAATCTTATTGATCTTTTCTTCCTCAACGGGTTTCGGAGAAAACTTCCGCACGGTTACCCGCTTCTTTGAAATATCCATGAAGTCCATTATCGTTTATCCTCCGAATAACGGTGTGTTTTTGCCGAGCGATCCTTCTGTACACCTCTTGCATACTCGATTTCCGGGTAGCCGAAGCCGATGATCAATCCGGTGTAGTGATCTTTTGGTATGTTCAGCATAGCTCTTGCCTCTGGCACCAACTCGTTGAGTACCTCGGCGGAGTAGCTCATAATCGTCGTTCCCAGACCATGTGCATTGCAGAGCAACTCAAAATATGCCGCAGCCAGATGACAGTTAGTTTTGCTGTCTTCCGCCCATTTGCCCACACACTTTTCATGAGCGATAAACAGATGCGGAGTGCCGCAGAAAAGCAGGTCTCCCTTGCGAACGGTCTTCTCGGATTCCTTCATCTTCCCATAGTAGAAATCGCTGAAGCTGTGGGTGTAGATATGCCGCTTTGCGTCTGCATCCATCCTGGCGTAGGCAACTTTTCGGATTTCATTCACCCGGTCTTTGTCATCGATGACAGTATATTCCACGCCCATTGCGTTGCCGCCGGTAGGGGCTGCCGCCATGGCAGAAAGAATGCTTGATACAATACTCGGATCGACATTCTTGTCGAGGAATCTTCGGCAGGAACGGCGGTTCGTCACGAGCCGTTCCATATATTCTCCCATTCCTTTGGGAGGCGGCGGCAGGGAATCCTCCGGCTTCTTGCCAAAGATGGAGATTGCACCGACCGGACATACCGCAAGGCAATGCTGGCAGCGCCAACATCCCCGCCAGCCGAATCGTTCAAACTCTTTCATCTGCGGATACCCGTCAGGACCGAATTTTACCACCATGCCGGAACATGTATTGATGCACTTGCCGCATTTGATGCATTTGGATTTATCTATCTGAAAATGAGTTTTCTGTTCTGCTCCCATGGTGATACCTCTTAAACTCTTATAATGATCTTTCCGTTGACCTTGCCTTCGTCCTGAGCGGTGACAGCTTCGCGGACGTTCTCAAAATCAAACACCTTCCCATTGACCGGGACCAATTTCTTTTCCTTCAGGAAAACAAAGATCTCATCCATGACCTGCTGCGTGGGATAATTTGAGAAGAATCCGGTGAGATAGACGCCATTCGGGATATCCTTGATGGGATCAAAGCCGTTCAGCGCATAGACACCGCCGAGAAGTCCTGTCTGGCAGACGATGCCGCCCTTCTCTACGGCGGTAAGCGTGTCTTTCAGATTGCGGGGACCGATCAGATCCAGGGCTTTTGTCACGCCGTGGACACTGCCGGTCAGCTTACCATCGTCGATCACAGCTTCATCAGCATCCACGATCAACGGAAGTTTGTCCTCACGATGTGTCGTGGCAATGACCCGGCAGCCCAGGGCCTTGGCGATCTGTATGGCAGCATAACCAAGCGCACAGGTCGCCCCGCGGATCAGCAGGGTATCACCAGCGGTCAGCTGCAGGCACTCAAAGAGGGAACCCCAGGCTGTGAAATACGTCTCCGGAACCGCGCCCAGCGCCTCCCAGGGAAGGTCGCTATCGATCCTGAAAACGATTCGTCTCGGGGTAAGTGCATATTCCGCGTAGCTGCCGTTGAAGGACCGGCCCATGCCGCCCATGAGGGCTGCGACCCTCTGTCCGGCAGTAAGATCCGAATCAGAAGGATCCACGATCTCACCGACACACTCGATGCCGGGAACGACAGGCTTTTGAATATAGTCTGCCCGGATCTCATTCAGCCGCAGCAGCTTTTCGGAATGGTTCAGGCCAAAGGCCTTTACCTTGATCAGTACCCAGCCCGGACGAACCTCCGGGATAGGGACCTCGGACAAGATGATGTCTTTCCCTTCGGTGATTTTATCAAGCACTACGGCTTTCATTTTCCTGTACCTCCATCTTTGGTGTCAGCAGACCGTTTTCCTCACTGGCCCAACACTGGGGATCGTCCCTGTAAAAGTCTCCGGTATAACCCTTTGCCACGGCAGGGCAGCCTCGGCAAAACTGCTTCAGTCTGCACCGGGAGCATTTAGAGAACTCGTCATAGTTCCTGTACGCTTCCATACTGGTGATCCACACGTCCGCCAGGCGGTCCTCAAAGATATTTCCGACCTTGCTGTCAGCCACGCGGCGGCAGGCGTAGATGTCGCCGGTGGGCAGGATCGTGATGTGGCAGTTACCGCAGTTGCAGCCGCCGTAGATCATGCCGTCACAAGCGTATGCAGGGATCTTGAATGCGCCGGTCTCGTATTCGTACAGCGTCCAGAGATGATCTTTCTTGTTGAAGTAAGTATCGCTGCCTTCCGCTTCATACTCTTTGAACTTTTTGTCGCACACGGCAAGAAGGCTTCTGTACTCCTGCGGCGTCATGGAGGTATCCAGTTCTCCGCCGGAAGGGACGTAGCGTGAAAAGGCGAAGATATTCACTCCAGCCTTCACCACCGCATCGATGATCCCGGGGACTTCCATGTAATTCTGTTTGGAGACTGTGGTCATGATAACGCTGCGGATCCCCGCGCGATTGATGCAGCCGATCTTCTCCAGTGTGCAGTCGAAGCTTCCGGGCTTGCGGAACCAGTCGTGGGTCTCACGGAGGCCATCCAGGGAAAGCTGGTACTTCTGGCAGCCGTAGTATTTCAGTTCCCAGCACACCTGGTCGTTCAGATGGAAGGGATTGCCCATGATGGTAAACGGGATCTCGTGCTCCTTGAAAAGTTCCAGCAGCCGCCAGAAATCCGGATGCAGGATCGGATCGCCGCCGGTCAGGTAGAAATAGGGCAGCCGTTCATAAACCTCGCAGAAGTCGAGGCAGTTATAAAAAGTATCCTGCATCTGCTCCCAGGTCATGGAATCCAGCTTGCGGCAGGGATCACCGGAAAAGATATAGCAGTGCTTGCAGCGCTGGTCGCATTCATCCGTGATATGCCATTGGAAGGAAAAGAACTGCTTCATCAAATTCACCTTTGAGTATAGTAATCTATGTTGATCGGATTTCCCGTGTAATTCGCAGTGTTCCCGGCAGATGTTTCTTCCGCCGGGAACGGCTTTGGGGTGAAAAGAAGTCTTACTTCTTCTCAGCAGCGCCGCAGGCGGCGGGAGCCTCAGCGGGCTTCTCGGCAGCGCCGCAGGCGGCGGGAGCCTCAGCGGGCTTCTCGGCAGCGCCGCAGGCAGCGGGAGCCTCAGCGGGCTTCTCGGCAGCGCCGCATGCAGCGGGAGCCTCGGCAGGCTTCTCGGCAGCGCCGCAGGCAGCGGGAGCCTCGGCAGGCTTCTCGGCAGCGCCGCAGGCAGCGGGAGCCTCAGCAGGCTTCTCGGCAGCGCCGCAGGCAGCGGGAGCCTCAGTAGGCTTCTCGGCAGCGCCGCATGCAGGGGCGGGAGCTGCCTTTTTCTCATCCTTCTTGCCCCACCCGAACAGATTGGAAAGCGCCATTGACATATCCTCCTGTAGTATTGTCAGGGAGTTTTTCCCTGCATAAATAATTATATTGTTATTTATCGCTCTCACAAGTACGCACTTTTTTATAACCCGGGTTACCTTTTTGTTAGTTTTGCGTGGTTGTTGGGTTTTCGGGGCAGATAATGAATTGTATCTTTTTTATGAACTCAGCCGTCACTGTTGATTCTCGGCTGGTGTTGCAGTATTATATGGATGTAACATTCATATTGAAAGTGTTGAGGTGCTCAAAATGAAAACAAAAGAAGAACTCCCGGATTGCCCCGTTGCGACCACGGTACAGCTGATCGGCAACAAGTGGAAGCTGCTCATCATTCGGAACCTGCTTGTACGTCCATGGAGGTTCAATGAGCTGCATAAAGACCTTGAAGGAATCAGCCAGAAGGTGCTGACGGATTCTCTGCGTCAAATGGAAGCAGACGGCATCATTACCCGAACCGTATACCCTGAAGTCCCTCCGAGAGTAGAGTATGCGCTGTCTGAACTCGGCGAAAGCATGCGTCCGATTCTTATGGCCATGCAGGAATGGGGAAACAGCTTTAAAGCGCAACGAGCAAAGGAGTAATATTGACCGGACGGGCGAAAATAGAGGGTTGAAAGCAAATAAATAAACTTCTTGGTATAAAAATCAAAGGGTAAATATTTATGAAAGGACATAACGGTTTTATCATTATCCTTCCGGATCAAATCATCGAAATCCCGAAAAGCAGCAACCTGTCCTGGCTCCGCCTGTTCTATTCGCTGCCGCGGGAGCTGGTAGAGAAGCGTCCGGCGTATTTGGAACTGCCGAGAAATATCCGCCGGGTGCTGGACAGCGAAGAATACCGCGCCATGATCCAAAGCGACAGCTTTCTGGAGCTTGTGTGGGATTGCTATGCCTGGGCGGCGTGGCAATTTTTCCAGGTCCCGAAAAAGGGCGGCAAATACCAGGATATCCCCGGCGACTGGCAGAACTATTCCGGCAACTTCCCCCTCTGGCGAATGTCTTACCTCGCCGTCGTACACTTTCGGGAAAAGTTTGAAACGGAGATGGATTGGAGTTTTCAGAATCTGTATATGGCCCCGCCGGACCATGAGATCGCCTGGCTCAGTTATCAGGAGTTCAGCAATCTGGTCGGAAATCTGACCGATTTGGTTGTGAAGGAGCAGAACTGGCAGCCGATGTTCGACGAGATATGGAAGTCCCGTCAGCCGGAGGATTACAACGGGAAAGGCGGTCAGAACAGGGATTTCATGCGCTCCTGGACGCACAGCCGTACTGCACCGACGCTTTCTCTGGAGGAGATCCAGGAGACCGGCGCGACGATCAGCGGTGACGAGCTTTATGACATCCCCGATCCCAGCGCGGCTTTTGAGACCGTCGTTCTGGATAAAATGAAGATGGAGGATTTCAAAAAGCGTCTGAGCGAGACCGATCTGAAAATCCTCGAGCTTCGCGCTGCCGGGTATTCCCAGAAAGAAATCGCCGGGCAGGTCGGATACAAATCTGCCAGCGCCGTATCCAAGCGGATCGAGCGGATCGCCGAGCAGTTTGAGGACTTCGCCGGCAAAGAATACGGTGAGTTTCTGGACAAGCACGTGAAGCAATGATTTCCGCCTTTTCGCTGTGTACGTACGTACCGAGGATAAGCCCTTACTTGAATATAGGGCATATCCTCAGCCCGGCAGTATTTACAAAAAGTTCATAATCTTTTGGAACAAATTACCCCTTCCTATGCCCTTGTATTATGGAGGGGAAAAGGAAAACCACTGCCCTGATTCAGGGCAATGGTTCAAATCCATAGATCAGGATATACGACACTCCGACAGTCATGGTTCACGCCATGGCTGTTTTTTTGTTGCAGGCATGTACATAGCCCGTCAGCATTACTGACGGGTGTGCTATTTCAAAGGAGTGATTCGATGAACAGAATCGAAACCATCAAGGCGGCTGTCTCGCCTGCGGACGCCGCCAAGCGGTACGGACTGAAGGTCGGCCGGAACGGCATGGCCCGCTGTCCGTTCCACGACGACCATCATCCCAGCCTGAGGCTCTATGACGATCATTTTTACTGCTTTGCTTGTGCCGCGCACGGCGACGTGATCGACCTGACGGCAAAGCTGCTAGGCATCCCGGTGCCGGAAGCGATCCGACGTCTCGAAGATGACTTCGGCATCGACGCCCATGATTCTCCGTCAACCACCAGACCGGCGAGACCGCACCTTTCCCGATTCCGGGAGGACGAACTGCTGTGCCTTTCTACGCTGACGGAATACGAGCGCCTGCTCCGGAGATGGAAAACCGAATACGCGCCGAAGACCTCGGATGATCCCATTGATGACCGCTTCGTGGAAGCCTGTCAGATGCTCGACCGTGTCGAGTACCTGGCAGATTTTTTATGCGCCGCCGATTTGGAGGAACGGGTCAGAGCGGTGGACGAGCTGATGGAAGACAGCCTGATCCGAAAGCTGAGCCATAGACTGGAGGAGGTGAAAAACGATGGACGAGCCGCGTAACTGTCCTATTTGGTTCAACGGGAAAGACATCCTCGAAGCGGTGTTCTGCGAGGAATTCATGAGCACCCACAAACTGGCTTATGAAAACAACGCCTTTTTCACGCCGAACGGAAGGATGACCGACGAGCTGCCCCTGCGCCGGGAAATCTACCGCAGGCTGAAGATCTGCGCCGTCAAAAATATCCCTCACACCATCAGCAATATCGTGGACCTTCTGAAATTCTACAGCAACGACGCTGCCCTGACCCCGCAGCAGGACAGAATCCATCTGGCAAACGGCACGCTGTTTCTGGACGGTACCTTTAAGGAGGGAAAACCGGAGATCGTGAAGAGCCGTCTTCCGATTTCCTACAATCCCTCCGCGCCGAAACCGGAAAACTGGCTGCGTTTCCTCGCCGGCCTCCTTCATGAAGAGGATATCCCCACCTTGCAGGAATATCTCGGATACTGTCTCATTCCTTCGACCAAGGGCCAGCGCATGATGATCATCAAGGGCAGCGGCGGCGAGGGGAAAAGCCAGATCGGCGTCGTCATGAGCGCGATCTTCGGCTGCAATATGAAAGACGGAAGCGTCGCCAAGATTTCGGAAAATCGGTTCGCCCGGGCTGATCTGGAACACGAGCTTCTCATGGTGGACGACGATATGAAAATGGAAGCCCTGCGATCCACGAATTACGTGAAATCCATCGTCACGGCACAGGGGAAAATGGATTTGGAACGGAAAAACAAACAGAGCTATCAGGGCTGGATGTTCTGCCGGCTCCTGGCTTTCTCCAACGGTGACCTCCAGGCCCTGTATGACCGATCCAACGGTTTTTACCGCCGCCAGCTCATCCTGACGACCAAAGACAAACCGGCTGAACGGATCGACGATCCCGACATCGCCGAGAAGATGAAAGATGAGGCAGAAGGCATTTTCCTCTGGATGTTTGAAGGTCTTCGGCGGCTGGCTGACAATCATTTTCAGTTCACCGAAAGCGCACGGACCCGCGAAAACCGGGAATACGTGAAACGTGATTCCAACAATATGATCGACTTCATGGAGTCCGAAGGGTTTATCCGTCTGAAAGCAGACAGCAGCGCTTCCTCCAAAGACATTTACGAGACCTATCAGCTGTGGTGTGAGGAAAACGCCTTGACCCCGCTCAAGCCGCGATCCGTCAGCGACTTCCTCGTGGCCAATGAGAAAACGTACAATCTCGAACACACCAACACCGTCACAAATCCGGCCGGGCGGCGTGTGTGGGGATTTCTCGGGATCGAGATTCTCGCCAGGCCCAATATGACCGGCGTTTTGCGGTAAAACGTTGTGTACGTACGTACCAAAGACACCGCCGGTACGTACGTACACAGAGGAAGACCGGAAATCAGCATCTTACGTGGAGGTCAAAATGGAACCATCAAAGGAAAAACTGCTGGAAGAAAAACAGAGTACAGAGAACAAAATACGATTTCTGAATAATGAGATCAAGGCAATGGAAGCAGAAGAAAAAGGCCTTCTCCGGAAACAGCGCAACCGAAGGATCTTCACCCGGGGCGGGATGCTGGAAGCATTCCTTTTGGAACCGCTGCTGCTGACCGATGACCAGGTTCACGAACTCTTGCTGACTGCGTTCCGTCAGCCTGCTGTGGACGCGTTGTTGAAGACGATGATCCAAAACGCCGGAAAAGGAGACGCTGGGGAGAGGACCCGATGAAAGAGGGCGCAATTATACACCGGCATTCCGGTGCCATTGCGCTCTGCGAGGCAGGAATCCACCCTTATTTGAAACAATGGTGGATTTCCGGATTCTCACGGGCTCGAATCACAGGGCTCTGCCCTGCGCCGTTCCGGCTACCCTGTTATGGGGTAACGCGGCGTTACCCCATAGGAAAGAAGGTGACGAGAAATAGCCTGTCCGCATTTTTCCATTACGATCCGGCAGAGGAGCAAACGACAGTCTGCCATCGCCGGAGCCGCCTATCAAAGCGGTGAAAAGCTCTTCTCTGAATACGACAACAAAACAAAGAATTATCAATACAAGGCGGGAGAGGTTCTGGCAAAAGGCATCCTTCTCCCGCCGAACGCCCCGCCGGAATACGCCGACCGGCAAACCCTTTGGAACGCCGTGGAAAAAGCCGAGGGACAATGGAACGCCCAGCTTGCCCGCGGCATCATCATGGCGCTGCCGAATGAAATCCCGAAAGAAGAATATGAGACCCTTGTCCGCGACTACTGCCGGGAACAGTTTGTCTCCCGCGGTATGATCGCGGACTTTGCGATTCACGACAAAGGCGACGGCAACCCTCACGCCCATATCCTTCTGACCATGCGAGCCATGGATGAGGAAGGCAAGTGGCTGCCGAAATCCCGCAAGGTTTACGATCTCGATGAAAACGGCGAGCGCATCCGGCTCCCCTCCGACGAATACAAAAGCCACAAGGAAAACACGACCGATTGGGATCAGAAAACCAACGCAGAGCTTTGGCGAAGCAAATGGGCGGAAGCCGTCAACCGCTGTTATGAGAAAAACGGCTTTCCGATTCGTGTCGACCTCCGCTCATTTGAGCGCCAGGGCAAAGAGCAGCTTCCGACAATTCACCTCGGCCCGGCAGTCGCCCACATGGAGGAAAAAGGAATCCACACCGAGCTCGGCGATTACAACCGCCAGATCAAGAAACACAACACCGCGCTGTCTTCGCTAAAGCGGCTGTTGGTCGATTTGTCCGATTGGCTGAAATCTGTGGTGCAGAAGATTTCGGATATTACAGGAAAAGAAGCGCCTCAGCCCACGATTCTGGATTTCGTCAACGCCTACGCCGCCATGCAAAAAGCCGGAAGGACTGACTGGAGTGCTAAGGGAAAACAGACGGCGGCGGTCAACGACATCAGGTTCACCGCTCAGGTTTTCTCCTGGATGCAGACCACCGGGATCACCACACTGGAGGATTTCAGGAACGCCGTAAACGAACACAACGCAGATTTCTCCCGATTGTCCGAGAACCGGAAGACGATCCGGCGGCTGGATACCACGCTGAAACACATTGACACCATCACCCGGCTGAAACCGATCCACGATCAGTCGAAGCGCGGATTTGAAAAGGCAAAGACCAAGTATGCCGAGACCCATAAAGAGGAACTGGAACAGTTTCAGAAGGCTGTCCGCTATCTGAAAGCGAACAAACTGAACGCATCCGACAGAGATCAATTTTCCTTACAGCGGTCCTGTTTGATCCGGGAAAACGACGATCTTGAACGGAAGCTGAGGGCGGCACATTTCGTTCCGGAGCTGGTGTCACAGATTAAATACCGTGTCGGCAAGGTGCTGGACGCCGGTGTGATCCCGCAGCATGAGCCGACCATGCAGGAGAGATTGCGACAATCGACGCGGGAAAGCGATCCGCAGAAAATGAATTCTAAAAATCTCAAACGACAGGAGGAACTCGAATGACCCCAGTGATCCGTCTCGATAAATATGTTTATGACCCCATTGACCTCTGCGCCTGCTATGAGCCGATCTTCTTCCCGTCCGATGCGCAGGTGAAGGAGTGGGAACGTCTGCGTACGGAGAGAAACAATCCCTTCCGTGGCACGGTGGAGCGAAGAATCGGGAACACATGGTATCTCATCGAAACCGTGTGCGACGGCAATGAGGTACTGGCAGATTTGGCCCGGCGTCTTATTTTTTCAAAAGAGGAGGCGCTTTGTTCATGACAATGCCACAAAGTTATGGTAACATGATCTCATACGAACCGAAACCGTCAGCTGACCAGCCTGTAAAGGAGGACAGTATGCTGGATCAGCAAAAAATCACGATTCTGTACTGCCGCCTCAGCAATGAGGATCAGTTGGATGGGGAGAGCAATTCCATCCAGAATCAGCGCGATATTTTAACCCGATATGCAAAAGCTCACGGCTACACAAATCTCAAGGTACTGGTAGATGACGGCTACACCGGGACGAACTTCAATCGTCCCGGCGTACAGGAAGGACTGGACCTTGTTGAACAGGGGCTCGTGGGAACGTGGATCGTCAAGGATATGAGCCGCTTTGGAAGAGACTATCTCCAGGTCGGCAAATATACCGAGCTTGTGTTCCCCAGCTACGACGTGCATTTCATCGCGGTCAACGACGGTGTGGACAGCGAAAAGGGCGACAACGATTTTACCCCGTTCCGCAATCTGTTCAATGACTTCTACGCTAAGGACACCAGCAAGAAGGTGCGCTCCGTCCTGAAAGCCCGCGGTACCAGCGGAAAGCACATCGGCAAGCCGCCGTACGGCTATATGCGTGATCCCGAAGACAAGGAACACTGGATTCCCGATCCGGACGCCGCGCCGGTCGTGAAACGGATCTTCGCCCTCGCCATCGACGGCAAAGGCCCCGATCAGATCGCACGGATACTGGAAGCGGAACAGGTGTTGACAACCAAGGCTTTATATGCGCAGCAGAAAGGTAAGCCGTTACCGGAAAAGCCTTACCATTGGTCGGAACAATCTATAGCGGGCATATTAGAACGCATGGAGTACACCGGCTGTACCTGCAATTTCAAAACCTATTCCAAGTCCTACAAGCTGAAAAAGCGCATTCCCAACAAGCCGGAGGACATGTTCATCATCCCGGATACGCAGGAAGCACTTGTCCCGCAGAAACAGTGGGAACGAGTCCAACAGCTCCGGGAAAACAGACGCCGCCCCACCAAAGCGGAACGGCAAGGGTTGTTCTCTGGATTGCTCTTTTGTGCGGACTGCGGCAGCAAGCTCCATTTCGCAACCTGCAAGAGCTTCGAGGGAAAGCAGGATCACTATGTCTGTTCCAAATACAAGAGCGGACGCGGGGACTGCGGCGCTCACTATATCCGGGAGGACGTTCTGCGGAAAATCGTGCTGGAACGGATTCAAGCAGTCAACGAGTATATCCGGCACGATGTGGAAGCCTTTGAGGAGGAATGGTTCCAGTGCCGCCGGGCAGACTGGCAGGCCAGCATCAACGATGAGAAGAAGCGCCTGGAAAAGGCGAAGAAGCGCATCGGCGATCTGGATACGCTGATCTCCCGCTGCTATGAGGATACGGTACTCGGCCATCTCAGCCGTGAACGTTACGAAAAAATGACACAGGGGTACGAAGAGGAACAGGAGCGCCTGAAAGCAGAGGTAGAGACGCTGGAAGAATGGGTGGAGAACGAGGAAGAAATGGACGGCAACATGGACAGCTTCCTCGAAGTGGTTCAGAGGTACGTGGACGTGCCGGAACTGACGCCTACGATCGTGAACGAGTATATCAAGAAGATCATCGTTTACGCGCCGGACAAATCCAGTGGTCATCGGCAGCAGAAGGTGAAAATCTTCTGGAATTTCCTTGACGAAATCGATATCCCCGATATTGAGGGAACTGTGGTCTATCAAAGACCCCTGAAAACGCAGAAAACGGCGTGACCTTTCGGTCACACCGTTCCCTGCGGGGTACATAGGGAAAAAGTTCCTTACCACTATGAACCCTTGAGTCTCCGGGACTTTTGGCTGTTCTGATATACCGATCAGCGCTTGCTGAACTGGGGCGCGCGGCGGGCGGCTTTGAGGCCGTACTTCTTGCGCTCCTTCATGCGCGGGTCGCGGGTGAGGTACCCGGCGGCCTTGAGGGCGGGGCGGTAACCCGCGTCCACCAGCAGCAGGGCACGAGCGATGCCGTGGCGCATGGCGCCGGCCTGGCCGGTCACGCCGCCGCCGGAAACGGTGGCGTCGATGTCCACCTTGTTCTCCAGCTCGGTGGTGACCAGGGGCTGGCGAACGATGAGCTTCAGGGTCTCAAGACCGAAATAATCATCGATGTCACGGCCATTGATGGTGATGGCGCCGGTGCCGCCGGGGAAAAGACGGACACGGGCGACAGAGGACTTGCGGCGGCCGGTGCCGTACATGTAAGGCTTCTTGCTGGTATACATTCTCTTTTCCCTCCTTATGCCCAGGCTTCGGGCTTCTGGGCCGCGTGCTTGTGCTCGCCGCCGGCATAGACCTTCAGGCGCTTCAGCTGGCTGTTGCGCAGCTTGTTCTTGCCCAGCATGCCCTTCACGGCCAGCTCAAAGGCAAAATCGGGGCGCTTGGCCATGAGGTCGCGGTACTTGGTCTCATGCAGGCCGCCGGCATAGCCGGAGTGAGTGCGGTAATACTTCTGGTCCAGCTTCTTGCCGGTGAGGATGGCCTTGTCGGCGTTGATGACGATGACGAAATCGCCGCAGTCGACATGGGGGGTGTAGGTGGGCTTTAGCTTGCCGCGGAGCAGGTCGGCAGCGATGACGGCGGTGCGGCCCAGGGGCTTGTCCGCCGCGTCCAGCACGTACCACTTGCGCTCTACGGTGGCTTTGTTTGCCATGGTAGTGGACATTCTGATAAACCTCCAAAAAGATGACCGGCGGATTGACTTTGACCCGCCAAACCATTAGAATTTGCTGTGAAAGCTTGATTTTTATACCACAAGCGGAATCGGATGTCAACACCCGAAACGGGATTTTTTCATTTAGATTTTTCAATCTCCGTTTTTCTCCGAATATCTCTTTCAATCTCTCGATTTCTCGATTCCGATTTTTCTTTTTTTGAAGGGGTGAAACGCCGTGGAACAGTTCGCGGGACTTGTGCGCCGCTGCGTGGAAGATTACGAAATGATTGCCGATGGGGATGTTATCGCCGTGGGCCTCTCCGGGGGAAAGGACAGCATGGCCCTGCTCTGCGCCCTCAACTCCCTCCGGCGCTATTACCCCAAGCGCTTTGAGCTTTTGGGCGTCACCGTGGGGCTGGGCTTTCCCGGCATGGATTTCACACCGGTGCGGGACTACTGCCGGGAGCTGGGGGTGCCCTATGACTTTATCGAAACTGACATCAGCGATGTTGTTTTCCAAGAGCGGAAAGAGAAGAACCCCTGTTCCCTCTGCGTGAAGCTGCGCAAGGGGGCCTTCCACGAGCGGCTCAATGCCCTGGGTGCCAACAAGGCCGCCCTGGGGCACCACATGGACGACGCGGTGGAGACCTTTCTCCTCAGCCTCATCTATGAGGGGCGCATCAGCTGCTTCGAGCCCGTCACCACCATGGACCGCAGCGGCATCACCCAGATCCGTCCCATGCTCTATGCCGAGGAGAAGCGGGTGGTGGGCCTTGCGCGGAAATATGCCTTCCCCATCGTGGAGAGTACCTGCCCCATGGACAAGACCAGCAAGCGGGCCCTGGTGAAGCAGTATATGTATGAGCTCAGCCGGGAACGGCGGGATTTCAAGATCAAGACCTTCCGGGCCATGCAGCGGCTTCCCCTGCCCGGCTGGGAGGAGAAGCGGGAGGGCAGCCGTCTTGGATGAACTGCGAAAGAATGAGGAATACACCTGCAAGATTACCGGCTGCACCAGCGAGGGGCTGGGGGTCGCCCGCATTTCCGGGCGGGCTGTTTTCGTGCCGGATGCCCTGCCGGGGGAAAAATGCCGCGTCCAGCTTCTGAAGGTGGGCCGCAGCGCGGTCTATGCCAGGGTGCTGGAGCGGTTGTCGGCTTCCCCTCTGCGCATGGTGCCGGACTGCCCCCATTACGGGCGCTGCGGCGGCTGCGACTGGCGGCATGTGCGCTATGAGGGGGAGCTGGAATACAAGCTCCAGAGAGTGAACGACGCCCTTGCGCGCATCGGCGGTCTGTCCCTCCGGGCGGAGACCATCCTCCCTGCGCCCGAGGAGCGGCGCTATCGCATGAAGGCGATCTTTGCCGTGGGGGAGAAGGATGGGAAGCCCGTTACCGGTTTCTTCCGTGCCCGCAGCCACGATGTCATCCCCGTGGAAGACTGCGCCCTCCAGTCGGAGGAGGCCAACGCCGCCGCCGCCGTGCTGCGGCGCTGGATGGCGGAGAACCGCCTCCGCGCTTGGGATGAAGAACAGCGCCGGGGCCTTGTGCGCCATCTCTTTGTGCGCAGCGGCATGGTCTGCGTGGTGGCCGCCGGGAAGCCCGTGGCTGCCGAGGAGCTTGTCTCTTCCCTCCGGGATGCGCTGCCGGGGCTGAAAAGCGTAATCTGGAATGTGAACCGGAGCGAGGGCAACACCGTCCTCGCCGGGGAGTTCATCACCCTCTGGGGGGAGGACCGGGTGGAGGTCGGCCTCTCCGGGCTCCGCTTCCGCCTCTCGGCCCGCTCCTTCTTCCAGGTGAACCCCGCCCAGGCGGAGCGGCTCTATGCCCTGGCCGTGGATATGGCGGCGCTCACGGGCGGGGAGGAGGTCGTGGACCTCTACTGCGGCGCCGGGGCCATCGGCCTGCTGGCAGCCGCCCGCGCCGGGAAGGTCACGGGGGTGGAGCTGGTCCCCGCCGCCGTTGCGGACGCGAAAGCCACTGCCAGGGAAAACGGTATCTCCAATGCCCGCTTCCTCTGCGCCGACGCGGCAGAGGCCGCGGAGAACTTCGCCGGGGAGGGTATTCACCCCGATGTCCTCTTTGTGGACCCGCCCCGAAAGGGCCTGGACCCCTCCGTTATCGGCAGCATCGCCGTGATGGCCCCGGAGCGGGTGGTCTATGTCTCCTGCGACCCCGCCACCCTGGCGCGGGACCTGCGGCTTTTTGAGGAAAAGGGCTACCGGGCGGAAAAGGCCGTGGCCGTGGACATGTTTCCGAGAACGAGGCATGTCGAGACTATAGTATTGATGTCACGCATGAAAGACTGACCGCCGAAAAAGTGCTGTATTTCCGGGCTTTTCGGGCATCAGGCCATCAGTGCCGGGGAGACGGTTTGACCGTAAAAATCACTCCAACAGAACATATCAACCGCTCCGGTGGTCGGGTTGAGTAGGCCGTTTAGATGTCGGCAGGTTGAGTGAGTGGTTTGAATGTTTTTGCGGCAGGGTTGAGTTAGTGATTTGGATAACAGCGGGTTGTGGCTGTGGTTTGAATGTCAGCGCATTAAATCGGTTTTTGTGAGGATGTGATGCAATGATTATCAGAAGAATCGAGCCTGAAGATGCAGGAAATGTATCAGCTTTGATTGTTAGGACGCTCAGAGAAGTCAACACCAAAGATTATTCGAGGGAATATATCGAAAATG
>Ga0208297_1001692_pt1 | contig 17567 bp, 17 predicted proteins | sample LMS_cellobiose_e_FD_187367 | JGI IMG/M metagenome (GOLD analysis project Ga0208297, IMG submission 187367) | Rumen-fistulated moose microbial communities from Alaska, USA - LMS_cellobiose_enrichment (SPAdes) (version 2) | ecosystem: Host-associated > Mammals > Digestive system > Stomach > Rumen... | reverse complement strand
GCCCACGCCGGAGCCGACGCCCGAGCCCACGCCGGAGCCGACACCCGAGCCCACGGCTGAACCGACGGCTGAGCCCACGGCCGAGCCGACGCCCGGGCCGGATGAGCAGAACGTGGATGAGGAAGTCATCGAGGCCATGCTGAAGTGGCTTGACGAGACGCATGCCAAGGACGACGCGACGCCCTGGACCAAGGAAGAGGCCGTGCGCTGGATGCAGGATGCGCTGGTGGCGCTGGAATACCTGCAGCTGAAGGAGGAGCAGACCGAGCCGACCGGCATCTATGATCTGACGACCATGGAAGCCGTCGAAGCCTTCCAGCGGTTCTACGAGCTGGATAAGGATATAGAGGACTACGCATACGGTGTTGTCGATGAAGCGACGCTGACGAAGCTTTGGGATGAATACCAGGCGCTTCAGTCCGAGCCGTAAGCACAGCGACCGATGAAAACGCCCCCGCACAGCACGCGGGGGCGTTTTGAATTATGCGGCGCGGATTCACTGCCGGCGCGCCTTTTCATATTCTGCGATGGCGGCGAGGAATGTCTTGCCGTAGCGGGCCGCCTTGAACTCGCCGATGCCGCTGACGCGGAGAAACTCTTCCGGCGTATGCGGCCGTCTGAGGACCATGTCGGCGAGCGCGGCGTTGGTGCAGATGATGTAGGCGGGCACGCGCTCCTGCTGCGCGAGCTGCAGCCGGACAGACTTGAGCGCGGCGAGCAGCCCGTCGTCGTCGGGATGAGCGGAGGCCGTCGCGGCCGGACGCGCGGGCGAAGCGGGCTTTTCCGGCTTGCGCGTGCGCCATGTAACGGCGCGGCCGTCGGCCAGGGCCCGCCTGCCCTCGACGCTCAGGCGAAGCACGGGATAATCGCCTTCGGTCTGCGCGAGCAGTCCCGCGGCGATCAGGTGCCCGATCACGGCCCGGATTTGATCGTGTCCCAGGGCGTGCAGCGCGCCATGAAAGTCTGCCTTATCCAGGCCGAGCTGCAGGATGCGCCGCTCCCGGCTGCCGTAGAGCGCATTTGAGACGACGGCCAGCCCCAGCCCGCTGCGCCAGCGCCTGCCGATCTGATCCACGGCCGAGAGGATGGTGCGCGCGGTCTGCGTGATGTCTTCGGTGACGAACGCGCCGGTACAGCGGCCGCAGAAGCCGCACTGGCCGCCGTGCGATTCGCCGAAGTATCCGAAGATGTAGGCCCGAAGACAGCCCTCCTGGCGGCAGTAGCCGGCCATCTGGTCAAGCCGGCGCATGTCCTGCCGGTAGACCGCGTCGCGCTCCTCCGGCGAGAGCGATTCATTTTCCTCTCCGCTGCGAATGAGGTACTTTGCGGTCTGCACGTCGCCGGGCGAAAAGAGCAGGATGCATTCGGCGCGCTGGCCGTCACGCCCGGCGCGGCCGGCCTCCTGATAGTAGCTCTCGAGGTCCTTCGGCATGTTGTAGTGCAGCACGTAGCCGACGTTTGACTTGTCGATGCCCATGCCGAAGGCGTTGGTGGCCACCATGATCGGCGCGCGGTCGCAGACAAAATCATCCTGGTTGCGGCGGCGTTCGGCGTCGTCCAGTCCGGCGTGATAGCGCGTGGCGGGCAGGCCGCGCGCCTGCAGGCTCTGGCAGACCGCCTCCACGGCCTTGCGCGTGGCGCAGTAGATGATGCCGCTCTGGCGGTCATGCCGCAGGACGTAGTCGACGACGAAGGCCGTCTTGTCCTTTGGCTCGACGACATCGAAAAACAGATTGGGCCGGTCAAAGCCGGTGGTGACGCGGAGCGGGTCGCGCAGGCCGAGCAGGCGGACGATGTCCTCGCGGACGCGCGCGGTGGCCGTGGCGGTGAACGCGCCGACCGGCGGGCGATGGGGGAGACCGTCCACAAAGCGGGCGATCGACAGGTAGCTGGGCCGGAAATCCTGACCCCATTGGGAGACGCAGTGCGCCTCGTCGACGGCGACGAGCGAAATGTCGATCTGCTCCGACAGAATGGCCATGTCCGCTGTGGCCAGGCGCTCCGGCGCGACGTAGATGATCCTGTAGCTGCCCTGGACGGCGCGCCGCAGCGCGGTGTTCATTTGGCCGGGCGTGAGCGAGGAATTGAGATAGGCCGCCGGGATGCCCGCCTGGATGAGGGCGGCGACCTGATCCTTCATCAGCGCGATGAGCGGGGAAATGACCAGCGCGACACCGGGGCGCATCAGGGCGGGAATCTGGTAGCAGACCGACTTGCCCGCGCCCGTGGGCATGACGGCCAGGACGTCGCGTCCGTCGAGCAGCGCGTCGACGATGTCCTCCTGGCCGGGGCGGAAGGCGTCGTGGCCGAAATAGCGCCTGAGCGCTTCGAGGGTATCCATGGCTGTGCCTCGCTTTCCTGGCGGTTCTGCCTCCGTATCTGCGTTGGAAAACCTTGATTACCCTGGAGGTCAAGTGGCATTGAGACGGATCCTCAGGCCCCTGGGAATGTGGTTCTTCATCACGCCGCCTGAGCCTTTGCCCCAGCCGAGCGGCATGCCCCGGCAGGCGAGCAGCGTCCAGCCCCTGAGGCCGCTCTCCATCGTCTCGCCGGCGAGAATGCGCAGCGATTCCCGCTCGTCGAGGTTCAGGCACTGCGCGGCGTCGCCGGGGCGCAGAGCCATGGCCAGCGCGTGGTCCGGCTCGATGTAGCCCCGGCCCAGCCGGCACAGGTGCAGCCCGCAGCGCAGCGTGCGCAGGCCGGAAAAATCGGGCAGCCGGCCGGGCGCCGCGCAGAGCACGTCGCCGCGCAGCAGAAAGCGCGGCGCGTCCAGCCGGTCGTCCCACCCGGGCGCGACGGCGCGCAGCGCGTCCAGCCGGGCCGAGATGTCGCGATCCGGGCGGCGCGGGGGCGGCGCGACGGCCGGTCCGGCTGAACCGGCCCGACGCAGCCGCGCGGCGAACTGGCCGTCGCCGCGCACTCTGTGCGGCCACAGCCGGATGCACCCGTCCCGCGAAGCGCCCGCGCCGGGCAGCTCAAACGGCTCCGGGGCAAAGTCCGGGTGGCGGTCGAGGAACGCGGCCACGGTGTCTTCGTTTTCCGCGCGGTTGAAGGTGCAGGTGGAGTAGACCAGACGTCCGCCCGGCCTCAGCATGAGCGCGGCCTGGTCGAGTATGCCGGCCTGGCGCGCCGCGCAGCCCGCGGGCGATCCCGCGCTCCACTCGGCGCGGCTGTCCGGCTCCCGGCGGAACATGCCCTCGCCGGAGCAGGGGGCGTCCACGAGCACGGCGTCAAAGGCCTGGGGAAAGCGCGCGGCCAGCTCCTGCGGCCAGGCGTTCGTAACCAGCGCGTTGCCGACGCCCAGCCTCTCGAGCGTCGAGGCGAGGATGCGCGCGCGTCCGGCGTCCGGCTCGTTGGCGACGAGCGCGCCGCGGCCGTTCAGCGCGGCGGCGAGCTGTCCGGACTTGCCGCCCGGGGCGGCGCACAGGTCGAGCACCAGTTCGCCGGGCCGCGCGTCCAGCACGACGGCGGGCGCCATGGCGCTGGCCTCCTGAATGTAGAATGCGCCGGCGGCGTGCAGCGGCGACAGAGCGGGGCGCGCGCCGCTGCGGATGTAGCGGCCCGCTCCGCACCAGGGCACGCCGCCGTCCGTCAGGGCGGCCGCGGCCTCCTCTGTGTTTTCCCGAAGGGGGTTGAGGCGCAGCGCGGCGGCATAGGGTTCGTTCAGCGCATGGAAAAAGGGCGCTGCCTCGTCGCCAAGGAGCGCCTGCATGTTTTCGACAAAGGAAGCGGGAAAATCAGCCATATGTTTACTTGCTGACGCCGAGATTCTTGATGCTGTCGTGCACGGCGTTCAGCGTCTCCTGCACATCCCGCTCGAGTTCGTGGAGAAGGTTCTCGGCGTAGGTGGTGGCCTCCAGGCGAATGTCGCTGGCCTCCGCGCGCGCCTCCTCGCAGATCTGGTTGGCCTCTTCGTGGGCCAGGCGGGTGATCTCGGACTGGTCGATCATCGCGCGGGCGCGGGCCTCGGCCTTTTCGAGGATGTCCGCGGCGTGATCCTCCGCGCCGTTGACGATCTCCTGGGCGCGGCGGTTGGCGTCGTCGATGGCGGCGTTGGCGCGCGCGTCGGCCGCCTGGATCTTGGAATCGGCGGCGTTCTGGGCGTCGCGAATGATCCGGTCGCGCTTCTTCAGGATCTCGGCGCCGTAGCGGACCTCATCCGGCAGGCAGTTGCGGATGTCCTCCACGATGTCGAGGCACATCTGCATCGACACCATGCGCTTGCTGCTGCTCAGCGGCACCGGCGGCGCGGTCGTGATGGTTTCGACGAGGAAGTCGAGCAGCTTGTCCAGCTCCGTATCCTCCTGTTCGTCCTCCGCCTCCGCGTAGTCTCCGTCGTAGGCCTCCTGGGCGCTCTCTTCTTCGTTCAGGCGCTCATCGGCCTGCTGGTCATTGTAATACCTCTCGTCCGGCATGGGTCAATCGCTCCTTCCAGCAGTCATTCTGCATGCGTGTCCAACGTGTTTCTGATGGTCCTCCATCTGCCGTTCCGGCAATTCATCCGCCCGATCCCTGCCCCTTTTCCCTTTGAGAGACAGACAGGGGCCGCTTTTTCGCCAATATGGGCTCGATTTCGGCCGGCACAAGCCCCCTGAGCGCGCCGCCGTGGCGGATCACGTCGCGCACAATGCTCGAGCTGATGAAGCCGTAGGCCGGCGTGGTGAACAGCGCCAGCGTGTCGATGCCGCCCACGTGGCGGTTGGCCGCGGCCAGCTGAGCCTCGAGGTCCGCGTCGCTCCCGCCGCGGATGCCGCGCAGCAGCACGTCCGCGCCCATTTCGCGCGCCAGCTCGAGCGTCAGCCCATTCCCCGCGCAGACCTCGACGTTGGCCAGGCCGGCCGTGCAGCGCTCGATCAGCGCCACGCGCTCCTGCGCGGTGAACATCGGCTGCTTGTCCGCGTTGACCATCACGGCCACGATGATCCGGTCAAACAGTCCGGCGGCTCGCCGCACCAGGTCGATGTGCCCCAGCGTGGGCGGATCGAAGCTGCCCGGGAAAAGGCAGGTACTCACCGTCATTCCTCCTCGCTCTGCGTCCCGATTCTCACCAGCGCGATCGCCGTGTCCCTGTATGTCCGTTCATCCGCCAGGATGAACGGCGGCGCGAGCCCCTCGATGGGGCGGCCGGCGTCGTGCTCCATCACGATCAGCGCGTCCTCCGCGAGGCGTCCGGCCTCGTACAGGCGGCGCGCCGCCTGCGCGTACACCTCCGTCATGCGGTAGGGCGGATCGAGAAACACCAGCGTAAACGGCCCGCCGTCGGAGGAAACCGCCTTTTGCCAGTCTCCCGCGATCACGCGCGTCCTGTCCTCCGCGCGCATCAGCCCGATGTTCCGGCAGATGGCCTGAATCGCCCGGGCCGACCGGTCGCACAGGACCGCGCGCCGCGCGCCGCGGCTGAGCGCCTCGAGCGCCAGCGCGCCGCTGCCCGCGAACAGATCCAGCACCACGGCGTCCGGGACCTCCGCGCGGATGATGTTGAACAGCGCCTCGCGCACGCGGTCCGCTGTGGGCCGGGTTTCATCGCCCTCCGGCGCGAACAGGCGGCGTCCGCGCGCCTCGCCCGCGATGATGCGCATGTCCCGCTACACTTCCGCCCTGGGGCCGCGCGGGCCCTTGCGGCGGTTCACTCGCAGGTTGCGCATCTTGCGCTTCTTGCCCAGCGCGATGTCCCTGAGCTTCTTCCGCCGAAGCGCCGGCCCGGCCAGATAGCCCGCGAACGCGGCCAGCGGCGCCGGAAAGGCATACAGCAGGAACAGGAGGTTCAGCGTGCCGGCGGAGACCAGGCTGTAGCTGAACACATAGGGCATGTACATCACGCGCGCGACGATGTTGACGACGTTGATCTTCCCGGGATCGGCGTTTTGCGCGGCGTCGTAGTCATAGCTGAACGGTTCCCGCTCCTGCTCCTCGACCTGCGCTTCCTCGACCGGGAAAAGCGGCGCGACGGCCAGGTTCAGCACGCTGACCAGCAGGAAGGGCGCGAGGCAGATGGCGAGCATGACGGCGGCGGTTTTTTTGCTGAAGACCTGCTTCCTCAGCTTTTCATCGATGATACGGCCCTCCTTGAGCTGCTTTTCAATGGACGCTTCAAGCGTACAGGCCTTTTCTCCGTTGTAGGCGCCATCGTTGAACGCCAGCAGCAGAAAGCCGATCAACACGGCGATGTTCAGGATGGTCATGATCGCCGAGCCGCTGCTGCCGGCCAGGAACAGCAGGCAGAGAAGCATCAGCACCAGGTAGATCCCCCAGGTTTTCATCGCATAGGACAGACTGATATTCATTTTTTCACTTCCCGATTCATTTTGTCTATTCTGCCTGACGCGGCGCCGCCGCACAGGAATATACGCTCTTTTCGGTCACGATCTTGTTCATCGGCACGTCGTGAGGCCGTGCCTCGATGGCGTCGACCAGCTGCATTTCGTAGGCCAGCCCGACGATCGGGCAGCGGCATCGGGCCAGAAACCGGTCAAAATACCCCTTGCCGAAGCCGAGGCGGTTCCCGGTCCGGTCGAACGCGATGCCGGGCACCAGCGCCAGATCCAGCGCCTCCGGCGGCAGGACCTCGCCGGACACAGGCGTTTCGATGCCGAAGCCGTCGGGCCTGACGACGGTACCCTCCGTTACGCGGACGGCGTCCATCTGGCCCTTCGGGCGGGTCGCCGGCAGATACAGCTCGCGGCCGCTGCGGCTTATGGCCCACAGGATGCCCTTCGTTTGCACCTCGTCCGGCAGGGACGCGTAGCACAACACGCGGCGCGCCGCAAGGTATTCGGGCAGCGCGACGACCTTCTCGCAGATCCGCAGGGACATCTCGAGAACCTCGATGGTGCTTACCGCCTTGCGCTTTTCCCTGACTTCGCTTCGAATTTCTTCCCTGGTCATCAGTCAGTCACCCTCTTTGTCACTCTCGCGCCGAACCCCAGCATGATCTCGTAGGGGATCGTATCGGCCAGCGCGGCCAGCTCGTCCGGGGTGATGCGCTCTTCGCCCTGCGCGCCGAGCAGCACCGCCTCGCTGTCCATTCCCGCCTGGGGGATGTCCGTCACGTCGATCATCAGCTGATCCATGCAGACGCGCCCGATCACCGGCGCGCGCCGTCCGCACACCAGCGCGTCCGCTCGTCCGCTCAGGATGCGCGGATAGCCGTCGCCGTAGCCGATGGGCAGCGTCATCACGCGCGTGGGGCGCTCGGCGCGGAATGTGCGCCCGTAGCCCACGGTGTCGCCCTCGTCGATCCATGCGACGCGCACCGGTCTTGTGGTCAGCGTCTGCGCGGGCCGTATGCCCGGAAACAGGGCCGTGACCTCCGCGCCGTAGAGCACGATGCCGGGGCGCACGGCGTCGTACCAGTAATCCTCGCCCAGCGCGATGCCGGTGCTGGCCGCGGCGTGCCTCATGGGCGCGTGGCCCGCCCGGCGCGTCCATGCCGCGGCCGCGTCGAAGCGGCTCTTTTGCAGCGCGGTAAACTCCGGGTCGGCGTCCGCCTGGGCGAAGTGCGTGAACAGGCCCTCCATCCTCACGTCCGGACAGCGCCGCCAGGCGTCCAGCAGCGCGGCGATTTCCGCCTCGCCCCGCGCGCCGATGCGCGACATGCCCGTGTCGACCTTCAGATGCGCCCGCGCCGTCGCGCCCAGCCGCCTGGCCTGGGCCTGCAGCCGCTCGAGCGTGGGGATGTCGTATACGGTCTGGGATATTCCCCGCGCGACGATCTCGCTCAGGCCCGCCTCATCGGTGCCGCCCAGCACGAGGACGGGGGCTTCCACGCCGCCCTCGCGCAGCTCGACCGCCTCGTCGACGGTGGCGACGGCCGCGCCCCATGCGCCGGCCGCCAGCAGCCGGCGCGCCACGGGCAGCATGCCGTGCCCGTAGGCGTCCGCCTTCACGACGGCGATCTGCCTGACGCCGTCGCGGCAGACGGCCTTCGCAATGCGGAAGTTGTCCTCGATCACCTGCAGAGAGATGGTCAGCACAGTTGGCCTGAATGAGCTCAAGACAGTCTCCTTTCCTCGTCCTCAGAGGTCCGCGCGGAACGGGCAGATATACTTAATCATATTATAGCCTATCTGTAGCCTGAAAGCAAACCATTTTTCTTGCAATTCGGAAAAAAAACTGGTAAAATGCGAATGGTGTGCGCCCCGGCCGTGCGCGGCGGCCGAACCGGGCGCGCTTTCCGATACGACAGCATGTGATGGAGGCGTTGACAATGGCAAAACTGACCAAGGCGGAGAAGCGCAGGCGCAGGCGGCGCAGGATGATGGTTCGCGGCGTTCTGGAGGCCGCGGGCCTTCTGCTGCTGGCGCTCGTTTGCGTGATGCTCTGGCGCGGCTCCGGCGGCGCGGGGCCGGCCGCTTCGGCGACGCCCTCGCCCTCGCCCTCTCCTTCGGCCACGCCGGAACCCACCGAGGCGCCCACCGCGACGCCGTCGCCCTCGCCGACGCCGGAGCCCACGCCGGTGACCATACTGCTCACCGCGGTGGGCGACTGCACGCTGGGCGGCGATATGCGCGGCTCCTCCGAGGCCCGGTTTGAGAACACGGTGAAGGCGGAGGACGGCTCCATCGATTACGGTTACTGCTTCCGCAACGTCGCGTCCATCTTCGGGGCCGACGACATCACGCTGGTCAACCTTGAGGTGGTGCTGACAGACTCCAGCAACTACCTCAAGCGCGACGACAAGATCTACATCATGCGTGGCCGGCCGGATTACGTGAACATGCTCACCGGCTCGTCCGTCGAGGTGTGCAACATCGCCAACAACCACATCACCGATTTCGGCGACGAGGGCATCGCGCAGATGGCGGCCCTGCTCGAGGAGAACGGGCTGGGCTATTGCGGCTACGGCTACACGCACGTCATGGACGTCAAGGGCGTGCGCTTCGGCTTCGTGGGCATCAACTACTGGACCACGAAGCAGTCTGAATTTGAAGAGCAGCTGCGGGAGATGCGCCAGCGCTGCGACGTCATGATCGTGTCCATTCACTGGGGCACCGAGCTGGAATACTACGCCACCGCCAGGCAGCAGGAGTGGGGCAAGCTGGCCGTGGATCTGGGGGCGGACCTGGTCGTCGGCCACCACCCGCACGTGGTGGAGGGCATCGAGGCGTACAAGGGCGTGAATATCGTCTACAGCCTGGGCAATTTCTGCTTTGGCGGCAACGCGCGGCCCGCCGACAAGGATACGTTCATCTATCAGCATGAATTCACGTTCGATCCCGTGACGGGCCGCCTTGCCGGCAGCCGCTTCAACATCATTCCCTGCAAGATCACGTCCGTTGCGGACGATTCCAGCAACAACTATCAGCCCACGCCCATAGCCGACCCCGGCGAACAGCGGCGTCTGCTCGAAAAGCTGGAATACTACTCGCGCAAGCTGTCCAATCCCATCAGGCTGACGGAGGCGGACTGACCGGGGCGCCGCGCGCGCCGGGAAACGGAGGAGAGAGACATGACTGACCTGAGGCCGCTTGGAGACTTTCTGGATTCCCTGATGGATTGCGGCATCCCGGGCGCGGATGCGGTCGTGATGCGCGACCACGAGATCATCTATCGCCATCAGGCCGGCTGGCGGGATCGCGAAGCCGGCGGGAAGCTGCGCGGGGATGAGCTGTATTTCATGTACTCCTGCAGCAAGCCCGTGACCGTGACGGCGGCCATGCAGCTGCTGGAACGCGGTCGGTTCCTGCTGAGCGATCCGCTGTGCGAGTATCTGCCGGAGTTTCGCGACATGCTGGTGAAGGGCCCAGACGGGTGCCTGCTGCGGGCGAAAAAGCCCATTCTGATCGGGCACCTGTTCAGCATGACGGCGGGATTCGATTACGACCTGCACTCGCCGGCGCTCGAGGCGATGAAGCGGGAAACGCAGGGCCGCTGCCCCACGCGCGAGGTGGCGCGCGCCATCGCGAAGGGCCCGCTCAGCTTCGAGCCCGGCGCGCGCTGGCAGTACAGCCTGTGTCACGACGTGCTGGCCGCGCTGGTCGAGGCGGTATCCGGCGAGCGCTTCGCCGACTACGTGAAGGAGCACATCTTCGACCCGCTTGGGATGACGCGCAGCGCGTTCCATATGACGCCGGGGACGGAGGGGCAGTTCGCCCGCCAGTACCGCTACAGCGACGAGCGGCGCGCGGCCGAGCCCGTCGCCCTGAAGGCGGAGCATGTGCTCGGCCCGGAGCACGACAGCGGCGGCGCGGGCGTCGTCTCCTGCGTGGCCGATTACGCGAGGTTCGCGGACGCCATGGCCTGCGGCGGCGTGGGCGCGACGGGCGAGCGCATCCTGAGCGGGGCGGCCATCGACCTCATGCGGGAAAACCAGCTGGACGAGGCGCAGCTGAAGGACTTCAACTGGCCTCAGCTGCTGGGCTACGGCTACGGCCTGGGCGTGCGCACCATGATGAACCGGGCCGCGGGCGGCTCGCTGAGTTCCGTCGGCGAGTTCGGCTGGGGCGGCGCGGCGGGCGCCTACCTCATGATCGATCCGGGCAACCGGCTGTCGGTCTTCTATGCGCAGCACATGCTGAACAACAAAGAACCCTACGTGCATCCGAGGATCAGGAACATCGTCTACGGCTGCCTGTGAGCGGCGCTCTGCCGAACGGCTTTCCGAAGGACGCCCCTTGGCATATTGCGCAAACGACCGGGAGAGTCGCGCTCTCCCGGTCGTTTTGTCGTGCAATTCTCCGGGGAAAACCCTGTTTTGAGACGGCCCCGGCGCATGCGGGAAGGATCATCCCTCGTAGCGATAGCCCATTTCAATGGCCTTGAGGTTTGCGCCGAGCAGGTCGGCATGGCGGGCGGAGACGACCTTCTTCAGCGCCTCCTCGACGCCTTCCCAGGCGCAGGCGCCGCTCTCGCGGATCAGCTTGCCCACGATGATCATGTTCGCCAGCGTGGCGAGGCCGGAATCAGAGGCCATCTGCGTGGCGGGAATATAGAAGGCGGTCACGTCCGCGCGGGCCGCTTTGCGGCCGATGAGCGAGGAGTCGATGTAGATCTGGCCGCCGGGGGCGGTCGCCGCCTCGTACTTGTCCAGCGAGGGCAGGTTCATGGCGACGAGGATGTCCGGCGTCGTGATGATGGGCGAGCCGATGGGCTCGTCTGAGAGGATGACGGAGCAGTTGGCCGTGCCGCCGCGCATCTCCGGCCCGTAGGACGGCAGCCAGCTCAGCTGACGCCCCTCGCACAGACCCTTGTAGGCCAGGAATTTGCCGGCGAACAGCACGCCCTGGCCGCCGAAGCCCGCGATGAGAATCTGAGTGGTCTTCATGCCTCGGCCTCCTTTGTCTTGTCCTTGTACACGCCCAGCGGGTAGTAGGGGATCATGTTTTCCTCCGCCCATTTGAGCGCTTTTTCCGGGGTCATGCCCCAGTTGGTGGGACAGGTGGAGATGACCTCGATCAGCGAGAAGCCCAGGCCCTTCACCTGGTTTTCAAACGCCTTTTTGATGGCCTTTTTGGCGTTTCTGACGTTCCTGACATTGTTCACGGCCACGCGCTCGAGGTAGGTCGCGCCGTCCAGCTCCTTCAGCATCTCGCACACCTTCACCGGATAGCCCACGGTCTTCACGTCGCGGCCGTAGGGCGAGGTCTGCGTGACCTGGCCGGGCAGCGAGGTAGGGGCCATCTGGCCGCCGGTCATGCCGTAAATGGCGTTGTTGACGAAGATGACGGTGATGTTCTCGCCGCGCGCGGCGGCGTGCACGGTCTCTGCGGTGCCGATGGCGGCGAGGTCGCCGTCGCCCTGATAGGTGAACACGATGTTCTCCGGGCGGGCGCGCTTGCAGCCGGTGGCGACGGCCGGGGCGCGGCCGTGCGCGGCCTGGATCATGTCGCAGTTGAAATAGTTGTAGGTCATGACGGAGCAGCCGACGGAGGCGATGCCGACGGTGCGTCCCTCAATGCCCAGCTCGTCGATGGCCTCGGCGACCAGGCGGTGGATGATGCCGTGCGTGCAGCCGGGGCAGTAGTGCAGCGGCACATCGGTCAGGGCATGCGGCTTGTCAAAGACGACCATTACTTCACACCTCCGTAGATTTCCTTGATTTTTGCGAGCACCAGCTCGGGCGAGGGAATCATGCCGCCCACGCGGTTGCACAGATAGGCGGGGCGGGCGCACTCGCTGGCCAGGCGCACGTCCTCGATCATCTGGCCCATGTTGAGCTCGACCGAGAGGAACGCCCTGCAGTGCGCCGCGGCGGCCCTGACGGGCGCGGCGGGGAAGGGCCACAGCGTGATCGGGCGGATCATGCCGGCCCGGATGCCGGCCTCGCGCGCGGCGATCACGGCGTTCTTCGACACGCGCGCGGCGATGCCGAACGCCACGACGCAGATGTCCGCGTCGTCCATCATGTATTCCTCATACAGGGTCTCATTGTCGATCACGGTCTGATACTTCTCGTAGCGCGCGAAGTTGAGCTTTTCCAGCTCCTCGGGAACCAGCGACAGCGAGTTGATGATGTTGTGGGGGCGCGTCATCTGCGTGCCGCTGGCCGCCCAGGGCTTTTCGATCGGCCTGACCTCGCCCTCGGCGAGCTCCACGGGCTCCATCATCTGGCCCATGGTGCCGTCGGCCAGGATCATGGCGGTCATGCGGTATTTGTCGGCCAGGTCGAACGCCTTCGCGGTGAGCGAGGCCATTTCCTGCACGGAGGCGGGGGCGAGCACGATCATGTGGTAGTCGCCGTGTCCGCCGCCGCGCGTGGCCTGGAAATAGTCGGACTGGGACGGCTGTATGCCGCCCAGGCCGGGGCCGCCGCGCTGCACGTTGACCACCAGCGCCGGCAGATCGCAGCCGGCCATGTAGCTGAGGCCCTCGCTCTTCAGCGAGATGCCCGGGCTGGAGGAGGAGGTCATGACGCGCACGCCTGCGGAGGCCGCGCCGATGACCATGTTGATGGCGGCCACTTCGCTCTCGGCCTGCAGGAATGTGCCGCCGATTTTGGGCATGCGCTTGGCCATATAGGCGGCGATTTCCGTCTGGGGCGTGATCGGGTAGCCGAAGTAATGGCGGCAGCCGCAGCGGATGGCGGCCTCGGCAATGGCTTCGTTGCCCTTCATCAATACTTTTTCAGCCATTTGTTCCATTCCTTTCTTTCTCAGTCCTTTTCGACGGTGATGATGCAGTCCGGACACATGGTGGCGCAGAACGCGCAGGCGATGCACTGGGACTGGTCGGTCATCTCCACCGGGTGATGGCCCTTCTTGTTGATCTTGTCCCTGGCGACGACGAGCAGATGCTTGGGGCAGGCCGCGACGCACAGGCCGCAGCCCTTGCAGGAGTCGGTCCGGAAGGTCAGCTTGGTGGTCATGGGATCTCATCTCCTTGTATGATGGATTAGTAGTACTTTTTTTGCAGCGTCATGGGGAATATCTCCGCGCCGCGGCCCTCCAGCGCGGGCGTGAGGTCGGCGCGCACAGAGGTGAAGCGCACCGGCAGGCCGGCGGCTCCGGCAATGGCGTCGGCGTAGGGGAGGGAGGCGAGGATGTCGCCGGGCGCGGTCATGTCGCCCAGGTTGGAGTTGTTCACGATGCCGGTGAAGCCGATGCCGCACGCCGCTTCGATTTCGCGCATCACCTGGACGGCGTCCTCCGGCGTGGTGGTGAGCGGACGGTACATGTTGCACACGAACAGCATGTCGTAGTCGTTCTCCTCCAGAATGCCGGGGGCGTAGCGGCCCAGCGCGTAGGCGCCGCGGTCGTCGCCGCCGATATCCACCACGGCCAGCGAAGATGTGTCGTCGGTGATGGCGTACATCTCGGTGGGCAGCGCGGGCAGGTCGACGTTCGAGTTGGCGTAATCGGAGGAGATCAGGCGGATGCCCGCCCGCGTCAGCTCGTCCAGCGAGTCCTTGGTGCGGAAATACGGGTTGACGATGTCCAGGTCGGCAATCAGCACGCGCTCATGCGTCTTCCGCAGCTGCAGCGCGTAGTTGACGGCGATGTTGGTCTTGCCGCTGCCGTAATGGCCGGCGAATAGCGTCACCCGCTTCATAGCAGCGCCCTCTGGATCTTGCCGCTGGTGGTCTTGGGCAGCTCGTCGCGGAAGACGACGATGCGGGGGTACTTGTAGGGCGCGGTCTTCTCCTTCACGTAGTTCTGGATCTCCTTCTTGAGCTCCTCCGTGCCAACGGTGCCGCGGGTCAGCACGACGGAGGCCTTGACCACCTGGCCGCGCACCTCGTCCGGGGCGGCGGAGACGCCGCATTCCAGCACGTAGGGGAGCTCCATGATGACGCTTTCGATTTCAAACGGCCCGATGCGGTAGCCGGAGGACTTGATCACGTCGTCGGCGCGGCCCACATACCAGTAGAAGCCGTCCTCGTCCTTCCAGGCCACGTCGCCGGTGCGGTAGTAGCCGTCGTGCCACACCTCGCGCGTCTTTTCCTCGTCGCGGTAGTAGCCCACGAACAGCCCGTCCGGCGCGCCGTCCGCCACGCGGATGGCGATTTCGCCGGTCTCGCCCACGGGCACGTCGTGGTTGTCCGCGTCCAGCAGGTGCACGTTGTAGAGCGGCACGGGCTTGCCCATGGAGCCCAGCTTGTGCGGCTCGCCGATCAGGTTGGCGATGACCACGGTGGTCTCGCTCTGTCCGAAGCCCTCCATGACCTTCAGGCCGGTCAGCCGCTCCATCTGGTTGAAGACCTCGGGGTTCAGCGCCTCGCCGGCGATGGTGGCGCGCTCCACGGAGGACATGTCGTATTTGCTTATGTCCTCCCTGATCATCATGCGGTACATGGTGGGCGGCGCGCAGAAGGTGGTGATGTGGTATTTTGCGAACATGGGCAGGATGTCGGACGCGTTGAAGCGGTCGAAGTCATACACGAACAGCCCGGCCTCGCACAGCCACTGTCCGTACAGCTTGCCCCACATGGACTTGGCCCAGCCGGTGTCCGAGATGGTGAGGTGCAGGCCGTCCGGGTTGACGCAGTGCCAGTACTTGGCGGTGATCAGGTGGCCGAGCGGGTATTTGAAGCTGTGGGTGGCGATCTTCGGATAGCCGGTGGTGCCAGAGGTGAAGAACATCAGCATGGGATCGTCGCCGCAGGCCGAATCCGCGGTCCGCTCGAACCGGTCGGAGAAGAGGGTGTATTCCTCGTTGAAGTTGTGCCAGCCCTCGCGTTCGCCGTTCACGATGATCTTTGTCCGGATGGTCGAGGTGGCGGCGATGGCCTTTTCGGCCTCGTCGGCGACGTCGCCGTCGGCGGTGCAGAGAATGGCGGAAATGCCCGCCGCGTTGAAGCGGTATTCAAAGTCGTGGTCGCGCAGCAGGTTGCTGGCGAGAATGGCGACGGCGCCCAGCTTGTGAAGGCCCAGTATGGCGAACCAGAACTGATAATGCCGCTTGAGCACCAGCATCACGCGGTCGCCCTTCCTGACGCCCAGCGCCTTAAAGTAGTTGGCGCACTGGCTGGAGGCGTGCATCATGTCCGCGAAGGTGAACATGCGCTCGGTCCCGTCGCGAGAAATATGCAGCATGGCGCGGCGGTTGGGCTTGGTGCGGCCCAGCTCGTCCACCACGTCGAAGGCGAAGTTGAACGCGTCGTCGTTTTTGAAGGAGATGGCCTTGAGCACGCCGTTTTCGTCCTCGGTGAGGTCGGCGAATTTCTGATAGACGCGCGTCTCCGCGTCGGCCTTTGGCGCGGGCGTGTCGATGATTTCGCCCGAGCCGTCCAGCTCGGGAATGACGTCGCCCGTGGGGTTCAGGACGATGGCGTAGAACACGCAGTCCTGCCCGTCCACGGCGATCATGCCGTGCGGGGTGGAGGAATCGTAGTAGATGGAGTCGCCTTCGGAGAGCACCTCGGTGTGCTCGCCCACGCGCACCTTCAGCCGGCCGGACACCACGATGTCGCATTCCTGGCCGGTGTGCGTGGTGACCTCGATGGGCCGGTTCTCCGCCTCCGGATCGTAGCTGGCGCGCACGTACAGGGGCTCGGCGATGCGCTTGCGGAAGGCCGCGGCCAGATTGTAGTACACCATGCCGTGCGCCTTCTCGATGCGCTGGCCGTTGCCCTTGCGGGTGACGGTGTAGGAGCGCAGGCGGGGGCTGGTGCCCTCGATGATGTCAGTTACATCGACGCCCAGCGCGGTGGCCGCGCGGTACAGAAAGGCGAAGGCCAGGTCGTGCCCTCCGGACTCGCAGGCGATGTACTCCTCCTCGCTGACGCCGCACTTGAGCGCCATTTCGGCGGTGGAAAGCCCCACGACCTCGCGCAGCTCGTGGATGCGCGCCGCCATGGTCATGATTTTCAGGTCAAGCTCCTCCATCTGTTTCATGGGTCACTCCGTCCTTTCGAAGCGGGGCGAAAAAACTCGCCCCAAAGATAGAATAATCTTTGAGACGAGCGTCATTTCTGATTCACCCGCGGTACCACTCAAATTGCGCTCCGGGGAGCGCCCCTCATCGGGCTCCGACAAGCCCTGTGCCTTCACGCAGCCTCACGGGAGAGCTCTACTTGCCCGCTGCTTTCTGCTCTCCGGCTCGGGAGCGACAGATCCGTGACGCGCGCGATGCCGGCTTTCACCGCCCGCCGGCTCTCTTGAAGGGTTCGCGTCCGATCCTCTCCGTCAACGCCTTTATGGTTCCCTGTGAAATTTTTGATTATTCTATCATACGCCTGTGTGATTGTCAAGCCCGTTTCAAAAAGATAACGTTGAATTCGCTTTTTCTGAAAATGTTCGGCTTTTTACAGCCGCTTCACCATCCTGATCTCGCTTCTTGCCGAGCCGTCCGAAAGGTGGTAGGCGTTGGGCAGAGCGGCGTAGGTCTCGAAGCCCATCTTCTCATACAGCGCCCTGCCCCGCTCGTTGCCCTCGACGTATTCCAGCTCCAGCTGCTCCAGGCCCCAGCCCCGGGCGATCTCGAACATGCAGTTGAACATGGCCGTGCCGATGCCCAGGTTCCAGTATTTTCTGTACAGCGCGATGGCGACGCCGCCCCGGTGGCGCACCTTGCGCTTGGGGTTGAAGTGGATGTCGCAGTTGCCCGCGATCTCGCCGTTCACCTCGCACACGATGAACGCGTTGCAGGGGGATTCGATCACGCCGAGCAAAAAGCGCTCCTCCTGCTCGACGGTCATGCCCGCCCGCTCGTCCGGATAGGCCATGATGAACTCCGTCTCGCCCGCGGTGGCCACGAGATAATCGACGAGCGCCGCCGCGTCTTCGACCCTCGCCGGGCGCAGCAGGGCGGGCGTCCCGTCCTTCAGCGCGATGGGCTTCGGTTCAAACAGCATGAAAAGCACCCCTTCTCATGTTGACTACAGCCTGTTGCGGATGATCTTCCCGCTGATGGTCTTGGGCAGCTCGTCGCGGAAGACGACGATGCGGGGGTATTTGTAGGGCGCGGTCTTCTCCTTCACGTAGTTCTGGATCTCCTTCTTGAGCTCCTCCGTGCCCACGGTGCCGCGGGTCAGCACGACGGAGGCCTTGACCACCTGGCCGCGCACCTCGTCCGGGGCGGCGGAGACGCCGCACTCCAGCACGTAGGGGAGCTCCATGATGACGCTTTCGATTTCAAACGGCCCGATGCGGTAGCCGGAGGACTTGATCACGTCGTCGGCGCGGCCCACA
>Ga0208297_1001690_pt1 | contig 17589 bp, 17 predicted proteins | sample LMS_cellobiose_e_FD_187367 | JGI IMG/M metagenome (GOLD analysis project Ga0208297, IMG submission 187367) | Rumen-fistulated moose microbial communities from Alaska, USA - LMS_cellobiose_enrichment (SPAdes) (version 2) | ecosystem: Host-associated > Mammals > Digestive system > Stomach > Rumen... | reverse complement strand
TTTCAGTCCTGTCCCAGGTAGGCTTCGATGACGCGGGGGTCGCGGCGGACGGCTTCGGGCGGGCCCTCCGCGATAAGCGCGCCGTATTCCAGCACCAGAATCTTTTCGCATACCCGCATGACGAGATTCATGTCATGCTCAATGAGAAGCACCGTGACGCCGCGTTTCTGGATGGCCTGAATCAGCTTGATCAGCACTTCGGTTTCGGGATCGTTCATGCTGCCGGCCGGCTCGTCCAGAATGATCAGACGGGGATCGGAGGCGAGGGCTCGGGCCATTTCCAGCAGCCGCTGGTTGCCGTAGGACAGGCTGTGCGCCTCTTCATTGATTTTGTCGGCAAGGCCGACGAATTCAAGCTCCTGCATGGCGCGTTCGACGGCGGCTTTTTCTTCCCGGCGCTGGTCCGGCGTGTGGAACATGCAGGCGAGAAGCCCCGAATACATCCGGCAGTGCCGCCCGGCAAGCACGTTTTCCAGGACCGGCAGCGTCGGGAAAAGCCTGATGGACTGGAATGTGCGGGCAATGCCCGCTTCCACGATGGCATGCGGCTTTTTCCCGCGGATGGATTTCCCGTCGAACAGGATATCGCCGGCGTCGGGATGATAGTTGCCGGTGATGAGGTTGAATACCGTGGTTTTCCCGGCGCCGTTCGGGCCGATGAGGCCGACGATGCTGCCTTCCTCCACTTCAAAGGAAACATCGTTGACGGCGACGAGGCCTCCGAAAATTTTGGTGACTTCGGAAAGCGTGAGCAGGCTCATGCGGCGTCTCCTTTCGCGCTGGCCTGCCGCCTTTTGGGCAGGTAATGCGCGTAGCGCCGCGGCATGGGCGGGATAAGCCCCTGCGGCCGGACGACCATCATGATCATCATGGCAAGGCCGAAAACCAGCATGCGGGCGTCGGCGAAGTCACGGAAAAGCTCGGGCAGGGCCACGATAAGCACAGTGCCGAGCAAAACGCCCGTATGGCTGCCGCCGCTTAAAATGACCACGGCGAACACGATGACTGATTCCCAGAAGGTGAAAGAACCTGGTGAAATAATCGTCATTTTCGCGGCAAAGAGATTGCCCGCCATGCCGGCCCAGAACGCGCCGATGACAAAGGCGGCCAGTTTGAGGCTGGCAACGTTGATGCCGCAGCCTTCGGCGGCGACGTCGTCTTCCTTGATGCAGTTAAGCGCACGGCCAAAGCGCGAATGGGACAGCCACCAGAAGCACAATACTGTCAGCCCCACCATGCCCCAGACGAGGTAATAGAACTGGAGAGCGGTTTTGATGCGGTAGCCGAAAAGCACCGGACGCGAAATGCCGAAGATGCCGTTGGCGCCGCCGGTCAGCCCGAAAATATCGTTGATAAGGGCGATGCGGACGATTTCCACGATGCCGATGGTGACGATAAGCAGATAGTCGCCGCGCAGGTGGATGATGGGCCGCGCCACGACCAGCGCGAACAGGGCCGCGGCGGCGCCGGCCACGGGGATCAGCCAGAGCACGGGGATGCCCATCTGGGTATTCAGGATGGCGGTGACATAGGCCCCCACGGCGTAAAACGCGGCGTGCCCCATGTGGAAGATGCCGGCCTGTCCGAGGATGACGTTCAGCGACAGGGCCAGCATGGCGTACATGCCGACGCTGACGAACACGTCAGTCCAGTAGCGGTCGAGAAAAAGGGGCAGGGCCGCGATGACAAAAGTCAGAAGGATGCCGCGCTGAGCGTAAATGAGGGAGAAGATGTTCTGGCGGCTCATAGCTTGTCGGCCACCCTTTCACCGAGAAGCCCTGTGGGGCGGATAATCAGGATGAGGATGAGCACGAGAAACGCGATGGCGTCTTTCCAGGCCATGGACAGGTAGGCCGAACCCAGCGCCTCGATGACGCCGAGCAGAAGGCCGCCCAGCATGGCGCCCGGGATGTTGCCGATGCCGCCGAGGATGGCCGCGGTAAACGCTTTGAGGCCGTAGTTCCAGCCCATGGTGAAATCGATTTGGCCGTAGTACATGCCGACCATCACTCCGGCCACCCCGCCAAGGCCGGCGCCGAGGAAGAAAACCAGCGAGATGACCCGGTCCACATTGATGCCCATGAGGCGCGACGCCCCCTGATCGATGGCCACGGCGCGGATGGCCGTGCCCATACGGGTCTTGTGGATGAACAGGTAGAGGATGACCATCAGGAGAGTCGAAACGCCGATGACGATGACGCGCATGATGGGTGTCTGCACGCCAAAGATGTCCAGAACCAGGGAGGGGCGGAGCTCTTCAGGATAGACATAGAACTTCGCGCCGTAGATAAGCATGATGGCGTTCTGGAGCATGATTGACGCGCCAAGGGCCGAAACGACGGCGGCGAGGCGGTTCGCCTTGCGCAGGGGGCGGTAGGCGGCGCGTTCAAGGATGACGCCGAGAATGGCCACCAGGAACATGGCCACGGCCATGGCCGCTATGATGCTCATCCACGGGGGGAGGACGCCCGCGAGCCCGCAGCCGACCAGCAGGGTGAAGCCGAAATACGCGCCCATGGTGAACAGATCGCCGTGTGCGAAGTTGATGAGCTTCAGCACACCGTAAACCATGGTATAGCCCAGCGCCACCAAGGCGTAGATGCCGCCGACGGCAAGCCCGTTGAGAAGTTGCTGGAAGAATTCGTTCATAGTCATTGCGCGCGCGGACACCGCGTTTAAGCCGCGTCCGCGCGCATGGTTAAGGTCGTTTTGGTCGTTATTTTATCATTTTGAACGAGCCGTCAGGATCCACCGTGTACAGACGGTAGAGGTCGCCGATACGGTCGCCCTTTTCGTTGAAGGCCAGAGCTCCGGTAAGCCCGGGGACGGGAGCGTCCGCGGTTTTTTTCAGGAATTCGGTCAGAGCCTGGGGAGTGTTCTTCCCTGCTTTTTTCAGGGCTTCGGCGATGCTGGTGAAGGCGTCGCCGGCGAGCACAGACCACACGGAGCTGGGCTGGCTGTTATAGACGTTCTGATAGCGGGCGAAGAAGGCGCGGGCTTCGGCATGCTCAAAGTCGCCGGCGGCAGGCGGGCTGACAAAGAAGAATCCGGCAGCCGCGGCCTTACCCGCGATTTTCACAAGGTCGGTGTTGTTGGTCGCGTCGCCGCCAAGCATATCCACGTTCCAGTTCATTTCCTTCTTCTGGCGTAGCAGGGTGCCCGCGTCGTTATAGTAGCCGGTGAAGAAGATGAGATCCGGATTGGAGGCCTTGAGCTTTGTCAGAATGGCGGTGTAGTCGCGTTCGGAGGGGGTCAGCGCGTTGAAGAAAACCACCTCGGCGTTTGTCCCGTTCAGTTCCTTGCGGGTTTCATCGGCAAGGCCCTTGGCGTAGGAAGAGTTGTCATGCAGAATGGCGACTTTTTTATACCCCTTGGACGTGATGACTTTCGCGGCCACGCGGGCCTGTTCGTCATCGCGGGGACAGGTGCGGAAGAAGGACTTCATGCCTTTTTCCGTCAGGCGGATGCTGGTGGAACCTGTGGCAATCTGCACGATTTCAGATTCGTCCAGGATGTTCTGGGAGGCTTCGGTTACAGCCGAACCGTAGGTGCCGATGACGGCGATAACGCCGGCTGAGGCCAGTTTCTGTGCGGCCAGGGCGGCGGTGCGCGGATCGCCGGCGTCGTCTTCAACCACCAGCGTGACGGTGTCGCCGTTGATGCCGCCTGCCTTGTTCGCGTCTTCCACAAGGAGGCTGACAATCTGGCGCATGTCCTGTCCTTCGCTGGCCCACTTGCCGGTTAAAGGACACATAAGCCCGATGCGGGTTTCACCGGCATTCGCGCAGCCCAGCGCGAGCAGCCCGGCAGCGGCGGTCATCGCCAGCATGCTGAACACTTTTCCTAAATATTTCATTGCAACCTCCGGAGCGCACTAGAAATAACCGGGCAAAACAACGCCCAGCCACTACTCATACGTGTTTTCAGATAAAAAGAAAAGGGCCGCCGGGGCAAAATCCCCGGTCCGCCCGCTCTTGCGTTGCGCGCCGGGACAAGCTAAGATTCCGGCAGGACTGGCGCGGTACCGGGCTGGTTCTGTCTGGATCCGCCGTCGCCCCGGCGGACGGCGACTTTTTCAAATTGCCGGGCGCTTTTGAGGTTGTTCCTGTGATTATCCGCTGTCCTCAGTGTGCATTTGAACGCGATATTCCCCTGGAGGCCATCCCGCCTACCGCCGTCATGGCTACATGTCCGCGGTGCGGTGCGAGGTTCCAGTTCCGCAAGCTTGAGAAGCCTTCTGAAACGCCCGCGCCTGCTCCGGCGCAGGCGCCGCAGGAAGAAAGCCCGCTGCCTGAGCCGCAGCCTGTTGAAAGAACTGCGGACGCGGCAGCTGCCGGCGCGGTTTCTGACGACCCCCTGCCGCCGGGCGCAGTTGTGCCGGAGGTGGAGTCCTTTGAAACAGCCCGGGATGACGGGGAAAAAGCAGAAGCGGAACAGGACGAAAGCCCTGCGCAGGAATCTCCCCGCGGCAATCTCCGTCGGGAAAACGCGCGGGACGCGTTGGATGTGCCCTGGGAAGAGCCTGCCAAATATGGGCTCATAGGCGGGCTTTACCAGACCATCCTGCGGGTGCTGTTCCAGCCGGCGCGTTTTTTTGCCGCCCTGCCGGCATACCGGGGCAGGCTGGTCCGCCCGGTGGCTTTTTACCTTATCCTTGGCATCCTGCAGACGTTGATCAAGCTGCTGTGGATGCAGAACGCGCTTGCTCCTGCCATGACGGACCCCAGGGTCCAGGAAATGCTGAGCGCCACCAGCCTGAATATAGGGCTTGCCCTTTTGAGCACGCCGGCTATCCTTCTGGTGCAGCTGTATTTCTACGCGGTGCTTTTTTTCTTCATGCTGCGCCTTGTTCAGCCGGAGAAGGTGGCTTTCCCCACGGTGCTGCGTGTGATCGCTTACAGCGCCGCTCCTCTTGTGGTCAGCATTGTGCCGCTTGTCGGGCCGGTCGCCGCCATGGTGTGGTTCGCCGCAAGCTGTTTTATCGGGTGCCGGTTCGCCCTTGACATTTCGTGGCCAAAGGTCGCGCTGGCCCTTTGTCCGCTGTACGCCATCGCTTTTGCCATCAGCATGCAGCTGATGATGCAGCTCGCGGCGCTTGGCTAGGCGCTTCTCGCAAGAAATAATGAAAAGAGCCGCAAAATTGCGGCTCTTTTCATACGCTGAAGGGCCTGGCGGTGAGGCCGTGCGCGTGGCCTCTTTTTGGGAGGGGGGGGCTTTTCAGAATGCCTGTCAGGCTGGCGCGCCACTCCACGCGCCGTTTCCGGAGGACGCGGCGGCCCCGCCGTCGGCATTTGCGGCGCGCAGCGCGTCCTGAAGGCGTTTTTCATCCTCGTGCGAGAGCGACGTCTTGATGATTGTCCCGCCGACGCCCTGAAGCTCCTTGAGCACCCGGTCTGTCAGCTCCGAGCGGACCAGTACGAACAGGGCCGATGACCCCGGGGTGAGCGTCGCCGCAAGGGTTTTCATGAACTTGTCATCAATGCCGACATCGCTCAACGCCCCGGCAATGGCACCGGTGCCCGCGCCGACAACGACGCCGAGCAGCGGGTTCAGGAAGATAAGCCCGATGAGGAAGCCCCAGAATCCGCCGCCCACGGCGCCTCCGGCCGCCAGATTGTACATCTGGCGGAGTTTGACCTTGCCGTCCTTGTTGCGCACGGCGACGACCGCGTCCTCAAGATCAACGAGATATTCCTTCTGCATGCGGAGAAAATCCAGCCGTACCTCTTCCGCCCTGAACTCGTCAGTGAACGCGACAACGATGAGATTACGCATAAGCCGCTCCTTGTTGGATGTGTGACACCCAGCATACAGGATGCGGCGGGGATGGGAATGATTCTAGGAAGAAATCAGGCCTCGGCGAGCATTTTCCGGATGCGGCATACCCCGCAGATTCCTCCTGTGGTGGGATAGCCGCATTCCGTGCAGGGGGCAAGCGGCTCGCCCACGGCGCTTTCCTGCTTTGCGAAGGCGGGACGCCCCTTGGCGAGAAAATCCGTATAGAACGCGAGTTTTCTTCCCGGCATCTCTTCCTCGAGCTGATAGAGCAGGTGCTTGTAGAACGTAAAGGTCGCGCCGCCGCTGTAAGGGCAGGGGGAATGATGGTGCTCAATGCCGGAAAGGAAGGCGTAATTGGCGACCTCGAATTCGGAGAGGCGCCACAGCGGCTTCACCTTGCGGACAAAACCGCCTTCGTCGTCGCTCTCGTTCAGGCGCGGGCTCTGATCCGAAAGATAGGATACGTCCCAGCGCAGGGTGTTGCTGAAGAGCCGCGCCACTTCGTCATCAAGGTTGTGTCCGGTGGCAAGGGCGTCGAATCCGCCCTCCAGAGCGGTCTGGTTGAAAAAGTGGCGTTTGATTTTGCCGCAGGCCGAGCAGATGGGACGGTGGATTTTTTCTTTGACCAGCGGGATGGGCAGGCCTTCTCTGGCCATTTCGCGCACGATGAGCTTAAGCTGATGCCGGGCGCAGAACCGTTCGACCACGACGCGGGCCGCAGCGGAAGAGCCGGGAATGGCCAGATCGATATGCAGGCCGGTGACGTCGTATCCCTGATGCGCCAGCTCCAGCATCAGCGAAAGGGAATCCTTGCCGCCGGAGAGCGCGACCAGAATTTTCTCCCCGCGCGTAAAAAGGCGCTGGCTGGTGATGCCGCGATCCACCTGGCGGGAAAAGAAGTCCATGAAACATTCAGCGCAGAACCCGGCATTGTGGCTGGGCAGGGCGACGACGGCGAGTTGTTGGCAGCGTTTGCATTTCATGCACCGCTTGTACAATGGGCCCGCCGTCCTGGCAAGAGCCTTTCCGTCCCCTCGGGCTTTTCGGGCGGAGGGACGCGCGGATCCTGAAGGCTGGATCATTGGCCGGAAATAGGCTAATGGAAAAAATCAGGCTGCGGCAGGCGTTACGGCCGCTCATGAAGCCTGAACCGGTTTACAGTCATAAGGAAGGCGCGCATGCAAAAAGTTCCCGGAGATCACGAAGAGCTTTCATTGGGCAAGCCCGCCCCCAAAAAACATACAGGGCTGCTTGTGGCGCTGATTGGCGTTATCATCGCCGTTGCGGCCGCCTGGTTTCTGATGGATTCGCTTGAGGAAGGGGAGAACGGCGGCCAGCGCGGCGGCGTTGCCCAGAATGCCCCCGTGTCTTCCTCGTCCCCTCCCGGCCTTCCGGATACGAAACTTCCCTCCGGCCCCTCTTCCGCCGATCCCGCTTCCGCTGGTCCTGCTTCCGGCGGCAGCGCCGCTGAAGGCGATGGACAGCATATGCCGCCTATTGTGGGGGATACCCCGCCTCCCGCTACTCCCGCGAAAAGCGATGCGGTTGTTGAGCCGACGTTCGTCGAGGATCTCGCGCGCTGGCTTGTCAATGGGTATCAGCCCGCGCGGCAGGGGAAGGGCAAAATTTCCATCAGCCTTCAGGAAGCGAACATGCGTTATGGCGTGCGGATGAAAGGGCTGCGCTACGCGGGCAGGGACGTGCCCGCTGGCCGCCGTGACGTATTGCAGTATGTCTTTACTCCCACCACGCTGAGCGGGCTTTACGGCCTGTACGCGGATGCTTTCATGGAAGCCATGGCCGCCTGCGCCGACGCTCCCCGTTCAAACGGCAGAAAGCTGACGGAACGGCAGGTTTCCGACATGTACGGGCAGTACGCCGGGCGTCTGCGTTCGCTCGCGGGCGTGCTGGAAGGGCTGGCTTCCATGTCTCCCGCCAGCATCACGAGCAAGGTGAAAGAACTTCATACCCTGTCTGAAAACGTGGCTGCAGCGGACAACAGGTATGGCGAGCTGGCTTTCCTTCAGGAGCAGGCCAGGGAACGGGGAGAAAGCGGAAAAGCCGCGGAAATGAAAGAACGCGCCCAGCGGGCGGCTCAAAGCTATCAGCACGCGGTCATAGCGCGTGAACGTGCGCGGCAGGCCTTCGCCGCGTCCATCAAACGCAACGCCGACGCGAAAAAGATGGCTGACGACAACGTCATTTATGTCGCGCAGTGGGTTGAGCGCCGCATTCAGGCCGGCGGCGCGCAGTTTGACGCCGTGGGGCGCGCGGCGGAGGCGATACGGGATCTGGCCGGACGTTTCAGCGCGGCTTCTCGCGGATAACAAAAAGGGAGAGAAGCCGGGCGTCGCCCAGAAGCACAGGCCGCGCCGGAACCGGACGCGGCCTTCTTTTGCTTTCAGGGGTATGGAGCTGAAAGACCCGGAGGGCAGGGAGATGGAAACGATTTTGTTCACCGGCGGCTGCCGGAGCGGCAAAAGCATGCTGGCCCAGCGCTGGGTTGAAGCGGCGGCGGCCAGGCGGGCCTTTGTGGCCACAGCCAGAATGGATGCCGGTAATGACGCGGAGATGCGTGCGAGAGTCGCGCGGCATCAGGCTGACCGGGGAGAGGGCTGGGTGACCATCGAGCCGCATCTTGTCAGCCCCGCCGGACCGCTGGACGCGGTTGCCGCGCTGGAAATGGCGGCAGGGCAGGCCGACGCCGCCGTGTTCGACTGCGTGACGCTTTGGCTGGCTGGCTGGCTTTTTGCCGTGCCCCCCGCTTCTGACGAGGCTATTCTGCGCGAGGCTGACAAACTGGCGGACTGGCTGGTTCGCGCGCCCATTGCCGTGGCGCTTGTTTCCAATGAAGTGGGCTATGGCATCGTTCCGGAACAGGCGGTGGCCCGCCGTTTCCGCGATCTGGCCGGCTTTGTGAACCAGCGTCTGGCCGCCGCGTGCACGCATGTGACGCTCGCCGTCTGCGGCCTGCCCCTGCAGGTGAAATAACTGGAGCCGGAAATGTCTTTCGCGCCTGACATCACGCTTCATGTCACGCTGACCGCCGGGGAGAGGCAGAGCCTCAGTATCCCTGCGAAGCCCGGGGATACTGTCGCCGCCGCGTTGTGGCAAAGCGGCCGCCTGCGTCCGGCGGCGCTGTGTTCCGGCCTGGGGAGATGCGGCGCCTGCCGTGTCCGCTTTGCCTGCCCGCCGCCGCCTTCGCCCGGAGAGGAAGACATTCTGGGCAGGGAAGCTTTGGATGACGGCTGGAGGCTGGGGTGCCGGCATGCCGCGGCGGACGGCATGCGCATTGAGGTCCCCGCCCCGCCCGCGGACGACGCTGAAACAGGTCTTTTTTTTCGCGCTGAACCGGAAGGGCGTGCGGATGACGGGCCTTTTGTCCTGGCGGTGGATCTGGGCACCACTTCTGTCTGCTGGAGGCTGACAAGCCGGTCTTCGGGCAGGTGCATGGTCGAAGGGCGTTTGCTGAATCCCCAGATGGGCGCGGGAAGCGATGTCATGTCGCGGATAGCCGCCGCCAGAACGCCGGAAGGGCGGAGCCGTCTGCGCGAACCGGTATTGCGGCTCCTGCGCCGACTTGTGCAGATCATGGCGCCCGTCAGCGAATTGTGCGTGGCCGGGAATACCGCCATGACCGCCATCCTGCTGGATAAAGACTGCGCGGGACTTGCCGCCGCGCCTTACAGCCTCCCCGAAAAAGGGGGACGCGCCGTCGCGCTGCCGGGGCTTCCGCCGGTCTGGATTCCCCCCCAGATCGCGCCTTTTGTCGGCGGCGACATCACTTCCGGCGTGCTGGCTTTGAAACGGGCAAAGATCGCTTATCCCTTTCTGCTGGCGGATATGGGGACAAACGGCGAATTCGTGCTTGCCCTTGACGAGGCGCGCGCTGTCACAGGCAGCGTGCCGCTGGGGCCGGCGCTGGAAGGAATAGGCATGCGTCACGGCGTCATGGCGGGGCCGGGAAGCGTGACCGCCTTTACCCTTGGACCATCGGGAATAACGCCCCATTTCTGGCGAAACGAGCCGCCTGCAGGAAACGCGGCCGGCATTGCCGGCGCAGGATACCTCTCGCTGATCGCGCTGCTGCTCAGGCTGGGCGTCATCGGGCCCGACGGCAGGCCAGCCGCGCGTCCGTCCACGGGCATTGCCTCCCGCCTGCTGGATTCCCTGCGGCAGCGCGGCGGCGGCTGGAGCCTGCCTCTGGGGAAAGGGCTCGCGCTGGAGGCTGCGGATGTGGAAGAAGTTTTGAAGGTACGGGCGGCCTTTGCGCTGACCGCGCAGCGTCTGCTCCGGGAAAAGGGACTTTCGCCGGCGGATCCCTGCTGGGTACTTTCAGGGGCCCTGGGCGGGCATGTGAGCGGCGAGACGCTGGCCACGCTGGGATTTCTTCCTTCAGGTACTGGAATCAGGCTTTCCTTTGCGGGCAATACATCCCTTGACGGGGCGGAACGCTGGCTCCTTGAACCCGCTGACCGCGCGGATCTCGCAAGATGGGCGGGCAATTGCGGCGTGCTGGATTTGCGTTCCGACGCAGATTTTACCGCTGCCTTTGTTGGAGCCATGCGTTTTGACGGGTGGCAGGCAGAAGGATACGGGCAGGGCAGGGCCTGACGGATGGGCGGGGGTTTTTGGGCGCGGCGTGAGAATCCGCCGCGGCGGCTGGTTGTCAGCTCCGCTGCTGGCTGAGCAAAACGCCGGCAATAACCAGTCCCGAAGCGAGATACTGTTCCGGGGCGAACGCTTCACGCAGGAAAAGGACGCCAAGCGCCAGGGTCATGACCGGAATGAGGTTCAGGTACGCTGAAGCCTGCCCCGCGCGGACGCGGCTGACGCCGTAATTGTAGAAGCCATATCCGCCCAGCGTGACGCATATGCCAAGATAGATCACAGCCGCTGGCGGCAGCCACGCGGGGAACTCCGCGCTGGCGGGGACCGCCGGCTCTGGCGGGGCCAGCAGCATGAGCAGGACAAAAAAGACCATGCCGGCCGCAGACTGGACGGCCGTCATCTGAACAGGGGTATAGACGGTGCTAAGCCGTTTCAGCGATACCGTATATACGGTGGCGCACAGCATGGCGAGAACTTCGAGAAAGTTGCCGAGCATGGGGTTGGGCGCGCTTTCGGTGCGGACGGCATCAAGACTCAGCCAGATAACGCCGCCGACCGCCAGTACGCAGCCGATAGCTGCGCGCGGGGCCGCCCGTTCGCCAAGGGCAATCCGCGCCGCGATGGTAACGGTGACAGGCAGGACCGCGACCACCATGCCCGCCTGCGAAGCGGAAGTGTAGCGCAGCGCGTAGGTCTCAAACAGGAAATAGAAGCATGGTTCGCACAGCAGCATGAAACCGAGCAGCTTCCAGTGCCCTCCGCAGCGGAAAGCCCGCCAGAGCGAGCGGGCAAAGGGAAGGAACATGGCGGCGGCAACCGTCATGCGAAAGGCCATGAGCGTTGTCGGGCTGTACGCGGAAAGCCCGATTTTGAGGGCGATGAACGATGTCGCCCAGACAAACATGGCCATGAGCAGCGCGAGGTGCGGCAATATGCGGGTCAACATATCCGTACGATAAAAAATACTGTCAGATCGAAAGGATGTGAACATAACGCGCTTTCTTTTCTCAGGCAAGTCGGAAAAAAGGCAGGCGCGGGACGGGAACGTTGAGAAACGAGGTGCCTTGTGAAACAGGATGAGGCGGGGACAGTCGGCGTCGCCATTGATTTTGAAACCGCCGATTACGGCAGCGACAGCGCCTGCGCGGTGGGGCTCGCGAGGATAGAAGGGGGCAGGGTCACGGATACCCTGTATCATTTGATTTGCCCGCCCCGTCCCAGTGAGCTGTTTGTCTGGGTGCACGGGCTGACCTGGCCCATGCTGCGCGGCAAACCCTCGTTCGCGGAACTCTGGCCGCGGCTGCGGGAGTTCATGGCGGGGGCGGCTTTTCTGGTGGCTCACAACGCCTCTTTCGACCGGGGGGTGCTGTTCGGCTGCCTTCAGGCGATGGGCGGCGCGGATCTGGCGGGCATACCGCCTTTCTTGTGCACGCTGAAGGGCGCGCGGGCAAGCCTTGGCCTGCCGAGGAACAGATTGTCCGACGTCTGTGCCTGTCTCGGCATTGAACTTGAGCATCACCACGCCGGCTCCGATGCCCTGGCGGCGGCACAAATTTACCTCTGTCTGCGCAGGGTGGGCGTCAGCGACGCGGCTATGCGGCTGAAAGACAAGGCTTGCAGGGGGATTTTGGCAGGCGTCAGCTTCCGGAGCGGAAGCCGCGGGCAGACCGGCGGGAAATGGAGTCTGTGAGCGGGAAGGTCAGACAGCAGACCGGGGGGCCTGAGCCCCCGGTCTGCGTTATGGCGGCTGTTAACCGTGATGGGGAAGCATGGGCAAGGTCAGGCTACCCTGCGGGAGCACGGCCACGCGCGCGCCGGGATTGGCCGCCAGCGCGGCGTCGAACGCGGCCTGCAGGCTTTCAGCCTTGGTGGCGTACAAAGGTTCGGTGTCTTCTTTTGTCAGCGATGAAACCAGCACAAATTTTTTGTGGGCGGCAACCTTGGCAAAGCCATAGGCCTTGTGCCCGCCCATGATGAAATTGGTGCGGATTTTCTGCATGATTTCTTCCGGGGTGTGCCCTTCGCGCATCCATGTCTCAAAGACTTCTTCGCCGTATCCGCTGGGGGCTTCCGCCACAAGGATGATGGTACCGCCGTCGCGCGTGATCCGATCGGAGTGGTCAAGCGCTTTCTGGGCCTGGTACATGTTGACGTCGCGCGGATACCCGCAGGCGCTGGCGACGCAGATGTCAACCTGGTGTTCGACGGGGATTTCAAACATGTGGGAAGACACTTCCACGGCCTGATACCAGGCGGCTTCCAGATCCCCTGCGGTGACTTTGACCAGGCCATTGGTGCCTGTCACCGCGTTGATGATGAAGTTTACATTCACCTTGCGGGCGGCTTCAATCATTTCGAGGCTGACAGGATTCTTCCGGATGGGGGGCAGGTTGTCCATCAGCTCGACCATGCGGGCATGGTTCTGTTCCACGGTGCGGCGGCCGGCAAGGCCGGGCAGGATGGATTTGCGGCCGCCGGAGAAACCGGCGAAATAGTGGGGCATGACCACGCCGAGGGTGATCAGAAAATCCGCTTCCACAGCCAGTTTGTTGACATAAAATTCGTACCCGGAGGCAAAACGCCCCATATGGACCAGCGACGAGTCATCCGTCGCCACATGGGAAATGAACCGGAAACGATCGGTCATGTGCTTGCCGTATGTTTTTTCGTTCAGCTCCTTGCTGTGGGGATCGTGGATGCCGGTGGCGATGACAAACGTGACCTGCTCATCCTTGATGCCGGCTTCGGCAAAGGCTTCAAGCAGGGGGGGGAAGAAGGCGTTGTACGGGGTGGGGCGGGTTTCGTCGTTGACAACGACGACCACTTTCCGGGGCTTTTTCTGTTTCAGCTGCTCAGCCAGAGGCGCCGCTCCGGTAGGATGGTTCAGCGCGTCGCGAACCGCCTGCACGGGATCCGGCAGCGCCGGCATTTCATTGGCAAGAAGGACAGTGGGCGTAAGCCCGTCGGGAAGGTCGAGCGGCAGTGTGCCGGTGCCGTAAGCAAGATCGAAATGAAGACCCATTGAAAGCGCCTCCTTGGCTAGCGTGAATAAAGGGGAGGCGTTGCCCTCCCCCTTGCAGATGTTAAGCGCAGCCGGATATTGTCCGGAACTTTGGCTCAGTCAAGGTTGAGCAGCCTGAAAACATAGCCCTCAGGCAGCGTCACCGCCAGGAATTTGACAAAGACTATCCACATGAAAGCCAGCTCGCCGGCGATGATCAGCAGAATCTTGCCAATGCCCGCTGGTGTCCGCAGTTCCGGGGGCTGGAACCGGTACAGCATCAGGAACATGGCAATAGAGCTGGACAGGATGAATCCCAGAAAGTCCATGGACAGCACCCAGAGGATACTGAGCACGGCGGTGAAGACCAGTTCGCGGTTCAGCTCCTTGCAGAAGTCTGTCTTGCGGGTCGGATGGACGAAGCCCTTGATGAGAAGCGCTATGCCCATGATGCACAGGATTGGCAGGATTCTGTCGGGATAATAGAGACTGTGGACGGAGAATTCATCACGCTCAAGAATCTGCACCCAGAAAACAGCAACGACGAACAGCGTGAAAAGCCCTGCCCAAAGATCGGCATTGACACCCTTTTTCATGCCGCACCTCCTTGCCGGGCGGCTTTCCTTTTGCGCCAGAACATCTGGAACAGCGGCCAGCAGGCGGAAAGCAGGCAGAGAATGATCATGACGATGCAGATGGGGCGGGTGAAGAAGATGATCCACGGATGCTCCGTGGAAATCTGGTTCCCCAGAATGATTCCCTGCACAAAGCCCTTTTCGGCGATAGGCCCGAGGATAAGCCCCAGAACCAGGGCGCCGGCGTCAAAATCCAGCTCGGTCAGCACATATCCCAGAATGCCGCTGCTCAGCATCAGGATCGTGTCCATGATGTTGTTGCGGATAGCGAAAGAGCCCACCACCGTCAGCAGGATGATGCTGGGGATAAGGACCCGCGTGGGGAGATTGACAACCAGCTTGAAGATGTATTTGCCAGCCAGGATTCCGATAATCACCATGAAAACATTCACGATGAAGAAGGAGGTCATGAAGGCGTAAGTAATTTCGGCATTTTTGGTGAACAGCTCCGGCCCGGGGTTGATCCCCTGCAGCAGGAGGGCGCCGTAGATGATGGCCGCCGGCGGCGAGCCGGGAATCCCCAGCGCGAGCAGGGGGACCATGGCCGATTCCACCACGGCGTTGTTGGCGGTTTCAGTGGCGACCACGCCCTGCGGATTGCCCTTGCCAAAGGTCTCTGGATCCTTGGCGGCGCGCTTGGCTTCGTTGTAGGCCACAAGGTTGGCGATGTTGCCGCCGGCGCCGGGGAGAATGCCCACAAGCGCGCCCAGCACGGACGAACGGATGATGTTGCCCCAGTGGTCAAACACGTTGTGGAAAGATTTGATGATGGTATCGCGGCTGCCGGTAAGGTGCCCCATCTGGATATGTCCCTGCCTGGGGTTGGAGGCCAGACGCAGCATTTCGGGTATGCAGAAGAAGCCGATGAGCACGGAAACCATTTCCACGCCGCCCTGCAGATCGGAAATGCCAAAGTCAAAGCGTACGTCGCCGCCGATGGGGGAAAGGCCGATCATGCCGATCATCACGCCGATGAATCCGGCGGTGAACCCTTTCAGAACGGATTTGGTCGACAGCGAAGAGATGATGGTCAGACCGAAAATGGCTGTCCAGAAGAATTCCGGAGGACCAAACCGCAGCGACCAGGTTGCCAGCGGCAGGGCGAAGGCGATGAGGATGATGGTGCCGATGACGCCGCCGATGCCGGATGCGAACGAGGCCGTGTACAGCGCTTCTTCGCCGCGGCCGTTTTTCACCATGGGGTACCCGTCAAAACAGGTCCCGATGGAAGAAGGGGTTCCGGGGGTATTCAGCAGGATGGCGGAGAACGAACCGCCGTAAATTGCGGCGGCATAAAGCGCCCCGATGGTCACCAGACCGCTGGTGGGGGACATGGTGAAGGTGAAAGGCACCATCAGGGCTACCGCCATGGTGGCGGAAAACCCCGGAAGCGCGCCCGCGACCATACCCAGTGTCATGGCCACGGCCATGAAGAGGATATTCTGAAAAGTCAGTACGTTGGCGAATGAGCCGAGAATCAGTTCCATAAGCAGCCTCTAATATATAGAAGAGCCGTTCGTGTCGGGGATGGAAAAGGCTCCGCATCTTGCCCCGGCAAAACGGCGCTTTTCCGGAAAACCGGAAAGTGGGAGGGGCGCGCCGGACGCCTTCTGACAAGGCGCCCGGTGCGTGGGAACTGAATTACTTCTTCAGCTCTTCCAGAATCCCCTTGTAGATGGGAGTGAGTTCATTGATGAACTTGGTGGATTCTTCGGGGCCCATATCGACCAGGAAGAAGCCCATATTGTCCATCTTCTGCTTGAATTCAGGATCGGCATTCACTTTCTTGCAGGCTTCGTACAGCACTTTCACGACGTCATCCGGCGTTCCCGGAGGAACGGCCAGGCCGCGGTACGCGCCTTCCTGCAAATCGTAGCCCAGTTCCTTGAAGGTGGGGGCGTCAGGCAGAACGCTGAGGCGGGTGGGGGTAGCGACGGCGAGGCAGCGCACGTCGTTGGCATAGTTCTTGGCAACAGTGGTGTAGGTCATCAGGCCGTCCACATGCTTGCCCAGGAGGGCCGAGATCATGTCACCTGTGCCTGTGCCGGGGATATAGGAAATTTCAACGCCGGCCATCTTGTTCAGGCGGACAACGCCGAGATGGTTTGCGGTCTGGCTGCCGGAGCCGCCCAGCACAACAGCGCCGGGCTTCTTCTTGGCGGCGGCGAGAAGGTCGTCAAGGGTCTTGTAGGGGCTGTCCTTGGGGACGACCAGGGCGTTCGGGGTGGACATGAACAGCATGACCGGCTTGACTTCTTCAGTCTTGTAGCCGGCTTTTGCGCGCTGCAGGGGCTGCAGGATGATGTGGGGGAGGTTGAAGCCGGCAGTGTAGTAGCCGTCGGGTTTGTTGCGGATAAGTTCCTTCCAGCCCACGGCACCGCCGCCGCCGACAAGGTAGGTGATAACGACGCTCTGCCCCAGTGCCTTTTCAAGCAGAGGCTGCTGAGCGCGGGCAAAAATGTCCGATTCGCCGCCAGCGTTGAACGGAATCATGTACGTTACGGGACCCTTCGGAAAATCCGCGGCGGCCGCGGGGACGGCCAGCAACGAAACAGCAGCAAAGGCAAGCAGCAGTTTTTTCGCAAACATCATTCTACTCCTTGATGGTTTGCAGTTTCCTGGTGGCGCTGGGCAGGTCCGGCCGCGCACGCACTGTGCTCAGGCAGACGCGCCCGCCACCATGAAAAAAATACGGTTTCACTGTACACACGTCACAAAAAACTGTCAATAATACGCAAGGAAAAAGGCGGCCCTGTTTGTTTTTCCGCAAGGCAGCCATGTGACCGCTCAGTCCTTTTTCCCGGTCATGGCACGCATCATGGGCTTGATGCCTCCATGGCGGATAATGTCCATCATGTATTCGGAGAGAGGCTCCGCCTGAAACGTTTCTCCGGTGGTCTCATTGACGATTTTCGCGGTGCTTATGTCAAGCGAGAGGAAGTCCCCCCGGCTGACATGGCCGTGCAGATCCTTGCAGACAATGGCCAGCAGTCCAAGATTGATGGCGTTGCGGTAGAAGATCCGGCCAAACGAAGCGGCGATGACGGCGCTGACGCCGGCGGCTTTCAGGGTGACGGCGGCGTGTTCGCGGCTGGAGCCGCAGCCAAAGTTGGTGGAGGCCACAATCATGTCGCCGGGGGTGCATTCTTCAACGAATTTGGGGTCAGCGCCTTCCATGGCGTGCTTGCCCACCTTGTCCGCGTCGGTGATGGTCAGGAGAGGGGCAGGGTAAATCTGGTCCGTATCAATGTTGGCGCCATAAACAAACGCCTTGCCTCTGAGTATTTTTTCCATGTGCGGTCCCTCAGGTTAAAAACATATCGGAAGGAAAGCGGTTGGTTTTGCCCCGGGCAGGAAGGCCGGGGCTGTTTTTGCCGTTTCCCGGTTGAGGTTCACATCGTTGGCACGCCTAGCATGCCTGGCGCGGATCGGCGATTTCTCCGGCAATGGCGGAAGCCGCCACAGCGGCCGGAGAGGCAAGGAAGATTTCGCCCCTGACGTGTCCCATGCGGCCGGGGAAATTGCGGTTGGTTGAGGAAATGCAGCGTTCGCCCTCGGCGATGA
>Ga0208297_1001688_pt1 | contig 17614 bp, 19 predicted proteins | sample LMS_cellobiose_e_FD_187367 | JGI IMG/M metagenome (GOLD analysis project Ga0208297, IMG submission 187367) | Rumen-fistulated moose microbial communities from Alaska, USA - LMS_cellobiose_enrichment (SPAdes) (version 2) | ecosystem: Host-associated > Mammals > Digestive system > Stomach > Rumen... | reverse complement strand
AGCCGCCCCGTCACTTTAAAAGCTCCACGGGTGGGGTGGCTGTCAAGACCGCCGCCGGTCTCCAGAGTGACATTTTCTCGGTCCAGTTAAATATGTTTGGGGGTGACATTTTCACAGTCCATTGACATGATAAATGCGGCCAAAATGTTATATTTCTTCGATGTTGTCCCACAATAATCTTTGCTGCCAGTGTCATTGGTATTACCCGGAGGGTAATACCATCCCCAGACCCCGGGATAAGGGAGAACATAGTCTGCGATATATGACACGAGAACAACTGGACAAACGACGCGCATGACTTGCCGGTAGTTATGGTACAGAGGCCCCCAGGTCCCGCAGAGTGTGCCAAAACGGAAAAAATCGGAAATGCTTTTCTCTATGCCTTGTGTGTTTAATGGGTTTTCATTTGGTTTTAACACACTATGCTGTCCTGAGGCACGGATATCGGTAAACAGACATTTGATTCATCGGTGCCGGCGCTTTTCGCTGACGGCGTATTCCCTGTGTATTTATTTGGTGTAACGATCCGCGACTTTGCTGGCTCCGCTGGCGTAAGGTTTAATCTTGGCGTCAAAACCGCTTCCCATAACCATGCCAATGATATCTTTAACCAGTTCCTTGGTTTCCCCATGGGTTCCCACATCGAGATGAATCTCTACCTTTAGGTTATCCTCTCCTCTCCGGGAGAGACATTGAGCCAGCCTGTCGGCCATTTCGAGGCTTAAAGAGGTTTCATAGAAGATACGCTGTCGGAGACTGGTTATCTTGCGGTCATACATCTTAGTATAGTAGTAACGCGCTCCCTTTCCTACACGGTGTACAATAACGGCAGTAACAAAACAGGTTCCATCACGGGATTGAGAGTCTGACCCCACAATCAGTTTATATTGAAAGCCGGTGTCTTCCGCGATGTATCTGAGGATGTCGTCAACTACTTGCTCCAGGCTTAACCGACCGTGGGTGGGACTGATAAATGCCATAGTTCCTTCCCCCCTTTATGATAATCTGTTGGCAATCCGGGCAAATTCCTCAATGCTTAATGTTTCTCCCCTCCGCTTAGGATCGATTCCCAGTGACAAAAGAATCTCCAAAGCTCTGTCCCGATCCGCCAGATGTCTGTTAACCAGGACATTCAACATAGTTTTCCGTCGCGCTTGAAAGGCGGCTCTAATCAGTTCCACAAACACTTCTTCCTTCTCCACCACAACCGGCAACTGGGAGCGTGGAGTTAGCCTGATTACAGCAGAATCTACTTCCGGAGAAGGATAGAAACAGTTCCTGGATACCCGGGTTATCATCTCAACCTCAGCCATTCTGTTAACCATAACCGTGAGTAAACCGTAATCCTTGGTTCCAGGAATCGCCAGGAGCCGGTCGGCCACCTCCCGTTGCACCATTAATACAGCGTGTTTAACCCGGTCTTTATGCTCAAGAATCCTGAAAATTATGGGGCTGGTTATGTAATAGGGAAGATTTGCACAGATTATCAACTTGTCCAGGGGGCTTTTGAGAAATCCAAACAAAGTTTGTTCCCAATCGAATGCTAAAATATCTCCAGGTATTAAGGTAATGTTTAACCGTGAATCAAAGATCTCTTGCAGTATGGGAATCAGTTTTTTATCAATCTCAACCGTAATGACTTGAACGGCGGCGTCTGCCAAAAACAAGGTTAAGGCACCCAGTCCGGTGCCGATTTCCAATACTACATCGGTCTTCGTGATTTGACCTGCGGCAGCTATTTTCTCTAATATGTTTTTATCAACCAGAAAATTCTGTCCTAACCCCTTATGGGGTCGTAATTCTTTTTCCGCCAGCAGGCTTCGCACGCCAGAGAGCGTAGCATTGTCCAAAATTTGGCATCCCGCCTTTTCTTAATTCGCTAGTATCATTTTACTACAAAAAATTACATAACAAAAAACCCGGGATGAATTCCCAGGTTAAATGTTATGGTAATGTTATTTGATCGTTGGTACGATGCGTTTGGTTACCTCTGTTATTTCATCCGCAAAACTTTGTACCGGCTTGCCAGCCAAAACCCCTCGTGCAATATCCTCTATTCGTCTGACGAGATCCGGATTGGTCGTTACCAAAACTCGGCTAACACGTTTGTCAGCTTGGTCTAATTTGTTGGTAACCTCTTTTTTTACAGCTTCTGCCTGATCTCCTTTAACCTCCGAGTTCAGGGTCAAACCCACCAGTACCGTATATCTGTTGTTTGCGGGCTGAACCACAACCGTAGCTGACCGAACACCCTTAACAGCTGCAGCCTGATTGGTTAGCTTATCGGCAAGTTTGCGTGCTTCCGTAGTCGTAGCCTGGGTTGCTGGCTGCTGTGCCTTCCTGGTTAAGGTTGAATCCCGGGTGGTTGCATTTTCTCGTGGAGTAACCGGCCTTCTTGCCGGCTGCTCATCCTGATCCCGCGCACACCCTGCAACCGCCAGGGATGAAACCAACGTAATCAGGATCAGAATGCTTAAGGCCTTGTTCCTCAAGTTATCACCTCCTCGCTTATTGCCTTGTTGATAGTCTCTCAACTCGAAAACCAAATGATTCTGGCAATAAGCGGCAGGCAATTCAGGTTACTTCAGCACGTAGACCTTGACTGTCCTTCGTCCCCATTGGCGACAGGCTTCCTTGCTCTCCAAAAACACATCAATCTTGTTGCCCTTAATCGAAGATCCCCTGTCGGCAGCAGTTGCGAAACCATAACCTTCGATATACAGACGCGAACCCATAGGTATAACCTTCGGGTCAACTGATACCAGCCCTACAGCAGGACGCTTACCGGTAGCGGTATTGCGCCCGGTATAAGTGTAGGCCGTAGCTTCAGCAACCATGGCGTGGTGAAAATCTAATCTTAACCCGCCACGCGAAACCGATGTAATAGTCCCTTTGCCGACAACCTCATTCACAGGCTGTCTTATTAATTCGGATGATAACATCTCTCTTTTGACTTCCTTGCCGTCATGATAAGTAACCTTTACCATTTGACGGACTTGGCCTGGAATCCCACGGCTGATCGTTCGCGTCAGACCCACTTCCAGTCTATTATCATTGACAAATTCCCTGCTGAACGGTAATGAAGCCGTGATCTCCATGTTTTTCTCGGTAACTCTAGTTACCTTAATAACTTGGCCCTTGTAAGTAAGGTCTTCAAGATTGGCCGAAATTAAATCTTTTTCTCCCAGATTAACCTTAGCCTTCTGCAAAGCATTTTTTACTTTGACAGGAATGCTTATTATTTCCCGGCTTTCGCCATCAGCTATAATTGTGACGGGAAATGCGCGGATTACGGTGATCGTTGTATTCTCTTTTATCTTGGTTTGAAGGCCCGGTGTAACCTGGTCATGAGGATTGATCCGTATGTTGTTGACTTCAAGGACCTCACCTACTGTTTTCTTAAAAGTATTCTGCTCTATTACCTTGCCGTCGGCTTTTATGGTTACTGATTTCTCCAAGCAGAAATAGGTAACAAGGGAGAGAGTGATCACCGCAATTCCGATTCCCCATACCCAATTTCTTCTGTTTTTGAAATCCAGTATAACCCAACCCCCCTTTCCATGGGACTCTCTAATTGTAAAAGAACCCTGTAGGGTTAGTCAATTTAGTTCCCAGGTATTTTCGGTGCTGTAATTAAGTTACATTAATCGTTCTGCCTCGTCCTGCCTGTTCGTCCGAATACTGGTTATATTCACAATCATTTCGAACAGAGTGACAGTAGGATTCAGCGACAAGTATTAATTAACGGTAAGAGGCAGAGGACTTTTGTCGGTACAAGTGCAAAGAATATCATATGCCTGACACACAAAAAAGAACGCTCCCTTAATACATTCATGTCCCTGGAATGCATTAAAAGCACGCCCTTAGCTCATAAAACTCTTGACTATATTCCGAATACTTTATGAGTGTTGTAGGTGGTTATGTAGGCAACCTCCTGCAGGCTTTTTCGGTGGATCTCCGCCAGCTTTTTGGCCACTTCCCAAACATATAACGGCTCATTTCTCTTGCCGCGGTAAGGTGCCGGAGTCAGGTAGGGGCAGTCGGTTTCCACCAGAATTCTGTCCAGAGGTATCCGGGCTGCTACCTCTACCGTCTTCTTTGCATTATCAAAGGTCAAAGGTCCTGCGAAGGAAATCATGAATCCCTGTTTCATCAACTCGACCGCCAGGGGCAGGCGACCCGAATAGCAATGCATTATCCCTCCGTTTGACCCGGCTTTCTCCTGTTTTATTATGGATAATACCTCATCGTGGGCATCTCGATCGTGAATTACTATAGGTTTGCCTAGCTTCTTTGCCAGGTTAATCTGGGCGCGAAAAGCCTGCTTCTGCGCCTCCGGGGTAGACAGGTTTCGATAGTAATCAAGCCCCATCTCACCGATAGCTACGACCATGGGGTTGCGGGCTAACTCCCATAACTCGGCCATCACCCGGTCATCCAAGGTTTTGGCATCATGGGGATGCACCCCTACTACCGCCCGGATCTCCTGGTGTCGGCGGGTCAGTTCCACCGCTTCCCGAGAGGATTCCAGATCATAACCAACACATATTATCATTTCCAGGCCGCCCTGAACGGCTCGTTGTATCACCTGATCTACATCTTCTGCAAAACGAGGGTCCTGGATATGGGCATGGGAGTCGATAATTGTAACTGGAGCCGACTCTTCTTTCATTTCACTCGACTCCCTGACGGGAAGTCTGGCGCAAGGGTCAGAACTTCCAGTCGGTCACCCTCACTGGCCGCCAGTATCATGCCTTGGGACATCACCCCACGCAGCTTGGTTGGTTTAAGATTAGCTACCAGGACCACCTTCTTGCCCACCAGCTCCTCCGGAGTGTACCATTGGGCTATTCCCGAGACTACCGTTCTCTCCTCTTCCCCCACCTGCAGGGTTAAGACTAAAAGCTTGTCAGCCTTTTTCATCTTCTCGGCAGTTTTGACTTCTGCCACCCTCAAATCCATACGGGCGAATTCTTCTATGGTGATAGACTCACTCTCAGCTTTTTCTTCAATCGCTTCGACTACAGGCTCATCCACTTGCTTTTCCTCCTTGTCAGCCGTAATTCCTGGACTCTTATCGCTTTCCACCCGCGGAAACAGGTTTTCTTTCTTACGGACTCTGCCACCCGGGACAATTAAACCCCAGGTCTTGGCTTCTTCCCAGGTTATCCGCTCCGGGTCCTTAAAGAACGCAAACTGATCATTGATTCGTGCAGGCAGGGTCGGCATAAATGGTGCAGTTGTTATAGTTATAATGCGGATGGCCTCTATAAGGTTGTTGATAACCGTTGCCAGTCGACCGTGCATGGCCTTATCGCGGGCCAAAACCCAGGGAGCGGTCTCGTCAATATACTTGTTGGCCCGGTTCACCAGGCGCCAGATGGCCCCTAATGCAGCCGAATAATCAATTCGGTCCAGCTGTCTTTCGCATTCCAGGACCGCTTCGAGAGCAGTCCTCCTCAAGTCCTGGTCCAGGTCATCCGGTTCAACAGGAGCCGGGATTATCCCGTCGAAATACCTCTCTGCCATGGCCGCCGTCCGGCTGACCAGATTACCCAGGTCATTAGCCAACTCAGCATTAATACGAGTTACGAGCATATCCTCGGAATAATAACCATCCATTCCAAAGGTCATTTCTTTCAGGAGGTAATAGCGGACCGCATCAACCCCGTATTTATCGATCAACACCAGGGGGTCTATAACATTGCCTTTAGACTTCGACATCTTGCCGCCCTCCAGCATAAGCCAGCCGTGACCAAAAACCCGTTTGGGAAGGGGTAAATCTGCTGCCATTAGAATAATCGGCCAGATGACGGTGTGGAACCTGACAATATCCTTGCCCACCAGATGGACATCGCATGGCCAGTAACGCTCAAACTTACCCTGATCTACTCCGAATCCGATAGCGGTTAGATAATTGGTTAGGGCGTCAAACCATACGTAAACAACATGTCCCTTGTCAAATGGAACCGGTATCCCCCACTGGAAGGTGGTTCGGGACACGCAAAGATCCTCCAGTCCCCCTTTGATGAAGTTTATCATTTCATTGCGCCGCGATTCCGGCTGAATAAACTCCGGGTGTTCCTCAATATGCTTCAGAAGGCGCTCCTGGTATTTCGACATAGCGAAGAAATAACTCTCCTCGCTCATTAATTCCACCGGCCGGTCACAGTCCGGGCACTTTCCATCTACCAGCTGTCGCTCGGTCCAGAAGGCCTCACACGGGGTACAGTACCAACCCTCATAAACAGACTTATATATGTCCCCCTTGTCAAATATTTTCTTGAAGATCTCCTGCACTGCCTTTTCGTGGCGGGGCTCAGTCGTCCTTATAAAATCATCGTTGGTTATCAGCATCTTTTCCCACAGCACTCTGATGTTGGCGACAATTCCGTCAACGTAGGTCTTGGGCTCCATTCCCTTTTCTCTGGCAACCCGCTCTATTTTCTGCCCGTGTTCATCCGTCCCGGTCAGATAATAAACATCATAACCCTGCATTCGCTTGAACCGCGCGCAGCAATCCGCCGCCACGGTTGTATACGCATGTCCGATATGTAGGTTATCACTGGGATAATATATCGGCGTAGTAATGTAAAATGGTCGTTTGTCATTCAATATTAGCCGCCTCCACTCCGTTAATCGATATATAATTCATTTACCTGAAACCGGCAATAAAAACCTCTGATCTGACAAATCCTTATTTCTGCCAGGTTAGCTTATGGAAGAACTGACCAGATTATCACCGGCATAAAACAGGTAAAAAGAATACGAAAACAGGATAAATCCCCCTAACATAGTTTGCCCTAACCACGTCGAAAAATAAAGTCCATTAACAGCAATAGGTATTTTTACCCACAATTAGCCAAATAAGTGTCCATTTTTGTTGAAAAAAGGCTTGACTATTTATCCCAGCCTTGGTATCCTTTATCTGACAGACAGACGCAGATTTTGTAGATAAAGGAGGTTTATAGTAGCATGATGAAGTCAACGGGCGTTGTCCGCAAAGTGGACGAGTTGGGCAGAATAGTCATTCCCATCGAGCTCAGAAGGACCATGGGCATTGAGGAGAAGGACGCTCTGGAAATCTATGTGGACAACGAAAAGATCATCCTCAAAAAGTATGAGCCCGCGTGTATTTTTTGCGGAAATGCCGAAGATGTTCAGAACTATAAAGGCAAAAACATATGCACTCATTGTCTTACTGAAATCGCAAAGGCGGTTGGGTAAAACTAGTTGTCACTCCAACATACGTACAATCCTGTTATATAAATCAGATTTTTTAACTCGATACTCTCGGGCCTTTTGTGAAAGGGCCTCTTTTTTTTCCATCCCCTGCTCGACCAGTTGTATGACTTCGTCACATATTTTATCCAAATCCGGCGACCTTTCTTCTTTATATCCCTCCGCAACTACTGTAATCTCACCCCGGGGAGAGTGCTCTTCATAATATGTAATCACCTCCGAGAGCAGTCCCCGTTTGACCTCCTCATGGACCTTGGTAAGTTCCCGTACCACTGCAACTCGTCTATTGCCCCAAACCTGTTCCATATCATGTAATAGCGGCAAGAGCCTGCGGGGGGACTCATAGAAAACCAGGGTTCTTTCTTCCTGCGCCAGCCGCTCTAAAGCCTTTTTTCGCTGGCCTGCTCGGGAGGGAAGAAACCCCTCAAAGACGAAAGAACTGCTATCCATTCCTGAAACTACCAGGGCGGAAACCAGGGCTGATGGCCCTGGGATCACCTCCACTCTGATTCCTTCGTCCCATGCCCTTTCAACAAGCAGATGCCCCGGATCGGAAATCCCTGGTGTCCCTGCATCAGAGACCAGGGCAATAGTATCGCCCATCTTTAATCTTTCTATCAGGGTGTTCTCCCGGCCGCGCTGGTTGTGCTGGAAGTAGCTTATGGTCGGTTTTTTAATCTGGTAGTGGTTCAGGAGTATCTGCGTATGCCTGGTATCCTCACACGCAATCAGGTCAGCTTCGTTTAGAACCCTGATCAGCCTGTAACTGGCATCTTCCAGGTTACCTATCGGAGTTGCGCATATGTACAAGGTTCCCAAGCCGCTACCTCCAATCTTTTTAATACGTTTTCTTCAGCGGTCACACCATCGAGAATATGCCGGGTGAATTTGTTCAAATTGCACTCAAACTGCGTGATTGCCGCCTGCTTTTGTTCTCTCAACCGGTTACATATCCAAACGCTGCCGATCTTATTGTGACAGTCATCCTTCAGAATAAATCCTGAGTATCTCTTCGGTATAATCCCCATCTGAGTTATAAACCACCAGGGGAGGCAGAATTTTTACCCCGAATTTCGATCCTTTAACCGCTTCAACCAATACCAGGTTGGCCTCCCGGCCAAGGTAAGGATGGATAAAACGAAGTTTCTTCACCGTCAGTCCTTTGTCCGCACAAAGAACCCCTAACTCCAATACCCGATCAGCACGATGAATCATCGCCAGCAGTCCGCCTGGAACCAGCCAACGCCGGGCTGCTTCAATATAATCCTCCAGAACAGCATAGACCTCATGCCGGGCTACAAGCCTCTCCGGTTCAGGGTTTGGTTTTCCCTCTCCGTCACGCCAAAACGGGGGATTGGCAACTATCAGGTTAAACCTTCTTTTCTCTAAAAAGACCTCCGCCTGGCGAAGGTCTCCGTTAATAATATCTATCCTGTCGTCTATACCGTTTCGCTTAGCACCTCGTCGAGCCCGGTCGGCCAACTCCGGCTGAATCTCTAATCCGGTAATCCTGCAGGATGGCTGTCTGCTGACCAGCAAGAATGAAATCACCCCGCTGCCGCAGCCCAGGTCGAGGACCTCGTCTCCGGGTTTCACATCAGCAAAATGAGCCAGTAATACTGAATCCATAGAAAAGCGGTACCCGGCGCGGGACTGTATAACCTTCATTCCGTTTCTCGTCAGGTCATCCAGGGTTTCCCCTGGTTTCAGATTTACCTGCTCTCCAGGATGTTCACACAAAATAGACAATCCCCTTCATCTCGCACCTGTCCAAAGGCCACCGGGCAGATATGGTAACCTTCAGAATATATGCGACCAATGTTCTCATAGCTCTCAGCCCCCAGCATAAAGGATGCTCGACGCGGGGGAGAAGTGGGAGCGATGTTCAAATGCCGCTCCAGTTCCATCACTCGCTCCTTTAGTTCCGCCACCTCATTAAGCAGCTCGTGAAGAATATTCCTAATCTCTTGGGCAGTTTCGTCCATTCTTATCCTCTTTACAGTTATTGTTATTATCGCATTCATATTTTAAACAACACATAAGACGACCACATATACCTGAAATCTTGGTGGGATTCAAAGACAGGTTCTGGTCCTTGGCCATGCGTATGGAAACCGGCTCAAAATCACCTAAAAAACTGGAGCAGCACAGAACCCGGCCGCATGAGCCAATACCACCCAGCATCTTGGCCTCGTCGCGAACCCCGATCTGCCTCAATTCAATTCGAGTTCGGAAGATGGCCGCCAGATCACGCACCAATTCCCTGAAGTCCACCCTGCCTTCCGCCGTAAAATAGAATACAATCTTTCCACGGTCAAAGGTATACTCCACATCAATGAGGTGCATTGGCAGTTGGTGCTCATCTATTTTGGTCTGGCATATGACAAAGGCTTCCTTCTCTTTGTCCTGGTTTTCCCTAAGCACAGCCTTGTCTTCCTCAGTCGCCTTCCGAATCACCTTCTTGAGCGGAAGTACCAGGCTTTCCTCATCCATGCAGCGAGGACCCACCACTGTATCCCCATATTCAATACCTCTTGCTGTCTCCACAATAACCGCATCCCCGATCTGCGGGTATACATCTTCGGCATCAAAGTAATATATCTTACCAGCCGGTTTAAATCTTACTCCTACTACTTCGGGCACTAGTATACCTCCTTCATGGCATCTGCTATTTCAAAGTACAATTTAATTTGAGCAAGTAATGGGTTGGCGTTTCTGGAAAATGAATGGCGGGTCTTCCCTATTAATCGCAATAGTCGCCCAAGTTCCCGTACACCAACCACGGATGTCTTCTGAGCCAGTTCAACCGGCAGCAACTGCATCTGTGCAATCAAGCCCTTTGCGTACAGAATCGTATCACGAATATATACTTCCAGTACCGCCAGAAATGCTTCTCTCCGATCGACATCTTTCTCCAGATTCTCTGCCGTCTCATAGACCGCCAGGGTGTCGCCCTGAATGATATCTCTCCAGAATGTGGCAGCCAATTCAATCAGTGCTGACAGATCAACTGCGGCCATACTGAGAGCCCGTCCCGGGCTGCCTTTACTCAGCCATGACAATTGAAGAGCTTTTTCTCTCTCCACTCCATGTTGGAGTAAAATCTCGCATACCTCTTTTTCCGGAAGAGCTTGAAACCTGACTACCTGACAGCGGGAAACTACAGTAGGAGGAAGGGTCTCCGTATCAGCAGTCAGTATTAATACCACCTCTCCAGCAGGTTCCTCCAACACCTTTAAGAGTGCATTAGCCGCCTCAGTAGACATGAGGTGCGCCTCGGGGACCAATGCCACCCTGCGTTTGGCTGCATAGGGCTTGTAATTCAACCACTCCTTCAACCGGCGTACCTCGGCAATCCTGATGGTGTTCCCCTGTCTTTCAAGAACCAGCAGATCAGGATGGCTGCCTTTTTTGATGCCCAGAAGAATCCGGGCAAAAGCCAGGGCAACCTCATTTTTGCCGACACCACCCGGACCGAGAAAGAGATAGGCATGAGCAATCTCGTTCTTATCAAGAACTTGATTGATTAATATAAGTGCTCTTTCCTGTCCTTTAAACCCCTCTGATAACTTCAATTTATTCATGCCAACAAGTCCACCAGTAAACCACGGATCTTGTCCAGGGTTGCCAGGATCTCCATAGGATCATTCTTTCTGGCTGCAAATTCGGTTACGAGCATCTCAACCTCACGGTTGATCTTTTCAACGGAGACAAGGATGGATCGAGCCCCGCGGCGGGTGAACGATCTTTCCTGATTAACGGCGTAAGCACGAGCAGTTGCTTCTTTAATAAAACTCTGCACCAGCTGTTTGTAAGTGATCAAGTCGTTCAGGTTCAGATTTCTTGCCAGCCGGTCACTGATGCCGTCGATCTTCTTAAGAATCTCCTGCATCCGGAGACTGTAATACTGATCCTCTTTTTCGACAAGATCTCGAGAAAACTCGCCGCGAAAAGAGGGCTGGATCTCTTTTATTCCCTTTTTCTCCGATAATGAAATGTTGCCCGGGTTCTTGCGATTGCGCTCAATCCTCAATCCCACAATCACCTTTCAAGAATCTGGTTACTATGTCTATAATTATAGCCGAAATATTCTCCGCTGGAAGGTTTCCGTCAATCACCTTAATTCTTGGTAAAACCCCCGCCATCTCCAAATAACCCTGTCTAACGCGATTTTGGAATTCCAGACCTTCCTGTTCAATCCTATCAAATAGCGACAGCTGTCTATGACTGTTTTCCGGTGGTATATCGAGCAATATCGTCAAATCAGGCTCCAATCCGCCGGTAGCCAGGTTATTTAATTGATGAAGGCCTTCGATGCTTAAACCCCTTCCATAGCCCTGATAGGCAATGGTTGAGTCAATAAACCGGTCAGCAAGTACAATCATACCCTTAGCCAGCAAGGGCTGCACAACATCCTGCACCAATTGAGCCCGAGCTGCTGCATAAAGCATCGCCTCAGCCACAGGATTAATTTGACTGCGCGAGTCCAGAAGCAACTCGCGAATCCTCTCGGAGATTTCCGTGCCTCCAGGTTCTCTCAGTGTAGTTACCGCGTATCCTCGCTCCTTTAATTCGCGCACCAGTGCCTTGATCTGGGTGGTCTTACCCGCCCCATCTATACCTTCAAAGCTTATCAGCAACCCTCTGGTAATCATTTATTTACCACCTGTATGCTCTGCATAGTAAGGTCTCGCAACCCGTGCACCGAAATCCCCCTCTGCTTTAGGTATATCAGGTATTCAATCACTTCAGCGGTTATTATTTCCCCGGGTATCAAACAGGGAATTCCCGGTGGATAGGCTGCTGCCATCTCAGCAGAAATCATTCCTTTAGATTCTTTTATCATAACAGTTTTGTGAGGAGACAGAAATGACTCACGAGGTGTTATCGCTAATGGCGGTATTGGGGGCATTGCCCAATAGGGTTTCTTGTTTCTTGCCCGGCGAGTTGTTTGGCATGAAATATCTTTTAAGGCAGACGTTAAGATATCCCAATCACCCGAGGTATTGAAGGGTGAAAACAGTGCCAGCACATAGTTCTCACCGGCAAGTTCAACCTGAATGCCATAACGCTTTCGCAGGATGTGGGACATCTGATATCCGTCAAGGTCCAGACCAGTTATTTCGACCAGGATTTTCAAGGGGTCAAACCCGGCTACGCCGTCAATCCCGAGAAACTCCTGGCTGCGGGAGACAAATCCCGGTATGCTGTTGATCTCCTGACGGCATCTCTCCGCCTGTTCTTTAGCCTGGCCTAATAATTCCCGGCCATGTTCCTGCATCATGGCCCTGCCAATGTCTATCGAGGCCATAAGCGGGTAGGATGGACTGGTGGTGGTAAGCAGATCATGGCAGGCTTGTACCTTATCATTCCAGGGATAACCCGCTGCCAGATGCAAAATACCTGCCTGGGTCAGCACGGGCATGGTCTTGTGAAGCCCGTGCACGGAGGCCTGGGCTCCCTCCTGAAGAGCAGCACGCGGATAATCCGGATGAAAAACCAGGTGAGAACCATGAGCCTCATCGACCAATAAAGGTATGTCCCGTCCGCGTGTTATCTCGGCGATTTTTCGTATCTCATTCACGGTGCCGTAATAGGTTGGACTTACAACAAATACCCCTGTTATACCGGGGCATGATTCTAATTTCGCCCTGATTTTTTCAGGACTTACCGAGAGAGCAACTCCGAGTTCAGGGTCTATCTCGCACTCCACAAATTCCGGCCATCCTCCGGATAGGATAAGTCCTCCCAGAAAAGAGCGGTGGGCGTTACGGGGTAATAATACTCGTGATCCCTCTCCCATGGCCAGGAGTAAACAGTGGATTCCGGAGGTAGCCCCGTTCACTAAAAAGAGGCTTCTCTCAGCCCCCCACGCCTCAGCCGCCAGTTGTTGAGCTTCCAGTAAAACTCCCCGGGATTCATGAAGGTCATCCAGACCAGGTACTTCCGTAAAATCAATTGTACCGATAGCCCGGTACTCTGGTAAGGTTAACCCCTTCCCCCCCTTATGGCCGGGCATATGTAAAAGGACATTCTTCTCCTGGCAGTATTCCTTCATTGCCGCGTAAAGCGGGATATTAATAATCAGCCCCCCTCTCCCTCAGCGCAAGATCCTCTTAATCCTTTCCAGATAAAACTCATACTGGCTTGATCCAACATTCAGGTTAAGGATCGCACTCTCGCAGGTCTCACAGAGAAACATCCCGTTAATCAAGTAACCCCCCACGATTCCCCGCGAAGGAACCTCTTCACATAATACACACCGGGGCAATAATTGACCCTTTGCTCTCGGCAATTGATTGGGAACCTGATTAAACTTCATAACAACCTTCCTTTTGTCACATGGGTTTACAAACAATCAATCGGGGTAGTCTTGAGCTATTTATCCCCAATTCACAGCGTATAAATTACAACGTTCCACTTTATTAGTCCTTATTCATGCACTCAAATCCGATTTGTACTCACATCAAATATAATATGTCAATTCACTGGAGACGGTTCAAGCGCCACAAACTACTATTCTTTATAAGCGTCAATGCCCAGCATCTGGTCCAGGGTTACCATTTGATACCCTGCTTTCTGCAGTCCTTCAATGATTATCGGCAGAGCCGCTGCCGTCTCACCTTTATCCTCATCACTATGCATGAGGATAATATCACCGCTTCTAACGTTATCCAGCACATTGCGTGCAATATGGTTACGGTCCTTATGAGACCAGTCCAGGGTATCAATTGACCACAGTATCAGCCTGCTGCTGTATTTGGCAGCTTCGTTAATCACGTCTTCGTTGACCGCCCCGAAAGGTGGCCGAATCAGCGCGGGCTTGCTGCCTGTTGCTCCGGCAATGGCCTCTTCCGCTGCCAGAATCTCGCGATCAATGTCGTCAGGGCTCATCTTGTCCAATTCCTGGTGACTATACGCATGGCTTAGAACCAGATGTCCTTCATTAAAGGCTCGACTTACAACTGACCGGTATTTTCTTACCCGGTTGCCCTTGAAAAAGAAGCTGGCTTTGACATCATAGTCCTTTAAGGTATCAAGTATCTGCGGCGTTATTTTTGCATCGGGGCCATCGTCAAACGTCAGGCATACCATCTTTCGATCTGCCGGGCCGCTGCAAAATACCAGCTCCGGATTCTGTTCAGCAAGTTTTGCGGCCACTTCCCGCCACTCACTCATATTCTTAACCTGCTCGTCCGTCAGGTAGTCAGACACTCCCAGGATCGGCAGGACCGTTGGTTTAGGAGATTCAACCTTCTCTGGTTCATCGTTCGGTCCGGTGGTCGTCACATCATGTGACGGAGGATTAATCTGCTCGCCGGTATCTTGCTTTATCAATTCGGATGCCTGCACACCCAGTATAACTGCACACAATAGTATCAATACAACTAGCAGTAGTTTTTTCATAGGTCTTGACCCACGCCTTTGCATGAAGTTCTTATACTTATCCACATCATATCATACGTTTCAAAAGCACAATGGTTTCACGCATCTTAAAATACCATAAGGCTGCTTAATTTCCATGTAAAGCACAAATTCAGCGTAATTCAAACGGTTCATTACCGCCTCCGTTTGGCCTTTAACAGCAGGAAAACCAGGACTTCCGTCTCCATATGTCGAACACCTGTTATCAAGCCGGCACCCGGTAAATCTGGTTGCATAAAAGGTGTCGCAGTTATTGGGTTCACAGGTGCTCTGCCTAGGCGTTATTTAGGAATTTGGTCTATGAGGTGAAAGTATTGAAGAAGTACATATTAGCCATGGTTGTGTTTATTTTTGCAGTGATCTTAATACCTGCCAGCGCGTCGGGCGCTCAGGAGATCAAAATCTCTCTCGACGGGCTGCCCATTGTTACTGAAACTAAACCGGTGATTAGGGATGATCGCGTTATGGTACCTTTTAGAGCAGTGGCTGAATCGCTTAATGCTCAGGTATCCTGGGAGTCTGACTCACAAAAGGTCACTGCTATGCAGGATGGGGTTATTGTTGTATTGCAGATTGGAAATCAGACAGCATGGCTGAACGGTGTGGCGGTTAGTCTGGACCGCCCTCCAATGATAATCAATGGCAGGACCCTGATACCTTTGAGGTTTTTTGCAGAATCCCTGGGTTGCCAGGTGAATTGGGACGGTCAGGCCTACGAGGTTTCAATCACCAGTCCACGAAGAGAGCTGACAGTAACCGGATTCTATGCTCTGGGTGACAGCCGCACGAGCAGTTGGACCAACCTCTTTAGAAAATCATACCCCGAGTATGAAAAGGGCAACACGGATGTGATTGGCGATTTGGCTTTGGGTTGGTATAGCGTAGATGGCCAGGGTAATCTCTTGACCAGGAGTACAACCGGATGGCAGAGGCCCGATAGCTGGGAGAAGGTGTTGCAAGCAGCCGATACCTTGGGTCTGCGATGCGATATGGTCATACACGTTACTGAAAAGGATAACACCATAACCAGTCTTATATCCGATGATTCGGCAGTTCAACACTTTGTTTCTGCGGTGCTTAATGAGAGTCAGGTCTATGATGGTGTTAACCTTGACTTTGAGGGATTAGGGCTCGGTGCCGGTGCTTCTGCAGACAGGCAGTTGTTTACTTTGCTGGTGAGCCGATTGTATTCCGCTCTCCATCCGGCTGGCAAGACCCTGACATTGACCCTGCATGCGCCGAATAGCTCATATAAGGGTTATGACTACAAAGCGCTGGGTGCAGTTTCGGACAAGATAATTATTATGGCTTATGATTACGGGCCCAAGCCCGAGCCTGACCAGTTAGTGATTCAGGCAGTAGAAATGGCAGTCAGAGAGGTACCGGCTTACAAATTAATCCTGGGTGTATCCCTGCCTTCCGAAACACCAGAAAGTCTGGCAAAAAGAATTGGAATTGCAAAAAGATACGGACTAAACGGAATAGCTCTCTGGCGGTTAGGTTTAGTAAGTGAACCGGATTGGCAGGTTATCCGGGAAGCAATCCTGCCGCGCAGTTAATGGGGCGGGGAACAGGTTAGCTGTTAAATTTCCTAAAACAACAACGTTCTCCTCTGTCCATTTCAAATAGTAGTAAGTTGTAATGGGACAGATTAACAGGTTAAATGTCCCACTCTTAAAACAGGAGGCCTGACGAGATGGATTGTGTTATTACTACTGGAGGAAGAGAACTACTCTCTGAAATCGTTCCCCTCTGGAATGAACTAAAAAAGCATCACGTTGAAGTTGCCGGTGTATTCTCGCCTGTATTCGCGATGGGTAATTGGGAATCAAGAAAGGCTGATCTGGAACGCAAGGCTTTTGATGATAAGCTGAAGGTTGACCTCGTAACTCAGGGCAATGAGCTTATAGGTTACGCTGTTTCTACTATAACGGAAAAGGGTATTGGGGAAATTGATTCGTTATGTGTTAAAGAGCAGTGTCGAGGCCAGGGAATTGGTAAACAACTGATTCAAAGAGCACTTGATTGGATGAAGTTTGAAGGAGCCAAGTCTTATACATTACAGGTTGTTCACGGCAATGACCAGGCAATGTCTCTATACCAGTCACTGGGCTTCTCCCCAATTATGCATATCATGATGATACCCCTGCAAAACCGGGACTCCTGAAAGTGGGGCAGGATTTCTGCCCCCATTCTCCCAGAGAGAGTAGGTCATTAATTATAGAACAAGAAAAATTAAACTCCCTGAGTAATTTAACTCAAGGAGTTTAAATTAGATCCTGGCGGCCAGGCGGGAGCCGAATCTCCCCCAAGGATCCAAGGAGATTCGTGCTTCCCGCTTGCTTATGCGCGGTAGCGCATACGTTCCTTAATTTCCAGAGAGTAGGTCGCCTATCGCGGACAAGAAAGACTAACGCCCCTGAGCTATACAACTCAAGGGCGTTAAATTTAATTCCTGGCGGCCAGGCGGGAGCCGAATCTCCCCCAAGGATCCAAGGAGATTCGCGCTTCCCGCTTGCTTATGCGCGGCAGCGCATAAGTTCCTTAGAAAATGAGAGAGTAGGTCGCTAAATCAATTGCATGAAATATTAAACTCCTTGAACCTATCAAAGCTCAAGGAGTTTAAATTTATATCCTGGCGGCCAGGCGGGAGCCGAATCTCCCGCAAGCAATCAAGGAGATTCGTGCTTCCCGCTTGGTTCGACGTGGAGCGTCGAACTTCCTTAATTATGAGAGAGTAGGTCGCCGTTAGAAGTACAAGAAAGCTCAAATCCTCAAGTTCGATTTGAACCCGAGGATTTGATATTAGATCCTGGCGGTGACCTACTCTCCCACGAATGCAGTACCATCGGCGCTGGAGGACTTAACTTCCGTGTTCGGGATGGGAACGGGTGTGGCCCCTCCGCCATTACCACCAGGAAATCTTATTACTTTATGTTACCTGTGA
>Ga0208297_1001687_pt1 | contig 17631 bp, 18 predicted proteins | sample LMS_cellobiose_e_FD_187367 | JGI IMG/M metagenome (GOLD analysis project Ga0208297, IMG submission 187367) | Rumen-fistulated moose microbial communities from Alaska, USA - LMS_cellobiose_enrichment (SPAdes) (version 2) | ecosystem: Host-associated > Mammals > Digestive system > Stomach > Rumen... | reverse complement strand
CCGCGCAGTACCGAAACGCGGAGCCGCGGAGCGGCGAGCATTGGAGAGTACGAAGCGCGGGGTCCCCGCGAAAATGTGGTGAAACCCGAGCGTAAGCGAGGGCGGAAGCGCCATAGCGCGCACCGCCGCATTTTTTGGGGTTTTGAAAATCGAATACAAAAACGACCATCCGCGCAGTACCGAAACGCGGAGCCGCGGAGCGGCGAGCATTGGAGAGTACGAAGCGCGGGGTCCCCGCGAAAATGTGGTGAAACCCGAGCGTAAGCGAGGGCGGAAGCGCCATAGCGCGCACCGCCACATTTTTTGGGGTTTCCGGCCGGCTTAGCTCAGTGGCAGAGCGGCAGTTTTGTAAACTGCTGGTCGTCGGTTCGATCCCGACAGCCGGCTCCATTTTTTGGTTTGACGCCTCCGGATGGAGGCGTTTTTTGGTTGTCACTAAAAACAAGATGGAGAAAGAATATTATGGTTCCGGTGACATTTCTTTACGACTGGGAGTATCCGAGCGACCGCGACCGGCAGACGGTGATGTACGAATTCGCCGCCAACGGGGCGAAACATTTGGTGCTTACCGACACGATGCTCAAGATGATCGGGCGCAACCCGAAACTTTATCGCGATTTGCGCGACGAAGCGGCGCGGGCGGGGCTGGACTTCGTGGATGCCCATGCGCCGTTTCGGGATGATTGCGACATCTTCTGCCCGGTGCCGGAGATCCGTCCGTTCATGCTGGCGCATATCAAGTGGATATTGCAGATCGTCAGCGACTTCGGGGTCAAGTGCTGCTGTGTTCATATCGGCAACAGTTACTATGACGGCTACACGGAAGAGCAGCATCGCGAGGCGACCTGCCGTTCGCTGGACGAGATACTGCCGCTCGCGGAAAAACTCGACGTGACGGTGTGCCTGGAGAATCTGACCAGCATCTGCAACCATGTGGACGACGTGCTGTTTTACATGGACAAGTATGCGTCGAAGCACCTCGGCGCGTGTTTTGACGCGGGCCACGCGAACATCATGGAAAAGGGCATGAACTTGCCGCACTGCACCGGGACGTTGACTTTCGACAAGTTGGGGCTGCCGACGCGGTGGGAGCACGACGTGCTCGACCGGATGCTGCCGCACATCGTGAACTGCCACCTGCACGACAACGACGCGGCGAGCGACCAGCACATTCTGCCGGGCAAGGGGAACATCGACTGGGGCAAACTGGTGCCGAAGCTGTTGAGCGCGCCGCGGCTCATGTGCGTGCAGAGCGAGGTGATCCCGCTGCGGGCGCAGCAGCCGATCCGGACGCTGTGCGAAAAGTTCCGCGAACTTTTCGGCGAGATCTGACATTGCCGGGGAGGATCTTATGGTTCCGGTGACATTTCTTTACGACTGGGAGTATCCGAGCGACAAGGATCGCCAGACGGTGATGTACGAATTCGCCGCCAACGGCGCGAAACATCTGGTGCTCACCGACACCCTGCTGCAGATGATCGGCCGCTGGCCGCGACTTTATCACGATGTGCGGCGGGAGGCGGAACGGGCGGGGCTGGACTTCGTCGATTCGCACGCGCCTTTCGCCTACGACCTCGATCTTTGCGTGCCGATTCCCCGGATCCGACCGTACATGCTCGCGCATCTGAAGTACATCTTGCAGATCGTCAGCGACTTCGGGGTCAAGACCTGCTGCGTCCACACCATCAACAAGGCCTATCCGGAGTACACCTTGGAACAGCAGCGCGACGCGATCTGCGCCTCGCTCGACGAAATACTGCCGCTCGCCGAAAAGCTCGATGTCGTCATCTGCATCGAGAATCTGACCCGCCCCGGCACCAATGTCGAGGACGAGATATATTACATCGAAAAGTACGACAGCCCCTATCTCGGAGCATGCTTTGACGCGGGCCACGCGAACATCATGGAAAAGGGTATGAATTACCCGGAGTGCTTCGTCTTCGACCGTTGGCCGGAGCGTAAGCCGAAGTGGGAAAAAGACGTGCTGGATAGGATGCTTCCCTACATCGTGAACTGCCACCTGCACGACAACGACGCTTCGAGCGACCAGCACCTGCTGCCGGGCAAGGGGAACATCGACTGGGGCAAACTGGTGCCGAAACTGTTGAGCGCGCCGCGGCTCATGTGCGTGCAGAGCGAGGTCATTCCGTTACTGGCGCAGCAGCCGATCCGCCCGCTGTGCGAAAAGTTCCGCGAACTTTTCGGCGAGATCTGAGCGGACGCACTCCCCGGAAAACGCGGAGGTTCAACGACACCATCCGGCGTTTTCCGGGGTCATTCGGTAATTGAAAACCACCGCCGCCGCCGTTCTGATGACATGCCGGATGCGCTCGTCAAGGGCGATGATCGACGAGGTCCGCGTCCCCGTTATGTCGATGGATAAGGTGAGGTCGGAAGACAACTTTTTACAGACCGCTTCGGTTTCGTGCGCGGTGTATTTGGTTATGTCGACCCCGGAGTCGCCGGAGTGCAAAACATATCGGCAGTCGAAGCGTTTGCCCAAAAAGGTCGTGAACCTCGGATCGCCGACGGTGTAGGATAGGCAGATATCCCGTTCCCACTGTTTCAGCCACCGCACCAGATACTTGGGAAAGTGAAAACTGCCTGCGAAATCCGTGCCGATGACACTTATGAAAGTATCGGCACGAAAACTGTTGTAGGGCGACATGATACTGACGAATTTTCCCGCAGCGAGGATATTGCGGCTGGTAAGCGGGTAAAACACTTTCCCCCTTGCGGCGGCATCCGCCGCACCCGTTTCGGCGGCGGCGGACAGAATTTTTTTCACGGCGCGCCAATCCCGGTCGCCGCCATCCAGATAACGCAGGAAAATCCTGTTGCTGCCCATGTTTTAGTGTCGGTTTCAGATTTCGATGCTCAGACCGTCGTAGGCGACGGTCATGCCGTGGGGGGCGAACTTTTCCTGAAGTTCGTCGTACAGTCCGTTGCCGTTGTGCGAAAAGTGGTTCACGTACGCCGGGGCGTCGGGAGCGAGACAGCCCATGTCGACGAGTTTCCGTCGGAAGCGCAGCGTGGTGTTGAATCCGAGATGGTTTTTGAACGCCTCGGTATTCCGGAACGCGGTGGTGCATTCGATCACGGCGGCGTCGAGTTTCACGCCCTCGAGCATCGCCCAGGATTCGGGGGCGAGGATCCCGGTGTCGTTGGCGATCAGCACGGTCTTGCCGCCGCGGCGGATCGCGTAGATCATCGCGCCCATGCCGGGGGCGTGGCTCGCCGGAACGGGGAGAAGTTCCACGTCGCCGGAGCGCGTCCATTCGCCGGGGGCGACGATGGTCGGATCGAGCCGCAGGTCGTCGAAGATGCGGGTCGTATCCAGACCGGTGGCGTTGCTGGTGAGGAGGCCGCGGACAAAGTCGCGCATCGTTTCCCGGGAGGCGAGGATGGCGAGTTTGTACTCCGGCACGTCGGTGCAGAATCCGGGCGAGCGGCGGTAGGATATCTCGCCGGGCGACATGTGGTCGCCGTGGGGGTGGGTGAAGATGATCCGCCGCAGCGCGGGGAGGTCGATCCGCGCCGTCTGCGACTGCCAGAACGCGTCGGGGCCGAAGTCGATCATGGTATCGCGGTCGAGGAGATAGCAGCAGCGGCGGCGGAGGTCGCGGCCGCCGCGTTTCCGGGCTTCGCGGCAGGTGGGGCAGCCGCACCAGAGGCCGGGGAATCCTTCGGCGGCGGCGGTGCCGAGAAAAACAAGTCGCATGGTATTGATCCTTGGCGGTTGTGAAAGTTGACGTTTCTCTACAATACCGCGTGAGGAGCGTTTTTGCAAACGCATGGCAAGTTGCAAATGCGGATTGAGCGGATTATATTAAAGCGGCAAGCGAGCGGCGGCGTTCCGGGGGGGATGCCGCCGCAAGTCAATTTACGGGAAAGGTGGATCTATGGTTCCGGTGACATTTCTTTACGACTGGGAGTATCCGAGCGACCGCGACCGGCAGACGGTGATGTACGAATTCGCCGCCAACGGGGCGAAACACATCATCCTCAGCGACACGATGCTCAAGATGATCGGCCGCAATCCGAAACTTTACCGCGAACTGCGGGTCGAGGCGGAGCGCGCCGGGCTGGATTTCGTCGACGCGCACGCTCCGTTCCGGGGGGACTGCGACCCGAACGTGCCCGATCCGGCGGTGCGTCCGTTCATGCTGGCGCATCTCAAACTCATGCTGCGGATCGTCCACGACTTCGGGGTCAAGTGCTGCTGCGTCCACATCGGCAACATCATCTACCCCGGCTACACGCTGGAGCAGCACCGCGAGGCGGTCTGCCGCACCTTGGACGAGGTGTTGCCGCTCGCGGAAGATCTCAAGGTGACGATGTGTCTGGAAAACATCTTCCGCCCGCTGAACACGGTGGACGACGTGCTGTTCTATATCGAAAAATATCCGTCGGAGCAACTGGGGGCATGCTTCGACTCCGGACACGCGAACATCATGGAACACGGTAAAAGCATTCCGAATTGCGTCGCGTACTCGGCGTTCGGCGACTACGGCCTGCCGGTGGCGTGGGAGGAAGACGTGCTCGGCCGGATGCTGCCGCACATCGTGAACTGCCACCTGCACGACAACGACGCTTCGGGCGACCAGCATCTGCTGCCGGGCAAGGGGAACATCGACTGGGGCAAACTGGTGCCGAAACTGTTGAGTGCGCCGCGGCTCATGTGCGTGCAGAGCGAGGTGATCCCGCTGCTCAGGCAGCAGCCGATCCGCCCGCTCTGCGAGAAGTTCGAGCAGCTCTTCGGCAGTTTGAAATAAGATAGAGGAGGACGATCATGATGCGAATGAGTATCGGCAAGTGGTTCGGAGCCGCGGCCGCGCTGGGGATCGCGCTGGCGGTCTCCGGCGAGGTCAAACTGGACGACTGTTTCGGGGACAACATGGTGTTGCAGCGCGAGCTGCCGGCGCGTATCCGGGGAACGGCGGCGCCCGGCGAGCGGATCACGGTCAGGTTCGCGGGGCAGACGGTCGCGGCGACCGCCGACGCCAAGGGCGAGTGGCTGGCGACGCTGGCTCCGCTCAAGGCGAACGGCGAGCCGGCGGCGCTCACGGTGACGGGGCAGGGGAACACGGTGACGCTGAACAACATCCTCGTGGGCGAGGTGTGGCTGTGCACCGGGCAGTCCAACATGTTCTATGCGCCGTTCAATCCGAATCCCAACTATCTGCACACCGACAGCGAACTCATCACTTCGCGGGCGAAGTATCCGCAAATGCGCATCGCGGCGGTGCCGCTGCGCGCCTCGTCCAATTTGGAGCGCGACTCGCGGATGAAGTGGCAGGCGGTGACGCCGGAGAGCATCAGCCGTTTCACGGCGGTGGGTTACTTCTTCGGGCTGGCGCTGCACCGCGAACTCGGGGTGCCGGTCGGGTTGATCCGGACCTGCTGGGGCGGTACGCGGATCGAGCCGTGGACGACGCTCGCGGGCTTCGAGTCGGTGCCGGAGGGCAGGAAACTTGCCGACTTCGTCGCCGCGCGCACCGGCGGTTCGGAGCGTTACCGTAAGGCGGCGCGGCAGTTCCTCGCCGCCCAGCGCGACTGGCTGAAGCAGGCGGAGGCGGCGGTCGCCAAGGAATTGGTCCCGCCGGAGCCGCCGCCGGTTCCGGCGGAGTTCCGCGCCGCCGAGCGCACCACGCCGGGGGCGCTCTACAACGCGATGATCCATCCCCTGACCGGGATGACGGTGCGCGGGGCGATCTGGTATCAGGGCGAGAGCAATCTGAACCAGTGGTACGACTACCGCTGGCAGATGCACGCGCTGGTGAACGGGTGGAAGCATGCGTTCGACAATCCCGCGTTTCAGTTTTACTTCGTGCAGATCGCGCCCTACCGTTACAGCCGCGACCTGCCGCGCACCTGCCCCGGCTTGTGGATGGCGCAGCAGCAGTTCGCTGACGAATCCGGCTGCGGCATGGCGGTCATCAACGACCACGGCGACCCGAACGACATCCATCCGCACGACAAGCGGCCGGTGGGCGACCGGCTGGCGCGGCTGGCGTTGAACCGCACCTACGGCAAAAAGGCGATCGCCTGCGACGCTCCGCGGGTGGGCGAGTGGAAAGTTGAAAACGGCAAGTTCGTGCTGAACTTCAAAAACGCGACCGCGCTCACGACCGCCGACGGGCGCGCGGTCAAGGGCTTCGAGATCGCGGGCATCGACGGCAGGTTCGTCCCGGCGACGGCGGCGATCCGGGGCGCGGCGGTGGAGGTGGCTGCCCCCGGCGTGACGGAGCCGCGCTATCTGCGCTATTTGTGGAGCAACGTCGCCGAGGGCAATTTGCGGAGCGAACACGGACTTGTCCCCGCGCCGTTCAAACTCGGCAACGTGTCGCGCGAGGAGGAGCTCGCCTACCTCACGAAGCGCGCGGGGCTGATCTACGAGTACGACCTCTTTTCCGGCGTGGACAAAGGGGTGATGAAGCCCGCCGTCAACCGCGCGGGCGAGTACGCGGGCAAAAAACTTTCCCGTCTGCACTACCTGTTTGTGCTCAAGGATAAAAAGGGCAAGACCACCTTCGCGGATATCTCGCTTGCGCCGTTCACGCAGGATCTGAAACTCGTGGGGGTGCCGGGATCGGTGGTGCGGCGCAATCTGGCGCAGCCGATCCGCGATCTGCGCGTCCGCGGCAACGTGCCGGTGCTGGTCGACGGCGAGGAGAGCCTGAGCGGGAACATGGAGTTCTTCTATACGAGTTATTCTCCGCGCAACGTCAAGGGCATCCGGGGCGCGAACGACAAACTCTTCGATGCGGGCGACCAGCCGAACAACACGGGGGCGGCGGGGTACGGCAGCATGCAGTTCCACAATGCGCGGGGCGAAGCGGTGGTGTGCTTCAACCGCTTCTACGGCAAGCGGAGCATCGACATCGGTTTTGGCCGCTGCCCGGGGAAGAATCCGGACTGGACGTTCAGCAAGAGCGGCGAGAATTATTCCGCGGCGAAACTGTACGTCTTCGGCGAATTCAAATAACTGCCGGACAGTATATTGCCCATCCCCGACGGAACCGCTCCGCCGGGGATTTTTTACGCTTGAAAAATGCCTTGCCGTGTGATATTTTAATAACGCTTGGGGCGTTTGCCGCGTCCCGGCAGGCTGTTTGAAAAAATTTTTTGTTCGGTCGGAAACTTTGCCCGATAAAACTTGCAATCTTTATCCACTTGAAGTTTCGAAACCGGACGTGTCGGAGATAAATGTGCCCATCGTCTGGGCGCATTGTCTTTGCACGTTCCGCTTTCGCTGAGTGGAGGGCTTGCAAGTGCCTATCGTGCGGCGAAATGCGGAGCGTGCTTTTTTTTGCCCGAAAATCTGTGCGCGCTGTAAGAAAATCGCCTCCGTCCGGCAGTTGGTGTAATGGGAGAGTCTCCGGGACTTGGCGCGCGCGATAAAACTTGCAAAACTACTCCACCGCGCCGGTTCCGGCTCTATACGCATTTTGTTTAATAATCGGATTATTGTTAAGAAATTATCATATGGACAACAATAGCCGACACAAAGGAAGGGAGCAAAAGATGTTTAGTACATAACGAAAAACAGATGATATTGTGAAGTAATAAGTGTTTTTGTAAAAAAAGAAGTGAATCATGGATATTAAAAAAATTGTTTCCAATATTCTCGCAAGAAACTTGGAGTTTTGGATTTCGCTTTGGTGCACAGGGTTGGTGATAGGACTGCTTGATTTGGATGGATTGACGGGAATAATACCTGTAATTACACTTGCTTTATTGTTGACATTTATTTTTTATTTTCTCCAAAAAAGATTATTTCAATTCAGTTTTGGCGACTACTTCTTTGACCTGAACAGTGATTCAGATCAACACGCCGGTAAAATTGTTGTGATTAAATATACTACCGGGTTGGTGATTACAATATATCTTATCGTTCTTGCCTTTTGTTGAGTTTATAGTTGGGGTGTTCTAATGAGAAAAAAGTTTTTTAGTTGCTGTTTTAGCATCGTCGGAAGTTTGCTGATAGTTGTTTACACCATCGGTTTTACGTTTGCCCCTGTGCGCATTGGAAAAAAATATAAAGGAATATTTACTTCCTCGCATGTCAATTCCCATCCTGTTAAACCCAAATATCAGGATCCGTTGCTTCCATTTATCCACGCGGAAAATAAAATTTCTCAAAATGAGTTCAAAAAATTTCTTGATAACCTGAGTGCAGGTCAAAAAGCAGAGGTATGGAGAGCAATTACCGGGGATATTGTATCTGGTGAAGCAATTGGTACACTTGATATCATAAAAAAATTACATTGGGTATCTTCGCATTGGATTACATATAAATTCACTGAATTTGATTATCATGAAATGACAATGTGGACTGCTGAAAAACTTGGTGTGGATAAAGAAAAATGTGAAAAACTAACAACTTTTCAATTGGAGCACGTGATTTGTGAAAAACTGTTTGAAAAAATGTGGGATAAACTTTCCTTGGCTGAACGCGAAAAAATATTGAAAGAAAATAATTTGGACCATCGTTATGCTACAATGAGCGGTGCTGCAGTTTGTGCTGCGGTGTCAGCTACGTTAGCCGCTGGAGGGATCGCAGCTGCAGCAATGGGGTGGGCTTTCTATGTCCTTATGGCAAAAACGGTGGTTGTCTTGGCTGCCACGCTTACTGGAGCCACCGCTGCTACAACTATTTCTGTGATTTCTGTGTTCTGCGGTCCCATCGGCTGGATGATTGCAGGCGGAACTGCTATTACTGCTGCGATATTGGTCGGTAGAGCCGACGTCAATAAATGTGCTGGGGCAATTGTTCAGATTCATGTTGCAAAAATACGGGCCATGAATAATTCGGAAGTAGATATCAGTCAATATCTCCGCGAACTCAAATAGTCGATTTGATGAAAACACTGCTGTTCAGATTTGTTTTTCAGAGCGGTACAACCACGGATTAATTGACATTTAAAAGTGTATTGGAGAATTAAAAATGCAAAAGAGACTTGCGATTTTTGAAATGGTGGCGGCGGTCGTGCTTTTTATCGGCATGGTCTATTGTTCCGTTAATACGTTGCGATATGCCGACGATTTGTTCGTATCTTCCCGGGAATCGGTCGACAGTTACATCGTCGTGGTGAAGGACGGACGGAGAATGTTTGAAAAGTTCCGTCCGTTCTTTCCCCGAGTCGAGCGACCGTTGCGATCTGTGAGCAAACAATGTGCCAGTGTGTCCGCAACGTGCAAGTGGGCATCGGATATGTTTGCAAAAATTCCATGGAAGGGGGACAATCTCAAGGAATTCCCACTGCGGCTTGCCCGGTCGTTCGATGGTTTCAACGCGGATTTGGACAATTTGGCGGCGGAGGTGCGCGATATGTACGATGGCAAAGGACATGACGATCTGTGTCGCGCCTTTGACAACACCGAGATGAGTTTGGTCAAGACGAAATCTACTCTCGGTGTGATAAATCGCAACTTCTGTTTTATGGTTTCAATATTGCTGGCAATCGCGGGGCTTCTTTGCTCCGGCATGTTCGTGCGAGCCATGGCGCGGCTCAAGCAGTCTTGAAAAAGTGGACGGGGGAGGGTATATTGTTCCACTTTGCGGGAGGCAATATGGGAAAGTCGGGTTTCGGGAAGATCAGACCGTTTCTTTTGGCGGCGATGGCATTGATCCTCGTCGGCTTTTGGATCCTCGCCGCCTTCGGTCGGCCGCGCGGCGACGCTGACGCGGCGAAGGTGGATGTTGCCGGGAACTTGCGCTCCACGGCGGAACGGCATATCAAGGACTCCGATAAAAGCCTCCGCGAGTTCGTCCAATACGCCCACCGCACCGTCACCGTCAAGCGTCTCGAACCCGTCAGGATCCAGCCCGTCACCACCGACGGCGGCGACCTGAAGCCCGATTTGAGCAACCTCAAGTATGTGGAGATCGAGGTCCGCGCCGTGTGGGACGGCTGGCTGCACAAAAGCGGCGAAACCGTCGTGGCGTATCGACTCGCGCACCGCGGAAACGGACAACTGACTCCCTCCGCGTTCAAGGTCCTCCGCACCACCGCCTGGCGCACCCGTTCCGAGTGTCAATAGCCCGCTTGTGCAAATTTCAAATTTGAAATTTGCACAACTCCCGGACGACGAAGCCGTCACTTGTGCGCGGCGACCCCGAACGGAATGTGGACCGACGGCGTGAAATCCTTCGCCGCGTCGAGGTGCGGATGCCGCTGGTCGTCGAAAAAGATGTGCGGCCGCCACGTCCGCAGGATGCGCCCCTTGTCCATGCCGCCCAGAAAGTGCGTCTCGTCCACCGTGATGTCCCACTTGCGGAGCATCGTCACCACCCGCTTGTGCGCCGGAGCGCTCCGCGCGGTGATGATCGCGGTCTTGAGGAAACGCCGGTACTCCGGCTCCGCCTCCTCGCGCTCGTCCTCGAGTTTGCGCAGCGCCCCGAGTTTGCGGAAGAGGTCGGTCAGCGGCCCCGGAGCGATGGCGCGGTCGCCCTCCCGCGCCTCCCGCGCGTGGAACGCCTCGATGCCGTCGCGCTGGTAGACCTGTTCGGCGCTGTCGTCGGCGATCACGCCGTCGAAGTCGAAGGCGACGCGCAGTTCGTCGTCCGCGGTGTCGTCGTTGGCGGCGCTCGGCAGCACCACCCCCGCCGGGTAGCCGTTGGCAAGCGCCTCCTCCACGTCGGCGGAGTTCGCCGACAGGAAGAGCGACACGTTGTACGCCGGGATGTAGCGGAACGGCGAGTTCCCCCGCGTGAACGCCGCGCGGATGATCCCGAGGCGGTAGTGTTCGATGCTGTTGAAGACCCGCATCCCGGTATCGCTGTCGTTGCGGCTGAGCAGCACGACTTCGGCGACCTGATGGTCGGGAAAGACCTGATTCAGTTCCAGAAACCTCCGCACGAACGGATAGGCGATCCCCGGCGCCAGCACGTCGTTTTCGTGCGCCACCTGATAGTCGCGGTAGGCGCGGACGCCCTGCGTGCGGTAGACCGCGTCCGCCTCGTCCAGCTGAAACAGCGCGCTCGAGGCGACGGCGATCACGAGTTTCTTTTCGATCGGGAATGGCATGTTCCGGTATCTCCGGGATGGTTCACGCACATAATCTACACCGAAGCGGCGGCGATTTCAACAGCGCGGCCGGAGTTGTCGGCTCCGCTCCCGCGGGGTATATGGCAACTATTCATTTCATCCCCGGACGGTTTTTTCAAAAAAAGTTGACCGCCGGTCATTGACTTTGGGTCGGAGATGGGTTATCTTAAATCCCGGTATAGAACGGAAAGGGCGTCCATCATGGAAAAAATGACCCATCGGCGGGAGGCCGCGCAGTCGACCCGGAAAAAACTTCTGGAGGCGGCGCGGAAGATCGTCCGCGAGCGCGGACTGGCGGGGACGCAGGTGGAGGAGATCACGCAGGCGTGCGGGGTCGCCAAGGGGACGTTCTACACCTATTTCAAGCGCAAGGAGGACGTGATATCCGCCCTCTGCTGGATCCGGTTCGAGGAACTTCGGGACGAGGCGTTGGCCGCTCAAACGCCGTTCGCGGAACGGCTTGCCGCCTACCTGACGAATTTCTGCGCCTACATCGAAACCGAAAGTCTGAAACTCTGTCAGGAGTGGATCCGCAATACCGCCGATCCGGATCTCGCCGGGAACCGGGACGGTATGGACAAACTCGATTTCGATATCGCGGCGGTCTCGGCGCTGATCTCCGACGGGATAAAACGCGGCGAAGTCAAGCCGGACGCTCCCGTCGGGGTGCTGGCGCACACGCTGGTGGACGTGATGTACGGCGAAATGCTCTGCTGGGCGGTCTCCAACGGCGGCATCCCGTATTCCGGGAGGACGCGGGAATTTTGTTCCACGTTCCTCGAACCGCTGCTTAAACCCTATTTGAACGACAACCACGGGGAGGTTACAGGATGAACAGACGGGAATTTTTGAAGGGCGCCGCCGCGGTCGCGGCATTGACTCCGCTGGCGAAACTCGCGGGCGCGGTCGGGACGGAAAAGACGAATGGCTCCGCCTCCGGCCGGCCCGCCGTACAGGTCACGCGCCGCCCCTATCGCGGCACGGCGCTGACCCTGCCGCTCCTGGGCTTCGGATTGATGCGGCTGCCGCAGAAGGACGGCGCCGTTGATTATCCGACGGCGGAAAAGATGGTCGATCTGGCGATGAAAGCGGGTTGCAACTACTTCGACACCGCTTACATGTACCACGGCGGCGAAAGCGAGAAGTTCGTCGGCCGGGTGCTGACCAAATATCCGCGGTCGAGTTATTTCCTCACCAGCAAGATGCCGATCGTGATGATGAGCGGCGAGGCGGATAACGAGCGGATCTTCAACGAACAGCTCGCCCGCACCAGAGCCGGATACTTCGACTTCTACTTTCTGCACTGGCTCAACGAGGCGCACTGGGAAAAGGCGCGGCGCTTCAAGACGCTGGAGTTCATGAAGAAAATGCAGGCGGAGGGGAAGATCCGCCGCATCGGGTTTTCGTTCCACGGCGAACCGGAGACGCTGAAGAAGATCGCCGGAGCGTACAACTGGGATCTGGTGCAGATCCAGCTCAACTATCTGGACTGGGAACTGTGCCGCTCCCGCGAACAGTACGAGCTGCTCGCGAAACTCGGCATCCCGGTCAGCGTGATGGAGCCGCTCAAGGGCGGTACGCTGGTCAAACTCACGCCCGAGGCGAAAAAGATCTTCGAGCGGGCGGATCCCGCGCACAGCATCGCCTCGTGGGGGCTGCGCTACGCCGCCTCGCTGCCGAACGTGCAGGTCGTGCTCTCCGGCATGTCGGCGCTGGAACACATGGAGGACAACATCCGCACCTTCGCGCCGTTCCGGCCGCTGACCGAGGCGGAGCGCGGAGTGATCGCCGAGGCGCTGGCGGCCTACCGCAAGTCGGGCGCGGTGCCGTGTACCGCCTGCCGCTACTGCTCGCCGTGTCCGATGGGGGTGGACATCCCGCGCAACCTCGCGCTGCTCAATCAGGTCAAAGGCGGGCTGCCGATGTTCCACGCGAAACTCGTTTACGACGCCATGCGGGAGGAGGAACGCGCCTCCTCCTGCATCGGGTGCGGCGCCTGTCTGAAAAAGTGTCCGCAGTCCATCGCCATCCCGACGTTCATGAAGCAGATCGCCGGGGAGTTTAAATAAGCCGCCTCGAGTTCATGGGTGAGCATATCACGGGCAAAAGTGTCCACGAGGCATGATTTTATTGAAAGGAACGGTATCATGGAATTCAAAGAACTGATGACGGCGCGGTATTCCGTGCGCAAATTCAAACCCGACACGGTCCCCGACGGGGCGGTGGACGAGTTGCTGGAGGCGCTGCGGGTCGCCCCGACGGCGCGCAACCAGCAGCCGCTCCGCGCGTGGGTCGTCAAAAGTCCGGAGCGCCTCGCCGAGGTCAGAAAAGTCACGAAATACCACTACAACGCGCCTTTGACCATCGCGGTCGGGTTCGTCGCCGACGAAGCCTATGTGCGTCAGGCGGACGGCCGGAACTTCGGGATCGTCGACGCGAGTATCGCGGCGACCCAGTTGTGGCTGCGGGCGGCGGATCTGGGGCTCGGCGCGGTGTGGGTCAGCGACTTCGAGCCGGAGGCGCTCAAGGCGGCGTTCCCCGAATTCGCCCCGGCGGAGATCGTCGTGCTGATGCAGATCGGATATCCCGCCGACGATTCGCGTCCGGTGGCGTGGCACACGAAAAAACGTCCGGCGGCGGAACTTTTCGCCGTGCTGTGATACCCACGGCGGAGAACGCAAATATGGAGACGCCAATGACCCGGGAACAACTGATCGAACGCAATAAGCACGCCATCCGGCAATTCGAACAGTGCATCAACACCAACGATCTGGAACTCGGCCGCCGGTTGATCTCCGACGCGGCGCGGTTCATGACGCCGGTCTCGCCGACGCCGCTCTGCGGGGCGGAGGGTTATCTGAGCGTGGTTTCCCTGATGCGCGCGAGTTTCCCCGATGTGCGGTGGCAACTCGCGGATATGGTCGCCGACGAAAAGACCGTGGCGGTGCGTTGGCTCTGTTCCGGGACCTTTTCCGGGACGGCTCCGTTTGCCGGTGTCGCGCCGAACGGGCGGAAGTTTTCCACGACGGTCATGAATTTCTACTGCTTCGACGCCGACGGCCGGATCGTCGACGATGTCGCCGCGACCGGGATCGCCGGGATCCTGCAGGGGATCGGGGCGATCCCCTGACATAATGCCGCGGGAGGAATAACTATGCGTCACGAATGTAAAATCACCGTTCTCGAGACCCGGGTCTTCCCGGAGCTGCAGAAGAAGTATCTCGCCGATCCGAACGCCGGAGCGTGCCCGTTATAAAGAAACGGGAGGTTTACGCAGGTTGATTCAGGCGTTCTGAGGTTAACGCTGGCAGATCTGAGGTTTACTCAAACGGGGCGTTTTTTGGTGGTGGCGGTGGGAGTTCTGCCCTCATGACGCGGTGCCTCCTCACGCGCGCAGGCGAGACGAAGCGACCGGCTCGGGCGGAAAGCGGAGACAAAAAGAGCGGTCCTCTCTGTCGGGTACGATCCGACGCTAACGCATAAACGGTGCGACGTGCTGCCCAGTTTACACCAAGAGAGAACCGCTGCTATAAATCAAAACGGGACCTCGGCGGCGAGGCGCCCTTGTTCGGCATCGAGGCGCCGCTTGAGCGCTTCGATGAATTGTTGCATCCGGCGGGCTTCGAAGAGCTCGAAGCTCACGTTCCCGCCGCTTCTTTTGACCGGACCGAAGCGCTCGGCGAAACCGGCGAGGTACGCCGCGTTGCGCTTCTCCTCGGGCAGATAGCCTTTGAGTTTGTACCACAGCCCCCACACCTTGCGCTCTGCGGGCGATTTGGGGCGTTCCTTTTCGGCGGCGCGTCGCTGATCGCGGATCGTGTACAGCGCGCGCATAACGGCGCGGCTGCCGTCCTCGTCGAGGAGCTTGGCGCTGGCGACGCCCGCCGCATGGCGCAGCACTTCGCGGTATTCGGCATCGGTGAGGGCGAGTTCGTTCTTCAGAATGTGGATGGCGGCAAGGCCCATATTTACACCTCTATTCATCCTCCCACCGGCCGGATTCGAACATCCGCTGCGTGGCGGTCAGCATCTCGGCCGTCACCGGAGACTGGTTTTTTGCGGCGAAATCCCGGAGCACGGTGAGCCTTTTGAAGATCGCCCGGATATTGCCGATGTTGGCGGCCGCGTCGATCAGCGCCTCGTCGGCCTCCGGGATGATCCTTTTGACGATGGGAGCGATCTCGTAGGCGCGGGAGATTTTATTCGGCAGCGCGAGGTGGTTATCTCCCCGATGGATGAACTGCTCCAGAAAACCCGCGAGGCGGCATTTGCGCAGGCGGTCGAGCGAGTAGTCGGTGAAGATGAAGCAGACGCCGAAGCGGCCGCCCTCGTCGGCGATGGTGTCGTAATAGTCCCGTATGCTGTCGAGATTATTGGCACCGGCGCGCGTGGCGTTGCCGATAAGGTGGTTGCATTCGTCGACGATCAGGACGAATCCGGGGCGTTCCGCGATGTATTTCCGGATGTCGGGCGTGCGGCCGTCCTCCTCGCCGAAGAGCGCGCGGCTGAGGTTGCGCCGGAGTCGGCTCTGCGTCGATCCGGTCTCCGCCCGGATGTATGCGCCGGGGCCGTGGGTGTCGAGCCACGCGCGGGCGGCGAAGGTCTTGCCGCGCCCGGTCGGGCCGAACAGGAAACTGAATTGCGAATAGCGGGCGGTCCCGTTCAGCAGCTTGAAGATCTTCCTGGTCGTCGTGGTCTCGATGAGTTCACTCATACGGGTTGAAATCGTGGGCTTCATCATTGTCGGTTTTCTCCTTGTCGTAAATCTGGTTTATGTTGACGCTCGGCGTCTCCGGTCCCTCCGTGTCCGTGAGATGGTTGATGAGCATCCGTTGAAATTTCTTCATCGCCCCGGTGCTTTTGCCGCCGGTTTTGTCGACGGTGCTGCCGGGGCTTCTGATGTCTTCGCCGCGCGAGGCGAGGCGCGCGCGTGTCTCCGCTGCGGTCACGTATACGGCGGGGTTGTGAGTCTCGCCCTTTACGCTGCGCATGGTATCGAGCTTTTTGAGTTTCGCCCGTCCTTCGAACTCCTCGGGCGGCAGCCCGAAAGAGGTGGATACGTCGAGTTTGTGAAAGCCGTTCGTGAGGTCGTTCGTGTAGGTGTTCAAGGTGGCGATCTCGGCGTTGATCCACTCCTGATGCTCCCGGAGCAGCGCCCGATCCTCCGGCGTCCGGCAGAAGTACGGCAGCTGTCGGGGGCGGTGCGCCACGGTGAGGAAAGTCCCGTCGAGATCGAAGAGGAAACAGTATTCGCGGCTGGCGAGATCGAATTTCACCATCACGGGCTTGCCGTCGTATTGCCACATCTTCTCGCGGTCCTCAAGCAGTGTCACGTAGCGCAAACCGCCCACGGTCACGCTGGAGCCGCGGGCGTCGACTTTGCGCGGCTTGGGCTCCGGCAGCAGAAAGCGGCGGTACAGCTCGGCCATCGTGAGTTGCGGACGCAGCACCCGCTTGTCTTCGGCGAAAGCCTCCTCCGGCGTCATGCCCTTCAGGAACTTGCTGCCGACCGCGGGTGTGCTGTGATATATGCCGATGAAATCGGCCATGGTGTCGCAGGCCTCTTCGATGCCCATCAGATATTCGTTGGTCACGGGTTTGCTCCACACGTCGGCGGTGGCGGGCCGCGTGGCGGGAGTATTGCCGACGTAGCCGCGGCAGGTGCGGTAGTATTTCGCCATCTCGCTAAAGAATCGTTCGACGATCTTGGCGCGGCCGTTATAGGCCGTCGCCCGGTGGTGTTCGATCTCCAGCGACTTGAGTATCGAGTGTTCGTAGACCTTGCTGGCGGCGATGTTCGGAGTGAATACCACCGGGACCGTAAACCCCTGCTTTAGATAATCCTTGCCGTTGTCGGTGAGAAAATGCAGAGGACGGCCGTATAGCCACACGCCGCGGCCGAAGGCGTTTCGGATCACCCGGTTGTCGATGGAGCCGATGCCCATTTCCCAGGAGATCACGAACTCGCTCTTGATGTCCATCAGCACGCAGATCCACGGACGCTGCGCGGAAAACACCGGGCCGCCTTTCTCGTCCCTGCCGGTCTCGACGCGGATGAAGAAGTCGAGCTGCTGAGTATCGCCGACCCACGCCTCGTTCGGGCGGATCGACTCGGGGTCGCGCTCGTTGTAGTCCCGCATGTGCTGCAGATACCAATTTGGCCCTTTGCGGTTCAGTTCGAGCAGCCGCCTCGGGAGTTTTTTCAGCTCGGCGTAAACCTGGGCCAAACTGGGGATCTCGGCGTCCGGAGCCTCCTGCGTGAACTTGCGGACCAGCAGCCGGTAATTCTTGCTGACCTGCGGTTCTCCGAGGTTGTTGCAGGCGGCGAGCATGGCGGTCCAAAAACGGTCGTCGCCGTATCGCCGAGAGGTTCTGCCGTAGTTGCGCAGCAGAAGATCGGCGCGGGAGTAATCGACCTTTCCCGTCACGGGGTTGCGCAGTCCGGGGCGGTCGCCGCAGCCGTCCCGCCAGTTGCGGAAGTTGTTGTAATGGAGAGCGCTTTTGCCGTTTTTACCGGCCGTCAAAAGAAGCGGGAATGACTCCCGGTGCAAGGCGGCGACGGCGCTCACCGCCTCCT
>Ga0208297_1001684_pt1 | contig 17664 bp, 16 predicted proteins | sample LMS_cellobiose_e_FD_187367 | JGI IMG/M metagenome (GOLD analysis project Ga0208297, IMG submission 187367) | Rumen-fistulated moose microbial communities from Alaska, USA - LMS_cellobiose_enrichment (SPAdes) (version 2) | ecosystem: Host-associated > Mammals > Digestive system > Stomach > Rumen... | reverse complement strand
CGTAAGGTCAAGGGTTCGAATCCCTCCGTCTCCACCACAATTGAGAAATCCGAACTTCGTTCCCATCGGGACGGCGTTCGGATTTCTTGTTTTTATCGAAGATATCAAGAATATGTGATACATAGCCCGGGAGCACCTGCTTAAAAGGCAGTGAGTCCCGGGCATTTTTCGTTTTCGCACATTCGTCTTTTGCAGGAAATGCTGATACGATGGTTCCAGCAAAAAGCGAGGAGGTGCCGATATGGGCAAAGTAAAACGCCTGACCCTGGACCGATATGAGCACGGGCTGCTGGTCCGGGCACTGTATGAAGAATGGCAGCGAATGCAGACAGAGGGAAAGCCGACGGATGATATAGAGGATCTGATTATGAAAGTCATTGATGCGCCGGCGAAAAAACGATTTGGGAGGTTTTAATGATGAATGAACTGACATACCACCGCGAGGGCGATTATCTGCTACCCGATTTGATCCCGCCGGAATCGCCCCGGATAGGGATATGGGGCATGAGACGGCGAGATTTTCTGAGAAAACATCGCAACGGTATCTACACCGGCCTGCTCCTCAGCGGGAAGCTGAACGCACATCTGGAAAAGATCGACCGGGCAGCCAGCGAGATGTTCGATTTGCTGGTCAAGCAGTACGCCGAGCGCGAGGGCGTTACAGAACAGCTCAAGGCAGAGAATCAAATGGAGTGGGTCAGGCGAATGAACAGCATCCGGGAGCGGGTGGAGGAAGTGATAATTTCAGAGTTGATTTGCCATTAGCGCAAACATCTGCGTGGGGGTAGCCTGTGTTTGGCTGCTCCCATTTTATCCGATATGTATACCGTGTATATCGGCTTTTAATACACCTTTCATCTAATTCCTGTATTATGAATAGACAATTTTTGACTTGCACAAACAAAACTTTAACATTTGAGGTGTATTGAATTATGAGGTTTTCAGTTTTGAGCAACAAAGCAGTAATTTCGTTTTCGTGTGTTTTTATATTGTGTGTTCAATAAGTTTATGCTATAATATTAATGTGTATGTTTCTTTGTTTCTTGGGAGTTTACTTCTTATGAGGATAATCTATGGATTTGGTTCTGGAACCCTCTTATCGAAAGCTCTGGCGTCTTATGCGAGAACGCCATTTAAAGAAAAAAGACCTGCAGTTTCTGACGGGCTTGAGTCCATCGGTGATCACCAAGCTCGGAAGGAATGAGACGGTTCATCTGGAGACGTTGCTCAAGATCTGTTCGGCATTGAAATGCGAACTGGACGATATTATGGAAATCGTGCCAAAGGAGAACACGCACATGGCAAATTTTACGAAAACGGCGATCAAATCAACATTCGTTTCCCTTCTCGAAGAGCAGCCGCTGAATCAGATCACCGTCAAGATGATCGTTGAGGAATGCGGCATCAATCGCAATTCATTTTATTACTATTATCAGGATCTGCCCGCTCTGGTCGAGGAAATTGTTCAGGATGAGGTTACGAGAATTTTGAGCGAACATCCGACGATCGATACAATAGAAACGGCGCTGAGCGTAGCAGTCGATTTTACTTCAAATCATCGCCGCGCCATTCTGCATATCTACAACTCCGTCAACCGGGATATCTTTGAAAAGCATCTCTGGAAGGTATGCGATTATGTTGTTTCGACTTATGGAAAAACCGTGCTGAAGGGCAGGGAAATTGCTGATTTCGACCGACGTGTGATTGCCCATTTTTACAAGTGTGAATGTTTTGGCTTGATCATTGCCTGGCTGGATGATCGTATGAAAACGGATGTGCACAGCCAAATCTCCCGTTTTTGCAAGCTTCATCAAGGTATGATTGAGGAGATGCTCCGAAGAAGCGCCGACAACTGAGTATTAGTCATCCATCTGCCCGTGTCTGTATTTCAGACACGGGCTTTTTCGTGCCTAAAGACAGCGTGGATGACCTCCTGCTACAATCAGGGTACAACATCAACAGGGAGGTATTTCCATGTATTATTCCAGCGGTAACTATGAGGCCTTCGCCCGTCCGAAAAAGCCGGAGGGCATCGAGCACAAATCCGCCTATTTCATCGGCACCGGTCTGGCGGCGCTCTCCGCAGGCTGCTTCCTCGTGCGCGATGCGCAGATGCCCGGCAAGAACATCCATTTCTTTGAGCGCGACCCCATCGCCGGCGGCGCCTGCGACGGCTGGAACTACCCGGAGATCGGCTATGTCATGCGCGGCGGGCGCGAGATGGACAACCATTTCGAGGTCATGTGGGACCTGTTCCGCTCCATCCCGTCCATCGAGACGGAGGGCGTCAGCGTCCTGGATGAGTATTACTGGCTGAACAAGGCCGACCCCAACTATTCCCTCTGCCGCGTGACCGAGAAGCAGGGCCAGAACGCGCATACGGACGGGAAGTTCTGCCTGAGTGACAAGGCCGCGCTGCAGCTGACCAAGCTGATTTTCACGCCGGACGAGGAGCTGGAGGAAAAGCGGATCACGGACGTTCTGGACGATGAGGTGCTCAGCAGCAATTTTTGGACCTATTGGCGGACGATGTTCGCCTTCTACAACTGCAACAGCGCCCTGGAAATGAAACGCTATATGCAGCGCTTTATCCATCACATCGACGGGCTGCCTGATCTCCGGGCGCTGCGCTTTACCAAGTACAACCAGTATGAGTCCATGATCCTGCCGATGGTCAAGTATCTGGAGAGCCACGGCGCGCAGTTCCATTTCAACACGCAGGTCCTGGACGTGCGCTTTGACATTCAGGGCGGCCGCAAGACGGCAAAGCGCGTTGAGCTGCTCTCGGAAGGCAAGCAGGAATTCCTCGAGCTCACGGAGTGTGACTATCTGTTCATCACCAACGGAAGCAATGTAGAGAACTCCTCTATTGGTGGGCAGGACAAGACCTGCGAATACATCAAGGAAATCCGTCCCGGTGGATCCTTCGATCTGTGGCGCAAGATCGCCGCCCAGGATCCCTCCTTCGGACACCCGGAGAAGTTCTATGGGAATCCGGAAGAATGCAATTGGATGGGGGTCACCGTTAACACGCTGGACGAAAAAATACTGCCTTACATCAAAAACATCTGTCAGCGTGATCCGCTCTCCGGCAAAGTGGTCACCGGCGGTATCGTGACTGCGCAGGATTCCGGCTGGCTTCTAAGCTGGACGATCAACCGGCAGCCGCAGTTCCATTCCCAGCCGAAGGATCAGTGCCTGGTGTGGCTCTATGGGCTGTTCACCGATCGCCCCGGCGATTACGTCAAGAAGAACATGCGCGATTGCACCGGCAAGGAGATCTGCATGGAGTGGCTGTATCATCTTGGTGTTCCTGTGGATCAAATCGAGGAGCTGGCCTCCAACAGCGCCAGGACGATCCCCGTTATGATGCCCTTTGCCAGCGCGTATTTCATGCCGCGCTCCGCAGGCGACAGACCCGAGGTCGTGCCGGAGGGCGCTGTGAACTTCGCTTTCCTCGGCAACTTTGCGGAGGTTCCGAGAGATACCGTATTCACCACGGAGTATTCCATGCGCACGGCCATGGTCGCAGTCTATACGCTTATGAACGTGGATCGCGGTGTACCGGAGGTCTGGGGCAGTATCTACGATGTCCGTGATCTTCTGAAGGCGACGATCAGCATGCGGGACGGCGCCCCGCTCACTGAGATGAAGCTCGGCTTCAAGGAAAAGATCGCCGTGAACAAAGCCCTTGAGTTCATCAAGGGAACTGACGTGGAGAAGCTGCTGCGTGAATATCACGTGATCTGATCTCTCCCCTTTCCGGGGCTGGCCTTTATGTCAGCCCCGGCTTTTTTACGTATTTGTCCAGACAAATCAGCCCGGATGCACGAAAAGCAGACATCGTTTCCAGGATGCCCGTATGTTGCAAGGCAATCACTTGCTACAATCAGGCTGAGGAGAGGTGCTTATGAGTCGCAGACTTGAAAAAGCCCGCCATTACAGGCATCTGTTGCTGTGCCTTTTCTGGGTCGTTTACGGAATCGTATTCACACTGATTGAACGGTATCTGACTGCAGAGAGCTATTATCCGATGCACTGCGCTATGGATGATTGGATTCCCTTTTGTGAGTTGTTCATCATTCCCTATGCGTTCTGGTATTTTTATCTGTTAGGAGCGCACCTGTTCCTCCTGCGGTATGATGTCACGGCGTTCCGGAAAATGATGCTCTTTTTCATAATCACCTACGCATATGCGATCCTGTTCTGTGTTTTCTTCCCAAACTGTCAGGAACTGCGGCCGGAACACTTTGCACGGAACAACCTGCTGACACGGCTTACGGGACTCATTTATGCAGCAGACACGAATACAAATGTTTCCCCCTCCATGCACGTTCTGGGAACGTTGGCCGCGACGTTCGCTCTTTGGAACACCGACCGTTTTCAGACAAAGCAGGGACACGCGGCGCTTGCGGTCATTACGGTTCTCATCTGTGTTTCTACCGTTTTCGTCAAACAGCACTCGGTGTTGGATATCATAGCCGCCTTGCCGATCAGTGCTGTCGCTTGGCTGATTTGCTTCCGAAGAAAAGAGAGGCATTCCAAAAAGAAAAGAGAAAGGGGTGCTGTCGCATGGTTCGCAGCCTGAGGAAAATTCGCACAGCCGATACGGAAGATGCGGTTGTCCCGCAGGAATATACGATCCGAGTCGTCGGAGCCGCAGCCGGGGAGCTGTTCACGCTCTTTTCCCTGATGCATGCGATCTCCGGCAATGATGTGAAATCCATCCCTGTTTGCCTGCTCACCTTCGCTCTCGTCCTCCTTCCCAGCTTGGCCGAGCGGATTTTCCGCTGCCATATGAGAACAGAGGTCTATCTGCTGTGCATTTTGTATGTCCTTTGCTCCATGGCGGGGGACGCTTATCAAATGTATGATCGCGTGCAGCTTTGGGACAAATTGCTGCACACGACGGGCGGGGTGCTGTTTGCCATGTTCGGCGCTTATCTCCCCTGCCTGCTGAACAAGAAGGACAAAGCCGGCGTCCTGCTGTGTGCCGTGTTTGCCGTCTGTTTCTCTGTCACGATTTCCGCGCTGTGGGAATTCTATGAATTCGGCGTGGATCGGTTGATCGGATTGGATATGCAGCGCGACACTCTGCTGACTGCCATCGACTCCAGGCTGCTCAGCAGCGACCTGAACACCGTCGGAAGCATCTCCAATATTGAGAGCGTGACGGTCAACGGGATCGAGCTGGCAGGATACATCGACATCGGCCTGATCGACACCATGACGGACATGCTTGTAGAAACCCTGGGCACACTGCTGTATGCGGCTTTTTATCTGATTACCCAAGGCGAATACCCCGCCTTCCGTCCCGCTGAAAAGGAGAGGTTGCCTTGAATCGTCAGTGGTGAGCCGTCAGGAACATCGGTGGAATCGCGCTTTGGGGTGTTTTGATCATCTTTTGCGCGATGCATCGGAATGAAATGACGACGGATGGGGGATCGGAATGAATCTTTTTTTGTCATTGGCTTACCTCTTTTTTATCGGTTCCGTGCTGGGATGGGTTTTGGAACTTTTCTTCCGCAAGTTTTTCTCAGGCTCCAATCCGGAGCATAAGTGGATCAATCCCGGCTTCTGTACGGGTCCTTATGTGCCGCTATATGGTTTTGGCCTTTGCATTTTATTTCTTCTGGCGTCTCTTGGGGAACGCGCCGGGCTGGCAACCCGGATCGGAGGCACGGCGCTGCTTGTCCTTGCCATGGCGGCGTGTATGACTGGAATCGAATACCTTGCCGGTATCCTGAGTTTAAAAATGATGAAAGTCCGGCTGTGGGATTACTCAAAGCTCTGGGGAAATATCGATGGGCTTATTTGCCCGCTGTTTTCGCTGATCTGGGCTGTCATGGGCGCAGGTTACTATTTCCTGCTCCATTCACACATCCTGAACTTGTTGCATTGGTTGGAAAACAATTTGGCGTTTTCCTTTGTGATTGGGTTCTTCTTCGGCGTGTTTGTCATCGACGCGGCGTGTTCGATCCAATTTGCGACCCGTTTGAAGCGCTTTGCGAAGGAAAACGGAGTGGTTGTGAAATATGAGAATCTGAAATCGCATATTCACGCCGCACAGGAAGCTGCAGCGAACAAGGTTCACTTTTTCTTCGCGTTTCACTCTGAGCGCCCGCTCACTGAGCATTTGATCGAGGCGCATGAGGCGGTAGAGAAGATAAGAAGAAAGCGCTGCGCTTCGCCGGGAAACCATTCCCGCGAATGATTCAGACACATCGGCCCAAATGTACGGAAAACGGACATTGCCGGTCCAGTGCCCGTTTTCCGGGTGCCGGAACGACATTACAATGAACGTAGAAAGCGTGGTGAGCTGTTTTTGACAGAAGAAATCATGAAAGACATTCTCCTGCTCCGAAACGAGGGGGAAGTCGAGAAAATCATACTTCAAACGCTATCCGAGCAGGCGTATCGGGATTGGCTCCACGCGCATGCAGCGCCGTATTTTGAGCTCATGGCTTATTATCGCTGCGCCATGATGGAGGTGGAGACAAAATTCCGCGTTCTGAGCGAAGAGCGGACCCTGCGCTACGATTACAATCCCGTAGAAGCCGTAAAGACCAGGCTGAAACGCCCTGAGAGCATTGTTCGGAAAATGGACCGGTACGGCGTCCCGCTTACGGCGGACAACATAGATGCCACCCTGAATGATGTGGCCGGAGTCCGTGTGATCTGCTCCTTTATTTCCGATATATACAGCCTGGCCGACGCGCTGCTGAAGCAGGACGACGTCACTCTGATCCGAAAAAAGGACTATATCCAGCATCCGAAGGAAAACGGATACCGTAGTCTTCATCTGATCATTGAGATCCCAGTATTCCTGCACGACCAGAAACGGATGATGAAGGTCGAAGTGCAGCTGCGAACCACCGCTATGGACTGGTGGGCAAGCGCAGAGCACAAAATCCGATATAAAAAGGATCTGTCCGACGAACTGTTGGCAGAGATTGACCGTGAGCTGCTGGACGGCGCAAGGATCGGCGCGGAGCTGGATGAAAAGATGGCGCTGATTCACGCAAAAGTGACAACGAAAGGAATGGGGAAATGATGAATGATTCAAGAAAATACGAAGCCGGAGACATTCGAATGCGCTCCGTCACACCGATGCATATCGCAAAAATCGGTTATATTCTGCTGTCTGTTGTTTTTTGCATTGTCGGCGTCCTGTTTGTCGCCTGGTCCGACATCGGCACACAGGTGCTGAGTCGTGCACTTGGAATCGCCATGATTGTGTTTGGAGGAATCAAAATCGTCGGGTATTTTTCAAAGGACCTCTTTAGGCTTGCTTTTCAGTTTGACCTCGAACTCGGAATCATCTCCGCGGTTTTGGGAATCATCGTCTTGCTGAATCCTTTTGGGACAATCACTTTTATCTTTATCGCCATGGGGATCGCGATCCTTGCCGACGCGCTGTTCAAGATCCGAATCGCAATCGATGCAAAACGCTTTGGCATTGGCACCTGGTGGATGATCCTGTCCCTCGCTTTCCTGACGGCGATTGCCGGAGTGCTGCTGGTGTTCCGTCCCTGGGAAAGCGCAAACATTCTGACCGTCCTTCTCGGCATCTCTCTGCTCGCAGAGGGCGTCTTGAACCTCTGCGTGGCGGTCAGCACGGTAAAGATCGTAAAGCACCAGTACCCTGACGTCATAGACGCAGATTACATAGACGTCATAGACGTCGAAACGGAGGATCCAAGCAAATGAAGCTATCAAAAGCCATTGTCAAATACCGCATTCCGATCCTGATCCTGGCGGTCGTGCTTCTGATCCCGGCGACGATCGGGTATCTGAACACAAGAGTCAATTATGATATGCTCGACTATCTGCCCGCGGAGATGGACACCGTGATCGGGCAGAACGAGCTGCTGGAGGATTTCGGCAAGGGCGCTTTCTCCTTTATCATCGTTGAAAACATGCCGGAAAAGGATGTTGCGGTGCTGAAAGCGAAGATTGAGCAGGTGGACCACGTGGAGACCGTGCTCTGGTATGACACCTTTGTTGACCTTTCCGTGCCCATGGAACTGCTCCCCACAAAGCTGTATCGGGCGTTCAATACGGATAACGCCACGATGATGGCGGTGTTCTTCGACAGCTCCACCTCAGCGGACGTCACTATGGACGCGATCCGAGAGATACGTGCCATTGCCGGAAAGCAGTGCCATATTTCCGGCATGAGCGCACTCGTCACAGACCTGAAAGACCTCTGCGAGGAGCAGGAACCGATCTACGTCGGCCTCGCCGTTGCCTTTGCGCTCTGTGCCATGCTGCTGCTTCTGGATGGCTGGTTGGTCCCCTTGGTGTTTCTGGCCTCCATCGGGATCATGATCCTGCTCAATCTTGGAAGCAACTACTTCCTCGGCGAGATATCCTATATCACAAAGGCCATGGCAGCCGTGCTCCAGCTGGCTGTTACGATGGATTACAGTATTTTCCTCTGGCATAGCTACAACGAACAGCTGAAGTCCCATGACGATCATAAGGAGGCCATGGCAGCAGCTATCCACGAGACCTTCACCTCAGTCCTCGGCAGCTCGATCACAACGATTGCGGGCTTTATCGCACTCTGCTTTATGAGCTTTACCATGGGGCGGGATCTGGGCATCGTTATGGCAAAGGGCGTGCTGCTGGGCGTGATCGGCAGCGTCACCGTGCTGCCGGCCATGATCCTCATGCTTGATAAACCGCTGCAAAGAACAAAGCACAAATCGCTCATTCCAAATATGCACCGATTTGCCGGCGGTCTTGTGAGGCGTTTCCCGATTTTTCTCGTTATCTTCGTGCTGCTGATTCCGCCCGCGTTCTACGGTTATCAAAAAACAAACAGCGAGGTCTATTACGACATGGCCTCATGCCTGCCGGACGACATGGCGTTTGTGATTGCCAACACGAAGCTGCAGGAGGATTTTGATATCGCATCCACCCATATGCTGCTGGTCAGCGCGGACACACCTCAGAAAAACGTTCGCAGCATGATCCGAGAGATGGAGCAGGTGGACGGTGTAAAATATGTTCTCGGAATGGAATCAGTGGTTGGTTCCCTGGTTCCCAAGGAGATGATACCGGAAAAGCTGTCCTCTGTGCTGAAAAGCGAGCGCTGGGAGCTGTTGCTGATCAATTCGGAGTACCACGCCGCCTCCGATGCGGTAGGCGAGCAGATCGATGCGCTGAACGCCATCCTGAAGCGATATGATCCCGCAGGGATGCTGATCGGCGAGGCGCCCTGCATGAAGGATATGATCGAGACGACGGATCACGATTTTCAGGTGGTCAATCTGGTGTCCATCCTTGCGATCTTCATCATTATTGCAGTGGTGGAAAAGAGCGTTACGCTGCCCTTCATTCTGATTGCGGTCATTGAAACGGCCATCTTCATCAATCTCGGCCTTCCGCACTATCTCGGCCAAAGCCTGCCCTTCATTGCGCCGATCTGCATCAGCACGATCCAGTTGGGCGCCACGGTGGACTATGCAATCCTCATGACCACGCGCTACAAATCGGAGCGGCTTGGCGGGAGCGGAAAGCAGGAGGCGGTGAAAACGGCGCTTACCGCTTCGATCCCATCCATCATCGTATCCGGCATGGGGCTGTTTGCTGCCACCTTCGGCGTGGCGATCTATTCAGACGTGGATATCATCAGCTCCATGTGCATGCTGTTGGCCCGGGGCGCCGTGATCAGCGTTCTGATGGTGATCTTCACACTGCCCGCGCTGCTCCTGCTGTGCGACCGGATCATCTGCAAAACTACGGTCGGAATGGGCCATCTCTCTTAAATCATTTTTCTGTAAAGGAGCATTGAACAATGAATTGTAAGATGTTGAAGCATGTATCTATTCTGTTGTGTGTCTGTCTTCTGCTCGGAGCTGTGAGCGGGATCGTTTACGCCGTCTCCGGAGGCAACGGCGACGACGCACCGGAGACTGATCCGGCAATTGAGAGCAGCGTGCAGACGGACGAATTGAAAAAGGACGAGACGGTATACGTTCTGGCAGGTCCGGACGGCTCAGCAAAAAAGATCATCGTCAGCGACTGGATCTCCAACGCAATCGGGAGCAGTACTGTCGAGGACCTGTCTGATTTGCAGGATATAGAGGTCATAAACGGTGACGCCGGATATACAGAGGGCGGAGACAACACAAAAGTATGGGACGCGCAGGGAAATGACATCTATTATCAGGGGAATATTGAAAAAGAGCTGCCAATTGCCATGTCAGTCAGCTACAAGCTGGACGGTCAGTCTGTCACGCCGGAGGAGCTGGCGGGAAAGGATGGAAAGGTCACCATTCGATTCGATTATGAGAACAGGCAGTACGAAATGGTCGAAATCAATGGCAAACGTGAGCAAATCTACGTCCCCTTCGTCGTACTTACCGGGATGATCCTGGACAATTCCACGTTCAGGAATATAGAGATTTCCGGCGGAAGGATCGTAAACGACGGAGACAGAACGGTCGTCGTCGGGTTTGCCCTTCCGGGCATGCAGGATAATCTCAGCCTTGATACGGACCGGCTTGAGATACCGGATTATATTGAAATCACAGCGGACGCGACGGACTTCACGCTTGGCATGACGTTAACGATTGTCACAAATAAATTGTTTAGCGATTTGGATTCCGAAGAGCTTTCTCTTGGCGAGATGGGGGAGTCGCTCGATGAGTTGACAGACGCGATGGATCAGCTGATCGACGGATCTTCTCAGCTTTACGACGGGCTTGATACGCTCTTGGAAAAATCCGGAGCGCTCGTCGACGGAATCAATCAGCTCTCTGACGGCGCAATGCAACTAAAAAGCGGAGCTTCGGATCTGGACGCCGGCGCAGCGCAGCTCCAAGCCGGCGCGCAGCAGCTTTACGCCGGACTCCAGACGTTGGATGCCAACAGCGCCGCGTTGAATCAAGGAGCCAGGCAAGTTTTTGAGACGCTGCTCGCAACGGCGCAAACACAGCTGACTGAGGCCGGTATCGACATCCCCGCCATGACACCGGAGAACTACGCGGAGGTTCTGAACGGCGTGATCGCGTCGCTGGATGAATCCGCCGTCTATGCCCAGGCCCTTGAGGCCGTTACCTCGGCGGTAGAGGAACAGCGGGATTACATAGAAGCGCAGGTGACTGTCGCCGTTCAGTCTGAGGTGGAGACCGGAGTCACCGAAGCTGTCAGAGCGGAAATCGAAGCAAGAGTGACCGGTGCTGTCAAAGAGCAGATCCGACCGCAGGTGGAAGCAGCAGTCCGGCAGAGCGTTTCCGAACAGATCATTCTGGCTGCCACCGGAATGGATCCGGTCGCCTATGAGGCGGCAATTGCGGGCGGTCTCGTGGATGAGGAAACGCAGGCGGCGATCCAAACGGCCATTGAAGAAAAAATGGCCAGTGACGAGGTCCTGCAGATAATCAATGTCAAAATTGACGAACAGCTTGCCTCCGATCAGGTGAGGTCTGTCATTTCCGCAAATACAGATGCTCAAATGGATACCGACGACGTAAAGGCACTGATTTTGGCAACCATCACTGAAAAGATGAGCTCGGATGAGATTACCGCGCTGATTGCACAGAATGTTGAAGCTCAGGTGCAAAAGGCCATTTCGGAGAATATGGCAAGTGAGGCGGTTCAGTCGCAGCTGGCAGCGGCTTCGGAGGGGGCGCAGCGGATCATCTCGCTCAAAACCTCTCTGGATCAGTATAACGCTTTCTATATGGGGCTTGTCAGTTATACCTCCGGTGTTTCTCAGGCGGCCTCCGGAGCAGGCGAGCTGAAGGATGGAATTGGCAGCTTGAAAACAGGCAGCGAACAGCTTCTCACAGGTGCAGACGCACTTTACGCCGGTTCACTCACACTGCAAAGCGGCGCCGGGGCGCTGATTGACGGCATTACGCAGCTCCGTAACGGCGCGCAGGAACTCTCCGACGGGCTGAAGGAGTTCAACGAAAAGGGGATTCAAAAACTGGTCGAGGCTGTGGATGGCGATCTGGAGGGCCTGCTGGACCGCCTGAATGCTGTCAGAGACGTGTCCCGCAGCTACAGGAATTTCTCCGGCATTTCTGATGAGATGGACGGACAGGTCAAATTCATTTATCGCACGGAAGAAATCGGTCAATAACGGGAATAACCAAACAGATAAAAACGGGAGGATAAAGCTATGACAAATGTAATTCACACCGCAGAACGGAAGGCCTTTCAGCTCGCACTGGACAGAGTGGTGCACAAAGCAAAGGAAGGGAACGCCGCAGAGGTAGCGGATAGTCTCATCAACCTGATTCAGAAGATCCTGGGTGATACATGGAAGGAGGAGACCTACGCGCAGCTTCACCAGATCGCCGGAGATCCGAACAGCAAATGGGCTCGTTACGCAGACCGGGTGATCAAGGAGACGGACTCCAATATCCTAACAACATTTCTTTTGAACGCTGCCTATGAGGGCGGCTTCCGGGGCTACAAGACGGCGCAGGAGGCCTCTGAGGAGCTTGGCTGCAATGTGCCGTGGATCGTGCTGATGGACCCCACCAGCGCCTGCAACATGCACTGCACCGGCTGCTGGGCGGCGGAGTACGGACACAAGCAAAGCCTTTCCTATGAGGTGATGGACAAGGTGCTGACGGAGGGAAAGCCTCTGGGTCTGCATGCCTGCCTGTTTACCGGCGGCGAACCGCTGATTCGCAAGGACGACATCTTCAAGCTCTGTGACAAGCATCGCGACGTGGCGTTCCACGCCTTTACGAATGGGACGCTCATCGACGATGACTTCTGCAAGGAGATGCTCCGGGTCGGAAACTTCTTTGTTTCCGTCAGTCTGGAGGGCTTCTCTGAGGCAAACGATTCCCGGCGCGGGGACGGCCACTTTGCCAGCGCGATACGCGCCATGGAGCTGATGCATTCCTACCACATTCCCTTCGGCGTATCGATCTGCTATACCAGCCGGAACTACAAAGATGTAACCAGCGACGAGTTCCTGGATATGCTCATTGAAAAAGGCTGTTATTTCGCATGGTATTTCCACTATATGCCCGTAGGGATGAACGCCTCCACAGAGCTGCTTTTGACGCCGGAGCAGCGGCTGTATATGAAGGATCGGGTCCGGGAGATCCGTGGGCTGGAGGGCGGCAAGGAGCTCTTTGCCATTGACTTCCAGAATGACGGCGAGTTCGTCGGCGGCTGCGTGGCGGGCGGAAAATACTACTGCCACATCAATGCCGCAGGCGACGTGGAGCCCTGCGTTTTCATCCACTACTCCGGGGCGAACATCAATGAAATGTCCTTCCTGGACTGCCTGCGTCAGCCGATCTTCATGAAATACCGGGAGGGTCAGCCCTTCAACGAAAATCACCTCCGTCCCTGCCCCATGCTGGAGAACCCGGAGAAGCTGCGACAGATCGTGGCCGAAACCGGCGCAAGGTCCACGGACCTGGAGGCGCCGGAAAGCGCCGACCATCTCTGCGACAAATGCGTCTCCTATGCGTCGTGCTGGCAGCCGCACGCGGACCGGGTCTGGGCGGAGACGCATCCATAATGAGGACAGTATGATAGAGAAAGAAATCCCGCCCATCCGGACAAGGTGGCGGATCGGATTGCCGGCGCCATCGTGGATCTGGCGTATCAAAAGGAAACGGAGCCCAAAATCGCCGTAGAAGTGTTGATCGGCCACGGTGTCTGTCACATCATTTTCAAAAGCAAGAAAGCCTATGGATGTAGCAGAACGGAAGGCCTATATCGTCGGAAGCGGACTTGTCGGTCTTTCGGCGGCAGTGTTTCTGATCCGTGACGGACAGATGCCGGGAGAGAACATTTCGATTTTTGAAGAACTCCCTCTGCCGGGCGGGGGCTGCGACGGTATCAAAGATGAGCGTCTGGGCTATATCATTCGCGGGGCAGAGAAATGGAAAACCATTTTGAGTATCTTTGGGATTTGTACCGTTCTATACCGTCATTGAATAATCCCGGTCAGTCCGTTCTTGACGAGTTCTACTATCTCAATATGGATGACCCCAGCAGTTCGCCGGTAACATAAGCGAAATACTCCTTGTACAAATCGCCGGATTTGTGCGAGGGGTATATTTCGCTCTGCGAGGCATAAAGAGTGCTACGAGCTAACGCTCTAAAAAATGCTGACGCATGTTTAAGCATCTATTATCAAATGGCGAGACTTTGAAACGCGAAGTGATTAAAAAGAAACTTTTCCCTGTTTCCGACCTATAAGGGCACAAACAAGGGAAAACGGAGCTTTTTATGGCAGCAGACCTGCGAGAAATACAGGACAATCAGCATATATAAAACTCATTACCTTTCTCCTTTGCATCACATCATATGCCCTCGCATCTTCTCCAGCGTTTTCTTGCACGCCTTTTCCACTGTATCCGGCGAGGATAGCCCATACTGCAACATGAGATCCGTATAGGTCCACTTCTTCAGCGGCTTGCCGTCCTTGTCTACCGTGCTGAAACACTCCGGACAGAAGCCAAGATGTTTGGAGAGTATATCCCGTTCCCGGTAGTCCAGCGATTGAAACGCCTCATACAGATTGGCGGCCTGCTCGTCCCGGAAGAACATGGCGCCGGGCTCGCTGCTGTGGTCACTGGTAACGTCTTCTGCCCCTTCCTCGCCGTCTTCGTCCTCATATGTGCGGTAGAAGTCTGTAAACTGCATGTTTTGCAGTCCGCCCCGGAGCATTTCACGCACACGCTCCGGCTTACGCTTGATCTTCTCAGCAATCAAGTTGACCGTTTCATCGTCGGTCTTGTAATCACGCTCTGCGTAGAGCCGCATAGCCGTCCGCAGCAGATAGTACTCCGTGTCCGTCGGCACGGTAAAGCCCGTCCGCATGGTGCGGATATAGTCATCCACGGCCCGTTTGATCTCATACCTCGCGTATGGGACAAACGGGCCTTTTTGTTTTATATAGCCCTGCAGCGCCTGTAGCAGCCCATAAATGCAGGCGCTTTTGATGTCCGCGAAATGCCCCTGCATGGCATACTCCTGCACATAACCCATAGATAAATCATTCAGCCTGGGCTCGTAATAATGCAGAAATGCGGCTAGCCACGACTCCTCTCCGGAATCCAGATATAGCTCAATATACTCCTGCAAAGGTTTCTTCTCCGGGGCTGGCTGCAGGCGATAACGGTACAGCTCTTCCTCCCATTCCTTCACCGCTATCGCCTCCCTTCGTGATGATTACCGCTGTTCCGTGTCGTGATAGAGCTTCACGCGCTCCAAATCCTTCTCATACTGCGTGACCGCATAATCGTGGTCGGACTGCGCCCGCTGCTTATGCTCCTTCGCCAGCTTCTGCGCATTGGCGGCAAAGTCCCTCGTAATCGTACCCCGGCTGGCTTCGGAGCGGATCGCGGCGCAGCGGCGTTTATAGATATCCGTGATCGGGTCGTTCTCCGCCCGCTCCTTGCGGTGGATATACGCACCGTAAGCCCGACAGCTCAAGGGCTGTTTCCGTACCACATAGGGCGACATCCCGGAGCAGTATACCGTCCTCCGTGCGCTCTGCATCAGGAAGTACTTGCCGCAAATCGGGCAGCGGCGGGGATAGTGCCCGCAATGCAGGCCTTCAAAGAAGTCCGTCAGCAGAAAGCTGTAATAACGGTCAAAGCACAGCCGCCGCGCCACCGTGGCATCCGTGCTGGCCCGATTCTTTTTCAGCCCGGTATACTCCACCGTCAGCGGCAGCGGCGCCGCGCTGAACACCTCCAGCGCGATGGGCAGCAGGTGCTTTTCATCGAAGCGTGCTGCTTCATCCAAGCGGGAAACAAAGGCTTTGAATTGTGCCTGTGCCCGGATCAGATCGTCCGCGAGAGCATCGGAGAAGCGTAGCGCCGCCTGCACCTCGGAAATGAGGGCTTCCATTTCAACGGCATTCTTTTTGTCGATCTTCCACTCTTGTGTTCCGACGGAAATCTCGTCTTGGTCGATCATGCTGATGGCTGCGCGACTGCGGAAATACGCACAGATGCGCTCACCGTTCGCTTGCGTAAACAGAACAGCAATTTGATCCCGAATCGCCTCGGCGTCTACAACGTCGAATGGAGGAAGCGTAGGCAGCACTTTCATGATCTCTGCCATGTTGCGCCCGGTCTTTTCGTATTCCGCAATATTGAGATACCCATAGCGGAGTTGGTCAAGGATATGATAGCAGACCGCATCCCGGAATACGGTGATCCGCGCGGCGGTGTCGTTCATATAGTACTGATTCAGAAATTGCACCACGAAGTAACCTGCGGGATGCTTCTTACCGCCAAGATATACGCAGCCATCGCGGTAATCCGCCATCAGAATACCGGCTGAAAAGGAAAAGCCCATCCTGCCACGCTCCCATTCTCTCATATTTGCAGTCCCAAAAACCGGACTGAAAAGTTTTTTCAGAAAACCTCAAATGTTTCTCGTCGCTTCATCGTTATGTTTTACAGATTATACACAAAAAAGCCGCTTAAATCAATCATTTTCCGCTGTTGCGCTTTTACATTTAGTCTTGTTGCTTGATTCCATGAGAAAACCAATTTCCGACGTATTAACTTAGTAGAGGCACGCGAAAAGACCGCTGGGAGCTTTCCCGGCGGCTTTCTGATGCCCAAAGATACGAAGGGAGGAATTCAATGACCTGGAGGATCAAGGAAGTGCAGGTCAGCCGTGTGCAGGAGCTGGCGCGGAGTTGCTGCTGCAACTGCTTGGACGGGTACTGCCTGCTGCTGGACGACGGCGAACCGCAGGCCTGCGTGCAGCTGATTTGTACGCAGGCGATCTACTGTCGCTATTTCCGGAAAGTAGTGCTACCTGCTGACAAGGCGCTGTACCGGGAAATCATGGACCAGAACGCGAACGGACACTAAAACCAACCCGGTCCTACATTTTAGGACCAACCACAAAAACGAATGGAGGAATCATAATGAAAGACATGAACGGAATCAAGATCATCGGCGTAGATCATGGCTACGGCAACATCAAGACCGCCAACTGCTGCTTCCCGACCGGAATCGCGGGCTACGATGCCGAGCCACTCTTTACCGCAGATATGCTGGTCTATGATGATCGGTATTACCTGATCGGAGAGGGGCACAAGGAGTTCTTAGCTGAAAAGACGATGGACGACGACTATTATCTGTTGACCTTGGTGGCAGTTGCTAGAGAGCTGGCACTGGAGGAGCTGACAGAAGCCAGCGTGTTTTTGGTGGTCGGCCTGCCCCTGACCTGGACGGCCTCGCAGAAGTCGGAATTCACCGCCTATCTCAGCCGGAAGGAGGAAGTCTGCTTTACCTACAGGAAGGTGGACTACCGCGTCCGCATCGCCGGCGTCAAGGTCTACCCGCAGGGCTATGCGGCGGTGGCGCAGCTGAAAAGCCAGATGAAAGGCGTCTGCCTGGTGGCCGACATCGGAAACGGCACGATGAACGTGCTGTATATCGTGAACGGCAGGCCGCAGACCACCCGGATGTACACGGAAAAGTTCGGGACCTATCAATGCACGCTGGCGGCGCGGGAGGAATTTATGCGGCGAACGCGCCGGGAACTGAACGATGCCATTATCGATGAGGTGCTCCGTACCGGGACGGCAGACATCCGGGAAGAGGATCTGGGCATCATCCGCGCCTCTGCGGTGGAATATGTGGAAGGTATCTTCCGCCGTCTCCGGGAGCATGGCTACGATGAAAACACCATGACGCT
>Ga0208297_1001680_pt1 | contig 17798 bp, 13 predicted proteins | sample LMS_cellobiose_e_FD_187367 | JGI IMG/M metagenome (GOLD analysis project Ga0208297, IMG submission 187367) | Rumen-fistulated moose microbial communities from Alaska, USA - LMS_cellobiose_enrichment (SPAdes) (version 2) | ecosystem: Host-associated > Mammals > Digestive system > Stomach > Rumen... | reverse complement strand
GCATCCACTCTTCCAGTTTTTCATAACCTTCTGCAGTGTTGCTGAATTTAAGCAGCTTGGACAGCTCTATCCCCCTGAAATCAAAAGCTCTTGCATAATGGGTTTCCTTAGCTACATCAATACCTACTACCAGGGTTGAAAATTTGATTTGCGAAATCTTCTCGTTTTGTGTACCTTTCATATAGGGACGCCTCCTCAACTTTGAATTTGTGCCTAATTTGGGGTGTTTTTAGCACATTTTCATTGTAGAGACCGGCGTCTCTTTTTTCAAAGACCCTTCTTAATCATTACAGGAATGCTCCTGTAATGCTTCCATAGGCCCGCTATGATTTACGTTATCATTGATTTTGAAAAGACAGTTCCGCTCATCGCCATTACTGTGAAAATAGGTTCTCACTGCATAATCGCCCTAAAGGACTCCCGATGTTCGCTATCGCTCACGATTAAGGTTGCGAGCGCGTAGCGACGTGGCAATCTCATTTCAAAGACCGTTTTCATTCATCCTGGTTTGCACCCCAGGTGACAATTACGAGCACGTAGCGCGTGGCAATCTCTTTGTCTACGGCAGCGAAATTATTTAGCTCCCGCTCCATCTTCCATATCCCTACGTTTTATGACTCTGGCCGGTACCCCAACCGCTACACTATAATCAGGTATATCATTTATTACCGTGGCTCCCGCTCCGATAATACTCCACTTGCCGATATTAGTACGATTAATTACACAGGAGTTTAGTCCAAAATAACAACCTTCCCCTACATTAATCTCTCCAGCAAGGTTAGATCCGGGCATAAGACTCACAAAATCCTCCAGCACTGTATCATGCCCTATAAAGCAATTTGGGTTGACTATACTAGCCTGGCCCAGGGTAATGTTAGTAGTAATAACCGCACCAGAACAAATAATGGATCCAGTTCCGACTTGGACAAAATCAGACATGCTAATTGAAGGGTGAATTAAAGTAGCAATGTTTATCCCGTGAGTATGCAGCCGTTGGGTTATTGCTTTCCGAGCCTGTGAATCAGCAATAGCCACTACTGCCCAAGGATGTGAGGGTAATTCAAAGAAGTAATCTTGAGTACCTAGCACAGGATATCCTTCAGGAGTTTGTCCTTGAACACGATCATCTATAAAACCAATAAAATCCCATTCCCTTTTCTGGCGATTAATATCAGCCACCAGCCAGGCTGCTTCTCTGCCCAGCCCCCCAGCACCAATTATAACTAGTGGCTTCAACTTTTCAGCCATACTGAAGTCTCCTTATCATATTTCATTCGTTTTTTTATTATCATCTGTAGCGGCAGCTTGTAAGATTCCCTGCTCTATTTCATATAAATTACCCATAAACTCGGGCATAGTAGCCTCACCCACAGCGCTAATGCCTTCCCTTGTAAATACTTTCACTAATGTCATAAATAGTATTTTCACATCTAACCAAAATGAACAGTTATCCACATACCATACATCTAGGACAAATTTTTCTTCCCAGGTAATTGCATTACGTCCATTAATCTGAGCCCACCCGGTAATACCCGGCTTAACTTCATGTCGCCTGGCCTGTTCTGGTGTATACCGTTCCAAGTACTGCATTAGCAGAGGACGAGGCCCTACCAAACTCATATCACCTTTTATTACATTAAATAATTCAGGCAGTTCATCCAGACTAGTACTGCGCAAAAACTTCCCCAAACGGGTAAGACGTAACTCATCTGGAAGAAGGTTTCCCTGTTCATCTGTTTCATCAGTCATAGTGCGGAATTTATACATATAAAAGGGCTTACCATTAAGCCCTGGTCGCATCTGTTTAAATATAACCGGTGTGCCCATTCGTACCCAAATTGCTATTGCTGTAATTACAAAAAAAGGAGATAGGACTATTAGCCCGATTCCTGCTCCAACTATGTCAATACAACGTTTTACAAATGGGTACATGCACTCCCCTCCGAACTCAATTACCACCTGAAGAACAGGCCACGATGAATGAAAATCTTAAGCCTGTCATCGCGAGGAGCGAAGCGACGCAGCGATCTCTAAACTCAAACCGTAGATAGGCATCGAAATTGCCACGACCCCTTCGGAGTCTCGCAATGACATGTAAGGAAACATTTTCACAGCAATTACTTTTAAAAAGATAAACCCGTTGGACCTTCATTGCTAGAACAACTCCATAATTTTAGTGTAATACCTCAGAGCTATATTTTTATAGCTGTGGTTTTCTTCAACCCACTTTTTACCCCTGGAACCATAGAGATTTCTTTCATCAGGACTCATATTCTTAAAATAGTAAATTGCTTTAACTATAGCATCTGGATCACCAGTCGGTATAAAAATACCAGCGTTCGCTTCATTGAGCATTGATGGATAGCCTGAATAAGAAGCGACAATAGGTTTACCCGCCATCATATAATCGATTAACTTATTCAGGGACTGTCCATACTTCCATACCTTGGAATCGGGTGTGGAAAAATAAAGCAGATCACATTTGCTCAAGAAATATGGTATATCATTTTGCCTTATTTTAGGGCCAATTTTGACATTTGGTAATCCCGATAATCTTTTTATATAGGTTGATTTTAAATCCCCATCCCCAACCATAACAAAATAAATATCCTTTTCTGCTGACAATTTTTCGATAGCTTCTATGAATGGGTCAAGAGCATTTGTTATACCCATACTGCCCGCATATCCAACAACAAACTGATTATTATCAGGAAATAAAGAGTCGATAGAATCACTAGGTATTATTTCATTAGACCATATCTCTGGAATACCTATAGGCGAGTGAAAAACTTCCTTTTCGTCACTGATAACTTCCCGCACATGCTCCTTCAGGTTTGGCATTGTTCCAACAATCAAATCTGCTTTTTTATAACCGATTTTTTCAAGAAATCCCATTAGTAGTACCATAGGATTCCACTTATTAACTCCAAATTCTTCTACAAGGTAAAGTGGATAAATATCTCTAATCTCCAAAACTAGTTTGCAATTATAGATCTTCTTAAGAAAAATTCCATACAAAATAGTGAATAGGGATAAAGAAGACACGATTACAACATCTGGCTTCTTCAACTTTGACCGATCAAGCCTAAACAACTTATACTCAAAATCAAACCAACTGATAAACCTTTTTAGGGATGCACTTTGGGAGTATTTATAGGTATTAATCCATATATGTGATAGATCGTCATACTTCTCAAAATTGTAAATCTTACCTGTGTGGGGGTATTTAGCTAAATGGTTTGCATCAGAACTAATTAACAATACATTAAGCCCCATGTTAGAAAACTCTTTTACAATATAAAATAATCTCGCTCCCACTCCATATTGCGGTGGAGAAGCGTATTTTGAAATACACCATATCACTATTTTCTTTTTCATTATTTAATCCTTTATGATTTTTAGTATTGTAATAAATACAGAGGCTCTCTTTATCTTTTTAGTTTATTCATCCATTGAATAAAGCTTCGGAATAGCATTTATTACTTTAATTACTGCTGAAAAATCCATATTCAGTGTATCCAAATACCAGCGAATATTGGGATAACGAGGTCTATTTTCATCCTTTACAAGTTCAAGGGCTTCTTCCCGAGTTATCTGACCTTCACGAATCTGATTGCTCCGAAAAGTATCATGTTCTGTAAAACCGGCGACAGTATAATAAATATAGTTATAAAAGGCCGCTGTACCATCACCAATACGCCACGTAGCATTAGTGTCAGGTGCACACTCCCAATCATACTGACGTAAAGTTTCCTCAATTATTTTTTCATCCCATTGCCAATAATCAAAAACATGATAGTAATCCTCTTTCTTTGCAAAACTACGATAGTATTCACCAGATAGAGTATCCCAAAGAGAACTATTAAAATAACCCGGACTTTGCAACATCGCTTTAAACCTTAGATAATGATAATTTAATTGACTACGAAGACCAGACATGTAGACCCTTTTAGCTTCAAAATCTGGTTTTACTCCTAAAAATCCAGCCTTGAAATGAGTTACCTCAAGAGGATTAACTCCCCACAAATTTAAACTTATACCTGTTTGTTTTTTTACTGTTTCCACATATTTGAAAAAGTGTTTGTCTCCAGCTGTTAAAATACTAATCATTCCTAGATGCGGTGACTTAAGCCAGGCCTTTAAATTTTTTGCAATGTTCTGGCGTTTTTTAGATATGTCCGCAGCAATAATAATGTTTTCTACACCGAGTTTGGAACACATCCGACTGATATTCCTTCGCCCTAGATCAGTAACCATCCCCCAATCATATGTAAAAGCAATGGGAGTCATCCTTAACTCATTGACAATCAGGTGCAAAGCATATGAACTGTCCCTGCCACCTGAAAACGGGACTATACAATCGGGTCCATTTTTACGTCTATAGTGTTCAACTAGCTCGAATAACTCCTCCTTAGGCTTCGGAATATTACGCGGTTTATAATTATGGCAGTAATTACAGACACCATCCTCATCAAACGAAATGAAAGGCATAGTCTCTGGCAAAATACATTTTGTACAACGCTTTAATTCTGGCTGAGGATATTGAAGCATCGCCTCTTCAGCAGCATTATATTTTAATTTAGGAATAAGATTTACTTTTCTTCGCCGGTCATCGGTTATCGCTATCGTCTCTGCTTTAGGAATATCAATCAACAAACCTTCTCGCCATATTTGCTGGATATCTTCACAAGCAATCCTTTCCAGAGGATAACGTTCAGAGGCAAAATATATATCTGATTCATTTTTACCAACATAAAGGCTGCCATTATTCGAAAATAACAACACTTTACCCAATCTGGGAATTGCTAAGGCTGCGGCTACAGTACCTTCGCAAGTTGATAAGATTTTTTCAGGTAGCTCAACTAAATCTCCGCCTTCATCAAGATGTTTTATCGCTATAGCAATAATCGCTTCAGAATCAATTTGAAAATGTCGTTTAAGATCAATCGATTTCCATATTGCCTGCTCATTTACGATTATCCCGTTATGAAGAACAAAAATCCCATCACGTACCACTGGCTGATTGTCAAGAAGTCCATTGGTAATTAGGCGGCTATGCCCCATAACCGCGTTTGAACCAGACCATTTCCCTTTTTTTAATAGCTGCGTAATATCATAATCGGCGCGTTCAATCTTGTACTCATTTCCATGATAGTAAACTAAACCGCTTGAATCAGAACCTCTTTGGCGACTGTGCATAGCAAGGATACGAAGGTTTTTTTCATCAACTGCTCTATCAGATACTGCACCAAATATACCGCACATATAAATTACTCCTCTTCCCCAATATCGATATAATTCTTATAGCGTTGAAAACCTTTGTTAGTATTTTAAGATTATAGACGAAAAGTAGTAAATAACGGTTTATTATATAGATTGGTTGCCACAACTATTGTAGCATTCTATAAGGTTCTTGGCCTGATTTTCCCAGTTGAACTTTTCAATAATTGCTTTATGACCATTTTTTCGTAGTTCATCCGCATATTCTTTATCGTTCCTAATCTTGTTTATTGCATCACATATTGCATCAATATCAAGAGGATCTACACAAATACCACAATTATGCCCTTCAACTATATCCTTGTAAATAGGGAAGTTTGATGCTATAACAGGAATCCCAGCAGCCATATATTCAAACATTTTTATTGGATATGCCATTGCATCATTGGGTGTGTTAAGAAGGGTAACAAAACCCATGCTTGAATTGCATAGTATTTCAGCAATATCTGCTCTTCCTACAAAGCCCAGATACTTAACATTGCCGAATTGACCTAGTATTTCCTGTTCTAATCCTTTTGAATTAAATGTCCCACAAAGATTAAGGCTTAGGCCTACTTTATTTGTTGCCTCAGCAATCTGTCTTATACCTCTAGTATTTGTTAGATCTCCAACATAACATCCAGGATTACTATTTGAATAATTCTCACCTGAGTAATTTATCTCCTCAATAGACGGAAAATTACATATCTCCCAAACAGAGTTATTCAACTTTTGAAATCTTTCCTTGAGGTAAGGAACAGGAACAATAATCGCATCGTATTTTCTAGCACATCTATTTTCATATAATTCAAATACTCTGGATAGGACTCCTCTTAAGAATGGCGGTATCCACTCTTTAGCAAGAATTTGTCTTGGTACATCTTCGTGCGCATCATAGATAACGCAGAACCCACATTTCTTTAGTCTGATCCCCAAACCCAACAGCTCAGGGTCATGAAAATGATAAATGTCAGCCTTCAAATTTCTAGCTTTTTCGTATATCCTTCTCTTAGCAACTCTAGATAGTATTCTTAACATTCTATTTTTAGATGGGCTTTTTATCGATAAAATTTTCACTCCATTAATTACCTCATCATCTTCATTATCATTTACTATAAGGAAAACTTCGTTTCCTGCTCTAGAGGCAGATAAACACTCTTTCCAAAAAATACGTACGTCATATCTTGGATGAACCGTTGTAATGTGGCATATTTTCATAATATCCCCCTCTTTAATATTCAATATGAACTGAGGTTATGTGGCAAATATGATTCATGAAGCGCTCCTGCTTTCGTATTATTTAATAGTAAATCTGGCTTTTGGCCCAGGAGCAACAGAATCAAACATCCTATAAAAATACCATGCGTTAGTATAGCAGTAGTTAAATCAGCACTAGTAAACAGGCTGAAAAATGGTACCGTCAAAATACTAATTCCTAACCATTTAGGCATTCGTTTTCCTACTAGACTGTCTGCTATCCATAGTAACAAACCTACAATAATTGAAAAGATCCACATGCCTAAATAGCCAAAATGCATATAGCCTGTAGCTAAAAAGCCGTTGTTACAATTTGTATCAGGGTTTCCCAGTAAATACAAACTCACCATGTTTGTATATTTGTATTCAAAGGGATAATTAATCAAAGATGATAAAACACTATTTGACATATACACGTGGCCGATATCCGAAAATAACTCATAATATGCAAAATTTAATTGAGCAGGAACAAAGAAAACCCTTCTGACGAAATATGATGCTGGCAAAATATTATCAAAAATTAGATAAATGCAGGATGTTAGAATTACAACTCCTATTAAGCCCCAAGTCATATATTTAAAAGCATCTTTTTTCCTAACAATAAAGTAAACAGCTAAAATGAGAAAGGGATAAAACAAGACGGATTTATGGGAACTAATTGCAAAAAATAAGACTTGTAATGCTATGAAGATTAATAATAAACTGTATTTTTTCAGCCAAAGAGACCAAGCAATCAGAGCAGGATTTATAACACTGTAAACCCATGAATTAAAATAGCCCCATGCGCCTACATCAATAAGTGAGCTAACTTCGGGACGATACTCATATACTTTCTCTAAATTTAAATTAAAGTGGCTCAACCCCCCTTTTGTTATCATGGAAATTGCTACGGCTACTACCATAATAAGCAGAAAGAATATACCTACAGTACGCCCTTCTTTAAGAGTTCCGATTCTAATAACCGGTAATTTGCTGGTCAGTACTACACAAAAAAATCCAATCATAATTGCGTACATAAATATACGGCTACCGGAATGCATAGCATAAAAAGACAAAGTCGGTATGATAGAAGCCATGGCAAACATCCATATAAAAAAATGTGATGCTCTACTAATATTTGAGGGGATAGCCATCCCAATGAGAATTATCATTAGATAAGATTCTATTACAGCCACGAAACTTAATGAAGTCGTAAACCCTAAATATGAAAACATTGGAGACACCACATATACATATGCTAAGTCAAGACTTAACCTGAATAACAATAGCAATAATATTTTCTTTAAGGTTGATTTGCTTAAAGTAATTCCAACTTGACTCATAATTAATCCTTTAAAGAGAACTTAAATGTTTTCTGCCAAAATACTAATCAATTCTAGATATCCGTTAACATACGGGGCCGAGCCTTCAATAAGATGGTGCCGTTCCCGGCTAGTTCCAGGGCCAACATATAATTGTATGGCATCATCCGAAAGCGGAAACTGTCTGGATATATCGTTATAAATAGTATTAAGAAAATCACCTGGAAGGAAGGTCCACCATCCCAAAAGCATAGTACCTGATAGTTCATATGGGCCATATCCATTATTTGGTCCCTGGGTTGAATAATTCCATCTGTAGACACCGTTATTACCATCCAGAAAGTTGGTAGTTCTATAAAATGGTATTTCACCGCTGGGTGCCAATAGTACTATGTCTGTAAATTGTATAGTTAAGCCCTCCCGAAGCTTATTATAATAATTGTGCTCATTACTACCTGGAGTATAAGCTTCTGCTAAGCTTTTCAGCCAGAGTGGGAACCTGTGGCTATGACTTGTATCCATAGCAATATTATTTATAGTTTTTGAGGGGAGATTAGGAGCTTTTTGAGCATTTCCCACATAGGCATAATCCGGATGCTCACTCCATACCCCCGGTTGAAAAAGCCATCCGCCATTTTCAGTGGGGATTACTTCCTTAGTAAATACTTGATAGGCAATGTCCAAGATATCCGCTAGAATGCTTCGTTTATCTATATCTTTGTCTTGATAATAATGTGACAAGTCAGCCGCAATAGCAAAGGTAAATAACTCTTCGTCAATTATTGCACGATAATAACTTTTGTCAGGCCTTTGCGTATTTAACTTCCATAGAAGCCTTTCTTTCATATTAGGAAAGTCACTTTGATCCCATTGCCAGGCTGGTTCATGGTTCCATATATTGATTATTCGATTATATAAATAATCAGGTAATCCTTCAGGAATCATATCGGACTGGCCAGATTCATTAGCTAGAACAATAAATCTGCTTATTAAATAGTAATAATGTAACTGATCTAAACGAACTTCTGCGATATGATCTTGATTGTCCATAAAATAAGCAAACTGATATGCAAACTGCTGCTGCCATTCGTTATTATTCATTATGAAGGCTGCATGCAGGGGAATCATTAAATAATGGCCTGCATCATAGATATTTTGTTCGGTCCATAATTCATCCTGTAGATGCAGGCCTACGGTTTCATCCCAGAGTGCTTCTATGGATCTCTTAGTATATCCAGGTTTCAGCGTCTCCATAATTATATTGTAAGTTGAAGGAGGAATTAACATTTTCTCATCTAATATTACGTTACTTTTATCAAATTCTATTCTTCCGTCATCTATTTTGCCAACACTCGAATTAGCAGGCAATATCACACTATGATAATCATTAAAAACTATGGCACAATGTTTTTTTACGTCCCACTCTACCTTGAAACCCATTGTTTCGAAGGCATCCCTTACTTGAATATAGTACCTCCTCATACTATCTGATTCTCTGAAAGACTTGGTTTTTCCGTAATTTAGGTAATCTTTGTCGTAATCATAATCGCATAAGCGCAACCTATGGTTTATATTACTCTCTTTATAAGATTTTAAGCCTTCTGTAACGTAATCCTTATACTCAGGTTTTTTGTCAACTTGTGGCCATACCTCCGGATTATTACATCCTAAGGTGAGAAACAATAATAAACTAATCAGTCCTAAAGAAACAGGTTTAATAAACAAAATTTCCCCCTCCAACCACAGTTATTAATTACAAAGAATTCGTTTCTTCGGTAAACCAAGTACTATCACACAAGCTATAAATGAAATAGCACATATTAGTATGCTCCAGGAAGAATATGGCAAAAACCACTTAAAACCTATCGTTGGTACTAAAAATGGAAACACTAAAGCAAATGGTTTAACAGTGGCCTTTAATATGCTTTTTAGATTATTGCCAGCCATTTTTAGCAAAAAGATTGCGTTTATAAAGTAAACCACTGCTCCGCTTAAGCCTAATAGAATGATTGCGTATAAGGGACTATTTAATAATCCCCCTATAAAAAGAGCTAGCAACCTCATGATAAGTAATATAACTGAAAATATTAAATACAAACTTTGTTTATTAAGCACAGAATAAAGCATTGATATTGGTGAAGAGGATAGCTGAAATATTAGCCAAGGTCCAAGCCATCTTGCATATTCTCCCGCAACCAACCATTGTGAACCAAAAAATAGCGAAAATAATTCTGGCGCCACTACCATTAAAAACAAAATAGGAATTATCCCAATATATAGCAATACGGAATACATTTTCAGAGAATATTCTGTTATACTATCGTTTCGATGAATTTCTGTAGCTTTAGGGAAAAATACCTGAGCAATAGACTCCCCAATTAAATTGAGTGGCAAAGCTAACAGTCGATGCCCTAATTCAAAGAAACCAACTACTGCAGAATTAAAGAAATACCCCAACATTAATACCGGTAACATATTAGCAATCGTATTTAGTAAAGCAGCCCATGTTGAAAATATAGGAAATTGTTTGTACTCCAGCAATCGAGCTTTTAGATTATCAACAGTTATAGCACTTATAATTTCCTTACCTTCATCTTTCCAGATTTTCATTCCTAATCTGGCTGTCGCAGTTATTCTTCCGATAATATCTCCAATTATTAGACCCATTGGGCCATAGTAATAAACTATTCCTATTCCGATTTGTGTAATCGCAGTAACTGTATTCTGAGTGATTCGCCGTACTGCGAGTCTCTTAAACTGCTTTCGCCGAGTGCTCCAGTAGTTAAGGGCCTGAAATAATCCTACTGTTAATACACTTATAGGCATAAACCATAGCCAGAGCGACAACTCTGGTGCGCCCAATAAGTTGGCTACTGGAAAGCTAAATAATGCTACCATTATTAGAGTAACGATGGCCATAAAAAAACATATTAAAATAGAAAGAGCTAATAGATTTGAGGATTCTTCATTTTTTTCAGGAAGAACTATTGTCAATTCGTAGCGCCAGCAAGCTACTACAGCTAATATTCCAAATATAGCGGTATATAAAGAATAAACTCCAAAATCCTCCGGGCTATATAATCGTGTAAGAATTGGTGCTACTAAAATAAGTAATGCCTGAGAAAAAGTTGTCCCAGTCATTAGCGTTACTACATTTCTTGTAAAACTGCCGGCAGGGAGCTTTTTGTTTATTAACTGTCTAATTTTATTCATAGCAATTTTACGTTACATATGAAACTTTTGTGTCCTTCCGCGTTTTTTATATTCCTCTCTTAATAGTCTCACATATCTCTGCGATTGACTTTTCTTCTAGATATGGGTGCATGGGTAAAGAAAGGACTCTATTACACAAATCTCCGGTTGTGTTTAGACTATTTGTATTGCTTGCTATATCCTCAAAAGCTTTCTGCTTATGCAATGGTTTGGAATAATAAACCATTGTGGGTATCCCCTGTTCTTGTAGTTTCTTTTGTAAGGCATCCCGCTGTTCTTTATTGTCAAGCTGAATAGTGTACTGAGCCCAACTAGAATAATAACCATCTGGAATGACAGGCGTTTTTACTATATCCCTAAGTTTTTCTGTATAGACATTAGCTATCTGATTTACTTTTTCAAGTTCATAGTCCATGAAGGCCTTAAGCTTAACCTGTAAGATAGCAGCCTGGATTGTATCCAACCGGGAGTTTAAGCCAATACGAACATTGTCATAGCGAGAAGTACCTTTACCATGCATACGAATTGATTTAAGTTCTTCGGCTAAACCATCGTTATTAGTAAATATAGCCCCTCCATCTCCATAGCAACCCAATGGTTTAGCTGGGAAAAAAGAAGTAGTAGCAGCATGGCCGAAGCTGCATGCCTTTCGTTCTCCTATTTTGCCGCCGAATCCCTGGGCTCCATCTTCTAATATAAGCAGGTTATATTTTTCTGCAATTTTTTCTATAGCCGGGTAATTTGCGGGGAGACCGAACAGGTCTACAGGTATAATGGCTCGGGGTTTATAAAGGCCTTCTTTTAGTGTTCGCTGTATAGCTGCTTCCAGTTTAACCGGGTCTATATTAAAAGTGTCTTCATCTACATCGACAAATACGGGTGTAGCTCCTACTAAAGCAACTACTTCGGCGGTAGCAAAAAAGGTGAAGTCTGGGACAAAGACGGTATCTCCGGCCTTTATATCCCAGGCCATCAAAACCATGAGCAGAGCATCGGTACCATTGGCACAGGTGATGCAGTGCTTAACCCCAACATATTCGGCTAGGCTTTCTTCCAGCTCTCGTACCTGGCGGCCCATAATGAAATGGCCTTCGTCAAGGACGGTTTGGATGGCTTTATCTATTTGGGGCTTGAGGGCTTGGTATTGGGCTTTTAGATCACGAAAGGGTATCATGGTATCAGTCCTCTACATTTACAATTAGATCACCACGTCGTTTCGCTTCTCGCAATTGTCACCAGTAGAACAGGCCACGATAAACGAAAACTTAAGCCTGTCATCGCGAGGAGCGAAGCGACGTGGCGATCTGTTAACTCACACCGTTAGTTGCCATAGAGATTGCCACGCGCTACGCGCTCGCAATGACACAATTGGGAGCTATTTTCACAGCAATGCCATATAACACAGCCTTTCAATGCGGAAGCTAAAGCTTCAGCTACAAGTCTTGTGATGTGATTAAGTTGCTTTCCTATGCGGAACCTGAAGTTTCCCCTGCTGCATAGTCGTTCTACGGTAAAGGAACTAATCCAGTTTCAATTCTTTTATATTTTTTATTGCACTGTTCACAAATCAGTTGTTGGTTTATCTTTTGGCCACATTCGCATACCCAGCCGATTTGTCTTGCGGGGACGCCGGCCATGAGGGCATGGTCCGGAACATCCCGAACAACTACGGCTCCGGCAGCTATCATAGCGTTTCTACCAATGGTATGGCCGCAGACAATGGTGGCGTTAGCGCCTATAGAAGCTCCCTCTTTCACCAATGTCTTCTTGTGCCCTGCTGGTCCTTTGGGATACTTGCTGCGGGGAGTAAGGTCATTGGTGAATACCATAGAAGGCCCACAAAACACATAGTCCTCTATTTCTACCCCTTCATAGATGGAGACGTTATTTTGTATTTTGACGTAATTACCGATAATTACATTATTTGATACATTCACATTCTGCCCTAATGTGCAATTCTTGCCGATCACTGCCCCGCTTTGAATGTGGCAGAAGTGCCATATTTTTGTACCTTCTCCTATAGTCACGTTTTCATCTATATAGCTGCTTTCATGCACAAAATAATCAGCCATTAAGAAAACCTGCCTTTAAAATCCAGAGTACTGCATTTATCCAAGGGTAGTACCACCCTCTCACCGGTACAAGCTGATTTATAAATGGCTAAGACCAATTCCACAGCTCTTCTTCCCGCTTGAGCGTCTACATAGGGCTGACGATTATTCTCTATAGCTGCTATCATATCGGCATATAATGGTTTATGTCCAAAGCCATAGATATTGGGCGGGTTTTCATGAAATTGCGCTTTGATTATTTCAGGATCATCTAATTGATCAGCAAAAACCCATTCTTCAATGATATTCACCGATTTCCCTCCGGCTTTGACGGTGCCTTTCTCCCCGAAGATATACAGAGTCTCTTCCAGATTGGCGGGATAAACATTAGTGGTACCCTCTATAATGCCATAAGCTCCATTTTTGAATTTAACCAAGGCGATGCCAAAGTCTTCAGCTTCTATATAGTCATGATTGAGGCGGTCAGTATAGGCAACGACTTCAGTCACCTCATCACCCATCATCCAGCGTAAAAGATCGATATTATGGATACATTGGTTCATTAAAGCACCGCCATCCTGCTCCCAGGTACCGCGCCAGGGGGCTTGTTCATAGTAGGTACGTCCACGGTTCCAGCGAATATGAGCAGTGCCGTAGAAAAGACGGCCAAAGCGACCCTGTTCCAGGGCTTCACGAATTTTCTGAATGGATTTATTGAACCTATTCTGGTGGCAGGCGCAGACCTTTACACCTTTACGCTCTGCGGCACTGATAATGGCATCAGCATCTTCTAAAGATAAAGCGATTGGTTTCTCAATGATGACGTGTATGCCTTTTTCAATGCAATCCAAGGCAATGGCTGCGTGTTTGCCGCTTTCGGTGGCAATAGCCACTAGATCAAGTTTTTCCTCTTCTAGCATTTGTTTATAATCGGTGTATTGCTTTATATCAGCCGGCAACCCGCATTGGGCGATCTTGTCCAATATCCTGGCGGGAATAATGTCACATAACGCTACTATGTTAATATTGTTGTCTTTGGCGGCCATAAGGTGATTGGGGGAGATACGTCCGCAGCCAATCAATGCATATCTTAGCATTTAGATTACTCCTTTATTTATAACAATTCTATATTCTCCCGGTTTTTGACGTCTTTCATGGCGTTTTTGGTGTCGAAAATGAAACGGGCATTTTTCTGGACGAAGTCGTAGTCTACATTGGTATGGGCGGTGGTGATAACTACTAGATCTGCTGCTTTCAGTTCTTCAACTGTAAGTTCGTCCAAACCGCTCATGGTTTGTCCTCTTTCGGTGAACTCTTTTATAAAGGGGTCATAGAACTGTACCTGGGAACCATATCTTTGAAATTCCTCGATGACTTTTATAGCCGGGCTTTCACGGTAGTCGTCAATACCGTCTTTATAAGCTACCCCTAACACGAGAATTTTTGCTCCATTTAAGGCTTTTTTGAAGCGGTTTAAAATTTTGCCCGCCCGCTCTACGGTGTATTCAGGCATACGGTCGTTGATCATCATGGAAGCTTCGATCATAGAGGTATGGAAACCATATTCCCGGGCTTTCCAGGACAAATAATAGGGGTCTAAGGGAATACAGTGTCCACCTATCCCGGGACCGGGATAAAAAGGCGTAAAACCAAAGGGTTTGGTCTTAGCAGCTTCAATAACTTCCCAAATGTTGATATTCATCTTGTGACAAAGAATAGCAAGCTCATTTATCAAGCCGATATTTACATTGCGATAAGTGTTTTCCAGTATCTTTTCCATTTCTGCTACTCGAGGTGAACTGGCTTCGAAGACTTCTCCTTCTAATACATTGCGATACATAGCGGCGATTACTTCGGTAGCATCGCGTCCTACACCCCCTACTACCTTGGGGGTATTTTTGGTTTTGTAGATCTTATTGCCTGGATCAACTCTTTCCGGGGAAAAAGCCAGGTAGAAGTCCTCTCCACACTTTAATCCAGAGCCCTGTTCCAGAATAGGCAGAAGCAATTCTTCGGTAGTTCCAGGATAAGTAGTGGATTCCAAGACTACCATGCTGCCTCGTTTCAAGTATTTGGCAATTTCGATGGCACTGTCGCGCACATAGCTAATGTCAGGCTGCTGGTATTTATCCAGGGGAGTGGGCACAGCAATAGCTACAAAATCTACATTTTTTACAAAGGAAAAATCGCAGGTAGCAGATAGCATACCGTTGGCTACCAAGTCTCTCAATTCTTCATCTACTACATCACCGATGTAGTTTATCCCCTGGTTAACCATTTCTACCTTGCGGGACTGGATGTCGAAGCCGATGGTCTTATAGCCGGCTTTAGCTTTTTCCACAGCCAGGGGTAAGCCTACATAGCCCAGGCCTATTACGCCGACGATGATTTCACGATTATTGATTTTGTTTAGCAAGGTTTCTTTGAGGGACAAGTTCCGGCTCTCCTTTACTGACTAAATTTTTTATTTTGGACGCTGATTTACGAATCCTACGGGTACCCTAGTGTTTCTAATTGCTGATTCTTATGATTTATTACTTCTTTTGAGATCGCTACGTCGCTTCGCTCCTCGCGATGACAATTTAAAGAGTTATTCTACAGTGGTGGCGGCTATTTCTTGTCCGGTATTTATACTATCCTCTGCCCGGAATTGGGGCAGGAATTTTCTGATTATCTCGATAGCATCGGCTGAGTCCAGGAAAGCGTTATGTACGATTAGTTTGTCTACCAATTCCAATACGTTTATAGTTTGATGTCCGTTTTCAGATATTAAAATACGGTCGTGATAAGTGGCGGTCATGGTCTCATTGGCATTAAACAGCTCTTCGTAAAGTTTTTCTCCCGGTCTAATACCGGTGATTTCTATCTTTATGTCTTTATCAGGTTCTAAACCATGCAGTCTAATTAAATCAGCGGCCAGGTCTAATATCTTTACAGGTTCGCCCATATCCAGGACAAATATTTCTCCGCCTTGGGCCATGGCTCCGGCCTGTATCACCAGCTGGACTGCTTCAGGAATGGTCATGAAGTAGCGGGTCATTTGGGCATCGGTTACGGTAACAGGTCCGCCTTTTTTGATCTGTTTTTCGAAAATGGGAATTACGCTGCCGCTGCTGCCTAACACATTGCCAAAGCGCACAGCGGCAAATTTGGTGTGACTTTTCGAGTTCATCTCCTGGATAATCATTTCCCCGATGCGCTTGGTAGCGCCCATGACACTGGTAGGCTGTACGGCTTTATCAGTGGAGATAAATATAAAGGTTTCCACTGCATATTGGTCAGCCAATTCAGCCAGGTTTTTGGTGCCTATGACATTATTTCTTAAAGCACCCTGAGGGTGCTTTTCCATCATGGGCACATGTTTATAGGCGGCTGCATGGAATACCACCTGGGGCTGGTGCTCTTTAAATACTCTTTGCAGCCGATCCTTATCTTTAATATCTACTAATTCGGCATGGAGGTTAAGGTCGGGGAAGACTTCTCTTAACTCAAGCTCGATTTGAAACAGATTGTTTTCGCTGTACTCTACTAATACAACCTTCTGCGGTGCAAACATACTTATCTGGCGGCATAGTTCCGAGCCTATGGAGCCTCCGGCACCGCTGACTAAGATGGTCTTGTTTTGAATATAGCCCGATATTTTATTGAGATTTAACTGTACTGGTTCGCGGCGCAGCAAGTCTTCCATCTGAACTTCTCTAAAGTTATACTTATCGACTAATAGTTCACTGGTTCCCTGGAATATACGTACCCGGGCCTGGGTCTGGCGGCAGATATCCATAATCTCGCGGATGATACGTCCACTGGCAGATGGAATAGCAATTATTATTTCCTCCACTTGGTATTCCTTTACTATGGTTGGTATGTCTCGACGTCTGCCCAATACCGGCACCCCGTAAACAGTGAGGTTTTGCTTGAAATGACTGTCATCGATAAATCCCACTGGAGTCAGGTTAAGGCTGCTGTTATTCAAAAGTTCCCGGGCTACCATGGCTCCCCCATCACCGGCACCGATTATGAGAGTGTTCTTGCCCTGGTTGTTTTTCTGGTTGATTATATAGTCTCTTAATATCCGCCAGCCTAAGCGGGATCCCCCAATAAACCCAGAAATAAGCAGCCAGGTTAGGATATATACACTGCGGGGCAAATGGGGCAGGTCTATAGTATAAATGCACAGCACCATGAGAACTGAGCTGGTGGTGGTGGCTTTTAAGATCCCATACAGCTCACCGATGCTGGCATACTGCCACATACGGTGGTAGAGTCTGAATATATGCATAAATACTAGGGTGAGGATTATGTAATAGGGCAAAAGATAAACAGCGTTGTTGACATATTGGGCATACTGTCCTGTTAGATCACCTTCGAACCTTAACACCAAGGATAAGATTAAGGCAAAAACGATAAATATAGCATCTATGCACATAAGGGCTATTATGCGTATGGCTTGATTCATGGTAAGGAGAATACCTCCGTATAAGGGTAGAGATTATAGAGATTTTCGTGCTTCACTCTCTCAACCTTAGTAATGAGCTTTAGCGGATATCATTAGATTGCCACTCCCCCTGCGGGGGCGCGGCAATCTATATATTCAAATCGTGAATTCTGGTAGAATCGAGTAGGGTGCAGCTGCAGTAGCTTGCTGCAGCAACATCCCTCTCACAGAACCGTACGTACGGGCCTCGTATACGGCTCCTGGCAAACCTTATCTTTCGTA
>Ga0208297_1001679_pt1 | contig 17821 bp, 15 predicted proteins | sample LMS_cellobiose_e_FD_187367 | JGI IMG/M metagenome (GOLD analysis project Ga0208297, IMG submission 187367) | Rumen-fistulated moose microbial communities from Alaska, USA - LMS_cellobiose_enrichment (SPAdes) (version 2) | ecosystem: Host-associated > Mammals > Digestive system > Stomach > Rumen... | reverse complement strand
TATTCATTATCCAGCTGCCTTCACACATGCTTCGCTTTGTTTACGAAAACGCCTTGCACCTATTTGGTATGCTTGTATTGCCTTTGGAAAGCTTTTGTGATTGGGAAGGATTGGAGGAAAAACCGCGCTGCCATAAAGGATTGCCTCAGCCTATGCCTGCCGTTTGTTTTGGTGGCTTTCCTGCCATTGGCATGGTACGCAGTCACCTTGAATCATTCAACAATACATGCTTTCTTTACGAATAAAGCCTTATCCGTTTCAGCGCTTGCCCTCATGATGCTGTTTGCCAACATCGCTTGCTTGAAGAAAAGCACATCGGCACGGAATGATATAGAAACCGCACGCACCCGAAGCCGGTAACAGGAACGACCGCAATAAACAAACGGGGCTTCATCTTGCAGCAAGCGGGAAACCCAGTTCCCCGCAAAGCCTGGGATTGGCATGTTTCAGAAAGAAAGGAACACAGCAAAACCCCCTTCGGAAAGCCGAAGGGGGATGCTTCTATGATCTTTTTACTTCGCGTGGGTCGCCTTGTTCAGCATATACAGCAGCACGTCGGTATCGCCGTTCAGGTCCTTGGCGATGCTGTATTCCACGCCGTACTCGAAGTGATTTTCAATTTCATCCACTTCCGCGCCGGTAATGCTTTCCGCATCAGCGAAGAAGGTGTAGAAGCGATAATCCTTCCAGTCCCACACTTCCTGATTGTAACGGTAATCCACCTTTACGCTGTCACCATTCACGGTGATGGTCAGCTTGCCGATGGGAATGTAACCGCCGGAAACCAGATCAATGGTCTGCACGCCATCCTTGCCGAGATCGACAGCGGTAATGGTGTACCATTTCTTGGTCAGCTCAGGCTTGAGATCGGCCAGCTTTTCGCCCGCAGTACGGATGTTGTTGTGCACATATCTCTCCGTCTTCACGGGAATCTCGCGCGTTTCCAGCACAAAGCCATCCTTGGTGCAGCGCAGCTCTTCCAGGCCAGGTTCGGTATAGGTGGCTTCCTTGACTGTAATCCACTTTCCTTCGTCATGGCCAGTAGCAGGGATTTCTTCGGCCTTCAGCAGCTCGCCGCATTTGGTGCAATGCAGTTCACGGGTGCCCGTCTCGGTGCAAGTGGCCGCTTTGGTGACCTTCCATTCGCCGTCATCGTGACCAGCAGCAGGAATCTCTTCCGTCTTCAGCACTTCGCTGCACACGGTGCAGCGCAGTTCCTTGCTGCCCGCCTCGGTGCAGGTGGCTTCCTTGATGACCTTCCATTCGCCGGCGTCGTGCTCATGCTGCGGCGGCACCAGGATCGGGATGGCTTCTTTTTCCACCTCGCCGCAGCGGCTGCAAACGCGCTCCTGTTCGCCCTCTTCCGCCGTCGTGGCTTCCTTGGTCACCTTCCACTCGCCAAAATCATGACCCAAAGCAGCAATCTCTTCCGTTTTGACTACTGCGCCGCAGTTATCGCAAATCTGCTGTTTTTCGCCCTTCTCCGTGCAGGTGGCTTCCTTGGTCACCTTTTCGGTGGTCTTTTCATGGATGCAGGGTTCTTCCCCTTTTTTCACAGTTACACTGTTTGGGGAAAGCGAAATTCTTACGCCATCAACAATGTTTCCATCATAATCACCTGCTTCCAAATCTTTAATTATGATGGAATAGGCCTTGCCCTCTTCAGCAGCGTTAGTAATTTCGAAGGTAACTGTTCCAATAGCCCCGGTGGCAAGCGGAGTTGACGATCCTTGGGAATAATTACCAAAATTCTGATTACTTGCACTCCATCCATTTGAGACGCTTGAACTAACGAATTTCACTGCGTTTTCATCATTGGAGCAGACGGAAAACTGAATCGAAGTAGCTGTACTATTTTCTGCCAATTCCAGTGATACTGTAAAAGTATCTCCTTTTCCATAATCGGCAACTGCAACATTCAGAATCCCGAAGAGAAGAGCCAGAGTCAGAAGAATGCATGCTGTTTTTTTCATGATGAATGCTCCTTTTCAGTTTATTAGTTTTTATTCTCAAGGGCTTTTCGCGCAGCAAGATTGGCATCAATCATGCTGATCTTTCCATCCCCATTGAGATCCCCGTTTGCCGCAGCTTTCAGATTAGGAAGCACACTTGCCCAATTATATGTGTCCCATGTTTTTCCAGCGATCAAGGCTGCTCGTGCAATCAGTTGTGCGTCGATCATCGTTACTTTATTATCGCCGTTTACATCTCCCAGCAAGCCCGATGAAACCTTTACTGTAACCTGCGTTGCTGAGACATAGAATACTGTTGCGTTTGCTGCAGCTTCTTCACAAGTAAAATGAAGGGTCAATTCCTTTTGTGATGGCGCTTTCATTTTGATCTGCATAAAGCTGCCATCACCGGTATAGACTTTCTCACTTCCAGACATCAGGCCAATGTCTATGCCATTGAACGCTTGGCCACCTGCGGCAATGCCAGTTGCTGTTATGCCATCATCCACAATGACAACACCCAAAGCCGTATAATTAGAAGATATTTGAATGGAATCGAAACCCGGATTATTCTTTATTCCCAGCGTCACCGTGAATGTTCCGTCCGCCTTCATTGGGGATGCTATAGCTGTCAACTGCCCGCCTGGTACCAAGTCGGTCATCTTCGTTAAATCCCCGCTGAACACATAAGTACCATTGCTCAGTTCAAACCAGGTATTGTCATGCTTATTTGTAACGCTGGCTACAACATTCACCAACGACCCCTTCTTATAGGAGCTGGCCAACGGGCTGACCTCATAAGGATACTCACGAGCTTCATCATCTTTATTAAATGAATAAGTTCCGGTCATTGCCTTGCGGTTTTTAATGGGGAAATCGGAAAGGTTCACTTTTTCAAGATCCCCGCTCCAAGCATAAGTCCCGATATCTGTTTTCATCCATGTATTACCGTGCTTATTATTAACCAATTCAACGACCTTGATCCAATCACCCTTTTTATACGACGTAATCAAGTTCCCAGCTTCATAAGGAATGTCACGTACTTCATCGTTTTTATTAAACGCATAATATGCATTTTCATTGGAAACATGGTAAACCGGATAACCATCACCATCAAAGGGGAGTTCAGGATCACCTGTAATGAAATCATTTGAAATAACCGTAAAGGTTCCTTTCGAATTTACGGCTATAATTTCATATGTATAATAACCATCTGTCAGCGTCCTGAATTTCATTGCTTTATCGATATCGCTATTGATACCAAATTTATAAGTTGTGGAATTCGGAGAGACAGAATAGGTAAATTCTTCTTTATTGGTTGCTCTGTTTATCACTCTTGCGGTGATTTTTGACATCGTGGTGGGGCTGGTGATGGTCGCGCCAACGCCAAAGCCTACACCTTTCTTCAATGTGCCGGTGGGAACCGCTGCACCACTGGCAACAGGGGAAGCCACATGGTCGATATTAACAAAGCCGCCTTCCTTCACCTCATACCAGGTATTGCCATACTTATTGACGTAGCTGGCAACAAGGGTCAGCCGCTCACTCCCTGATAACAGGCGTACACTCTCCGCTGCGGCAAACGGCTCCTTCTTAATATCTCGCTGTGTGCATATAACATCAATGGGATACAGATTTGCTACTTTTGTATATTCGCTTCCAAACATATACGGTGTATTGTTATTATTCGGCGCATGGAGCAGGAAAGTAAAGCTATAATTCTTCACAATCTTGTCGAATGTATTGTTCTTTTCATACCCACTGAAATAGCCGCGAACCTGAATAATATTTCCCCTGCTGCCCCAGCACTCAACCGTTTTGATAATGCCATTACTGTCAATAGAGTATACCATTGCGGAATGGCCTGTATTGTTATCACCAATACGGATTATATCACCCACACAAATTCCATGCTGTTTCACTTGATCAACTGATGTATACTTTGTCCAGGAAGAATACGGGTTCTTTTGTCCAAACAGCTTATAGCCTATAAACCCAGCAAAACCCCAGCATTGCCAACCGTTCTGCCACTCATAGCCAACCCAATCACCGCCCGTCTTATTGTCTGACGCGGTGTAGGCTGTTGCGCTGCCTGTTTTCTTGTTATACGTCCAATATTTGCCATTCTTATATCCATACTGCTTCAGAATGGCATCAATATCTGACGTACCGCTCGCCTTTGCTTCTTCGGGCAGCACAAAAAGCCCACCCAGCAGCACGGCAATCAGCATACAGGATATCACCCGTATCAATCGACTGTTCTTCATCTTTCTTCCTCCCTCTTCTCGGTTGTGTGAACCGCAGTAAACGAACATAGTAAATATGTTTACTTACTTCTTTGTCATTATAGTAAATATTTGTATTAATGTCAATAGAAATTTGTTGGTGCTTTTATAATTAAAATAATCAATTCGGAGGGAGGTAAAAAGTGGAGTACGCGTACATTAAGACCATGCGCGATCTGCGTGAAGATGCCGACATGACCCAACAGCAGGTTGCTGATTATCTTGGAACTTCTCAAACGATGTACGCCCGCTATGAGCGCGGAGCCAACGAGCTTCCCATTCACCATCTTTTACAGCTCTGCAAGCTTTACAACGTGACTTCCGATTATCTTTTGGGCTTGTCCCGCCAGCGTTTTCCATCCGGCAGAGGATAATCCTCCCAACCCTACAGCAAAAAAAGCGGCGGAATTTCCGTCGCTTTTTTGCTGATCTCAGCTTTTTCGCGGCCCCGCCGCATAGCTTTGGCCGCTGTTCACTGGGGGATGTTTATCTTATATAATTGTTCAGTGGGGAAAACAGCCGTCATACCTCTGTTTTCAGCCTCTTTTGCCCGCGAACAGCCGCGCGATCCTTCGCAGGCCCCGGGGCAGTTTCACGCAGATCACCCGCACCGCCATAGCGCACCTCCCTATTTTTGCAGCAGCAGCAAACCAATGAAGATCAGCGCCGCGCCGATCAGCGCCAGCCAGGCCCACAGGGGCACGCACAGCACGATCAGCAGCATCCCGGCGGCGATCAGCACGATGCCCACAACGCGGGCCAACCGGCTGCCCCGGGAGGGGTAGCTGGCTTCATAGACGCGGCTTTCCGGCTCGCAGCGCATCAGCGCCACCTCCTTGCACGATAGCCTATGCTCCAGTCTATGCGATTATGCCGGGATGCGATACAGGGCGCAGGCATTTTGCCAGGTGATTTCGGCCAGCTTCTCCGGGTCAATGCCATGGATCTCCGCCTGCTTTTCCAGCACGTAGCGCACATAGGTGGGCTCGTTGCGCCGCCCGCGCAGGGGCGCCGGGGTCAGATACGGGCTGTCGGTTTCGATCAGCAGCCGATCCAGCGGCACCGCCCGGCTGGCTTCCGCCGGGCCAGCAGCGTTTTTAAAGGTGATGGGCCCCGCAAAGGAGACGTAAAAGCCCATTTTCAGGTATTCCCGCACCATTTCCGCGCTGGCGGAGCAGCAATGAATCACCCCGGCGGGCAGGTTTTTGCCCCGGGCGCGCAGGATATCGAACATATCCCCGTGGGCGTCGCGGATGTGAAAGATCACCGGCATATCCGTCTCCAGCGCCAGATCCAGCTGCTGGTTCAGCACCTGCTTCTGCACCTCCCGGGGCGAAAGATCGTAATAGTAATCCAGCCCGATCTCTCCCAAGGCCACCACCCGGGGATGAGCCAGCAGGGCCTTTAATTGCTCCAGATAATCCGCCGGGGCGTCCTTGGCCTCGTGGGGATGCACCCCCGCAGCAGCGTAAATGAAATCGTGCTCCTCCGCCAGGGCCAGGCACCGGCGGGAGGAGGGCAGATCGCTGCCCACACAGCAGCAGCGCTCCACCCCGCTTTCGTACACCCGGGCAATGGTCTCCGCCCGATCCTCGTCAAAGCGCTCGTCGTCCAGGTGGCAGTGAGAGTCAAATAACCGCATTTTCTTTCCCTTTCAAAAGCGGGACGCCCGATGCAGGCGTCCCGCAGTTTTTTCTGATGAAATCAGCCCACTTCACTGCCGGGGGCAATATCGCCGTCCACGGTAAGCACCCGCAGGTATTCGCTGCCGTCTTCCTTTTCCTCCACGGCGGAAAGGATCATGCCGTTGCTCTCAATGCCCATCATTTTGCGGGGAGGCAGGTTGGCGATGATCACCAGGTTCCGGCCAGTCAGCTGCTCCGGCTCGTAGAACTTGTGGATGCCGCTGAGGATGGTGCGGCGCTCGCCGCCCAGATCCAGCTCAAACTTGAGCAGCTTTTCGGATTTCTTCACCGCCTCGCAGCTGAGCACCTTCGCCACCCGCAGCTTGCAGCGGAAAAACTCGTCAATGCTCACGCAGCCCTCGGGAATCTCGATCTTTTTGGCTTCCTTCTTTTCTTCCTTTTTTGGCGCGGGCTCGGGCTTCTTCTCTTCCTTCTTGGGAGCCAGGGCCTCCAGCTCTTTCTTCACGTCCAGGCGCGGGAACAGGGCATCGCCCTTGCACACCTTGATGCCCGCGGGCAGCTTGCCGAAGGAAAGGCTGTCCCAGGTTTTCAGCGTCTCGTCCCCCAGGCCCAGCTGCTCAAAGATGCGGGCGGGCGTATGGGGCATCACCGGGCCGATGAGCACCGCCACAAAGCGGATGCACTCCGCCAGCAGATACAGCACGTTGCCCAGGCGCGCCCGCTTTTCGGCATCGCGGCCCAGCACCCAGGGCTGGGTAGCGTCGATATACTTGTTGCACTCGCCGATGACCTTCCAGATTTCCACCAGCGCCTGGGAGAACTGCAGCTTGTTCATCTGTTCCTCCACCAGGGCGGGCAGCTGCGCGCAGTGGTCGCGGAGCGGCGTATCCAGCGTTTCGTCGATGGCGCCCTCGTCCCAGGCAGGCACGATGCCGTCAAAGTACTTTTCGATCATGGCCACGGTGCGGGAAACCAGGTTGCCCAGGTCGTTGGCCAGGTCGGCGTTGGCACGGGTGAGGAAGGATTCGTTGGTGTAGTTGCCGTCCGCGCCGAAGGGCATTTCACGCATCAGGTAATAGCGCAGGGTATCCACGCCGTAGCGCTCCACGATGGGGCCGGGATAGACCACGTTGCCCTTCGACTTGCTCATTTTGTCCGCGCCGAACAGCAGCCAGCCGTGGCCGAACACCTGCTTGGGCAGGGGCAGGCCCAGGGCGTGCAGCATGATGGGCCAATAGATGGTGTGGAAGCGCACGATCTCCTTGCCCACCAGATGGACATCGGCAGGCCAGAACTTCTGGAACAGCGCGTCGTGATCGGTGCCATAGCCCAGGGCGGTGATGTAGTTGCTCAGAGCGTCGATCCATACGTAAACCACGTGCTTATCGTCAAAATCAACGGGCACGCCCCACTTGAAGCTGGTGCGGCTGACGCACAGATCCTGCAGGCCGGGGCGCAGGAAATTGGTCAGCATTTCATTGGCGCGGCTGGCAGGCTGGATGAAATCGGGATGGGTTTCGATATAATCGATCAGCCAATCCTGATACTTGCTCATGCGGAAGAAATAGCTCTCCTCCTTCATGGGCTGGCAGGGACGGCCGCAGTCCGGGCACACCTTCTGGCCGTCCTTTTCCACCAACTGGGTGGGCGTCCAGAAGCTTTCGCAGGGCGTGCAGTACATACCCTCGTACTCGCTCTTATAAATATCGCCCTGGTCGTAGAACCGGCGGAAGATCTTCTGCACGATCTTCATGTGCCGCTCCTCGGTGGTACGGATGAAATCATCGTTTTCGATGTCCATCAGCTTCCAGAGGGCTTTGGTTTCCACAGCGATCTTATCCACATACTGCTGGGGGGTCACGCCGGCTTCCTGGGCCTTTTTTTCGATCTTCTGGCCGTGCTCATCCAGCCCGGTCAGGAAATAGGTATCATACCCCTGCATTTTCTTGAAGCGGGTCATGGTATCGGCTGCCACGGTTGTATAGGTGTGGCCGATATGCATGTTGCCGCTGGGATAGTAGATGGGGGTGGTGATATAATAGGTCTTCTTCTCCGGCATGGGTACATTCCTCCAATAGTGAATTGATTATTCCTTGCGTTCCTTATAAGTATTTTCCACGCCCCGCAGCTGGCGAATGACCGAGCGCACATACACCACCAGGGCGGTGTACGCCGCGCCAACGCCGATCCACAGCAGCGCTGTGTGAGGCTGGAAGGACAGATCGGTAAAATAATCCCGGAAAAAGCTGAGGAACAGGGCCAGGCACACCGCCGTCTGGGCGAATTTGCCCACAAACAGGGAGTGCACCACGATCTTGCGGTTATACAGCGCAATGCCGCCTGCCAGCATCACCAGCTCCTTCAGCCCCAGCAGGGCCACCGGAATCCAGGGAATGATGTGCCGCAGCAGCAGCGTGACCAGCACGGAAAGCGTCATCAGCTTGTCCGCCAGGGGATCCATCAGCTTGCCGAAATCGGTGATCTGATTGTACCTGCGGGCCAAAAAGCCATCCAGCACATCCGTCAGCGTGGCCAGCACAAACACGCCCAACGCCCAATAATTCAGCTTATAGACCATCATCAGCACCCAATACGCGGGCACCAGGGCCAAGCGGAACATGGTCAGGATGTTGGGAACTGTCCACAGGGTTTGCTTGCGGTCTGACATTGATCCGGCTCCTTTCGTGATACGGGCTTTTACACCCGTAATATTTATTATATCATAATATATTCTTTAATGTAAATGCGTCCCGGCGGTGCAAATGATCAAAATTTTCCAGACAGTCGCCAAAGTACAGCAGCGCGTCCGTTTCGTTCTTTTGAGAGAGGGCCGCACCCAGACTGCGCAGGGCGTGGGATACCGCGTCCGTCTCCGCGTGGTGCACCCACAGCTGCACCAGCGCGCCGTCCCGCTGCCATTCCTGCCGCAGCGCCTCCAGGGCCTGCCCGGCCTCCTGCCACCGCCGCTCCGCCAGCAGACCGCCCAGATGGACAAGCTCCTGCTGATAATGCTGCGAAACCCGGTTCTTTTTGTACTCCATGCCGCCGCCCAGGGCAGCGGTCAGCACCGCCACGGCCAGGATCACCGTTACGCATCTTCGCATTGCAGCCCCTCCTTCACCCGCACGCGCTGCGCCGGCTGACGATCGCCGCGCCGCTGCAAAAACACGGTGTGATCACTGTCCAGCACGCACAAAAGCACCTGTTTTTCTTCCGCGACGCCCCGTCTTTTCAAAAAGTGATCCAGCTGCTCCCCCGTCAGCCCGGCGGCCGCCAGCTCCCGATCCCGGCGCACCCCGTCCGATATCAGTACGTGGGGTAGCTGATCCTCCGGGGGCCGCATCCCCCATTCCGCCATGGTGGGCGGGCGATCCTGCGCCCGGGGAAACACGCTGAGCACCCCGTTGGTCTCCAGCACCGCCGCGCCGACCTCCGTGATGCTGGCGACGCCCGCGGCGCGGATCAGCTCCAGCAGGTCGGACAAGGGCATGCACACCCGCTTGAGCTCGGTATAGCGGATGCTGCCATCCTGCACAAGCACACGGGCGCTGCCGTTCAAAAACCGGCGCACGGCGGGGCTTTTCATCCCCAGCAGGCTGAACAGGCTGTGCATCAGCAGCAGCGCCGCCACCGGCACGATGCCGTACAGCAGCGGGATCTCCGCCCCGGACATGGGCTCCGCCACCAGATCGGCAATCAGAATGGCTGCCACCAGCTCATAGGGCTGCAGCTGGCCGATTTGCCGCTTGCCCATCAGCCGGATGGCGAACACCGAAAACCCGTACAGGATGATGGCCCGAAAGAAAACCGTCAGCAATTTGCATCCCTCCCGGGGTAGTATCGGTGTTTTGGGGCATAAAAAAACGCCTCTCCCACGCAAATTTAATGAGAGAAGCGCTCTCTTCGATCGGCCGCGTTTACAGCCGCTTGACCATCAGCAATTCCATCGGCTGCTCATAGCCCGGTACATCCATCACAAGCCCGCCGCAGTCCTTATAGCCCAGCTTGCGGTAAAAGTGCTGGGCTTCTTCATTGACCTGGGTCGAGGTAAGCACCATTCCGTAGCCCTGCCCTTTCATATCATGCTCCCAGCGCTCCATCAAAGCGCGCCCAAAGCCCTGTTTCCGATGCCGCTCCGCGATAAACAGCAGGGTGCAGAAAGGCGTGTTATCCCAAAATAGATTGTAGCGCAGCAATCCAACCGGCTGATTCCCGGCGATGAGCACATAGCCCTGATGATCCCGTACCTTCTTATCAAATTCCGCTTCCGGCAGATGCGTATCAACGCTGAACCAAAACACCTTATCCTCCGGCGCCGCAAACCGAATCTCCATTTGTTTCCTCTGCAAAGCCTCGTCTGTCCGGGGTTTTTCCCGAATTTCCATATTTTTCATCTAATCGCCGTAGCCCGACAGGAAACGGCGCCTGAAATCCGCCCCGCAGGTCAGGCCCGCGTCGTACATGGCCTCCACCGCGCAGCCGTATACCGGCGGGGCGTCGGAATCGATCAGCTTGATATCCGGGGGCACGTGGGCTTTCAGCGCTTGCACATACTCGGGATAGTGGCGGAAGATGCCGCCGTTCAGCACCAGCCGGTAGCCGCCGCCGAAGCGCCTGCGGCCCGTCCAGGCCAATTCCGCCAGGTCGGCCACGCATTCGTCAAAGATCTGCGCCGCCACACGGTCGCCCTGGCAGCGGGCTTCAAACACCATGCCCGCCATGGAAGCGATGTAGGGCCGTCCCCCATCGTAAATCCTTTCGTAATGGGCCTCGATGGTTTGCCCGAAGTGCTGCTCAAACAGGCGGGTCATCAGCGTTTTTTCGCCCCGGCCATCCCGCTCCCGGGCGATGGCCAGCAGCAGCTTTTTGCCCAGCACAAAGCCGCTGCCGCAGCTGTCCACCAGGTAGCCCCAGCCGCCGATGTGGCCGCAGCTCTCCCCCTGTCGGAAGCACAGGGAGGAGCCGGTGCCGCAGATCATGCAAGCCCCGTCCACATGGCCCAGCATGGCGGAAATCAGGCAGTTGCCGTCGGCCTCCAGGCGAATCTTCTCCGCCGGCACGTGCCTGCACAGCTCCTGCTGCACGCGGTCTCCGAAATACTCCAGGCAGGCGATGGCCCCGTACACGCAGCGGATGCGCCCCTCCGGCGGCATCTGCTGCCGCAGGGCGTCAATGGCCCGCAAATACCGGGCGCAGGCCTCCTCAAAGCCCACATCCAGGGGATTGGCCCCCGGGCCGAACACATGGCCCGCCACCGTGCCATCCCGCTGAAACAGCACGGCGTCCGTCTTGGTGCCCCCCACGTCAAAGCCGATGAAATATTCCAGATCGCCCATAGCCGCCTCCGCATACCAGGCCGCGCCTGTTTTGCCCTCATCATAGCCCGCGGCCCGGCTTTTGTCAAGTACGCGCTCTGGACAATTCCCGGTCTTTGGGCTATAATATCATCAAACAAAAGCGAAAGGACAGGCTGCAACCCATGAAAAGAAAGCATGTGCTGATGCTGTTCACCGATCAGCAGCGCGCCGACACCATTCATGCCCTGGGCAACGATGACATTGTGACCCCCGCGCTGGACGCGCTCAGCCGGGACGCCATCGTATACGACAAGTGCTATACCCCCTCCCCCGTGTGCGTGCCCGCCCGCTTTTCCATGTTCAGCGGCCAGTACTGCGCCCGCACCGGCAACAACATCAACAACGCCTGCCACGTGTACGACGGGGAGGGCTTTTACGCCCGCTTCACCCAGGCGGGGTACAACAGCTGCTGCATCGGCAAGATGCACCACACCCCCATTGATATGTACGGGCAGATGGGCTTCAAAAAACGCCTCTCCCAGGAGGAAATGGCCCATCCCAAGGACGACTATACCAAATGGCTGAAGGCCTCTCCCTTCAAAAACGTATTCGATTACAACGGCCAGCGCACCGAGCTGTATTACATTCCCCAGGTTTCCCAGCTGCCCATGGAGGCCCACCCCACCCAGTGGATCGGCGACCGGGCCGTCGAGTTCATCAACAGCTGCGACCCGGAGGAGCCCATGTTCCTGGTATCCTCCTTCATTCATCCCCATCCCCCGTTCTGCCCGCCCGCGCCGTGGAACAAGATGTACCGCAAGCCCATCCGCCGGGCCTTCCAGCCGGAGGACCGGGACAGCTATGAGGATCTGCTGCGCAACCGCTACACCCTGGACGCCCTGGGCATCTCTCCCCGGCGGCTGGAGCTGCTGAACCAGCACTATTACGCCTGCATCAGCTTTGTGGATTACCAGGTAAGCCGCATCATCCAGGCGCTGAAAGGCAAGGGCATGTATGAGGATACCATCATCCTGTACTCCTCCGACCACGGCGACCTGATGGGCGATTACCGCAGCATGGGCAAGCGCACCATGCTGGACGGCGCTTCCCGCATTCCCTTCCTGCTGAAGGTGCCGGGCCAGCAGCACGAGATCCGCCATGACGTATGCTCCCTGGTGGACGTGGCCCCCACGCTGATGAGCCTGTGCGGCATCGACTATGACAAAAAGGAATTCGACGGCGTGAACCTGATGGCGGAAAAACACGACGTGGTGTACAGCCAGTATTCCAGCGGCACCAGCGCCACCTACATGGTGGCCTCGAACCACGATAAGCTGGTGTACTCCGCCATTGGCGACCGCTACTTCTACTTTGACAAATTCCCGGACGAGCACAACAAATATGACCCCGCCAACCCCCGTGTGGCGGAGCTGAAAGCCCTGCTGGACGCCCATATGGTCAGCGACTGCTGCCCCGAAAAGGACACCAAGACCCCCGTCAGCCCGGCGAAGCAGGAGCCCCTCTCCTTCTATCCCAAATTTGACGACCACGTGAACACCCGGGAGGAGGAAATCGCCCGGATGCCGGAGGGATACCCCATTACGGTAGGGGAAATCGCAGCGAACAACTGAAGAAAAAACTGAAAAATGAAGGCTGAAAAATGAAAAATGAATAGTTTTATAATGTTAAGATATTTCATCGCTGCAAGGTTTAGTTGACTATATAATAATTATTCATTTTTAAATCTTAAGTCTTCAGTCTTCAGTTAAAACAGGAATTGGCCGGAAGGCACAAATGCGCAAGAACGCGCCTGCCTTCCGGCCAATTTCTGTTTGCCATGCTATGCGGCAAACTGGCTGTTATACAGCTTCGCGTAGAAGCCGTTTTTCCGCAGCAGCTCCTCATGGTTTCCCTGCTCCACAATGTGGCCGTCGCGCATCACCAATATCACGTCGGCCTCCCGGATGGTGCTCAGGCGGTGGGCCACCACAAAGGTGGTGCGGCCCTGCATCATGGCGTCAAAGGCCTGCTGGATGCGGATCTCGGTGCGGGTATCGATGGAGGAGGTGGCCTCGTCCAATATCAGCATGGGCGGCAGGCACAGCATGATGCGGGCGATGCACAGCAGCTGCTTTTGCCCCTGGGAGAGCTGGCCGCCGTCCTCGCCGATCACCGTGTCATAGCCCTGGGGCAGCCGCTTGATGAAGCTGTGGGCGTGGGCCGCTTTGCAGGCGGCCACGATCTCCTCCTGGGTGGCGTCGGGCTTGCCCATCACCAGGTTTTCCCGGATGGTGCCCGCCTTGAGCCAGGTCTCCTGCAGCACCATGCCGTAATTGGCCCGCAGGCTGCGGCGGGTGATATGGCGGATGTCGGTGCCCTCCACGGCAATGCCGCCCCCATCCACATCATAGAAGCGCATCAGCAGGTTGATCAGGGTGGTTTTTCCGCAGCCGGTGGGGCCCACGATGGCCACCCGCTGGCCGGGGCGCACCCGCAAATTCAGGTTTTCGATCAGCTTTTTTTCCGGCACGTAGGAAAAGCGCACGTCGGTCAGCTCCACCTGGCCCTTCGCGTCCGTCAGCACCCGGGCGTCGGCGTCGTCCGGCTTTTGGGGCGGCTCGGCGATCAGGCGGAAGATGCGGGAGGCGCAGGCCAGGGCGTTTTGCAGCTCGGTAATGACACCGCTGATCTCGTTGAAGGGCTTGGTGTACTGATTGGCATAGGAGAGCAGGGCGGACAGGCTGCCCACGGTGAAGGGGGCCGCCGTGCCCGCCGTGGCCACGCACACCAGTGCGCCGGTGAGGGCCACGCCCGCGTATACCACGTTGTTGACAAAGCGGGTGCAGGGATTGGTGAGGGAGGAATAGAAGATGGCCTGCAGGGAGCATTTTTCCAGCCTGCCGTTGATTTCGTCAAACTGCTCCAGGCTCTTTTTCTCCCGGCCAAAGGCCTTGACCACCTTCTGCCCGCCCAGCATTTCATCGATGAAAGCGGTCTGCTCGCCCCGGGTCTCGCTCTGCTGGTGGAAATAGCTGTAGGTGTGGGTGGCGATGAACCGGGCCACCACGAAACTGAGGGGGGTCAGCAGTACCACCACCGCGGCGATGCCCGGGCGGATGGCCACCATGAATACCAGCGTGCCCAGTATGGTGACCGCGCCGGTGAACAGCTGGGTGAAGCCCAGCAGCAGGCCGTCGGCAAACTGATCCACGTCGGCGACGACGCGGCTGACGATCTCGCCTACCGGATGGGCGTCCAGATAGCTGAGGGGCAGGATCTGGAGGCGGCGGAAGGCCTGATCCCGCACATCCCGCACCACCTCGAACGTGATTTTGTTGTTGATGGTGTTGATGACCCACTGCACCGCCGCGGTGACCGCCACGATAACACCGATGCGTGCAAGGCGGCGCACGATGGCCGCCAGATCCACCAGGCCCTGGCCGAGGATCAGGTCGATGGCTCCGCCGATGAGCACCGGCACATACAGCGTCAACGCCACCGACACCGCGGAGAGCAGCACCGACAGCGCCACCAGCGGCCAATAGGGCTTCAAATAGACCAGCACCTTTTTCAGTGTGCCCTTTTCCGCCTTCGCCTTGCTCATGCCCGCGCCGCCTCCTTTCTGAACTGGGAATCGTAGATCTCCCGGTACACCTGGCAGGTGTCCAACAGCTGTTCATGGGTGCCCACGCCGGCCACATGGCCGTCATCCAGCACCACGATCTGATCGGCATGCTGGATGGAGCTGGTGCGCTGGGACACGATAAACACCGTGGGCCGGTCCTCCAGCCCCCGCAGCGCCCTGCGAAGGGCCGCGTCGGTGGCGAAATCCAGGGCGGAGGAGCTGTCATCCAATATCAGGATATCGGGACGGCGCACCAGGGCGCGGGCGATGGTAAGCCGCTGGCGCTGGCCGCCGGAGAGGTTGCGGCCCCCCTGCTCGATCATACCGTCCAGGCCGCCCTTGGCGGCGATGACATCGGACGCCTGGGCGGTCTCCGCCGCGGCAAGCAGCTGGGCGTCCGTGGCGCTTTCATTGCCCCACAGCAAATTCTCCCGGATGGTGCCGTAGAACAGCGCCGCCTTCTGGGGCACGATGCCGACGCGGGCCCGCAGGGCGGCGGGATCAAGGGTGCGCACGTCCTGCCCATCCACCAGTACCTGGCCCTCCGTGGCCTCGTAAAAGCGCGGGATCAGGTGCACCAGGGTGGATTTGCCGCTGCCCGTGCCGCCGATGACGCCCACGGTTTCCCCGGGACGCACCCGCAAATTCACATCGGTCAGGGAGGCGTCGCCCGTTTCGGAATAGCGAAGGCCGGCGTGGCGGAATTCCACCCGGAAGGCACTGTCTCCCTCTGGGGCGGACGCCAAAACTTCCTCCCCGGCGGGCAGCTCCAGCACGCTCTGGATGCGGTTGCCGCAGGCCACGGCCTTGGTGATATTGATGATGAGGTTGGCCAGCTTGATCAGCTCCACCAGGATCTGGCTCATGTAGTTGTACAGCGCCACCACCGCGCCCTGGGTGAGGATGCCCAACTCCACCCGCACCGCACCGGTGTGGATCAGCAGCAGGGTGGCCAGGTTGATGATGACGTAGGTGACGGGGTTCATCAGGGCGGAGATGCGGCCCACGTGCTTCTGCAGGGCAGTGAGCGCCGCGTTCTTCTGCTCAAAATCCGCCGTTTCGCTCTCCTCCTTGCCGAAGGCGCGGATCACCCGCACGCCGGTCAGGTTTTCCCGGGTGGCGCCCAGTACCCGGTCCAGCAGGCCCTGCACCCGCTTGTACAGCGGGATGGTGGCCAGCATGATGCCAAACACCACGATGGACAGCACGGGGATGGCCGCCACAAACCACAGGGCGGCCCGGCTGTCGATGGTGAAGGCCATGATCATGGCTCCGAACACCACGAAGGGCGAGCGCAGCAGCAGGCGCAGCGCCAGGTTGAGCCCGGTCTGCACCTGGTTCATATCGGAGGTCATGCGGGTGATCAGGGTGGAGATGCCCACCTGATCCAGCTGTCGGTAGGAAAAGCGCTGGATGTGGCTGAACAGGGCATGCCGCAGCTTCCCGGCGAAACCCACCGCCGCCTTGGCAGCAAAATACTGGGCCGTGACGGAGCACGCCAGGCCCACGAGGCCCAGCGCCACCAGCACCAGGCACATGCGCACGATATAGCCCTTATCCGCGCCGCCGATGCCCCGGTCGATGATGGCAGCCACCACCAGGGGCACGATCAGCTCAAAGGTGGCCTCCAGCAGCTTGAAAAGCGGGCCTAAGATGCTCTCCCGCCGGTATTCCTTCAGGTAGACGAACAGCTTCTTCATTTCGCCCCTCCCCGAGCAGGTTGACAAACTTCGTGCTTTAGCATATCATAAAAACGCGATTCTGTAAATTATCAGCGATATGGAGTGAGGATTTATGAAGCAAGAAGAAAAGAAAAACGCGAAAAAGGGCTGGGAGCAATTCAAGCGCGGCACCCTGCACTGGGCCATCCTGGCGCTGCTGGGCCTGATCCTGATCTTCGGGCACAGCCTGGCTCAGAATATCATCTGCAAGATCATTGCCGTGGCGCTGATCCTGACCGCCGCCAGCGGCGTTTACTCCTGGTGGAAGGAAAAATCGAAGGCCCCGGAGGCTCTGGCAGCCCTGCTGGGCAGCGCGCTCTTCTGCCTGTTCGGGCTGTGGATCCTGTTCAATACCGACCGTTTCATCAGCCTGATCAACATCGTGCTGGGCGCGGTGGTGATCCTGATCAGCCTGCTGAGCCTGTACCGCAGCTGGAAGCTGGGCATGACGCCCCAGCTGATCCTGTCCGCCGTGGGCCTGGTGCTGGGCATCGTTATCGCCTGCTACAACGCCGCCACCAGCGTACCGGTGATCCTGCAGGGCATCGGCCTAGTGTATACCGCAATCGTGGGCTTCCTGAGTGAAAAGCGGAAAAAGCAATAACGAACCACAGAATAAACGGAGCGCGCCGGATGAAAGGCACGCTCCGTTTTGTTTTGCCGATTATTTGCTATCCGGCGAATGTTCCCGGTTATCGTCATCGTAATGGCGCAGGTAATCGATCAGCTCCTGCAGGGTGGCGGCGTGGCTGATGCCGTCGGTCATGCTGATCTTTTTGCGCTGGGGATGGTTCATGGGCAGGCCGTTGACGAAATCCAGCTGCCGGGGTTCGTATTCCTCGTTTTCCCGCTGGCGGGTGAAGCCGCGGTAGCGCCAGTTGGGCGCGGCGGCGTTTTTGCGCCAGGGACGGCAATCCCAGTAATAGCCCCGGAAGGGGTCGCGCTGATCGCACATGCGATCCAGCAGAGCGTCGTGCAGCCGCTCCCGATCCGCCTGATACGCCGGGTCGTCAATCAGGTTGTGGCACTCGTAGGGATCCTTTTCCAGGTCGTAGAATTCATCCTCCGACAGCAGATTGACCGACAGCTTATAGCGCTTGTCCGTCACGGCGCGCATCAGCTGCAGGCCGCCGTAGTGATCGTGATCCAGCTCGAAGCGGTTGAACTCCAGGAACACATAGGGCGACGCCTCCGCCGCCAGATCCAGCGCCGTGGGCAGCAGGCTCTGCCCGGGCAGCTGATTGGGCTTGGGTACGCTGAAATAATCCAGGATGGTGGGCGTCACGTCGATATGG